>Ga0214163_1000347_pt1 | contig 21895 bp, 16 predicted proteins | sample LakMenepilimnion_2_FD_153001 | JGI IMG/M metagenome (GOLD analysis project Ga0214163, IMG submission 153001) | Freshwater microbial communities from Lake Mendota, WI - Practice 15JUN2010 epilimnion v4 | ecosystem: Environmental > Aquatic > Freshwater > Lake > Epilimnion/Euphotic zone | place... | reverse complement strand
GTTCTTCATCGCTCTGGCGGACCGTCGTTGAGATCGTCGAACTAATTGCCTTCAGCTTCCCATACGCATCCTGGTAAAAACAATCGGGGGCCTCCCGCTGCCACCTTTCAAGTTCCCTCCTGGACTCAAACTGTGCATGGCACCGCCCGCCCAAGGCGGTCCGCCCGACGCCTCGGTTAATTGTTAGTGCCAATTCCGATTTCGTTACGAACAATTCTTTCCCACGCGACGTTTTCAATGTCGAGTAATTTTCCACCGGGAATTTCTATAGCTAAAAATTCCTCTATCCTACGATCGCGATCTTCAAAATTTGTAAGGACGAAGAAGAGTTCTTTTTGATCGTCTTGCTGACGGCAAGCTCCTATCCCAAAAATCCTCCTTTCGCCAAGGGGGATATTAATCAATTTTGGGACGCCAGCCTGAAAATCAAACTGATACACGGAATTGTCATTCGGCCAAAGAAAGAGTGACTCCCTTTGAAACACCAATTGAACCCAATGATTGACGATTGAAGGCAAGGAAATCCTGTGGCCGCCGCATCGTTCAAGCGTGTTTAGATCCCAAAAATCGAGGTAATAGTCGTCTAGAGAACTACCCACTTGCTCCAAAATTGCGATCTTGCCCGTATGTCGAGAGAATCCTATTGAAACGTACCCCCCATTTCCTTCGTGTGGTGGTATCTCTAAGACAACCTTAGGCGGATCAGCTTCTTTCTCAGCAGCCTCGTAAACTCTAACCACCGGATTGTTGTACAAAGACCCGACAGCCAATCTGCGATTGTAGCTAAAGCATCGAAGTGCTAGTTGTTGGCCATGAGTATCTAGAGATTGGGCAACAGAAGTAGGAGTCTCCAACTGAGCACTCTGCGGCTTGGAACGGTAGAACTCGATTTGATCATAACCGTAATCATTTGCCCAGTCGGCGGGCGCTCGATCGGAAGGACGATGCGTAAGCACGGCAAGAAGCCGGTCTTGATCAAAGAGATTCGACTCGAGGATGTCTGCTGTTCGAATCGATTGCAGACATCGTGCATTGACGCGACCTAAATCATTGATCGATCGAATGCTGAATGGATTGCCACTTTCTACCAAACTGCCTCCTAAACGCGACTTCATCCAAAATCTTGCCGTTGGCGAATCTGAAGTTGTTCGCCAAAAATTTGGAGTATCCGAGGGAAGTACTAGTTGCGGAGAAATCTCACCATCTCCTAACAGATAGCATCCAAGCCTTACGGCTTCGGTGCTGGTTTCAATGTCTACCCAGTAAGCTTTGAGGGAACTCGGCAACTCTGGTGAAGGCTGGCGGTATTTCCAAGTTGTAAAAAACGCCAATGTACCAATGCACATCAATACCAAACAGAAAAGCTGAATGGGCCGTCTTTTCAAGTTGCTCACAAACGCTGCAAAACAGTTTGTCATTTCGGTAACCTAGATAGGATTGAACTCGAATGTCTTGTCCTTGTTGACAACCCAGGTATAGACCATTTCACAGTAAGTTGCCGTGTGGACTGGATTCCCGCGAAAACTTTGTCAATGCATCGTCGATCAAAACATCAAGCATCAGGAACCGGGCCGCTTGCACGGCATCGCTTAAAAGCGGCTTAAACCTAGGGCTAGCCGCCGGTGTCCGACGATCCTGTACTATCGCCGCCTTCTCCGCTTTCCAACCGCTCCACACTAGCCGCTTCATGGATTTGCGCGGGACTCACTGGCGTCGGTGCGGGTGCATCGACCCGCAAGACCTCTGCTTCAAACACTTCCATGAACCGCTTGATGAGCGGCTTCGCCATCGCTTCGCGAATCCGTTGTGCTTGTGAAACACTCGGCCGTGTCGGGTCCATCGCAGCCGTAAATGCTTGAGCCTGCATTCCTGCAGCAATCGGCATCGGTACATCGGTCAGCACAAAGTCGAGATGAATATCCGAGCCGGTCTGTGTCGCTAAAGCTCCCTTGAGCCGCTGCAAGGTTTCAGGTTTTCGCAACTGCTGGATCGCCATTGCAGCCTCTTTCGCAAGCTTTACTTGCCAAGCACCCGGCGCCCGTTCGTGTACTTCAAGTGCCAATGCACCGAGTTGCCGCATCAATCCCCCAAGACTTAAGGCGGCTTGGGCAAGCTGTTCTTTTGGACTCAACCCTTCGATCACCTCGCCTGAATCAACCGCAGGGGAATCGACAGCAGAACTTTCGATAGTTTGAACGACGGCTGATTGATGGGTTGTACCGGCAACGGTGCTACCAGCAAGTGGCTGTACCTTCGCAACGCTTTCACTTTGAACCGGTTTAACATCCGGCTCCGGGAAAGGGATCTGTATAGATTCATCGTCATCCGATTCGACTTGCATCTGCTTCGGGTCGAGCGAAACACTTGGTGTTAAGCTTTGCTCTGAGACCCTTGATGCCTGACTAACCGGCTGGGTCAACTCTTTTTTTTTTGAGTCGTCTGATGGCACACTCGCAGCGACCGAAGAAACGGAAGGAGCTGCAATGACCGGTCTTGGGGAAGGGATATTGGGCGAAAGGTTCCGAGCAATTCCATTGACCACCTCAGAGAGTGCTTGAAGATCGACGAGATTGCAGATCTGTACAAGGGCAACTTCGAGAAGTATTCGGCTTTGCACACTATGCTTCATCTTGACGATGGTTTCGTCGACAATCTGAATTGCGGTTAGCAGAGTGGTCAGTCCCCATGATTGGCCGAAGCCTCGTAACTGATCGCTGTTGGCTGCATTCGCGGTACGAATAAGGTCGGGTGAAGCACCGACCTTTAACGCCATGATATCTCGCAGATATCCCAAGAACTGCTCGGCTAGCTGGCCGGCATCTACTCCTTCGAGTACCGCTGCTTCAAGAGCTTCTATAGCACCAGCAGCATTCCGCTCAACCATACACTGAGCGAATGTCGCAAGCCGACTTTCGTCGGCAGTCCCGAGCATCGCGTGCACGTCAGCGACCGAGATCTGCTTGCCACCAAAGCTCAATAGCTGCTCCAGCAATGATTGGCTATCGCGCATCGAGCCGGAAGCTCGGCGAGCGATCAATTTCAGAGCATCGGCATCAGCTTGAGTCCCTTCGTTCTGACAAATGAACTGCAACCTGCCGAGAATTTGATCGGTGTGAACAGGTGGAAAATCAAATCGCTGGCAACGAGACAGAACCGTGATGGGTATCTTCTCTGGATCGGTCGTACAAAAAATGAACTTGACGTGCCCAGGTGGTTCTTCAAGCGTCTTTAGCAACGCATTGAATGCTGCTGTGGTCAACATGTGGACTTCGTCGATGATGTAGATCTTGTACGGTGCTCGGCTCGGACGCACCAAGGCGTTCTGCCGCAAAGACCGGATCTCGTCGATCCCGCGATTGCTCGCTCCGTCGATCTCGATCACATCCATGTCTTCCCCAGAATCGATCGCAAGGGCGATTTCCGAAGACGGGTCAAATCGTCCGTTCCCCTCAGGAGAAGCGTTCAGAGCCTTGGCAAAAATACGTGCGGTACTGGTTTTGCCAACTCCTCGTGCCCCGGTAAACAAGTAAGCGTGACCGACGCGATGAGTCTCGATTGCCCTTAGCAACGCTTGCGCAGCGGTATCTTGCCCAACAAGATCCTCGAACGTCTTGGGCCGATATCTTCGGGCCACGACGGTGTACTTCGTGGAGTCTTGCTTCTCGCTTGCGTCCTCGTGCGATCCTGACATCTGCTCTGTTTTCCCTTGCTGAGTCCCTTTGTTGATTCCCTTGTTGAAAGGGTCTCCTTGCTGACACTCACCCAGTCATCGAAGCCCGCCTACGGCATCTTAGTTAGGCCATATTTCCATTCCATATTGTACCGTGCAACACCTAATAGGGAATGGATCGACCCCCTTGAGCCAACGGCTGATTCTCACTGGAAACCTGAAAAACCCAACTCTCGCTCGCTCGAAAATCGCAGACTTAAGTCGATTCTGCGTTCATATGGGATATTTTCCTCGTGATCGCTTCGATCAAACACTCCAAGCTTCCCGGCGAAGTCGCTGCAATGACTTCCTGATAGATCTCATATCCATATACACTCGCCGGAGGTATGTAGCCCGGTTGCCAATCATTGGTTAGCGTCGTAACAAAAACCGCATGCGAACGAAACCGCTCTCGCAGGGTAACTTGAAAAATCTGATACAACTCCCCCGGCAAAAACACCCAAATTACATCTCCCAAAATCCCAATCTGACAACGCAACGGATACGATCGACCAGGCTCAAGGTGCGTCAAGCGGTTCAATTGTCTTGTTCGCTGCTCGACCTGTGCTCGACAATCGCGAACACGCCCAAGATCCGAAGCTTCTCGCGCCTTGCTTTCCTCCCCCAACCAATGTTCCATCTCAGCTCGCGTTTGCTCGATCGTCGGCAAATCATGCCTGTAGGGTAAGTCGACGACTAGCTCTTCCCATCGCCACCTCGCCCCTTTTTGATCCTGCTCCGCACACACCGGTACGTGCTGCCAAGTCCCAATCGCGGTACCGGATATCACAGGTCCGGCATACCGATACTCGGTTCCTGCGGCAGGTAAAGTCGCAATCGCAGATAGGGCTGCAAAGCCAACCTGCTTGCCATTGCGATCCGCCACTGCAGGATCCCCGACGAACCCCTCGCGAGGCCCAAGGTCTCCAGAGGCACCTTGAAGAAACAGGCAAACCCCTCCCTGCTCGCGTTCAATCGTCTCTCGCATCGCCCCAACCCAATCGGGACTGATCAATGTGTTCTCCCAAGCCAATGTTGTTGGATGGCAAGCATAGTTAACGATGGTTCCTAAACACTCCCCGGTTTCATCTGTTAGCTTTGCAATCAACAACGTATCGTCAGCTTGCCCCTCCGGGTTCAAACCACATACAAACCTTTGACGCTCCTCGTCGAAGAAATCGCGATGTGCGGCAAGCTCACAGCGGCCTGCCGTCACAACCATCCTCATGGGGTGTACCCTACTGCTAGCTTGTTTGGCTAAGAGCCCAAGTTGATTTGCTAACTGATCTAAATAAGGACCCAGCAATTCCCCACCCGGCAACCCGCTGCGGGTTCGCGACATCCATCCAGCGCCATGAGTATGCGTCAACGTTACCAACACCTTGCGAGCATCGATCCCTGTGGAACGATGAATCGACTCGCGAATCTTCTCGATCTCTTCTGGATCCAGAATACAGTGATCGAGACTTACGAGAATTCTCGCTTCGCTTGATTTCGAAACATCAGTTCCCGTTGAATAGGGTTCCAGCCACAACAGCGTCGCTTCAAGTGGACGGTGCACCCCCGTAGCGCGATCGTGCAACGCCGCTCCCCACATCCGATGATAAATCCCCACTGGCGGTGTGATGTCACACCTCGCAAAAGCCCCCCGAAAACGTCCTTGCGATTTCCTGATCACTTCCATTTTACTCATCTCCAAATATCGTTCCTCGAGGATTGAGCAACGCCCAGCAAACCGCATCGATAGCCATCACTCCAGCAAATAAGAACAGAATAAGATTCCAGTTCTCCGTCTGTGCGACCAGCCAGCCTGCCGTCAACGGAAACAGCGATGCACCAAAGTTCCCAAACATATTCATCGTGCTAAAAACTGTCGCGACATGCCGCCCACCATAACTGATGGCAACCGCATATCCGCTGACCCCACCGAACGTCGCAAAGAAAGCCCCCAAACTGATCAGCGTAATGCTCTGGTACGTATCCGCAACGAAATACGACAGTAGGATCAATAACGCACAACTGCTCATCCCAACGACCGCTATACCCTGGCGACTAAGCCTCGGATTGCCTGTCTTCTTTAGCAACCAGTCCGAAAAGTAACCACCCGTTAAACTTCCGACCACACCTCCTATCCCGGCAACAGTAGTGAGGATTCCAGAGTCCAACTGGGAAACCCCGCGAGTCTTTTGCAAGAAGGTAGGAAACCAAGTGGTGAAGAAGACCATTCCCGCCGCCCTAAAAAACTGCTGCCCACACAACAACATCAACGGCACACTCCCCAACATCTTCGACCATCGCACTCTGGATGTGCTCTTCGAAACCTCAGCCGAAGGTAGTTTAGTGCGAGTTACGATCCATAAAAAACCTCCTGTCCAGAGAATTCCAGGAATCGCATAAGCCATCAGCAGCAGTCGCCATCGCTCCACCCCAAGTCGCTGCGCTGGGCCAGTAAGGCCTTCCAAACAATACGCCGCAAGCACAGGTGCAATTGCCCCACCTATGGTCATACCGGCTGCCAATAACCCCGTTGACCTCGCTCGTTCTGCCTCTGGGAAAATCCTACCCAACGCTTTTGCAGCACAAGGAAACGCTCCAGCTTGCGCCGCACCCATCAATCCCCAAAGGAACAGAAGCGAATAAAAACCGTTCGCAAAAGCACTCAGCAACGTCGCCATCGACCAAGCCACCGTAAAGATGACCAACGCACTGCGACTTCCCAATCGATCCGCCAACCAACCCGAAGGGACTTGCATCAGCGCATAAGCCAAATACCAAGCCGACTGAATGGCACCCATATCCTTCGCAAGATTCGCGAACTTCAAATCGCTCGCAATCTCTTCTGCAGGGACACTCAACGCCGCTCGTTGAACATATGCGACAGCGGCAGATATGCAAAGCAACGTCAAAACTTGATAACGGCCGGCTCGCACATCAGTCTCACCCGCACCCTGATCTAAATCGCCATCCTTGTCCCGCTCATCATGCTCGCTCATGATGCGTTTTGCCCGTTAGCACCCTGCGTGCCGTTCTGCTCATCGCGCAACGCAAGCTGCAAGCAATCAAACAACCGGTCGACTTCCTCGCAAGTCTCCCGATCCAAATCCCAGCTATACGGTCGGATTCGCAAGGTGTTTCGGAAAATCCCACGCTTCTTGAGCAAGTATTTCTCGATCGCGAGAAAACCATCGAGACCAGCTTGTAACTGCAACGCAGTCAAAGCGCAAATCGGCAACGACAGTCGGTAGATCCGGGACTCATCTCCAGCTTGTAAAGCCCGCCACAAGGCGACTATTCCATCGAGCAGATCGGTTCCAGGCATCGTCCCGACAATCCCACGCCGATAGCAATCGACGAGATTGATCCCTCCAGATCCTTCAAAAATCCTTGCCTTCCCCAAGCTTCCATCGCGGAGCTTCGACAAGTTTGGCCCAAGCGGACTCGCTTCGGGTTTAAAGAAAATTCGATGCTCGCCAAACTCGCTGAGCAATCGCAAGTAAACACTCAAGTCAATTGCCGCACCAACGTAGCTCGACGCATCTTGCACCACCAAAGGAATCGAAATCGCTCGAGCAATTGAGCTGAAATACTCGACCGTCATATCACCACCAAGGGACGTTGCTACGGGTGGAATAGCCATCACGGCATCCGCTCCCAATCCCTCCGCATGCTGCGCAAAATCGATAGCTTCGCGAATGCTCTCAGCCCCCACACTGATCACACTTGTTCCCCGACCTCGCACCGCTGAGCAAACATGATTCGCTAACTCACGGCGACCATGATAGCCAAGCCGCAGGGTCTCGCTGACCATCGCGACAACCACCCCGTCCGCTTGGGTTTCAAAAGCCCAATCGATTTCCTTCTCAAGAACTTCGACGTCGATTCCACCATCTTCACAAAAGGGTGTGTGCAAAACCGGCAGTACTCCTCGCAAAAGCGGCTTACTGCCCGAATCGCCCATAGCTGAATCCCTTGGTTGAACTCCAGCCGTATTTTTAATGTTCATTGTGCTACTCTTTATCGGTCTACCAATCGCCCACGCCACCATCGGCATAGAACACTCGCTGCAAAACCTCTTGCTCAAAGGGATGCTTGCGCACCGCTTCCTCGTCGATGGTAACCCCAAGTCCCGGTTTCGTGTTCGGTGTTACTGTGCGAGTCGACTTATCTACTACATAACCTTCCTGCACTACATCATCTCTCCACGGAACATCATTGTGCACCGATTCGCAAATAATGTAGCTTGGTTGCGAGAATCCGAATTCGATCGATGCAGCTGTGCTGACAGGCCCTTGGGGATTATGAGGCGCTAATGCAATGCGATAAGCATCCGCCAAAGCGGCCACACGACGCGCTTCGGTGAACCCACCGCAATGCGTCAGATCCAACTGGCAAATCTCGCACCCCTTCGCTGCAAACAAATCGCGAAACGCGGCCAAGTGTGTCATCCGTTCCCCGGTCGCAATCGGTGTACTTACCGCAGCATTGATCGCCGCAAGCCCCTCGATGCTCTCTGGCCAACAAGGCTCCTCGAGGAAATACAATCCAAAAGGTTCAAGCACTTTGGCAAACTGCATTCCCATCGCTGGAGATGGACGAGCATGACAATCCACCATAATGTCCACCGAATCCCCCACCGCCTCACGCATCGCCGCGACACATGCTTCCGCCCCTTTGAGCGGTTTTAAACCCTCGATCGGCATCGTGGGCGGGACCGCCATCGACTTGAATGCACTAAACCCCTCCGAGACCGCTTGCAGCGCAAGCTCACCGAATCGCTTGGCATTGTCGACCGGCGTCTCGTAGAAACTCTTCATGTCTCCGCCACCAAGGTGACAATACAATCGGATGTAGTCCCGAACCTTTCCACCCCACAACTGATGGCAAGGCACTCCATGTACCTTGCCAAGAATATCCCAAAGTGCAATATCGATCCCCGCGATGGCGGTCGAACGCACAATTCCACTACCATGCCAAAAATGCTGCCTCCACATCATCTGCCAAAGATGCTCCACACGCGTTGGATCTTGACCAATCAGTAATTGGGATAGATCCTCAATCGCTCCTACCACTCCACGCGTGTGCCATTCCAAAGTCGCTTCACCCCAACCAAAGAGCCCAGGCTGGTCGGTGATAACTTTCACAAATACCCAATTGCGCATGCGCGCGTGGCAAACAAGCGTCTCGATTTTGGTGATCTTCATATTCTGTCGTTGATTAGTGACTTCGTTCTTCTACTAGTCGGCGATGCCCTTACGCTCACAACTGATGGATTAGCGAGGTATCGACCAATGCCCTTGCTCGCGATAACTCCTACCTAACATCGCATTGGCTTGCGCATCGTTGGTAATCGATTGGGTCTTCGGATCGAAAGCCAATTGAACCCCGGTGCGTACAGCGATGTTGGCTAGATGAATCAAAGCCGTGGAATGGTGCCCGATCTCGATGTCCGCAGAAGGCCTCTTACCGGTCTCGATGGATTGCAGAAAATCGGCTTGATGACTCGAAGGCAACGCAATGACTTCCTTAGGCTTCGGATCCTCGACAACCTTGTTGTCCTCTGACCAGAGCATCAGCTTACCGCGTTTGCTGACCATCAGCATTCCACGCGTGCCATGGAACTCGATTCCGCAGTCGCAGTTATAGGGATAGTTCTTGGACCAAATCCGCATTTCAAACATCAATTGGCGACGATGGCCGACTTGTCCATCCCCCGGCCACTCAAAAACACATGTAGCATGATCGGGAAATTGCTGATCATCGTCGAAGTAATACTTACCCCCGATCGCGGCTGCCGAGGTCGGGAAGCCTTCGACCCCCAACCCCCACCGCGCAATATCGATCTCATGTGCTCCATCGTTGCCGATATCGCCCGTTCCGAAGTTATGCCACCAGTGCCAAGAGTAATGAAAACGGTTCTCTTGGTAAGGGATGAAACTTGCTGGACCGACCCATGTGTCGTAGTCGACATGCTCGGGTACCGCTGAAGGGGCCGACTTGCCAATGTTCGCTCGACGTTGCACATTCCAAGCTTTGGCCATCAACACATCGCCAATAGCCCCTTCCTTGATCATCTGAATCGCGTCGACGACAAGCCGATTACTGCGGCTCTGCGTCCCATGCTGCACGACTACATTATTCTTTCTGGCTGCTTCTAGTAGTTTCGCACCTTCGACAAAGTTATGACTGCAAGGTTTCTCCACATAGACGTGCTTCCCTGCGTTACAAGCCATGATGGCTGCCGGAGCATGCCAATGGTCAGGAGTCGAAATCACAACGGCCTGAACCTCTTTATCATCGAGAATCCGTCGCAAGTCGGTCGTACCCTTCGCACCTGTTTCCTTTTCAAATTGAGCAAGCCGTTGTTTATCGGGGTCGCATACCCAAGCGATCTCTGCAATCTTCTTGAACTCATCCCGGTGAGTCCCCGCTCGCCCCCCACATCCGATCAACGCAACTTTATGCTTTACTTCCGTTGCACCAATCGATCGCCCCGCCGCAGGTAACAACGCAACCGCCGAAGCCCTCTGCAAGAACAATCGACGCGTAAGAGCATCGCGACTCATGGATGCACGGTTGATGAGTTGGTAGCTTCGCATCGGGTTCCTCTTGATTCTTTCTTACTCGCAGTTTCCATCACGGGCCAGTTTCCATCATTGGCCACAAGTTCCAACAACCGATTTAGTATAGGATATTCACCTGCGCAAAGTTGCACGCACACTCCCAATCCCGATCACCATTCTTTTTTCGTTTCTAATCATGCAATCCTTTTATCGGTACTTATCGACCAACTATTCCAGGCAGACCTGGAGTCTGGTTTGCTTACTTCTCGCAACCTTTGAGTCTGCTGCTTCGGCACAAATTGCAGCCGAAATTCCGTCCAAAGCCCTTGAGGCGATGCAACTTCGTACCCCCGCTTGGAAATCCCCAACGGTGCACCGCGAAAGCTCCATCTTATTGCAAGATGGTCAAGCGGTTCCTACCGCACGTTTGGCGTTCCCCGCTTCGGAAATCATCGAACTGAGAACAGCGATGACCGGAAAAGTGTTTCAAGAAGGTGTCGATTGGAAACTAGACGCAACCAAGTCGACGATTCAATGGGTCGGCCCACTTCCTTGTGAAACCATCCGAACCGACCAGCTCTTTCCACCGAGTTCAGCCCCCAACAGCTACAAACACCGAGCGAGTAACCCCGATCAAAACTTGCTCTATGCCCCTGGCAAGTGGTTTCATGAACGCAACCTTGAAATCACCTATCGCCGTGCAAATCCGGTCGAGTCCAGAGAAGGTGCAACGGAAATCCACTTTCCGAAAAGCCTTGAAAAACTTCGACGGAAATCCAAACTGGTAATTGCCGTCAGCGGGGATAGTATCTCCACGGGCCTCGATGCTTCGGCAACCACTGCAACCCCACCGAACCAACCTGGCTATCCGGACCTACTTGCGTCTCAGTTGCGTCACGACTTTGGCGCAGAGATCACACTGGTCAATCGCTCCGTCGCGGGATGGAGTATCGCCAACGGTGTGGAAGACCTCGATCGACTTCTGGAATGCAAACCCGATTTGCTCATAGTGGCATACGGTATGAACGACGTCGGCCGACGCGATCCGAAATGGTTTGTGGATCAAGCCGACAAGATCCGGCAACGCGCAAAAACGCTTGTACCTGACGTCGAGATTTTGTGGGTCACCACGATGCTCGGCAACCGTGAATGGATTCATACCCCACGCGATATGTTCTTCGCTTACCAAAAAGCTTTGCGCGATGCTTTGCCGGATGCTAGCGCACACGAAGCACTAGCGGACGTGACTAGGGTTTGGGAGATCATGTCGGAACGCAAGCACGAACTCGATTACACCGGCAACGGTCTAAATCACCCGAACGATTTCGGGCATCGACTCTACGCTCAATGCATTCTCGAATTTCTACCTGTCGAGTCGCTTCCCGTTAAGTAATTCCCTCTGCCAAAGGAATTTGCTTCATCGCAGAAAGCAATTCGGCGAGAATAACGGTCGCAAAAGTCGTAGCGTATTTCCGTTCGTAAACGCCGCGTAGCTAAACAACATCGATGTTATTGATCGCTACAACGAAACACTGCGCGGAAGTCGATTTCGAGACCGCTCCGTGTAAATCATGGGTAAAGGTGGCGATACCACACTTCCTCGGTGGAAAGTTACCGAGGAATATGGTCTTTTTCAAACTAGGGATTGGCGTGGTAATGGCGTCAATTCTTGAAAGAGCAAATCAGTCGTCGGCGATAGTGGATTCGATCCGGTAATGACAACTTGCGTCATCAACATCATCGCGAATGAGCCGATGGGTGATCGGCACCAAGTGCTGACCGTCCTGCAACGACTTCAACGCCGCTTCAAATGTCGTCGCTTGCATCACCCTCTGATTTGGATCGAGCGCATCGACCACCAATAGCTTGGTCCCAGTTCGGTGCTCCACTTGATCGAGTTGATCCATCAGAAAGCGTTTCACCAACGGATAAGGGGTAAGATGCTTGGTATCACCTTGGAGAAAGGCATCGTATTGTGGCTTATCAGTGAACCCGAAGATCACTGATGGTGCGACAGGACTGGACCTTGAATCTGCAACTTGTGAATCGGCAACTTCTGAATCTGCCAATTCTGAATCTGCCACAAAAGTGTGATTCCCCGACAGAGACGGGCTAACTAGTTGCAGCCCGTGTCGTAGCACGTAACGCGGCGTCTTGGAAGAAACTTCCGCCATGATCAACTCCTTGACAATGAGCAAGCCTGCTGCGGCCGTTTGTCGAAGAGTATCTTCTGCAAGTACGGACGGCGGGTTGTGAGGAGCAAGTCCGCATGCGTATCAGGCAGGAGAAGGTTGCTGAATCACCTAGGGTGGTTCTTCACGCAGGGCACGCTTTGCAAGCTACCACGTTTGCCCCTCAACGCAATCATTAAAAGTCCTATTAAACCATAATAGGGTTTGAAACAGTGTTTGGTTTGCACAAACAAGAGGATTGTCGATCGATCGAGAGGCAAGAGAACGGAATCGATTGCAGAGTTAGGTTTTCAAAGTTGGGAGTGCAGAACCGGGATTGTCACAAGGGACCCGATTTCCCTAAACTGCCCCAATGACCCGCATCGACAGGTACTTGGCATTTCTATACATCCGCGTATTTCTGGTTTGCTTTCTGACGCTTGCCGGACTGCTGATGGTTGCCCAGATCTTTACGAACCTCGACGAATTCATCCAATACGGGAAGATTCGTGGTAGCCTGCCACTTGCACTGGCTGAGTACTTTGGGCCTGTCATGCTCAATATTTACGAGCTGACCTGCGGATTGCTGACCCTTCTTGCAATGCTCTTTGTCATCGCATGGCTTTACCGGACCAATGAATTGACAGCAATGCTAGCTGCCGGGATCAGCAAAGCCCGCATACTGCGAGTACTACTGTGTTTGAGCCTGATAGCGATCGTGCTCGGGGTCGTGGTCCGCGAGGTTTGGATCCCTCAATGGAGCCACATATTGACGAAGAAACCTCAGGACTTGCAGGGCACGGAACGAATCTTGCCGATTCGCCCCACCGAAGATCGAGAGCAGGGGATGTTGATCGCCGGTCGGAACTTGGTCAACAATACGCAGTCGATCCAAGGTCCTGTTTTCCGTCTATTCGGACCAGCTTCGAAATTGGCAACTCAGATCAACGGTGAGAATGCTAAATACTTGGAAGCGACCGAGGAACATGGTTCGGGATATCTTGTCGAAGGGGTGTTAGACAAGGACTTGTTGCTCAAGGGTTCGGTTCAGTTCGAAGGAGTCGACTACATCCGTCTCCCGTCGGATACGCCATGGTTGAAACCGACAGAATGTTTTCTTCCTAGTCTGGTGGAGTTCGACATGTTGCGGGGAGGAACGGCCAAACAGTTCGCATCCACTTCGGATCTGCTTTGGCGTCTGAAACACCAAAGCGAATACTACGGTGATGATTTGAAGCTGCTGATCCACCGCCGCTTCGTGCAACCCTGGCTTGATTTAACCCAATTGTTATTGGGATTACCCTTCGTTTTGACCACTCGAAATCGCAACGTCATACAACTTTCCATCGCCTGTTTAATCACCTTTGGAATCTTCTATGCGGTCAATACAGGATTTGGAGTACTCGGTTCGTCGAGTGTCTGGATCAGCCCCTCGTTTGCAGCTTGGGCTCCTCTGCTGTTATTTGCGCCGATCGCTTATGCTCGAGCCATGCGAGCCCTAGTAGAGTAAGCGGATCTTCGAGTAAGCGAGATCAACTAGTTCAAATGCAAAAAAAATCGGCCCACCATTTCTGGCAGGCCGATTTTAGTCGCTTGTATCTTAACCCTAGCAATCGTGTTCGCAATTAGCGAACGCGGGTGCTGCTAGCTTGAATGATACCGCGATTGGTGTTCAGGTAAGCATGTGGATCAACCACTGGTGCTGGAGTTGCCATTGGAGCAGCAACTGGGGTGCTTCCGCAGGAAGTGCATCCTGCTGGAGCTCCATCGCATGCGCCGGTATCGCAAGCCGAAGCCGACTTCTTAGCAAACAACTTGCCGAGCAAGCCGCCATGACGCTTCTTCAATCCGCATCCGCTGTCGCAACCGCCAGCGACTGCACCGTTGCCTGCACAAGGATCGCAAGCAGCGATTTCAGCGCCACAGCTTGGGCCGTTGCCGCCGATGCCGCCGATACCGCAAGCTGGAGCAGCGATTTCAGCGCCGCAGCTTGGACCTGCTCCACAACCAGCTTGTTCAGCACCGCAGCTTGGAGCTGTGGTGACGCATGCTGGGGTGGACAATGCAGCGTGCTTAGCAGCCAACTTCGCATGAAGATTAGCCTTAGCAGCGTGCAAGCGAGCCATCTTGTTTGCATGTGCAGCAGCAAGCTTGCACTTCAAACCCTTCAAGCCATCCAAAACTGGAGTGCGTACAACTACAGGACGGCAAGCAGCGGTTTCAACGCCACAGCTTGGACCGATGTTTCCACCGATTCCGCCGTTACCTGCACAAGGATCGCAAGAAGGAGCAGCAATTTCAGCTCCGCAGCTTGGACCTGCACCGCAACCAGCCATTTCGGCTCCGCAGCTTGGACCAGCGCCACAACCAGCTTGTTCAGCTCCGCAGCTTGGATCTACAACCGAGGTATCGCAGCAGGAGCTCGAAGCACCAACGCCACGTCCACCCAACAGACGATGAATCAGATCGCCACCGAAGCTTTGTCCGCAGAGGGTAGCACCTAAAACCATCGAGCCAACAATCATGTTCCACTTCATCGAACCAAATCTCCCTTTGTACATTGGGTCACTGACCATCGCAAGCGATCGTCGACATGGCGGAGTTGAGACCGATTTCGGCGCACGAAGTCGCCGCCGAAATCGCCCTCTACTGGCGCGGCTATTGAGCGATCGCGTTGAGATCGCCCGTGTGACTTCGTAAGCCCCACTTCCATTGGCTAAGCCCTTCCGTACTTGGACTTTCGCCACCCATGTCTTCAGTCGCCTCAATCTTCAACGCTCCGAGCACGGCTCAAAGCATTGAATTCGAATCGCGATGGTTGTCGGCCGAGTCTTCCATAGACCCGATCAGTTCTGGGTCACCGACAATTTCGCATTCCATCTCACCAATCATCCTGCCCGCCCTTGCGGGCCATCCGTCAGCAGGTTGAAACTTGGTAAGATGCGATGACGAGGGAAACTATCGGCAAGCAATCAAAAAGCCTTGAACCGCCGAATGCTTTTTTCCAAAATTGAACCCAGATAGGAACTTACGTAAATCTTAACGCGCAGGAAGGCTTCGACAGTTCTTCCGATCGCACCATCGAACTTCTTCGCTATCTTCACATTTCCTTACGCACGCTTTGCCGAATAGGTATAATCGTCAAAGTCGGTTACCAGACGCCCGTTGCTCCCACCTCGCCTCTCGCTCACCCCCAAAACCAATACGCCCCCCAACACGCCACCCAACACCGCGCCCTGACAGGTCAACCTGCAAGCGATTGGACGGCGAACCGTCATTTAGAAGCCTACTGCTAATCCCTTTATGAGAATTGCTTACCTAACCGCTGGAGCCGCTGGCATGTACTGCGGCTCATGCATGAACGACAACGCAATCGCCAAAGAATTGCTAGAGGCCGGTCACGATTGCGTTCTGATGCCCGTCTACACCCCGATCAAAACCGACGTGGAAGATGTCAGCGTTGGCAAAGTCTTCCTCGGGGGCATCAATGTTTTCCTAGCCCAAAAACTCAAGTTCTTCCGCAAAGCACCCAAGTGGATAGAGAACCTGCTAAATCAACCTTGGCTGATCCGACAGCTTACCCGCAACGCCGGCAAAACATCGCCTAGCTTCCTCGGCGAGCTTACCGTATCCATGCTCCAAGGTGTCGAAGGAAACCAACAACAGGAATTCGACGAATTGCTGCGTTGGCTAAAAATGGATGTTCGCCCAGATGCGATCATCCTCACCAACCTGCTCATCGGTGGAGCCATACCCGAACTTCGCCGCAACGCCGACGTCTGGGTTACTCTTCAAGGCGACGATATATTCCTTGACTCCCTCCCACAAGCCTATCGCGAGGAAGCGATAGCCAAAATGATAACCCTGGTACCGAGCGTCCAAGGTTTCATCTGTCACTCCGAAGATTACGCTTCGCGAATGTCAGAACTCCTTCATATCCCCTCCAACAAACTTTTCATCGTTCCACTAGGTGTCGAAACCGACGACTTCCTGCCAGACCCACAATCGCCCACTGCGAACCGAGGCAACTCAAAAGACATTCATCTCGGTTACCTCGCCCGACTAGCACCGGAAAAAGGACTCCACCAACTCGTTGATGCTTTTATTGCCCTTCGAAAAACCGGTAACTGGAATCGACTGAAACTCCATGTTGCCGGCTGGGCAGGACCCCAACATGCCCCTTACTTGAAAGAACAACAGGCAAAACTCAAAGCCGCCGGCCTTGAGAATCAATACAACATCCTCGGAAGCGTAAGTCGCCGACAAAAAATCGACTTTCTAAATTCCCTCGACCTGTTCTGCGTTCCGACCACCTACGCAGACCCGAAAGGAATCTATTTACTCGAAGCCGTCGCCTGCGGCTTGCCATATGTCATGCCCGACCATGGCGCTTTCCCGGAACTGCACCGCCGCATTACGGAACATTCCCCCCAAAGCAACGGAGCGTTATACGCCCATGCTTCCCCCGACGACCTCCGCGATCGCCTCGAAAAGACTCTGCTCGGATTGGGCCCGAAATCACAAGCCGCCCCGAGCCTCATCTCCGAAATCGATATCGCAACCCACGCAAAACGCTTGCTGTTGACCTTGCAAGGCAAGCCCAGCAACCCCTGAGCCTCTACGGATCCTTGCAAAACACTCCCGCGAAGTTTCCCAACGAAACTTCACCGCACGTAGTCGCCGAAGCGAAAATCGCTATACTTCTGCGTTTTTCAACACGGTGACCTAACCCCTGACTTGGTATGACCGAACCTATCGATTCGCTCCAAACCGAACGAGTACTCGTCCTCGACTTCGGCTCTCAGTTCGCACAACTTATCGCACGACGGGTCCGAGACCAAAACGTCTATTGCGAAATCGTCCGCCACGATATCTCAGTCGAGAAAATCCTCGCACGCAAACCGATCGCGATCATCCTCTCGGGCGGACCTTCGAGCGTCTACGATGCGAACGCACCGAAATGCGATCCGAAACTCTTCGATCTCGATATTCCGATCCTCGGCATTTGTTACGGCATGCAACTGACAGCGCATTCCCTCGGCGGGAATGTTCAAGCATGTCCGGCCCGCGAATACGGACGCTCGCGACTCGAAATCAAAAACCAAGAAAAACTCTTTGCCGGCTTCCCTTCAGAAATCGATGTCTGGATGAGCCACGGCGACCAAGTCCAAAAGCTACCCGAAGGCTTTGAAACACTTGCAGGCACCAGCACTTGCCCCTTCGCCGCAGTTCGTCACACCAAACGACGCATCTATGGATTGCAGTTCCATCCCGAAGTCTCCCACACAGCGCTCGGCGGAACGCTGATCCATAACTTCCTCTACAACGTTGCAGGATGCCAAGGTCTCTGGCATCTGGCAAACTTCGCCGAACAGACAATTCAAAACCTCCGGCAAAAAATCGGCTCTGATCGAGTCATCTGCGGGCTATCCGGTGGAGTCGACTCGTCAGTGACTGCTGCACTGCTAACCAAAGCCATCGGCCCTCAACTCACTTGCATCCTGATCGATAACGGTTTGCTACGAAAAGACGAGCAGACCGCCGTCATCAGCGAATTCACCGAACACTTCAAAGCCGACTTGCGCGTCGTCAACGCCGAAGCCCGATTCCTCGGTACACTCAGCGGTATCCGCGACCCTCAAGAAAAACGCCGACGTATCGGCCATGCTTTCATCGAATGCTTCAAGGAAGAAGCCCTCAAAATCAACGGAGCGAAGTACCTTGCACAAGGCACACTTTATCCCGATGTGATTGAAAGTGGTGCCGCTCCCGATGGCCCCGCTGCCACCATCAAACTACACCACAACGTCGGCGGACTCCCCGAACAACTCGGCTTCGATCTCGTAGAACCCCTACGAGATCTATTCAAAGACGAAGTCCGAAAGCTTGGCATCGAACTCGGATTGCCCGACCACCTCGTCTGGCGTCACCCCTTCCCAGGTCCTGGACTTGCTGTCCGCTGCCTCGGTGAAGTAACGCGAGCAAAGCTCGATGTGCTTCGCGAAGCCGATGAAATCCTCATCGATGAAATCCGAAATGCAAACCTCTACCGAGAGACCTCGCAAGCCTTCGTCGTCCTTCTCGAATCCCAAAGCGTAGGGGTGATGGGGGACGCTCGTACGTATGAAAATGTAGCTGCCGTGCGATGCGTCAATACCGACGATTTCATGACCGCCGACTGGAGCCGACTCCCCTACGATCTTCTTGCTCGTGTCTCCACACGCATCATCAATGAAGTGCGTGGGATCAATCGCGTTTGCTACGACATCAGCTCCAAACCTCCCGCAACCATCGAATGGGAATAAACCAACTTTATGAGCCGACAATATATCTACCAAATTGAAAACCTCACCAAACGCCATGGCCAAAAAGAAGTCCTCAAAGACATCTGGCTCGCGTTCTACCCCGGTGCGAAGATCGGTGTACTTGGCTCCAACGGTGCCGGAAAAAGTACACTCCTGCGCATCATGGCCGGTATCGATAAGAACTTCGATGGAGTCGCACGACTAGCAAACGGGTTCACCGCAGGATACCTCTCCCAAGAACCACAGCTTGATCCCGAGAAAAACGTTCAAGAAAACGTCGAACAAGCCGTTGCGCCGAAGCGAAAGGTGCTCGATCGATTCAACGAGATTTCGAATCTGCTCGGGGAAGTCACCGACGATAAACAGATGCAGAAACTCTGCGACGAGATGGCTAAACTACAAGACATCATCGACGCTCAGAATCTGTGGGAAATCGATCGCCAAATCGAACACTCCATGGCCGTGATGAACTTGCCCCCAGGAGACGCAGATGTCACTAAACTCTCCGGTGGCGAACGACGTCGCGTTGCTCTCTGCAAACTACTGCTCGAACAACCAGATCTTCTGCTCCTCGACGAACCGACGAACCACCTTGATGCCGAAGCCATCAACTGGCTCGAACAACACCTTGCCCAATACCAAGGGACCGTCGTGGCCGTAACCCACGATCGATACTTCCTAGATAACGTCGCTCAATGGATCCTCGAACTCGATCGCGGCTCCGGATTCCCCTTCGAAGGTAACTACACAGCTTGGCTGGAACAAAAACAAAAACGACTACAAATCGAACAAAAGTCCGCTGTAGCAAGACAGAAAACCCTCGACCGTGAACTCGAATGGATTCGCATGTCACCCCGAGCGCGTCAAGCGAAGAATAAAGCGCGTATCAGCGCCTACGAACAACTCGCCGCTCAACAGTTCGAGGAACGACCAGAAGAACTCGAAATCCAAATCCCACCCGGGAAGCATCTTGGAGAAGTCGTCGTAGAAGCAAACGATCTGAACAAATCCTTCGGTGATAAAGTCCTCATCGATAAACTCAACTTCCGACTCCCTGCCGGAGGTATCGTTGGTATCATCGGACCAAACGGAGCCGGTAAAACGACTTTGTTCCGGATGATGATCGGCCAAGACAAACCCGATAGCGGAACGATCCGAGTCGGCGAGACGGTCGAACTCGGTTACGTCGACCAATCCCGCGACTCCCTAAACCCTGAGAGCACAATCTACCAAGAAATCTCCGGTGGACTCGATTGGCTCGACATGGGTGGCAAACGGATGAACTCCCGCGCCTACGTGTCTAAATTCAATTTCAAAGGGACCGACCAAGAGAAAAAAGTGGGAGTCCTCTCCGGTGGGGAACGCAACCGAGTCCACCTCGCCAAGCTGTTGCGACGCGGATGCAACGTCCTGCTCCTCGACGAACCGACCAACGACCTGGACGTCGATACCTTGCGAGCCCTCGAAGAAGCCATCCTCAATTTTGCGGGATGCGTTGTCGTGATCACCCACGACCGCTGGTTCCTCGACCGGATCGCAACCCATATCCTCGCCTTCGAAGGTGATGGCTATGTCCATTGGTGCGAAGGAAACTTTGACACCTACGAGCAACAACGCCGAGAACGACTGGGGATCTCCGCCGAAGAACCTCAGCGTTTCCGATATAAGAAACTCTCGAATTCCTAACCTTTGTCCAAGACGCGCACTTTTGGCTTTGGTATATTCCTAATCTCGTTCAGACTCTCCCTTTTCCAAGGAAACTTGACATGAATCCATTCGATATTCTTACGGAAATCCTCAACGCCGGAGCAGCCCAACAACAAGGTGGCGGCCAGCAACGCCGAGGGAACCCAGGTCCCGATATTCTCAAAGATATCCTTGGCGGTAGCCCAGCCGGCGGCCGTGGAAGCTCCGGTGGGGTTCAATTCCCAGGAGTACTCAAAGAAGGTCGCGGCGGATCGAGCGGCAGCAAAGTTCCTTCCGAAGCCGAACTCGAAGACATGCTCGGCGTCGGACGTTCTTCACCACAGTCCCAGCAAGCACCACAGTCCAGACAAGCTCCCCAGTCCCAGCAAGCTCCCACTCGGCAATCTGCCCCAAGCAACACTGGGCGTGGAGGTGCATCGAGCGATATTTTCGGACAACAACCCACCCAACAGCCGCCACAGCTATCCCAAGCCGAACAAGAACAGATGGCGGTTCTAATCCGCGCGATGATCTACGCTGGCAAAGCCGATGGCCGAATCGATGCGAAAGAACAACAAGCTATCGTCGAACGGATCGGTAATACCAACGAAGCCACCATTCAGTTCTTGCGCAAAGAATTTGCCGCCGCTACGAGCGTCCGCGATTTCGCTTGGTCGGTCCCCCTCGGGATGGAATCCGCCGTCTACGCCGCTTCCCTCTCGACAATCGATGTCGACACACAAGAAGAAGTCGACTACCTTCGTGAACTAGCTCATGGGCTAAGGTTGCAACCAAAACTCTGCAACCAAATCCATCAGCAATATGGCGTAAAACCCATTTTCTAAGTCCGGCTATTCTTACTTTTTCGACCACTGAAACCCATCGTGACTCAACCAGCGGAAAACCACGGAAACCACCCCCACAAAAACTTTATCGAGCAAGAAGTCGAAAAGGACTTCGCTGCAAAAGAAGTTCTTCAAGGGAAAACGATCCAGACCCGTTTTCCGCCTGAGCCCAACGGTTACCTTCATATCGGTCACGCAAAAAGTATCTGCCTGAACTTCGGGCTCGCTCAAACCTACGGAGGTAAATGCAACCTCCGTTTCGATGATACGAATCCGAGCAAGGAAAGTCAGGAATACGTCGACTCGATCCAACGCGATGTGCAGTGGCTCGGGTTTCAATGGGACAACCTGTTCTACGCCTCAGATTACTTCCAACAACTCTACGACTGGGCTCTTCAGCTGATCCGAGAAGGTCACGCGTTCGTCTGCGATCTCAACGCGGAGCAAATGCGTGAATATCGAGGTACCCTCACGCAACCCGGTAAAAACAGCCCCTACCGCGATCGATCCGTCGAAGAAAACCTCGACCTGTTTGAACGGATGCGAAAAGGGGAATTCTCAGAAGGTACACGCACCCTGCGAGCCAAAATCGACATGGGGGCCGCCAACCTAAACCTTC
>Ga0214163_1000345_pt1 | contig 21963 bp, 39 predicted proteins | sample LakMenepilimnion_2_FD_153001 | JGI IMG/M metagenome (GOLD analysis project Ga0214163, IMG submission 153001) | Freshwater microbial communities from Lake Mendota, WI - Practice 15JUN2010 epilimnion v4 | ecosystem: Environmental > Aquatic > Freshwater > Lake > Epilimnion/Euphotic zone | place... | reverse complement strand
AGATGCAATAAAAAATGGTAAACATAGCTATGATTTTGTCAGTAAAAGGGCAAAACAATATCGACCGTTTGCTAATGCTGCGGAGTTCAAGCCGCATCGGGATCGGTGGGTGCGAAGAATTTCTGACGGTTTGGCTTTTCGATGCTCTTCATATGGAGGGGGCGTTTTGGTTGTGTACGCAAATATACTTCCGACTTTTTCGGAGGCGTTTGAACAATTCGTTTTTGATGACGACAGTACACCATTCGGAGTAGAGATTAAAGACTAAGAGGTAAAAAATGAATATATTTGAATGGCTTGTCAGCGCCGATGCAAATCGTTGTGGTTCTCCAATCTATAATACGCGATTGGAAGCGAGTCCGTCTACCAAGAAAATGTTAGAGCATTCTGATCGTGAAAAGTACAAACGATCTACAGAGCCAATAGAGTTCGAGATAATATTAGATAGTGAGCTAGATGTAAATCCAAATGGAACTAGATAAATTAGACGACCAAACTAAAGAAGGTATGATAGAGTGTCTTGGCCCAATCGAAGCCCGGCAAATCATTTGGCATATCGAATCTCTTGAAAAAGAAAATGATCGTTTGAACGATAAAATTGACATGCTTGAGCATAACATAGCACAATTAGAAGAAATGTATGCGGAATTAGAAGATTTGTGGTACGATTTTGATCGAAGCGATGATTAACAGAAAGGTGTTTAACTAAATGAATAAAACAAAACAACAAGAAGAATACGAAGAGCGTTTAAAAGCCATGCTAATTATCTATGAAGAAGTTATATCTGGCGATGACGGATTTTATTCCTATTGGCCAAAAAATAGTCGTGGATTTTTAACGTCCAGTGATCTTAGAATCATAGCTGATTTTTTAGATGAAAAGAACGAGCCTCGGCAGAAAGAAATTGACGAATACTTTGGCAAACAGCGGGCCGAAGATCAGGCACGCTTAGACCCTCTAGGATTTCACGAATGATATCTCAAATATTTTTTAGATTTGTTTGTTTTGTTTGTTCTTTACTTTATTTATGGTTTGGGCTAATTTGTTTTGTTTCTTCATCTAAGATCATCTGCAACTCGCAACAAAGTTTTATGATATTGTTTTCTATTCCTCAGGGTCTTTTACTTGCGGCTATAGGAACGTTTCTTTTTTCCTTGGGTTTCTTTTATCTTTTAAAATCGCTAGACCCAAGAGAATATTTTTAGTTTAGGTGTTGACTTTGCAAAAACAAATTGTATAATAGGTATCACAATGGAAGAAATCACTGAAGTACAAAGACAATACACTTTAAAAAAATCGTCAGACAGTTATGTAATTGAAGATGGCGTGTTCTTTTTCAATCCACAGATGTACTCAGGAAATATGTCCGAGTATGATCTAAGAATCATTGCTGACGAGCTAAAAAGAATAAACGATGTGTTTGCTGATACTGACTCGTATTATAAACAACGGTCTGGAAGTCGGTAGTTTTAGACAGATGGACAACACTAGATTCGCGGGTTCGAATCCCGCCCAGATCATATCTTGATTTTTAATTGATCGCAAGGAGATTTAAATATGTTGGTAGCGGTTTATGGCACACTAAGAAAAGGCTTTGGAAACAATGCTTTATTGAGAACTTCTAAATTTTTAGGAACAGAAAGAACATCGGCAGATTGGACTATGCACGTTTTTACGGGCGGTATAGTTCCAGTGATAGTTCCAGGCGAAAGTTCTATTACTGTAGAAGTGTATGAAATTACAGACAATACATTAGAAAATCTAGATTTTTTAGAAGGTTATCCTCATGGATACAGCCGAAAATTAATCAAAACATCCTATGGCGATGCATGGATTTACTTTATGAATAGCCTTTATAGCAACACTTTAAGAGTGGTTGAAAGCGGAGATTTTAGTGAGTTCAAGCAAAGAAAGAGCTGGGATATCTCTATTGGAGATGATGATAGTAGTTTTGATGATATCTAGCCTGAGCTTTATGGCTTGGCCCAACATCTCAAAACTAAGAAAAAAATCACAACAAAATCTTTTTGAACAAAAGGTTAAAGAAGCAGTTGAAAACTGTCGATACTACGCTATGTTGAACGGAAAGATTGTTGTGGTAGAGGTTGTTGATAGCGAAGAAAAAATAACAACCATGACTCTTGACAATCTTGTTTTTAATGGTAAAATTGATAAGAGGTTTTTGATCAATGCACAAGGAGATTTGTATGAAGAATGATTCGGTTATTCCAGTTTTTGTTGTTTCTTTGATCTTTGGCGGATTTGTATTTTTTGATATGAACCGAAAAATCGAAGACCTAAAAAACGAGGTTGTGAGTTTGCAGATTCACCTTTCTCAAAAGGAAGCAAGAAATTTGCAGTTTGTTCCGACTCCATCTCAAGTATCTAACGGATTTTATAACGGTCGATAGATAATTAAAATCCAAATTTCCACAGAAAAAACTAAAAACACAGTTGACATTTGATCGGCTGTGGTGTATAATGAAAACACAGGGGACGACTGAAAAGGGTTATCAAACTCTTACTTTGGAAAAGTCCTTTTCGAAAATTTACCCCTAAACGGTCGCATAACTCAATGGCTAGAGTGCTACTTTTACACAGTAGAAGTTATAGGTTCGAATCCTATTGTGACTATTGCCGGGATAGTTTAATTGGCTAGAACACGTAAAAGTCTTGAATAAGTTTTGACAATCGTGTACGATCATTCAAGGTTATCCAATTGTAATGGCGATGTATAGGTTCGAATCCTATTCCCGGCGCTTGAGTACGAATGAAAAGGGTTATCATTTGGAGAAAACGTCCTTTTCGAATATTTTACTCATTTTTTTTACTTTTGTACGAACGAGGAGAATTTGAATGACTTTCAAGTATAGTTTGAAAAATGGGTCTGTTAAACAAAAAATCGTTGGCAGATCTTCTGAAATGGTTGCAAACGCTGGTGGCGGATACGCATTTAAGCTAGATGATTTTAAATTTCTAGAAAGATTTTTAATCATGGGCGCCACATCTGGAACCTACCATATTTCTAAAAATGATCACCAATACAATAACTTTGAAAACATTATTAGTTGCATCAAGCAAGATGGAGTTAAGGTTGTTTCAGAAATTGTTAGAGTTTCTACAAACAATCTTGCTCACAAAAACGATCATGCTATTTTTGCATTAGCATTGGTGTTTGCTCATGGATCAAATGACGCCAAACAAAGCGCTGTAAAAGCCTTCAATAGCGTTGTTAGAACCGGCACTCATTTGTTTATGTTCGCTAGCTTTATCAAGTCTATGAGAGGGTTTGGTATTTCTGTAAGAACAGCGATTAACAAGTGGTACACCGAAAAAAGCGATATCGGTTTTGCTAATCAAGTAACAAAATATCAAAGCCGAGAAGGCTGGTCGCACCTAGATGTGTTTAGACTTGCTCACCCAAGCTTTGCTAGTAGCGAATCAAAAAATAGGATTTCTAATTGGGTCGCCGGAAAAGATGTAGAATTCAATACATCCAACAATGGAGAAGCCCTGGTTGATGCTTTTGTTAGAGTTCATAAAACAGAATCTCTAAAACAAGTGTTAGAAATGGTTTCTACTTATGGGCTTCAAAGAGAGCATTTGCCAACCAAATTTTTGAACACAAAAGAAGTTCAAGAAGTTATGTTGCCAAAACTTGGAGGAACCGCCCTTTTAAGAAACCTTGGTAACATGTCCAAGAGTGGGCTATTGAGCGTTTTTAGTGATGCTTCTAAGTTTGTAGTTGAAAAACTGACAAACAAAGAGTTCCTAAAAGAAAATATGCTTCACCCACTAACAATTCTAGTAGCTAAAAAGACATACGAAAGTGGTCGAAGCAAGCTAGGGTCTGGAGTTTGGGACGTAAATAGTTCGATAGTAGACGCTCTTGAAACAGCATTCTATTTATCGTTTGACGCTATCGAGCCAACTGGTAAAAACTACTTTTATGGTATCGACGTGTCTGGTTCTATGGGCGCAGAGGATTCAACCGGACTGAAATACTGCGAGATTGCCGCTGTGTTAGCAATGGCACACCTAAGATCAGAAGCGAATACTTTTGTTGGAGGGTTTTCTAGTGACTTTATTGATCTAAAAATCAGTAAATCAGATACACTAAATTCAGCTTCTGCTAAATGTATAATGCGTAACTTTGGGTCTACCAACGCTTCTGCGGCTATCAATTACGCCGCAAGGAAGAAGATTCCAGCAGATTGTTTTGTAATGATAACAGACTGTGAAGTTAATAGAGGTTCGCACCCAACGATTGCTTTAAATGACTTTAGGCAAAAAATGGGAAGACAAAGTTCGCTGATCGTTTGCGGCCTACAAGCTGTTCCATACTCTGTAGCAGATCCAAAAGATCCATTACAGCTAGACATTTCTGGATTTTCTCCAGATATTACTTCGGTTATCTCTGGATTTACTAGATAAAGATGCTATAATAAATGGGGTCAATCAACCCCGTTTTTTATTTAGTGAGGAAATATGAATATATTATTTTTAGATGACTGCCCACAAAGAACTAAAAAGTTTAAAAGACTGCTTCCAATGGCGGTTACATGCGAAACGGCGCAGGAGTGTATAGACCTGCTTCACACAGAGGATTGGGACTATGTATTTCTAGATCACGATCTTGGCGGTGAGACATACCAAAGTTCAGATGAATTTAACACTGGTATGCAAGTGGTTCGCAGCGTAATGGAAAATCCCCCAAACGTTCAGCACTTTGTTGTACACTCTTTAAACTACGGTGCGGCCCTCAATATGGTGAGTTTATTGCGAGAGCGCGAATACATTACAACAAAATGTAGTTTTTTAGAAATTGAAAATTTCATTAGAACAAAAATTTACGGGTATCTAGATTAATCATGGAATTTATAATTCAAAAAGATTGTCAATTTTCGGGCGGTGAAACAGATAGATTGGTTCAGGCTTTAGAGAATAATAAAGTCAAGTATACTCTAGCCGACAGCGCTTATATCCAAGATGGCGTTACAGCCAATGCAGACATATTTGTTCGCGGCTCTATCGAGTTTGTCAATGAATTTAATTTAATGTATGGAGAGTACACCAATCTTTATACTACTACACTAAGTAATTATACTTATAGCGAGTATACTAAAAATATTGACAATGAAATACTTAATAGTGATTATCTCATTCTACCGTGGCATAAATTATACAATGATTCATTGCATCTAATTATGCTTGCTACTGGGTCTGATAGATTTTTTATAAGGCCGAACAGCGGAAAAAAGATATTCACAGGCATAACACTAGGACGCAAGCATTTCTATAAAGAGCTTGATATAATTAAAGGTCTGCCAAATTCAAATATTAATGATAATGATTTAGTTGTGATCGCTTCTGCAAAAAAAATAGACGCAGAGTATAGGCTACTGATGCATGGAAACAGTATAATTGACTATACTTGCTATAACGACCCAGGATATGGCTATATAAGAACAAGCTGTATTGATATTGATAAAGATTTTTATTGGCTAGCGTCAAAAATAAAAGATTTTCCTGATTGCTTTTATACACTTGATATTTGTTATGTAAAAGGAGTGCCATTTATTCTAGAATTGAACGGGGCATCTACCGCAGGTTGGTACGATATGGATTACGATAAGATTGTAAAGTACATAAAAAATCAGAAAGAAGAAGATGATTCGTAGCTTTTTAAAGCTTATTGTTTCTAGAATTTGCTTTAACGCTTCTTTAGTGTGCTTTTCTTATGGGTTTTTCTATTTCCTAAAAAATAGAGTTGACACAGCCATTATAAATGGTAGAATAAGTTTTGAAGAATCGTTTTGTATGCAGTTAATTATTTTTAGTATTTTTTTATTCATGTTTTCATCGGAGTTAAGTGATGTATAATTTGTGTTGTATCAGTGAAGAATTAAAAAAAGAAAACATTTGTTTCAAGACCATGACATGGGCTAGGTTTTGCGAACTCCGTGACGCTAATGGACTAAACTCTGCCCTACAAGAACTTGGCGAACGATGGCTAAATAACATCAAAGTCACCGGCAGAGTTGTAGAGCATTGCGTAAACAACAACTGGGGCTATAGGGTGTCATCATCTTTGATGCCGCTTCTGACCCATCCAGATTTTCCTGGTGACTCTAGACTAGTGCCACAGTATCAGCAAATACTAGAAGAGTTCAACAAAATCAAAAACTATCTTGCTGACAAAGCAATTAGGATTTCTTGCCATCCAGACCAGTTCAATGTTTTGGCTAGCAAAAACCAAGACGCAGTAAACAAAACCATCAAAGAGCTTAACTTTCATGGGGCTGTTCTAGACCTTCTTGGTTGCAAGCAGGACTATTCTTGTCCAATCAATATCCATGTTAATTGTTCTGACGGAACGCCCGAAGAAATCGCCCAAAGATTTGTTGCCAATATGAACAAGTGCAATAAATCTGTTCGTTCTCGCCTTGTAGTAGAAAACGAAGACAGGGGCATGTGGAATGTAGCTATGCTACTAGAACACTTTTGGAACAGCCACAAAATACCAATTACTTTTGACAATCTGCATGACAAGTGCAATCCATCAACTGACAGTGTAGATGCGTTTTCTTTGTGTGCCGACACCTGGAAAACTCTTGGATATGTACCACTGTTTCACTACAGCGAATCCAGTGCAAATGATCGCAAGCACGCATATATGCCAACATCAACCCCCTATTTAGAATTTGGAGAAGATGCAAATAAGGTTGACTTTGATATCGAGCTAAAAGCAAAAGATGCCGCTATAAGATTCATGTCAGCAATACTTCGCGGCAAAGCCGAGCTATATAAACATACAGGGGTTGCGTCTAGTGACTGTTGTGTGGCTGGAAGCACTCAAGATTGCTGTGTTCCTAGTAATGCGGCAGTATATAATGAAAATGTCAATGTAGCAACGTCTGATGCGAGGGATGAATATAGTATGCCGCTTCCAACAGGAATCCTTGAGGGGAAGCTAAAGCCCAAAGTCCCAAAGCGTCCATGGTAGTAGAGGATAAAATGAGTAAAAATAAAAAAATTCTATTGTGTATGATTATTGTCAGTGCTTATTTAGTTAGCGAAGTTATTGCAAGGTTTTAAGATGACAGATGCTCAAGTTGTTAGAAACATAATGGCCGAAGCTGGAGTTGAAATAATTCCAGATGAAGCAAAAAAGCTTTTGTTTGTACATAATCAATTGGTGAATCTTTCTAAACTTTCGCTGAAAGAACTAAAACAAATGATGAACCCATCGGACATTAACTCTGTGATGGTTTTTGAAACTGTAACAAAATTAAAAAGAGCTAGAAAAAACAATGCTAAAACTAAAGAACCCGATTAATCTTCAACCTTCTTCCTTCACAGACAAAGAAGGAAAAATAGTAAAGCCCGATCCAATAGTTCTTCAAACTCTACAAATTTCTTTTATTGACATTCCTTACAGGAAGCAATATCAGATTAGAATAGAGGGCGTGCCTAGTGCTATAACTCTTTTCAATGAAAACGCTTATTCAAAAGCGTCAGAAAGAGGCGATATCACAAAGCACGCAGCTTTGGTTAGGCTCGATTCGATGATAGCTGGCAACCCAGAATTCTTTTTGCAGCAGTTTTTTCCCAAAACCTTAGAAAACCATCCAGATGGAGCCGGAACAATACTGTCTAATTTTTTAAAGAAAATAGGCATAACATCCACCCCAAACTGTATTTGTCGCCAACACGCAATAGAAATGAATGAAAAAGGTAACGATTGGTGCTTGCAAAACGTAGAAACTATTGTACAATGGTTAAAAGAAGAGGCCGATAAAAGGCAACACATATACCAAGATTGGTGTATAAGAGCATTAGTTAATAGGGCAATCAAAAGATCAATCAAAAAATGCCAAAGTTCTACGTTAGTTTCTTAGGATACAAGTATATTGTTTTGGCAAAAGATCATATTGACGCTTGCGTTGTAGTGAGTACAAAGTATAATAAGAAAACAACCGATCAACTTTGGAAAGTTTCAGAGCAGGGGTTTGACGATCATTACGACGATAGACTTATTCCAGATAAAACTATAAGAAAACATATGGGTCGATAGCTCAGATGGAAAGAGCAGTAGTCTACGAAACTACAGACACAGGTTCGACTCCTGTTCGACCTACTGGACTGGTAGCTTAATTGGTTAAAGCACCTGACTTTGACTCAGGTTATTGGGAGTTCGAATCTCCCCCGGTCTGCTTGCTTGTGGTGTTAATCCAGGCAACACGCATCACGCTTCGTAGATGAATTACTGGTTCAAATCCAGTCAGGCAAATATTTTTAAATAGGGGATTTTTATGACATTGTTTAATGCTTTTCAGATAGTCGCGGCTTTTGTTGGTTGGCCATTTTTAATTAGCTGGCTCACAACAGCAGAATTTAAGGGCGCTGGAGTTGCTTTTTATGCGGCCTGTGCTTTATATGTTGTTGCTTTTGGATTTATGACATTAACTGTCGCAGATGCAATAGAAGATAGTAAATAACTGTTGACAACCGCGATTTGTATGTTATAATGTGTGTATGAAAACAAATGCTTCCATAGCTCAATTGGATAGAGCAACTGCCTTCTAAGCAGTAGGTTGTAGGTTCGAGTCCTACTGGAAGTGCTTATGCGTTATTGGTGTTCAATGGTAGCACGCTAGTCTTCCAAACTAATAGAGGGAGTTCGAGTCTCCCATAACGCACTTTAAAAAGGAGAATAAAATGAAAGTTGACTCTTATTATGTTGCAATTACAATTGCTGTATCTTTTTTAGGTGTTGCATTTTTTATTATTCCAGCACTGGTTCCAAAGAACAAGCCAAAAATAGAGGTTATAGACTCTAAACCTAAAGTAGCTAAGCAAAGACAATTAAAGAAAGTCAAGTGCGTATGCGACAAAGGAGTTTTTACTTACGAGCCAGACGACGACTTGGTTAAGCTTGGATTTGCAAAGGCTGGCGAAAAGGGGCCGTGTGGGTATTGTCACGGCGAAGGATTTTTATATGAAGAAGAAGCCCGATAAAACGCCGATATTCCATGGCTGGGGGCGTGGTTTCATAAGCCACAGCACTAAGGTTCGATTCCTTTTATCGGCACTATAATTTGAAAGACACAAAAATGTTATCTTTGAAAGACGCTAAAAAAATCTACCAAAATATTAAATTCTCAACTAGCCGCAACGAATGGCTTAGAGGCAACGGCGAGAATAGGGTTGTGACTGAAATCACTCTCACAGCAGAAGATTTAATTAGAAAATACGAAGAGCAGAATGGACTTTGCTATTGGTCTGATCTTTTACTAGAACCTAGATATAATTATATCAAGCGACACCCTCTTGCAATTAGTGTCGAAAGAGTTGATAATTCTAAGGGCTATACTTATGAAAATATCAAGCTCGTTATAAGAATGTTTAATCTTGGAAGATGCTCTTATCAGGGGGATTTTCATGAAGTCGTTAACTCTCTAAAAATGCGAATTATCTATGGATCATAATATAAACAAAGTCAGAGGAAGAAAGTTTTGCCCAAATTGCCAATCTCCAAATGGGGCCAGGGCTTACACTTGTAGGAATTGCGAACAAGAGTTCAATGTAAATGTTAAAAAGCGAAAAACATTCAGGTCTAAGATAAAAGACTGGAAGCAATTAAAAGAGGGCGATTGCATACGTGTGATTTCTGGCTCTGGCCCTTATTATAACAGGGGCGATCAAAAAGATTGCATCGGACACGCAGGTAAGTTTATAGTTAAATCTATCGACCAAAATGGATTGCTGTGTTTTGGATGCTCAAAGAATAACAAAGGTTTTGCTCATATTTATATGGGTGACAAACAAATGTCGTCTAATGTGCCGAACCTGATAAGGTCGCCGCACAAAATAATTTTGTCTGATCGTGGTAGATAGTTTTTTTGGAGAGAAGTATGACAAATTGGAGTAACTTGTTGGTAGTTAGAAGAAACTACAAAAATACTTTTAGCAACTTTATGAATTTTGCTAATGGTAAAATTTCTGGCGAAGTCTTGTACGATAAGTATAAAGGCACAGAAAGGGGCGGAGAAGTTAGGTCTTTGCTAAGAAACCACGGGGTTTCACACGCTAGGAAACTTGCGAAGAGAGCATTGGCACGAAGAGGCGTTCGAGTTTAGTTTTTGGGTTTTTTTGTTTTAGGGAATTATTTATGAACGAAGTTAATTTTATTGGAAACCTTACCAAAGACGCTGAGTTTATCAAGTCTGGCGATAAGGAATTCATGGTTTTAAGAATGGCCGTTAATCATAGGTCAAGAGACGGTAACGAGGAAACGATTTATATCGACGCTACTTGCTTTGGCTATCTAGCAGAATACGGAAAGAATGTTTCACTAGCGAAAGGTGACAAGGTATCTGTAAAGGGCCGACTCCAAGAAAGAACTTGGACGGACGCAAATCAAAATAAAAGATCGTCCTTTTGCGTGCTAGCAAACAACTTGTACAAGTGTCAAGTTATGTCACGAATGTAGATTGTTTTGAACACCGTTATAGGCGCTCTTTTGCGCCTAATTTTTTTTGGAGATAAAAATATGAAAAATAGAAAACAGTTGGTAAAAGCCAAGCTCGATAAAATAAGAAAAGCTAATCAAGAGAAAGCAAGGTACGAAAAGCAAATCTTCTTGCTTAAAAGAGAAAGTGAAAAACTTTCCAATAAACAAAATAGGCTTTTTACACCAGATCATTTGCCTGGGAATTTTGTTAGAGTTATTTCTGATATCAGAGAAGAAACTGTTGTTAGATACAGTTATCATCAAGATATCAGGTTCGCAAGAATCCTAAAAAACGACCTGATGCTTGTGCTTCATAGTTCGGAGGTTTCTAGTTTTGTTGATGTAAAATTTAAAAATGGTAGAATGAGGTTATCTAAATCGCTTGACAAATCCGAAACAGAAGTTATAATGGTTTAAAACCACTAACTTTTGGAGGAATTATGGAAAGAATTGGAACTTGGAACAGTGATTTTGCTGTATGGTTGGTAGTTCTTATGCTATCGCCAGTGTTTATCGTGTTTTTATTTCAGATACTCTCAAAGGCACTTGAATTATTTTCAACAGATGCCTCCAATCAGGAGGCCACTAAAGAGCCGGGATTTGAGGATGTAAAAAGGGCGGCCCTAGAAAAAGCTGCGGCTGGAGATAGATACGCTAGAGACTGGTGTACCAAGAATATCTTCTCGGTAGAAAGCGAATATTTCGGCCCAAAGCAGAAAAAGCCAGAGTTACTGACTTCACAAAAAGTTGTTGATGAAACCATACAGGCTCTTGTTGCTGTTGGATACAAAGAAAAAGATGCAAAGGTTTTAGCTTGCAGGTACGCTTCTAAACAAGAATACAAAGAAACCGGAGCTATGTTTCTAGATATCATACAGAAAAAATACTAACAAGTGAAAAGGGAATATCACTAGTTTAAAAGCTATTATATTGTGTATAAAATTGATAGCTATAATTTAAATAGGAGATATTCAACCAATGCCACTTCCAGAAGTAAAGAAAAAAGAGCCAGAGTCAGCCTATATGCAAAGATGCATGACCTTCTTATCAGAAGAAGATCGTGAGAATGAACAAAAGGTTGCGATGTGTTTGTCAACATATAGAAACTATAAAGAAGATTCTAAAGGGTCTACGGTTTTAGAAGCCGTGGACTTTTCTTTTTCTTGTGATAAATATCTAGAAGAGCATGAACTAGGATGGGAAGAAGAGTTAGACGAGTATAATTTTGTTATTCCAGAAAGTTATTGCGATGCTTCTGATTGTGAAGACGACGAAGATGATGACGAAGAAGAAGATGACGAAGAAGAGGAAGAAGTTTCTGCCGCGAGCCTCTGGGAAAACATAAGAAAAAAGAAAGAAAGATTAGGTAAAAAATACAAGCCAGCTAAGCCTGGGGACAAAGATCGTCCAGACCCATCTTCATGGAAGAAAGCGCAACAATCTTATTCTGGATACAAGTACAAAAATCTAAAAACTGGCGAACTCTATACATACGACAAAAAGGGCTCTTATTCTAAAGATGGGGTGAACTTATTTTATGTTGGAAAAGCTAATAGCGATTTTATAGAGCAGGCATCCAATATTTTCGCTCTCGCCGCAGAATATCAGGGCAGGAAAATAAAGCTTGGCAAACCATTCTTAACGCCAAAAGGCCCAAAAAAACGAGCCGTTTATGTAAAAAATGATCGTGGAAACGTAGTTCTTGTTAGGTTCGGTGATCCCAATATGCGTATCCGAAAAAGCGATCCTGGAAGAAGGAAAAACTTTAGAGCAAGGCACAACTGCCAAAGTCCAGGCCCACGCTGGAAGGCTAGATATTGGTCTTGTAAATTCTGGTAAATAAAAAATGACAAACGCCCAAAAAAACATGTCGCCTTTCGGGGACAATGCAGCTACTGATGCTTTCAATAGACTAAGAACTTCCACTCCTTTCACGCTTTACGATCATCAGTTTCAGTATGGCAAAGGCGAATTGTTTTGGAGTCAGAAAGTATCTGGCGGAGGAACAAGCTCGCACCTTTCCAATGAATCTTCTATAGATTTGTCTGTGAGTAGTGCGAACGATGAGGTCATAAGACAAACAAAAAAATATATGAGATACGTCCCAGGAAAATCTCAACTCATTATAATGACTTTCGTTTTAGGGGCATCAGATTCGGGGGTTAGAAAAAGGGTCGGCTATTTCGACGACAACAACGGAATCTTCTTAGAAAGTACAGGAACCTCTCTCAAACTTGTTATTCGTTCTAAGGCTAGTGGCTCGATTATAACAACAGAAGTCGATCAAAACGATTGGAATATAGAAAATTATAGAGATATAGATATAACAAAATCTCAAATACTTGTGATAGATGTTGAATGGTTGGGTGTCGGTAGAGTAAGGGTTGGATTTGTTAGAGATGGAAAAATATTTTATGTCCACGAATTTTCTCATACAAATCTACTCGATAAAGTTTATATGACAACCGCTAATCTTCCTATAAGGTATGAAATCAAAAGAGTTTCTGGAAGTGGTTCTGCCAGCTTAAAACAAATATGCTGCTCTGTTTCGAGCGAGGGCGGCTACGAAAAAAGAGGGTTAAGCTTTTCCGCTTCTAATGGAGTCACCGGAATAACTCTTTCTGGACGCCGCCCAATACTTTCTATCAGGCCAAAAACTACATTTAACTCTTTAGAAAACAGAGTATTAATAGAGCCTAAAAGTATCGAACTTCTAGCTGTAACCAATCCAGTATTTTATGAAGTTGTATACAATGGAACTTTAACTAACGCTAGTTTTTCTAATGTAGATGCAAATTCTTCGGTAGAATTTGACGTTGCCGCAACAGCTATAACAGGAGGAACTGTTATCAGAAGTGGCTATGTGTCAGCAGGAATAGGCAACAGTTCGCAAGTGCAAACTCCAGAGCTATTAAATAAACTTGTTTTGGCTTTAGATATAGCCGCCACCGCGCAAGACGTATTGACTATAGTAGCCACAAACATAGGCAATAATCCTGTGGCCTACGGCAATATAACATGGATGGAGTCTCAAGATTAATATCTTTAAATTTGTTTTATATAGTTTGCTAAAACTAACATCAGACTCAATAATGATATTGATCTATTTGTTTCTATTGTTCCTGGCCGCCGCCGAAGAAAAAGTAAAAAAGTTTTTTAAATGATAAATTTATACGCCCCCATCTGCAACACCGGATACGGAATTGCAGCTTACAATATCTTACGGGCTCTTGATAAAATAACAGAAGTTACGCTGTTTAATGTTGGCGAAATAGACAAGAGTATGCCCGACTCTCAATCTATACTAAAAAACTGGATTGCGTCTAGTCCATCCAAACAATCTTCTTTTGATAACAACTCTCCCACTGTAAAAATCTGGCATCAGCACGAACTATTCAATAGGATAGGAAAAGGCAAGCACTATGGCTTTCCTATTTTCGAGTTAGATAAATTTACCGCATTAGAACTGTCTAGTATCAATTCCTGCGATCATCTATTGGTTTGCTCTGAATGGGCTAAAAAGATCATAATGTCTAACCCAATCAAGTCTGATTTAGCAATTGATGTTGTTCCACTGGGAATAGACCCAGAAATATTCAAGCCATCGCGTGAGTCAAGAGATAAAACCATTTTTTTTAATTGTGGCAAATGGGAAGTAAGAAAAGGGCACGATATCGTGTTAGAGTGTTTTGAAAGAGCTTTTTCACCGAATGACAATGTAGAACTTTGGATGATGTGTCACAATCCATTTCCTTTTGCCAAGGGTGAAAAGTGGGAAGAAATGTATCGCTCTTCGAAACTTTCTGATAAGATAAAATTGATACCCCGTCAGCCAACCCAGCAAAGTGTGTATAATATTCTTAGGCAGGTTGATTGTGGTATTTTTCCTGCTAGAGCCGAGGGCTGGAATCTAGAACTACTAGAAACTATGGCTTGCGGTAAAAATGTTATCACCACAAATTATTCTGGCCATACAGAATTTTGCAACTCAGAAAATGCAAGACTGATAGAAATAGAAAACCTTGAGCCAGCTATAGACAATGTTTGGTTTCATGGTCAGGGTAACTGGGCCAAGATAGAAGAAAAGCAAAAAGTACAGATTGTAGATCATCTAAAAGATGTACACGATAAAAAACAAAGCGGAAAGCTCACATTCAACGATGCTGGCGTTGAAACTGGAAAAATTTTTACTTGGGATAATTCTGCTAAAAAATTAATGCGTTTGGTAAGCTAAACGGAGAACGATATGCCTGCATTCAAGACACCACAAAGTATACTAGAAGCTTATGTAAACGGTTTTGTTGGCTCTATATCAGACCCAGCATCAACCGAAAAACTTTTATCAGAGCTTCCAATGCCCTTATTTGGTGGTGCAGCTACTTCTCTTTATGGTTCTGGCGATGGTAAATTATCTCTTCCCTACAAGTCAATATTAAAATTTGTTCCAGATTTCGGTTCTTACGAAAGGCAGGGTACGGGCGACTGCGTAGCTCACGCTTTTAGAAACGCCTCTGACGTTAGCAGAGCCTTTGAAATAGATGTAAACAAAGAGAGAGAAGGATTTATTGCAAGCGGTGCTACAGAAGCCATATACGGCGTTAGAGGTCACACCGGCGAAGGAATGACTTGCAGCAGAGCCGCCAGATTTTTAAATCAAGAGGGCGGAATTTTATTAAGAAAAAAATATGACAACTATGATTTGTCTAAGTATAACCCAAGATTAGCTTCTTCATGGGGGCGATCTGGAACTCCTAGCGAACTAAAAGAATTAGGAAAAGCAAACCAAGTCAAAACTGTTTCTATAGTTAGAAGTGTTCAAGAAGCCAAAGACGCTATAGCAAACGGATACTGCCTAGCAACATGCAGCATGTCAGGCTTTTCTTCCTCTAGAGATAAAAACGGTATCGCTTCTAGAAATGGTCAATGGGCTCACGCCATGGCTTGGATAGGAGTAGACGACACAAAGCAAAGATTAAATGAAACTTTATTTTTAATACAAAATAGTTGGGGCTTATGGAATAGCGGCCCAAAATTTTATGAACAACCAGATGGGTCTTTCTGGGTTAGAGAACAAGATGCGGCGGCGATGATTGCAAATGGAGAGGCGTGGGCTCTTAGCAATGTTAATGGTTTTCCTCCAAGAAAAATATCTTGGTCAATAGACGAGGTGTTCTAATGAAAGAAAGACAGTTATTTTTAACTTCAGTGCTAGCTACAACTCTAGCTTTTTCTACTTATAAAATGTACACCAAGGACGGTAAGATAGATCAAGAGGCTGTTAAAAGTTTCTCAGAGCTTGTAGCGTCTTCTTTTGAAGGTGCTGAAAAACTTATAATAAAAAATCCAGAAAATCCCGTTAATAAGTGCGATTGTAACGGTGCAAAAATAATTGTTCATGGCGATGGCCACAGAACTCCATGTCCATGCACCGGCACATCATCTGGATGCCAATGCGGCAAGTCTCAGGCTTCTATTCCAATCGAGAAAAAAACGGTTAAGTTTTTTACAAGGCCCGATTGCGTCAATTGCACTAAATGGAAAGGCGAACAAAAAGAAAGATTCAAAAATTCTGGATGGGACATAGAAGAGGGTTACGGGGCTGGATTGGTTCCGTTTTTTGAGTTTGTCAAGGGCGACAAGAAAGTAGTTAAAGTCGGTTACACTTCGTTAGAAGAAGCGGAAAAGATGATAAATGAATAATGTAGCAGAAAAAATATCTTTAGAATATGCAAAGAAAAATGGATATTCTATAGACCCGATGACAATAATAATGATCGCTAACTTTGTTATGCAGCTAGCGAAAGCAGTTTACGAGTGTCGTAAAAGCAAAAATAAAACAATACAAACTATGCTAAAACCCAGTCTTTTCTACAGAATATTACTAGATAGAAGGCTAAGCAAGTTTATTTCTCAAAATAATCTAACGTTAGACAAGGCATCGCTCAAGGATGTGATGCTTAGCAAGAGTTTTTCCGAGGAAGATATCACACTTTTAGTAGCAGAGGCTATATCAAATGATTAAAATTCAAGATTTAATGAAATCCCGCAGATTTTGGGTCGCCATATCTGGCGTTGTTTTGGTTGTTGGAAACGAGGGGCTTGGTTTGAAGCTAACAGAAGAACAGGTAACTTTGGTTGTTACGATGTTGGCAACATGGCTTGTCGGAGATTCTTTCAGAAAAACTGGAGAATAACAAATGAATACGCAATTGATTGGCGTAGTCTTATTGGCTTTAATTGCAGCATCAAATTTTATAGATTTTAAAAGCTTGTTGGATAAATCTAGCAAGCCTAATGAACCAGCTAAAAATGATTCGTTGGAACAGTCTACAGAAGATTTGGTGGTAAAGCCAGACTTCCCTATTGACTATACTTGCAACAATTCTCTTTTTTGTGCTGTAAAAAAGTGGGAAGAATTAAAAAAATACTGCGAAGCACTAGGATTAAAGCAAGCGTCATCAAAGCTCGATGAGATTTTCCCTTTACTGGTTTTAAAAGAAGATAAAAATGTCTAATAAGGTAAAAACTATATTAGCTGTTATAATTTTTTGCGTTTTGTTCCTTGACACAACGTTTTTAAAAGGTATAATAGAGAAAGTATCAAAGGTAGAGTCTGTTGTATCTGTAGAGCCAGTTCCTAGCCAAGAGTCTATTCTTTTAACAAAAGATACCGCTGAAATCATTACAGACAAAGAGGATAGAGCCACTTTAGCAATTTTCAATCTTGAATTTTCTAAAAGGCTTTCATCCTATTCTAATGTTATCAATACGCAGCAATTGCAGGATATCTATGTAGCCGCTGGCGCTAATGTGTACGGCAAAAGCATAGCTTCTAAATATCAGTCTCTTGGGGCAAAATTAATTGCCTTGATGAAATCTGTATTGGGAGAAGAGGAACATATAGTTTCTCAAGAAGAAACTGAACTGCTGTCGGATGTTTTCAGAGGTTTGAGCTTTAATTTGTCTAATTAGGTTGATTCTAACATAAAATAGAAACCCAACTTAGTGTTGGGTTTTTTATTATAGGAAAAGAAATGGATATAAAAATAAGCTATTTAATTTCGGCTTTAGATAAAACAAAGGCGATAACAGATCCAAGATATTTGAATATATTGCTTGACGAAAATAGAAATATTCCATCGTTAACGATAAAATCATTCCTTGGAAAAACAGAGATTGACTATCTTTTGAGCCTGCACAACAAGTATCTTAACTACCATTTTGAGTATGTACAAAAAATGCTGGGCGGCTTTAGAAAGATTGACTTTAATACCGGAGAGGTTACATACGTTTGCGCTGTTGATTACTATCCAGGTATAAATAAGGCCGGTGATTTCTTCAACATCGCAGAAATTCAAGATCAAAACATTCTTTTAGAGGAATACTATGGAGAACTCTTTTTCAGATTCGGATCAGGAACATTCAGATACTGATACAAAGTGTTCGGTTTTACTTTACGTGACCCCGGATGGAACAGTGATGTTCGATGCTTCTTGGAACGATAAAACCGATAGAGAAGCCAATATGATGAGCTTATCTCAATTAATACACGCAATGACAGCGACAGACCTTTTAGAGAATGCACTAAAAAATTCTATAAAGGCTTTAGAAGAAGCAAATAATGCAGAATATTTAGAAGATATGAACACAATTTTTGAAAATTATCAACAGATAAAGTCTAGTAACATTATGAAGAAAGAAAATCCCGATGCAAAAGATAGCCCTGCTATTCGACCGTTGCAAGCCAAATAACTGGTGTATAACTTATTGCAACATAAGAAAACACAATAAAAGCGGAGATATTCTATATGGATAAAAAAATAGCGTGGGAACACTGGAACTCTCAAGAGCTAGAAGAGTTGATAGAAGATGACGTAGACGCTTTTGAAGAAGATGAAGATGATGACTACTTTAAAGATAGAGAAGATATTCCCAGCCCGGTAACTCATTTTCTTGAGTCTAGACCAGCGGGGGTAGTGACTCCTTTCGGGGTTTACCCAACAGAGTCTAAATTAAAACCCTCCGATAGATGGGATTGCTGGATAGGAAACACAAACTTCACTATCACCACAGAAATTGCGCTAAAGCTAGAATCTGTAGAGGGCGTTTCTGCTCTTAGGATTATGGATAGATATTCATTTTGCATTGGCGTTGGCAAAATGTTCAACATAAGAGATGTTAGAACAAACATAGAAAAAGCTATATGCGAATCAGACGATATATTGGAAAGAGAGGATGTAAAAAATGCAATAACAACTTTAATGAATGATAGTATAGGAGATAAAAAGTTTTGGTCTATTTATGTTAGCGAAGACGGTGATATTTCTTGGATAGCCGACAACGATAAAACGGAAGAATATTTGGCAGCTTTGGAACTTTTTGAACAATCAAAACAAAGTAATGGCGGAAAGATTTTAAACTCTGGAGAATAGTATGAATTTTGAAGAACAATTGAATAATGAAGACAACAAGAAGATTATGTTTGCAGTTTGTTACAGATACAGGAGATTTTTAGACGAGCATGACGCAGAATCTATAAAAAATGAAGCATTGTGGGAGTGCTGTTTAAAGTATGACCCGAATCACCCTAAAAAAGCCAAATTTACATCGTACCTGTATCAAAAGCTTAACAATAAAATTAGAAATCATTTGAAGCGACCAAAACGAGAAAAAACTGGTATGATACCAGAAAAGGCATATAGCCATAGTTCGTTAGAATTCGACGTTTTAAACTCTCTGAGTGTAGAAGAAAAGGGAATACTAGAGCAGTCATATCTACATAACATGACAATAGAAGAAATAGGGCGAGCCAATGGCTACAGCAGAGAAACCGCCAGACGAAAGCTTAAAAAAATTAAGACTAAATGTAGAGAGTTGGTATCTGCCTAATGTGTATTACTAAATGGACTAGGACTTTAATTATTATTAGGACATTTAGGAAAGACAGTTTCAATACTGGAGATTTAAATTATGGCAGTTCCTGGTAAAAGAGGACACTTACGAACAACTTCTAACGCAGCTTTTTCCAAGCAGACCTACGGCGGAACCGTTATGGGAATCGAAGGAAATAGCACTATTTTGACAAAAGATTTGTCATTGCTAGATGGTGTGTCATTAAATCAATACGCTGGATACAACGCTCTTCCAAGACTATTAACTGGCTCTGGAAAGCTTTATAATACAGCGAAAATATTGTCTTCTGGCACTTTTGCTTTTAATGCAGCGAGAGCCGGTACATACGTTATTTCTAGAATCACTACAAGCCTTGCGGGCGTTGCTAACACAAAACTTCTATTTATGGGCACTGGCAATCTTCGTCGCCCTATATTAGATTTTCAGCATGACTTTGGGGCTAAGCTTTTGACAGCTTGGAGAGCCAATCTATTTTCTTGGCTTGGCGTTTTAGACAATGGGCAAAAGATCAAATCTCGTCGCCTATGGTTAAATTCGTCAAATAGAAATACTTCTGGCGGTGCTGCTCCTGCTACACTAGAAACCACAAACATGTGGGATTTAGCTGATGGTAATGCATCAAACAAAGCTGTTGACAATGCAGCTACTCCAACAAGATCTGTTCCTGGCGAGCTAGTTCTTAAAGTAGACTTTGTTACAAAATCAGTGACAACTGGTGGAGACTTCTTCAACTACAAACCAATAACTGGTATGTAATTTTTAGCTAGTTTTTATCATGGTTACAACGGGCGGGAAACCGCCCGTATTTTTAATAGGGGCTAGTTTATGAATATAGAATACATAAAAACAGTATTAGAATTTATTGGTCTTCTTTTTATTCCTGTGATTGCATGGGTATTAAATACCATAAATCATCATAGCAAAAAAATAATCGTTTTAGAAGAAAGAGTAAATGATTCTATCAACAGGCGTTTAACAAATCTAGAAACAAAGTTTGAAAGCTTTGATAAAAAGCTAGACGAAGTGAATGTAAGTTCTATAAGAATCGCTGGCTTGGTGGAAAATTTAAGCGAGAAAATAGATGCAAGAAGCTAATTATGGCGGAATGTTATCTGATATAGCAACCAGAAAAATTCTTGATTCTTTGGGTATTACTCAAGAACAAGTTGATAAAGTTAAGAAGATCGTTGATAATATTGATATCAGAACAGAAAACGGCGTTACAATTATTCAAATAAAACTTTTACAAAAATAGATATAGCTGAATGTTTTTGATTTTTTTCAGCTTATAATAAAATATCCAGATAGGACTTAGTTTACTCTATTGTTCTATCTGGTTTTTTATTTACATTTTCAAAACACAATGGAGACAACATGAGTTTACGCGCTCTTATGGATTATACCTTTACGGCTAAATATTCTAGATATCAAAAAGATAAAAATAGAAGAGAAACATGGAAAGAGGCCAACGACAGAGTGAGAGAAATGATGCTCACCATGTATTCTGACAAGCCAGACGTTCACAGCTACATAACCTCTGCGTATGAGGCGATGTACAAGAAAAGGGTATTGGGATCACAGAGAGCCTTGCAATTCGGTGGAGAGCCGATATTCAAGCATCACGCTAGAATTTATAACTGCGTTGCTTCGTATTGTGATAGACTAAGGTTCTTTCAGGAATGTATGTATCTTTTGCTTTGTGGTTGTGGGGCAGGTTTTAGTGTTCAGTCTCACCATATAGCAAAGCTGCCGCCACTGAACTCTATTGCCCCTAGTGGACATAAAAAGTTTGTTATAGAAGACACCATAGAATCTTGGTCTGATGCTGTAGGTGTGTTGATATCTAGTTATTTTGATCAAACAGACCTATTTCCAGAACACAACGGAAAAGTTGTTCAGTTTGACTACAGTAAAATCAGGCCAAAAGGTGCGCCACTATCAAACGGTGGGAAAGCCCCTGGCCCAGAACCTTTAAGAAAAGCTCTAAAAAATATTAAAAAAATACTAGATGCCGCCGTAGAAAGATCTGAATTTGATGCAAGCGAGTTTAGAGTTCTAAAGCCTATCGAGGCTTACGATATTGTTATGCACTTCGCAGATGCGGTTATATCTGGTGGAGTAAGAAGAAGCGCAACGATCTGTGTATTTTCTCCAGATGACGAAGAAATGGCAAAGGCCAAAACTGGAAACTGGTTTATCGACAATCCACAAAGAGGTCGATCAAATAATTCTGCGTTGCTGCTGAGAAATAAAACTTCAAAAGAAGACTTTTCTAATCTAATGAAGTCAGTTAAAGAATTTGGAGAGCCTGGATTTGTTTGGTCTGACTCAACAGAACTTATAGTTAATCCTTGTGTTGAAATAGGGATGTATCCTGTTGATGTTACAACCGGCCTGTCTGGGTGGCAAGGGTGCAATCTTTCCACTATAAATTGTTCTAAGATAAACAAAGAGCAAGACTTTTATGAAGCTTGCGAAGCTGCCGCTATAATAGGAACCCTACAAGCAGGATTCACTAAATTTCCATACTTAG
>Ga0214163_1000342_pt1 | contig 21996 bp, 13 predicted proteins | sample LakMenepilimnion_2_FD_153001 | JGI IMG/M metagenome (GOLD analysis project Ga0214163, IMG submission 153001) | Freshwater microbial communities from Lake Mendota, WI - Practice 15JUN2010 epilimnion v4 | ecosystem: Environmental > Aquatic > Freshwater > Lake > Epilimnion/Euphotic zone | place... | reverse complement strand
TAATTTCTATACCAACTAAATCAAGTAAATCTGTAGGATTAGTATTAACTAACTCCATGAAAGAATCGAAAGATGATTCGCCTTGTATAGTATCTGGTTCAAGAGATTGACCTAAAATTAAAGATTTTATTTTAGATTTATTAGCTTGTAAACTTATAGAAGAACGAACAAATTTCTCATATATTGGACCAAAAACATTTCCGTCACCAGCTTTTTTATTATAATCTGTTTTATTAGTTCTGAATTGTGTGGATCTAAAAGTGTCTACTGCGTTTGCACCCGCAATGTTTAATGTTGGTTGTTTTGCGTCGAATGATGGATTAGCATATTTTTTAAACCAAGGTATTCTCAACATGCTTATAGGAGGCGCAAAGTTTGGAATAAAACCTTTATTTAACAATTTATGTTCTTCAGGAACAAATAATTTTATTGATTTGCTGAAAGCGATTTTATCTTCTTCACCATTTTCATATTTTCGCCCAGTTGATTCTATCGCTTTTGCAACTAAATTCCCAAGTGTTATACCGCCCAATTTTGCTTCTCCACCTGAATATAATTTATCTGAAGATTCAAAATCAAGTCTTGCATTACTTTTTCGAGATCTAGCAAAAAGTTTTTCCTTTTGTTTACCTATATCTTTTTCAAAAGCTTCACCAGATAAAGCGCTCAATAAACCCGTAAATTGTCTTCCAAACTCAACTGTTTTACCAGTCACTAAAGACGGAACTTTATTTTCTAATCGAGAAAGATTTTCAATATTAGATGAAGATAAATCTATTCCTTTGTTTTTTAAGTCTTTTAAATTTTTGGCCCATTGTGTCGCATTAAAAGCAGTTGTCTTGTTTGCAGGCATCGATTCTTTAATCTTTGCAATATTTCCAGATAAAGCTAAATCTGCGGCTTCTTTTCTATAAGTAGCATTGCTTTTTCCTTTAATTTCTTCTATATCATATTTGATACCAAATCCAGTTATTTTATCATTAATTACTTCTTTTTTTCCAAGTTTGTTAGTAATCTCGGTTTCAAGATCAGCAACTTCTTGAATTTGTTTTTTTTCTTTTAAACTATCGATTTTTAATAAATTCAAATGACCAGTATAACTTTTATCTATAACGTTTTTCGGATTTCCAAAGTTAGGTATAAATCCACTATTCATATACGGATCAACACCCGTTCTGCTTATAGCATTTTGTCTATGTGCGCGGCCAGCTTTTGATCCAGCAGGAGGATTAATAAAAGGTTGAGCAAAACCGGGGACGTATTTAACATCTTCCGCAGTATTCATTACTCCACCAACAGGAGATTTCACTACTTTACCGGGAGCATAACCACCAGCTTGTGCGCCAACCGCTTCAGCCATTCTTGTTGCAGCAGGAATATAACCTCCTGCGCGAGTGACCTGCAAACCGCCAGATCCTTTTACTCGCACACCTTGACCGGCTAATTGAGTGGCTAATTGTTTTGCAAGAGTTGACTGTATTTGATATTCTGCTGTTTGCTGTCTTGCTAATTGAAGCAGCAACTGAGCTTGTGCAGCTTGATTGCCCATAGAGCCAGCAAGAGCTTGCGATACCGGCCCTTGTTGCTGCATGATTTGCAAAATAGATTGTTCAATGTTTTTTCTATTTTGAGTTTCTGTCGTGATACCAGCGATCTGAGGCAAAGCCTGAGCAAGATAAGTGAAAGAGTTTTGTATTAACTTGAAAAGCGTAAAGAAAGCGGCAATAGCACCGGGACCAGCTATAACATTGCGAATTCCTTTTAATAAACCATTAGCGAAAGTAGAACCAACTCCTTCTCCTTCAAGAATTTCGTTCATGCTTTCAACAAGTGATTTCAATTGTTCTGTACCATACCTAGCTAATGGTTCAAATGTTACTTTGCCAATATTATTTGCTAGTTGTTGCGTAGAAGTGGCGGTTTGCTTTAATAAAGCATCAAGAGTTTGATTTAGTTTGGCGGTAGCGACTTCAGCTTCATTTGTTGCTGATGCGCCTCTTTGTAAAGCTCCAGCATACACGCCTTGAGATTTATTCAAATCACCAACAATAGCTTTAAGAATGTTAACTTGATAAACACCAGCGACTTGTTCAGATAACTGCGCTCTTTGAGCGTCAGCTAAACCTTTATAAGCACCTGCAAAATTTTGTAGAATAGTAACTGCTGGTAAAGTATTTCCTTGCACATCTCTTACAGCTACATTGAAAGCTTCTAATTGATCAAGAGTATCAGTACGTTGTAAGCGAGTAAAAATTGTTTTTAATGCGTTACCAATAACTGCGCCGCCTCTTGCTGTACTTTGTTGAGCGGATGTAACTAATGCATTTAACTGATCTAAACTAACTCCTGCTTCTTGCGCCGCTTGACCTGTACGAGATAACGCTTCAGCCAAGTCTCCTGCGCCAACTGCGAAATCTTGTTCGACAGCTACAAGTTTATTTAATATTTGAGTTGTTGTTATTCCAGTTGCAGAAAAACCGTTTATAGTAGAAGTTAAAGCGTCAACAGAATTTGCAGTGCTAATTCCGGCCACTCTTGCTAAAGTTAACGCGTCTTTTGTTCTTATTAAAACTTCTTCAGCTTTTAAACCTTGACGAGAGAATTCAAGAGCAGCTTTAGAAGCGTCATCAAATGAAGAAGCCGTTTGTTTACCAACACTAAATAAATCTGTACTAAATTTTTGTAATTGACCAGTAGTCAATCCGAATACACGATTAATATCAGCAAGATTCTTTTCGACATCGATAGTAACATTAGCTAATTCTTTAAAACTACGAATAACACCGCCAAGAACGGCAGTTGAAGCTCCGAATGCAATAACGCGAGCATTAGAAGCAGCAAGAGCCGCCTCAAAATCTTTAACATCACCAGTCATTCTTCCGAGAGGCTGAGAGAAAGCTCGTTGATTAATACTTAAATTAATCGGATTGTTCTGAGCGAATCTTTGGTTATACGCTTGAACACCAGCTTGAATAGAAGCTGTTAATGCTGCTTGATTGGCGGCGACATTGATTTGAACGGCCATATGCTTTATTTACACGTTAAAATTACTATTAACCGAATATTTTCATCATATCGTCCATACTCAATGAGCCGCCTTTCTTTTTAGCTTCATCTGCTAAAGATAAAGTCTTTTGACCTTTAGCCTTTAATCCTATATATTCAAGGTCTTCTGATGTTGCACCAACTATTGAACTAGCTTGATTTTCTTTGTTGTTCTTTTTTTCAATTGTTTTCTTGGCGTTTTCATTGGCGTTCACATAATCAATGATTTTATCAGGATCGTCTTTAATATCTTGAGGCATTTTATCATTTTGTTGAAAAACGTTCTTAAAAAATCGAGCATAAATAAGTAATTTCACTTGATTGTAAGTCAGTTCGCATACACATTTACCGAAGAATTCAGTAGGATTTTCAGCAAATGGCATATACAAATTGAAAAAATCTTGCAAAATTAGGTGTTGAATCGTGTTGTCATTTATATTTTTGTATACCTCTGAGTATTGTTTTATAATACAAGTAAGAGTTTCGGAATCGATATTATCAAATTCATCTTCTTTAAAAGCTTCTTCACTTAACTTTTTGTCTTTATATAAACATTTTAATATGTAATAGTCATTGACTCTTTCTTCGGCATAACTTTCGGCGGTTCTTTGAAAGAACGATGATCTTGTGTTTTTTAAATCGTTTAAACGTTTTTGCGCCGACTCGATGTCCGCATTTACTCTCATTATTTCTGATTTTAAATAAAGAGCTTTTTTCTGTTTATTAAAGTTTTCTATTAAATCTTGTTCTTGTGTTATTAAAGATTCTTGTTTCTTTGACCATTGTTTTTCGTCAACCAACCGCTCTAAAGTTTCGCTATTCGTAGGAACGCCGCGTTTTTTAGCTTGATCAAAATAGACATCATAAATTTGATCAATATCAACTTGATCTTCCAAAGACAAATGCTTTAAATAAAAAAGATTCTCTAAAACCTTAATCTCAGAGAATCCATTTTTTATATCCCTAAAAGCTTTTTTGTATTTACTCTGTTGGGACTGTTCCATCTATTTCTCCAATGATTCTATCGAATTCTTCTTTTTCTGTATTGCTGGTAAAAAACCAATAACTAATAACACTAGCTAGTTTACTATAGCATTTTTCATAAATTTCATTCTTATTTTCTTCGTAATCGAACATTACAGATTCTTTAATTTCAAATGTCTTGCCGGGAAACAGCCATTCATACTCAGGACTCTTTTTACTATTATCCTTGAATTGAGTAAGACTGAGTACATACCAAAGAATAGCTCTATTTTGAGCTTTAATGTCGGCAGTATGATTAAACAAAGTCATATAACTCGTTTCTTTTTCGATAAGAGTCTTACGACGTTGAAGAATTTCAGAAGTTACTTTTTCAATCTTTAGCTTGTAATCTTCATCGCGTTCCGATTCTGGCTTTAGATTAAGAATAGTTAATCTGCTTTGTAGATCTCCAATTTCTCCAGCGGCAGAAACCATGATCTTTGCATCATTATCGCTAATCAAACCACCAGTATCACTATACTTATTTAGCAACATCGCCTTTGTTAAAATTCCATTTCGGATGCATCGGCTCATTTCAATACTGAATTCCATGTCAGCTTCTTGCATTTGTTTTCTATTTGGCTGAAGAATGTGAATTTCTATTGGAATTTGTTTCTTAACTTTTTCCTTGTAAGTACGAACGACCTGTTCGCCTTGTTCATTTGTAACCGTTTCAGTCTTGTCCTCTTCGACTTCTGCTGTTTTAAAAATATTGAAACTATACAGTGACTTTGACATAATTTATTTATATTAATATATATTCTATAGTTTTTCAACCAGTGTAAAGGTATATATGGCTACGAATCTTATATCTGCTTCAGAAAGAACCGCGCTTAATGCGGTTATTGATGATGTTCATGAGACTTTTGCTCGCGAAATCACTGTTTTTAAAGAAGCCTCACAGATTGTAATTATTACTGACCCTAACTTTAATCCATTATATAATACTGCTGGTCAAACCACTTCATATGTAAATACACCAGTTTATAAGACATTTAAAGTAAGAATATTTTATAACGACGACATTAGTAAAAAATACTGGAACGAATCAGGACTAGCTTCTCAAATTAAATTAGAAGTCGTTGTTGGATCTGTAAGAATAAAGATGCGAGCAGAAGATTATAATTATATTAAAGATGCCCGCCGTTTTGATCTTGATGGAAAACGATTTGTATTGAATTCTTCATTTAGACCTCATGGTTTATTTGACAATCAATATTATACTCTTTATCTCAAACCTGACGCATAAAATATGGACCCAGATTACAGAAAAATAATGCAAGATTTGCAAGCCGACAAAGAGTATCAAAAAGAAGTTCATAGAATAGTTGAAAAAGAATTCAATAAAATAAAAAATCAATATTTACAAGAATTTCTTAACCATCCTATCACTCAAGAAATAAAAGGAGGTATAGACGCAACAAATACATCAGGAACTCTTGCCGGTATAACTAATTTATATTCTTTTATTGGGTTCGATGAAGGATCTGACCCCATAAAACCCATTGAAGATTTATTAGAAAAATCTAATTACAGAATTGTTTTTAATAACAAAGCTTTAGATAGTACAATTATTTTTGATATACCTACCGCTGTGCAAATATTTGAAATAACGCCTATGCCTTGGGCAGTTGGCAGAAGTTGGGCGAGAGGAATCGAAACTGGAATATCGGGTCTTGGATATTATTTAAAAAAAATAAAAAACAGTCGATCTGGATTCGGTATTCAATCATCAACCAATCAAGTTAGACCGGGAACTGTTTTTAAAAATACAAAATACATATCTGATTTAATAAACAAATTCTCTAAAGATTTAAAAAGTTTAAATAAAATTACAGCATGAAACCGACATTTACTCATAATGTTATTAATAGTTTTTTTCTTTGGTTCGATAATTTCTTAATGACCAAAGGTGACGCTTATAAAACTTATACAACAAAACTATATAATTATCAAGACCCTCGACTTGGTGGAGATAAAGTTGTTTACGGATCTCCATATAAACAATGGGTATACGATAAAAACATAACTGGTGCAACAATACCATCTGGCTTCACAATTAATAATCAATTTATATCCACTGGCACCAGCGGTATGAAAATTGATTTTGATAATGGCAGAATTATTTTTAACAGCGGAGTTTCAACGGGCCTGAACATAACCGGAACTTATTCAGTCAAAGAAGTAAACAGTTATATAACAGATCAGCCAGAAGATAATTTAATAATTGAAAACAAATTCGTAACAAATAGCAGATTTACGGTATCTGAAACCTATATTGCTCCATATAATCCTGTTACACCCTGCATATTCGCTTCTATACAAACCGCTCATAACACTGCATTTGCTTTTGGCGGCGAAGATGAAACAAAATGCATTATTAAAGTCGTAGCGTTTTGTGAAAATTTATATCAGCTAGATGGAGTTCTTAGCGTATTTGGCGATTCATATAACGAAATATTTAGTATTATACCAATGACAGGTCATCCATTAGGAGAATTCAATGAAATGAAAACTGGCGCGTATCCTACGGGATATGATTATAAAAACTTAAGTAAGGCATATAATTCTCAAACGCTTTTTATATCCCACGTTGAAACTTCAAAGATTCGCGATAGCGTTATTAAAGAATTAAATCCGATTCTTCATATTGGATTTTTAGACTTTGAAATCAAAACTTATCGATACCCTCGATTATAATTTCACAAAAACAGCCAATCACTGTAAAAAACATTAACAATTTAACAACAATTAAACAAATAAAAAACATATGGCAAGAAATCGTGTAATATACCAAAGTCAAGCTTTATTTATCGCTCCTAGCTCAACTGGATGCCAAGTATCCGGTTCACTAAATGCTGCTGCTCCTTTTGGACCACTCGCTTCTGGTTCATTGGTAAGTGGAACTAGTTTACTAAAAAAGCTAGATCGCGTTCAAAATTGTAATTTCAATTTTACAATTAATCGTCAAGATATCAACGAGTTTGGTAAACTAGCTCGTATTGATTCTATCGTTATGGAATCTCCAACAGTTGGTTTGGATTTCAGTTATTATGTAACTGATGGTCTAAATGAAAGATTGATGGGATTTAATGTTACTGGAGTGACTGATAACTCAACCGCTAATGGCGCGCAATGTATTTCTGGACTTCTCTCGGATATACAAGGCAATAATTATTATATTCTAACTGTTCAAGAAGGCGAAGACGTAGTTGGAACAAACACTTCAACAACCCCAATAGGTACAAATACAATCGTTGGAATTGGTAATGGATTTATTAGTGAATATAGTTTTGACGCTTCAGTTGGAGCTATTCCTACTGCAAGTGTTACTGTTGAAGCTTTTAATATCAAAGCTGATGCATTAACAGGAGAAGCGAATGGTATTATAACTGGAAGTTCTCCAGCTATTAATATTCTTTCTAGTCCAGCGGTCAAATTAACTGGAACTGGCAATGCATATATGCTTTCTGGAGCTTTTACAACTGGAGTTTCTACAGTAACAGCTTTAAGACCTGGCGATATTGTATTGACTTTACCAAGCACAACCGATGGTATGATTGATATACAAGGCGCTAATTCAGCCCATATCCAATCATTTCAATTTACTATTCCATTAACTAGAACAATTTTACAACGCCTTGGAAATACATTCGGTTTCGCAAGAGTTATTAATGTTCCAATTAATATGGATGTTACTATTAGCGCAATTGTTTCTGAATTGAAAACGATGAATCTTTTTGACAAGCTAGTTTCAGCAACAAAAAGCGATTTCTCAATCGCTTTGAAAGATTCAAATTCTGTTCAAAAAATGCTTTATAGTTTTAATGGAGCTATTTTGAATTCTGAAACTTATTCTGAAAATCTTGGAGACAACCAAACTGTTGATTTAACATTCGGTCTCCAACTTGGCGGCGCAAATGATACCGGAAATGGCGTATTCATGTCAGGTTCTTATAATCCTGATGCTATCGTTAGTGGTTTCTACAAACTTGGAACTGGAAAACTTAACTAATTAAACAAACAATAAAAAACCCCAGTCGAAAGACTGGGGTTCTTTTTTTACTTATGGATGACCATATCCATATGGATAATAAAAAAATCCAGATCCTGTAAATATTGGCGAACCATCTTCGCCAGCAACTTGAACAGGCGCAGCTTGATAAATGTTGTAACTAGATACTAATCTTTCCATTTCTTCTCTAGCGTCGTTAGCCAATCCACGATATGTTTTTGCAAGTTCGTTTTTATTTGTGCGCGTAATCATTGTGTCGCCTTCACGCAAAGTTACGAAATCCACAGAGCTATCTACTCCGCGCAAAACTTGGCGAGTCTTTTTTGTATAAAACTCATACAAGTACATTTGCTTATATATTGATCTTTCTTCTTGTTGAAAAAACCCTGTTGGTTCAAAATTAGAATTTTGTACTGAATATTGGCTGTATATTTTTGTATTTAACAAACCAACATTATTAGCAAGCCATCCTGAAATATAATAAAATTGAGCATAGCCGCTATCATACTCAAATTCATTCGCGAATATTTCATCAGCTAAATCATGTACACTATAAGCTACCATATATATATCTTACACTTTTTTATTTAACTTACGAACTAATTCGTTGTATATCATTTTAGAATAATAACTGCTATTCTTACTTTGAACTTCGATATCAAACTTTTTGGGCGGCTCAAATACTTTATTAGTATCTTCGTATGTTGATTCGTTAATGGTATTCATAAATATTAAAAAATCAGGATCAAATTGATTTCTGGTTTTTTGAAATGGACATACAAAGTCGCAAATGACTATTTCATTATACTGACCGTACATGTCGGCCAAATCTTTCATTCTTTTACCTTGACGTTCACGACCAGTTTCACTGAAGTCCCAATCGTTAAATTGTTCACGAACTTTATCTGCATTTAACCAATGACATTTATAATGATGGCTTAAAAGATAAGACAAATCTGCCGCTAATGTGGTTTTACCAGATCCCGGCAAACCCATAATTAATACCTTTAAAAACGAACCAATTGGCATATTATATGGTATGGTTGAAAAGATATTTTTTCAATGTTCACTACCTCGGGCAGGTTCGACACTTTTACAAAATGTGCTGGCGCAAAATCCTGATTTTTACGCCACACCAACTAGTGGATTAATTGAAATCTTCCTTAATGCTAGAAATATTTATTCTACAAATATTGAATTTAAGGCTCAAGACATTAATGTAGTTGAACCGGCATTCAAAGCTCTTTGTAAAGAAGGCATGTTTGCATATTTTAACGCCATCACTGATAAGAAATATGTTATTGACAAGAGCAGAGGCTGGAGCGTTACATACGATTTTCTAAATTGGTATTATCCAGAACCAAAGGTTATTGTTATGGTTCGCGATCTGCGAGCGGTTGTGGCGAGCATGGAAAAGAAGTGGCGACAATATCAGCACATTGATGCTGGCCTTCAAAACTGGAACGAACTTCGTAATACTACGGTTGATAAGAGAATAGATTACTTTTTAATGCAAGCGCCGCCACTTGCTGTAAGTATTGATGTATTGTATGATACTATTATGCGTAAATTAAGTAAGAAATGCTTATTTATTAAGTTTGAAAACTTCGCCAGTAATCCTCAAAGAGAAATGGAACGAGTATATGAGTATCTTGAATTACCATTTTATCAACACGACTTTAATAATGTAGAACAAAAGACTTTTGAAGATGATCGTATGCACATTCCTTTTGGCGATCATACAATTCAAAAAGTAATCAAACCAGTGCCTAACGACTATATAGATATCCTTGGAAAACAGAACTGCGACAACATATATAACAAATTCTCTTGGTTCTATAAAGCTTTTAGTTACGATTATTAATTTCTATAGATAGAAAAATAGTGTAAAATTAAATACAAATATGAGCGACCCAACATTCCCAATTATCAATCTACCAAGTGCTGTAGAAATTCAACAAGCTGCTAATACCAGTCAAATCGAAATCCTTCAAACCACAGACGACCCAATCGGTAAGACTGTAAAGAGTTTGGTAAAGATATCAACCACTCCTTACGCTCATAACTGGTATACAGTATGGTCTGGAGATACATATGATCAAGCTGGTCAATGGACGGACGCCCAATTGTCTGCCGCCATCGTTACTCTAGTAATGGCAGAATATCCTCCCGCTTTGACACGATAATAACTGTAGAAAACAATACCAAAAAAACATAAAATACCTCAAGGACATATTGTTCTTGAGGTTTTTTTATGGCTGAAAAAAAGAAAGTATTAATAGCAACTCCATCTTACGACGGCAAACTGGATGTTTATTATATCGACTCACTTCTAAACACTTTATCATTAGCTGAAAAGAATAATGTAGAAGTATATCCATTGTTTATTTGTTACGACTCTCTTATTCAACGTGCGCGAAATGATTTGTTTAAACTTGCTTATAGTAACGATATTGATAATTTGTTTTTTATTGATGGTGATGTAGGATGGAATCCTCAAGATTTTTACAAGCTGGTAAAAAGCGACAAAGATATTATCGGTGGATCTTATAGAAAAAAGACTGACAACGAAGAACTTTACGTTGTGAAAGCTCTTGATAAAGATAATTCTAAATTAAATTTGAGCGTTGATAAAGACGGCATTCTTGAAGTGGCAGGTTTAGGTTGCGGATTCATGAAAATTTCTCGCAAAGCTATGAACGCTTTATGGGAGATTTCTAAACCGTATACCTCAGAAAAAGGTGACACACGAATGGTGTTTGAAGTTGTTTGTGAAGACGGCGATCTTATCAGCGAAGATATTTATATGTGCAAGAAGTGGCGCAATCTTGGTAATAGTATTTATCTCGACACTAACATCACATGTTCACACACAGGCGCGAAAACGTTCGTAGGAGATGTTGGTAAATGGATCAACTCTTTTAAAAATCAAAACACTTTCAATCCACAACCAGCAACCGATCTGTCCAAGTATTTTGTAAAGAATAATGACGAAGATGATTTTAAAGTTCTTGTATGACGGATATTTACGCAGACGTTATTTTATTTGATAGCATAGGTTCTCCATACGATGGAAACACCATGCACAAATGTGGAATGGGCGGCAGCGAGTTTCAAGCTATTTTACTTCTTGAAGAGTTAGCTAAAGAAGGATATAAAGTTATATGCCTAAACAATTCTAATAAAGAATCTTTTGTAAATGGAGTGTTGTATGCGCCAAACAAGTTGGTTGATAGTTATAAATTCAAGTGCAAGAATTTAATAATCCACAGGTATAGCGAAATTCCTAAAATCGCTCACAAAAAAGCATTCATGTGGGCAACCGATTTGAATGGCGTTCATAATCTAAAATTCTATAAACTATTTGAAGAAAAGAAACTAACTTTAATTACCCTCAGTAATTTTCATAACGATTTGTTTCCAAAATCTTGGGACAAGCATGTGATTTATTTCATGATACCTGATTGGGTATATGAGCATTCTATACCAGAGAATAAGAAAGATTATATATACGCCAGTAGTTTAATGAAAGGATATTCATCCACATTACCATTATGGAAATATCTAAAAAATGAAAAACTACTTAGTAAAACTGATGTATTGAATGTGTGTTTACCGGGATATGACAATCCGACCCAAGACATAAGCGAAAAAGATTATGGAATTAATTATCTTGGAACTTTGAAGTTCAAAGAAGTTATAGAACTGATGGCGAAATGTCGCGGCATGTTTTATGTCAATACTATGCCCGAGACTTTTGGCATAAGCGTTGTACTAGCCGACATATTAAAGACGACCCCATTTGTTTATGGTATAAACGGTCTAGGAAGTTTATCTGAATTAATAAATAATAAAAATCTTACTACCGACATGCAAGAATACATTAATATGTTTAAAACTTATTCAAGCTTAAACGAAACGCCGCGAAACTTCCGCCCAAAGATGGTTATTAAATGGTGGAAGAAAGTATTTATTTAAGGTCTAATAAATAATAGACTTTCGGCAATCAATTCGTTCTTATCGTTTATAACTGTTTCGACTGGCATTATATAATCAAACTTTAGATCAAACATTTTGTTTAATATTTGATCTTTATTGCAGCCGCCTTCATTATAATTATTAAAAGACACTTCGGCGATAACAACTTTAGCGTTTTTAAAAGTATTTATACCGCCTTCTATAATATCTAATTCACTACCTTGAGTGTCTATTTTTATAAGATCGTAAATATCTTTCACGCAATCATCTAATCTATAAATCGGTAACTCTTCGACGATCAAATTTTGTTCATTATATGTTTGTGAATTTTCTTTGTATATAGAATTGCCAGAACAAATTGGACTCCATTTTGTTTTATAAAATTTAGTTGTGCCGTTGATTTTGCCAAGCAATTTTATTTGATAATCGTAAAGTTGTTTCTGGTATAACTTTTCGCACTCAGCATTTCCTTCGAATAATAATATGTTTGCGACGGGCCAGATTTGGCGCACAATGTCTGCCGTTTGGCAGACACTTGCACCGATATCTAATACGTTCTTAGGGTAAAACCCTTTTTCTCGCAATAATAAACAAATTTGAGAATAATAGTCGTAAGAATAAGACATTTAATAGCTTATCTATTCTCTAGTATACGCACTTTATTTTCTAATGTTTTTACTTTTTCATTTAATTCTTGAACAGCTTTGATTAATGGAATCAATAAATTAGCTGGAGTAGCTTCTAATTTTTCAGGATTAGATTCATATACTAGTCTCAAAAAGTCCACTCCAAATTCTTCTTGAAGTTTTTTAAGGTCTTGAGCTATGAATCCAGATTGAACAATTAAATCTTTTTTGGTTCCATCTTTATTTCCATTTGTATACCATTCGCGCTTATCCCATTTAAATGTAACTGGGCGAATTTTTTCAATAAAAGAAATACCAATATTTATATCTTCAATGTCAGCTTTATCTCTTAAATCAGATAATGAAGAAATAGAAGTTGCGGCGCAACGCAATGAACTTATAGAAGCATTACCCAATGTTATTTGATTGGTTGCAGTAGCGGATGACGCGGCTGCATTATAACCTATAATAGTTAAATTTGTACCTGTTGTTACATCAAATCCTGCTTTATAACCAAAAGCCGTATTATTGTTTGTGGTATTATTATGAAGCGCTCTATAACCAAATGCGCTATTACGATTACCAGTTGTATTAATTTGTAATGCGCTCAAACCTACAGCTACATTATAATTACCAAATGTATTACCCGCTAATGCTTGGAATCCAACGGAGGTATTGTTATTACCACTTGTATTATTTGCTAATGCTTGATAACCAAATGCACTATTATTGTTACCAATTGTATTATTTTGTAACGATAAATTGCCCATTGCAACGTTTCTAATACCAATTGTATTATTTTGTAAAGATACATAACCAATGGCTGTATTATTACTGCCTGTAGTATTAGCGCTTAAACTAGAATAACCAACGGCGGTATTGTTTGTACCAATAGTATTAGCAGTTAATGCTTTATAACCAAATGCACTATTGTTGTTTGTGGTATTAGATGATAAAGCATCTTTACCAAATGCACTGTTATTGCTACCAACTACGTTATTTACCAGAGCATATTTACCAAATGCACAGTTTCTATTACCTGTCGTATTAGCTAATAGAGCAGCACTACCAAATGCAGAATTTTCATCACCAAAAGTATTAGCTTTTAAAGCCTCTATACCAAAAGCGTTATTTCTTTGGCCACCTGTATTATTTCTTAAAGCGTAAAAGCCAAAAGCATTATTATAGTTACCAGTTGTATTTGAATATAAAGCAGAATAACCAACTGCAACACTGTATATGCCTATTGTATTAGAATATAATGAATTACCACCCAAAGCGGTATTTAAGCCACCTGTTGTATTGCTAGATAAAGCGTTAAATCCTACTGCAACATTATGTGTACCAATTGTATTGGCTGATAAAGCTTGATAACCGACAGCTGTATTACTTGCGCCAGTTGTATTACGATACAAAGCGTAATGTCCAAACGCACTATTAGTAGTACCTATTGTGTTATATCTTAGAGCGTTGACACCAAATGCGCTATTAGACACACCAGTTGAATTACTTTCTAAAGATTGCATACCCACAGCGGTATTACTATAACCAGTAGAATTAGAATACATAGATCTATAACCAACGGCAGTATTTGATGCGCCGGTTGTAGTATATCTCAAAGCTTTATAACCAAAAGCGCTGTTATTATTTCCAGTACTTATTTGACAAGAACCATAACCAAATGCACTATTATTACTACCAACTGTATTAGTTTTTAAAGAGTTAACTCCTACAGCAGTATTATAACTGCCAGTAGTATTATTTTGTAAACTTTGTAAACCTACAGCCGCATTATTAAAACCAATTGTATTACCAAATAAAGCATACATACCGACAGCGGTATTACTAGAACCCGTGGTATTACTAAACAACGCTAAATATCCAAATGCGCTATTATAAGAAGCAATAGTATTAGCTTTTAAAGCCTGTAATCCAAACGCACTATTACCTGTACCTGTTGTATTGTTTCTTAAAGCTTGATAACCAAATGCACTGTTGTTATTTGTAGTATTGCTAAATAAAGCTTGATAACCAACAGCTACATTTACATTTCCACTAATATTATTATATAAAGATTGATTGCCAACCGCAACGTTATAATTGCCGATTGTACTAATTGGCAAAGTGTTCACGCCAATTGCAATATTATGAACACCAATTGTATTACCTTCTAAAGAGCTTAGACCAAATGCGCTATTTTGTGCGCCTGTTGTATTATTATATAGAGCGTTAACGCCTATTGCTGTATTATAGTTACCACTTGTATTGGTTCTTAATGCATCTCTTCCAATACCTATATTGAAAAGACCTATAGTATTTGAGGTTAAAGCGTTGTAACCAAATGCACTATTACCAGCACCACTAGTATTAGCTTTTAAAGAGTAAGTACCAAAAGCGGCATTCTTTGTGCCGTTTGTATTAAATAATAAAGCGTGAAAACCAAATGCGCTGTTATTTACGCCAACTGTATTTCTTTCTAAAGCGCTAGTGCCAAATGCGCTATTACCATTACCTGTGGTATTAAGATTTAGCGCTTGATAACCAACTGCGGTATTATACAAACCAATTGTATTAGTTAATAAAGATGCGTAACCAACTGCAACATTGTATGTACCTGTTGTATTGTTTTTTAAAGCATTATAACCAAAAGCACTATTACTATTTGTAGTATTACTATATAGAGCTTGATAACCAAATGCGCTATTATTACTACCAGTTGCATTATTTTGTAAAGCACTTCTACCTACGGCAGTATTTTGCGTGCCAGTAGTATTATAATACATAGAATTTAAACCTACAGCAACATTATTATTTCCTATTGTATTAGTTGTTAAAGCTCCATAACCAATGGCTACGTTATTACTACCAGTTGTATTATTTATTAAAGATCCATGACCAAACGCACTATTATTTCCTCCAGTTGTATTAGCATACATTGATTGATAACCAAATGCACAATTATTAGTACCAATTGTGTTGCTATATAATGCAGTATAACCAAAAGCATTATTATTATTAGCAACTGTATTACTATATAAAGCATTTCTACCAAAAGCACAATTTTGTTTACCAGTTGAATTACTAACTAAAGAATTTAGACCAAATGCACTATTATTATTTCCAGTTGTATTTGCAGATAAAGAATTTAAACCAAAAGCACAATTAGCAGCACCAATTGTATTAAGAAGTAAAGCTTGCCAACCAACTGCTGTATTACTACTACCAATTGTATTTGCTTGTAATGATGCGTAACCAATGGCGGTATTGTTTGTACCAATTGTATTTGCATTTAATGAATTAACACCAACGGCAGTATTGAAAACACCAGTTGTATTTCCATACAATGCATATTTACCAAATGCACTATTGTTGCTACCGATTGTATTTAATGCTAAACTATTGTATCCTACAGCGGTATTATTATTTCCAGTTGTATTGTAAACAAGAGCATCTCTACCGATTGCAATATTACTTCCACCAAATGTATTATTTAATAATGCTTGAACACCAATTGCTACGTTGTTAGTGCCGCTTGTATTACTTGCCAATGATGACAAACCAAAAGCTGTATTATTTATGCCAGTTGTATTATTTACTAAAGCGTGATAACCAAATGCACTGTTGTTTACGCCTATTGTATTGTTTTGTAATGCACTTCTACCTACGGCAGTATTAGAACTACCAGTCGTATTATAATACATACAATTAACACCTACGGCGGTATTATTTGTGCCAATTGTATTGGTAATTAATGTTTGATATCCTACAGCGGTATTATTTATACCAATTGTATTTGCTTGTAAAGCGCTTAGACCTACAGCAGTATTATTACTACCCGTTGTATTATTAAATAATGATCTATATCCAAATCCCGAATTAGATATTCCTATTGTATTGTATTTAAGAGCGTCTTTACCAAACGCACTATTATTAGTGCCGATTGTATTATTTCTTAAAGATTGAAAACCAAATGCGCTATTATTTCCTCCAGTAGTATTAAATCTCAAAGCATAATAACCGAAAGCATTATTAGATCCACCTGTTGTATTAGCGTATAAAGCTCTAAATCCAAAAGCATCATTAGCAGACGCTATTGTATTATTAAACAAAGCACCGTGACCAAATGCGTTATTATAAGCACCAGTTGTATTAGTATATAAAGCGCCATAACCAAATGCGTTATTAGCGCCACCAACCGTGTTATTTCTTAAAGCTGAATAACCAAAAGCAGCATTAGATGTACCTGCTGTATTTTTATATAATGATCTATAACCAACTGCGGTATTATTAACACCAGTTGTATTATAAACTAACGCATCTCTACCAAATGCACTATTAAAGCTACCAATTGTATTAGTATATAAAGCATAAAAACCAAACGCACTGTTAGCTTGACCTATGGTATTAGACTTTAAAGCATAAAAACCAAATGCACTATTTTGTATACCAATTGTATTATTTCCCAATGCAGCAAGACCAACTGCGGTATTACGACTACCTGTTGAATTAGAATACAATGAATACGCTCCAACCGCAACGTTATATTGTCCAATCGTATTATTATATAATGAAAGAGCGCCAATTGCTACATTTTGTATGCCAGTCGTATTACTAAATAAAGTTGCACGCCCTAAAGCTGCATTGTAACCACCAAATGTATTATTTTGTAAAGCATTTGCACCAATAGCGGTATTATTTGTGCCAGTAGTATTTGATAATAACGCTTTATAACCAAATGCACTATTAACTCCTGCTGTGGTATTATTTTGTAAAGAACCATAACCAAATGCACAATTTTGTGAACCAATTGTATTATTTCTTAAAGCGTAATTACCAAAAGCGGCATTCTTTTGGCCTGTTGTATTAGTGTATAAAGAACCATAACCAACTGCCGTATTATTACTACCTGTATTAAATTGTAAACTTACAACACCAACTGCCGTGTTGTATCCGCCAACTGTATTATTTTGTAAAGCTGCATAACCAACGGCAGTATTTTGTATGCCAGTTGTATTATTTCTTAGAGCATAAAAACCAAATGCACTATTTGCTGTACCTATCGTATTAGTATATAACGATCTATCACCAAAAGCGCTGTTATAATTTCCTGTGGTATTGGCCGTTAAAGATTCTTTACCAAATGCATTATTGTTATTAGCAATCGTATTAGCAAATAAAGCTTTATAGCCAAATGCATTATTTGATGACCCAGTTGTATTTAAAACTAATGCTTGAAATCCAAATGCACTATTAAGCCCACCTGTTGTATTATTATATAAACTTGTATAACCAAATGCACTATTGTTACTAGCTGTATTACTTGCTAAAGATTCATATCCAACCGCAGTATTAAAATTACCAGCTGTATTCGATCTTAAAGATTCGCCACCAATAGCAATGTTTCTTACGCCAATTGTATTACTTCTTAAAGCTGCATGTCCAAACGCACTATTTAATGCACCAACTGTATTAACCAATAACGCTTTATAACCAAACGCACTGTTATTATTACCTGTTGTATTAGCATTTAATGCTTTATAACCAAAAGCACTATTATTGTTTGTGGTATTATTATATAAAGCATAATAACCAAAAGCACTATTATTTGAACCCGTTGTATTAAGTATTAAAGCTGCGTGACCAAATGCACTATTACGAATACCTACTGTGTTTGTTTGTAAAGTGCCAAAACCAATAGCGGTATTATAAGTGCCAGTGGTATTGGCGAATAAAGATTTGTAACCAAATGCTGAATTATTATAACCTATTGTATTATTTTGCAAAGATTTATGTCCTACAGCAGTATTATTTGCGCCTGTTGTATTGTTTCTTAAAGCGTTTAAACCGAAAGCATTATTATTTGTACCTATTGTATTTGATCTTAAAGCATAATAACCAAATCCACTATTGTCAATACCCGTCGTATTAAATTGTAAAACACCATAACCAAATGCACTGTTTTTAGAACCAATTGTATTAGCATATAATGTACCATTACCAACGCTAACATTATAACTGCCAGTTGTATTGTTATGTAAAGAGTTGTTTCCAACGGCTGTATTTCCTGTGCCTGTAGTATTTAAAAATAATGCTTTATAACCAAACGCACTGTTTAGGAAACCAGTTGTATTACTATATAACGCTTTGTATCCAAATGCGCTGTTATTATTTGTAGTGTTACTAAATAACGCTCTATAACCAAATGCACTATTATTAGAACCAACAATATTTTCTCTCAAAGCACTATATCCGAACACACTGTTATTTTTACCAGTTGTATTATTATATAAAGATGAACGACCAACAGCAGTATTATATACGCCAAATGTGTTAGCGAATAAAGATCTATAACCAAAAGCCGTATTATAACTACCTGTAGTATTACTTTGTAAAGATTGATTTCCAACAGCAGTATTTTGTGTACCAGTTGTATTGTATCTCAAAGCCTTATAACCAAACGCGCTATTGTTTGCACCAATTGTATTAGCAAATAAAGCTTGAGAACCAACAGCGGTATTATAATTACCAGTCGTATTAGATAAGGATGCATAATAACCAATAGCGACATTTCCAATACCTATTGTATTATTAGCTAAAGAGCCATGACCAAACGCGCTATTATAAACACCAGTTGTATTTGATGTTAAAGAAGTATAACCAAATGCATTATTATAGCTACCCGTTGTATTTGAATTTAAAGAAGAATAACCAACTGCGGTATTGGCTACACCAATTGTATTAGCATTTAAAGCAATATAACCAACAGCAGTATTTTGACTGCCTGTAGTATTACTTCCCAATGCAGCATAACCAACTGATGTATTATTTACGCCAATCGTATTATTTCTCAAAGCATAAAAACCAAATGCGCTATTATTTCCACCACTTGTATTTAATAACAAACTATAAAAACCCATTGCGGTATTATTATTACCAGTAGTATTATAACTTAAAGCGCTAGATCCAACCGCAGTATTATAAAGACCGATTGTATTATTTCTTAAAGAATTATTTCCTACAGCGGTATTATTTGAACCTGTAGTATTATAAAATAATGAATAGAAACCAAACGCGCTATTACTACTGCCTATTGTATTGCTATATAAAGCCGCTTGACCAACTGCGCTGTTAGTAGTACCCGTTGTATTTTTATTTAAACAATCTACACCAACCGCAGTATTATTTGTTCCTATCGTGTTATATCTTAAAGCATTCAAACCAAATGCGCTATTACTAATACCAGTTGTATTATTTGTTAAAGCGAGAGTACCAAATGCGCTATTAAATGCACCAGTTGTATTTGCAAATAAAGCTTTATAACCAAACGCACTATTATTGTTTGTGGTGTTATTATATAAAGCTAAATTTCCTACGGCAGTATTATTGCTTCCAATTAAATTTGAATATAATGATTGAAAACCAACTGTTACGTTTGATGAACCACTAGTGTTGAGTGTTAAAGCCTGATAACCTACAGCAACATTGCTTGCGCCTGTTGAATTACTTTCTAAAGCACTACGACCTACAGCAACAATATAATTTGCACTATTATTATATAATGCTCTCCAACCTACACCAACAGAATCATTTGCGTTACCAACATTACATACTTGATAACCAAAATATGAATTTCTTACGCCATTTGTATTTGAATTACCAGCTTGATAACCTACGGCAGTATTGTTGTATCCAACTGTATTATTATACAATGATTGAACGCCAATTGCTGTATTATTTACGCCTGTTGTATTAGAATATAATGCCTGTCTACCAAATGCACTGTTATTTGTTCCTATCGTATTATAAGCTAAAGCATTTACTCCAAATGCACTGTTACGACTGCCAGTTGTATTATAAAGTAAAGACTGTAAACCAACTGCGGTATTTTCATCACCAAATGTATTACTTTGCAATGCACTTTTACCAAAAGCACTATTTGAAGAAGCTGTTGTATTTGATTTCAAAGCATAATAACCAAATGCACTATTATTTGTACCAGTTGTATTGCTATTTAATGCTCTATAACCAAATGCATCATTACGACTGCCAGTAGTATTGCTTGCTAACGCCAACGAACCAACAGCAGTATTATAATTACCAATTGTATTAGTCTCTAAAGTCTTATAACCAAATGCAGCATTATGTGTACCCGTTGTATTTAATCTTAAAGATCTATAACCAAACGCACTATTTCTACCAGTCGTATTATCTCTTAAAGCATAATGACCGAAAGCGCTATTGTTTGATCCAATTATGTTAGCATATAAAGATCTATATCCAAATGCATTATTTGCACTTCCACTTGTATTACTTTGTAGAGCGCTAACTCCTACAGCCACATTAGAAGTTCCTGTTTTATTAAGATACAAAGCGTTTCTGCCTATAGCAGTGTTATTATCGCCAGTTGTATTAGATTGTAAAGCTCCAACGCCAAATGCACTATTATTTGATCCGCCAGAATTATAAAGTAAAGAATAATGACCGAATGCGCTATTTGCACCTCCTGACACATTAATTTGCAATGAACTTCTGCCAACGGCTGTGTTATTAATACCAAATGTATTAGAATTTAAAGCAGCATATCCAATTGCAGTATTGTTTGTTGCTGTTGTATTACTAGCTAACGATGCATATCCTACAGCGGTATTTTGATTACCTGTTGTATTATTTAATAATGATAAAGCACCAATGGCGGTATTATAAGTACCTATTGTATTTGTTTCTAAAGCTCTAAAACCAAATGCACTATTATTATTTGTAGTATTATAATAAAGAGAGTTATAACCAAATGCCGAATTATTATTACCACTTATATTACTATATAATGATCTGTGACCTAAAGCGTTATTAGATCCACCAATTGTGTTGCTTATTAATGATTGATAACCAACTGAGGTATTATTACCTCCTGTAGTATTTGATGCTAAAGCTTGTTGACCAATAGCAGTATTTCTTGTACCTATAGTATTAACTTGCAAAGCTTGATAACCAAATGCGCTATTACTTGCACCTGTCGTATTTGCATTTAATGCAGTATTTCCAACAGCAGTATTAGTAGCAACATTACCAGTACCTCTTCCAACAATAACACTATTAATAGATAAACTATGTACAACATCTGTAGTATTACTATCTCCAAGCGCTGATGCAGAAGTAAATTTGGCTATCGTATTTGTTGTGCCTGAAGCTGATGCGCTTGTGCCAGAAGAACCGCTGGTTCCAGAAGAACCGCTTGATCCAGATGAACCGCTTGATCCGCTAGAGCCAGAAGTTCCACTAGAGCCACTTGATCCGCTAGAGCCGCTTGAT
>Ga0214163_1000341_pt1 | contig 22025 bp, 22 predicted proteins | sample LakMenepilimnion_2_FD_153001 | JGI IMG/M metagenome (GOLD analysis project Ga0214163, IMG submission 153001) | Freshwater microbial communities from Lake Mendota, WI - Practice 15JUN2010 epilimnion v4 | ecosystem: Environmental > Aquatic > Freshwater > Lake > Epilimnion/Euphotic zone | place... | reverse complement strand
GGATCCATTAGCGGCAATGGTTGGAATTACCTCTCACGATTCACCGCCAGAAGATGAAGTACTTCACCGTTTACTTCCCAATGCATATGCAGATGCCGTTGATGCTTCAGAGTTTCGACGCTATACAGAATCAACCTTAAGAACTAAGAAACAAGCACATGCAATCTCTATGCGTATTCATCTGAAATCCGCAGATGATGGCATCGTCGATTTAGATCACGACAATGCAAATGCATGGCTCGGTGCTATTAACGATATTCGCCTTGCACTCGGGGTTAGATTAAAAGTTGAGAATGGTTCGCAAGAACATCTCGAAATACTCGCACCCGATGATCCGCTACGTGGCGTCTATAGCGTCTACACATGGTTGGGCTGGCTACAAGAATCACTTCTCTCTGCGCTGATTGATGATGCAGATGAAGATGAAGAATCTCAGCTAGGTAATTCCTGACTGGGCAATTCCTGATTGGGCAATTCCTAGTAAGGTACGGCCATGGTTCTTGAAATCTCACGCGCATTTGCCGACGCGATGCTTGAACAATCGAGAGCTGAATATCCCGATGAATGCTGTGGCGTATTTCTAGGCCCAATCGGTTCAGATAAGCCACTGCGACATAAGCCAATGGTTAACGCTGCGCATTCGCCAACATTTTATGAATTTGATCCAAAGGATTTGTTGGCTCTCTATCGCGAAGCCGATGACAATGATGAAGAGATTGTCGTTATCTATCATTCGCATACAGAGACTGAGGCTTATCCATCACGCACTGATATCGCGTATGCAGGCGAGCCAGGTGCCCATTACGTCTTAGTCTCTACACGCGAAGAGATTGCACCTACAACCGAGTTGCGCTCATATCGAATTATCGATGGGGTAGTGAGCGAAGAGCCTGTCGTAATTCTCGATTAGAGATACTTCTACTTTTTCGACATAATTAAGCCATGTCAATCGAAGTTCGCATCCCAACAATCCTGCGCCCATATACAAAAGATCAGAAGACTGTAGAGGCAGAAGGTTCAACGCTCTCTGCCGTTATCAGTAATTTGGATGCGCAGTACGCAGGAATTGGTGAGCGACTTCTTGAAGACGGTGCACTGCGACGCTTTATCAACATTTACATCAACGATGAAGATGTTCGCTTCCTTGGAAGTTTAGAAGCACCAGTTAAAGATGGGGATTCAATAACAATCTTGCCTGCTGTTGCTGGTGGTTGATTTTGGCTCGTTACGATTCACTTGAATCTTCCGTTGGTAATACTCCCTTAATCGGATTACCGAGACTCTCACCTGCCCCCAATGTTCGACTCTGGGCGAAGATGGAAGATCGAAATCCAACAGGATCAATTAAAGATCGCACAGCGATTGCGATGATTGAAGCTGCAGAGCGAGATGGACTTCTCAAGCCAGGTTCAACAATCCTTGAACCGACAAGTGGCAATACAGGGATTTCACTTGCGATGGCTGCAAAAGTTCGGGGTTACAAATTAATCTGCGTAATGCCAGAGAACACAAGCCCAGAACGCCGCCAACTTCTTGAGATGTGGGGCGCCGAAATAATTTCATCACCTGCAGCAGGTGGTTCGAATGAGGCTGTGCGGGTTGCGAAAGAGATTGCTGCGAAGAATCCTGATTATGTATTTCTCTATCAATATGGAAATCCTGCAAATACAGCAGCGCATTACAACGGCACCGGTCCTGAAATCTTTAAGGACCTTCCAACAATCACCCACTTTGTTGCAGGCCTTGGAACAACTGGAACGCTCATGGGCGCTGGTCGTTACTTGCGCGAGAAGAATCCGGATGTTCAGATCATCGCTGCAGAACCACGTTATGGCGAGCTTGTATATGGACTTCGAAATATCGATGAGGGCTTTGTTCCCGAACTCTACGATGCATCTGTATTAACTCGTCGCTTCTCTGTTGGCGCTGAAGATTCTGTAAAGCGCGTTCGTCAGCTCTTGGAAGTAGAAGGAATCTTTGCAGGTATCTCAACCGGTGCGATTTTGCATGCCGCAATTGCTATGGGCAACGAAGCTGTGAAAGATAATCGCGATGCAGATATCGCATTTATCGTCTGTGATGCTGGGTGGAAGTACTTATCTACCGGTATCTATGGCTCAGAGATTGAAGAAGCCACCGAGGGACTCGACGGAACTCTTTGGGCTTAACGCTCTCTCACCCTTAGACTAGGCGCATGAGTAACGCCCCAATCGGTATCTTCGATTCTGGCGTCGGCGGCTTAACAGTTGCTAGAGCTATTCTCGATCAGCTCCCAAACGAATCAACTCTCTACATCGGCGATACAGCGCGTGGACCTTATGGTCCTAGACCGCTTGCTGAAGTACGTGACTTCTCACTGGAAACTTTAGATTTCCTCGTTGAACAAGGAGTCAAAGCTTTGGTAATTGCTTGCAATACGGCAAGTGCTGCAATGCTCCGCGATGCTCGCGAGAGATATTCCATCCCAGTCATTGAAGTAATCCAGCCCGCTGTGCGTCGAGCAGTTGCAGCAACTCGATCAGGAAGAGTCGGTGTCATCGGAACTCGTGCAACTATTGATTCAAAGGCATACCTCGATGCATTTGCAGCGGCGCCACAGCTAAAAATTGAATCAATCGCCTGCCCCCTCTTTGTCGAATTTGTCGAACGCGGCGAAACTTCGGGGGATGCAATTACCAAGGTTGCCCGCGACTATCTCAAGCCAATGATTGATGCAGATGTAGATACTCTTGTTTTGGGATGTACTCACTATCCACTTCTGACCGGCGTCATCTCATATGTCATGGGCAATGGAGTCTCACTCGTTTCTAGCGCTGAAGAGACAGCGAAGGATTTGTATCGAGTACTGGTTGAGCAGAACTTATTGCGAGCTCCATCGCAAACACCTGCAACACACAAGTTCCTTGCAACGGGGGATGCAAAGGCATTTGAAACGCTCGCCCGTCGATTCTTAGGACCAGAAGTTGGTTCAGTTCAGCACCAAGATCTTTAATCCGTAAGATAACTAGAGATAGAGGAATACATGGCTCGCAACGATGGACGCTCAGTAGATCAACTCCGCGAAATCAAAATTACCCGCGGCTGGCTCGATCATGCGGAAGGCTCAGTGCTCGTTGAGTTCGGAAAGACTCGAGTTCTCTGCGTTGCATCATTTACGCCAGGTGTTCCACGTTGGTTGAAAGATTCAGGAAATGGTTGGGTTACATCTGAGTATTCAATGCTGCCTCGCGCAACACATACTCGTTCTGATCGTGAGAGCGTTAAGGGAAAGTTAGGCGGACGTACACAAGAGATTTCTCGCCTTATCGGTCGTTCACTTCGTGGAATCGTTGATATGAAAGAGCTTGGCGAAAACACAATCGTTATCGATTGCGATGTTCTGCAAGCTGATGGTGGAACACGCACAGCAGCAATTACAGGTGCATATGTTGCACTTGCTGATGCAATTGCTTGGGCGCAGAAGGAAGGCCATGTAAAGGCGACTGCAAAGCCTCTCGCTGATTCAGTTGCAGCGGTAAGCGTCGGAATTATCGATGGAGTACCAATGCTTGATCTTTGCTACGAAGAAGATGTTCGCGCAGAGACTGATATGAATGTCGTCTGTTCAGGAGATGGAAGATTTATTGAAGTGCAGGGAACTGCTGAAGGTGCACCTTTTGATCGTGCTCTATTGGATTCCCTTCTCAATCTCGCGGTTGCAGGTTCTGCAACCCTTACTGAGTTACAGAAGAAAGCTCTTGCTCGATAAATGGCTCACCAACTTCTACTCGCGACCCGAAATAAGGGGAAGATAGAAGAGTTCCGCAGAATCCTCGATGCTATTGCACCTGGCGAAATTGAACTTATTGGGCTCGAATCTTTTCCAGATCTCCATGATGTCGTTGAAGATGGTTCAACTTTTCAAGAGAATGCCTTGAAAAAGGCTCGTGAGATGAGCATCGCCTCAGCTCTACCTGCAATTGCAGATGACAGCGGACTCTGTGTTGATTTCCTCAATGGAGATCCTGGAATTTTTTCAGCACGATGGGCAGGTACACATGGAAACGATGCTGCAAATACCGAGAAAGTTCTGCAACAGCTCGACGGCGTCCCTGAAGACCAACGTGGTGCGCACTTCACCTGCGTTGCAGCTCTCTATCTTCCGGATGGTCGAAGCCACTGTGAAGAAGCTCAATTCCACGGCACGATTTTGCTAGCCCCTGTTGGCGAGCACGGTTTTGGATATGACCCGATATTTAAGCCTGCCGGTTTCGCAATCTCCAGCGCACAAATGAGCGCAGAAGAGAAGGATTCAATCAGCCACAGAGGAAAATCACTCCGTGCGATAGCACCTCATGTGATCACTTTGCTGAATACCCTGGGCTAAACTTCTCCTATATTCCCAGGCGAATTATCAATACTCATAAACTCGAGATTAACCCAAGGAGATCACCGTGGCAGTAAAGAAGAAGTCAGCAGCTAAGAAAGCTGCACCAAAAAAATCAACCGCCAAGAAGACTGCGGCGAAGAAGTCAGCAGTTAAGAAGGCTGTAAAGAAGTCTCCTGCTAAGAAGACCGCAGCAAAGAAGAAGTCTGCTGTAAAGAAGACTGCAGCGAAGAAGGTTGTTAAAAAGTCTGCTGTAAAGAAGACTGCAGCGAAGAAAGCATCTGCTAAGAAGAAAGCAGTTAAGAAATCTGCTGTCCGCAAATCTTCAGCATCTCAGGTAGTTATTCCTCCAGTTCCATCAATTGGATCTTCATCTCGCGTCAATGTTTCAACAACTCCTGCAGCGGCAACTCCACGCCCAGCATCTAAGGCGCCTTCAAGCTCAAAGCCAGCAGCAAAGAGCCAAGGCTCAACGAAGGTTCTCTTCGCAGTACTCGTTGGAATTCTCCTTATCGGTGCATTTGTAATCTCAGGATCAGATAAAGATGGCGATGATGCTCCAGCTCCAGTACCTGCAGTGACAGAGACACCAGAAGCATCTGCAGCTCCTGAAGAAACGATGGAAGCAACAGAGTCTGCAGAACCTGCAGCAACAACGGGTGAAGCACCTTCACGGTTCATTGGAAATTGGAAAGATAGTTCAAAATCAGTAATGGTCATCACCTGGAAGGCTCCAGCGGGAGATGTCACAGGATATAAAGTTGAGACTCGCTCAAATCTCGGAGAGTGGAAAGTTGTTTCAGAAGTTTCAGCAACAACATACTCTGCAGAGTTTGCAAAGGGTGCAACTGATGGATCTACATCATTCCGAGTATCAGCTGTTTATGCAGATGGAACTCTAGGCGTTGCAACACCATTCGGATTTGCAGGTCAATTCGAATAAAGAATTAAATAAAAAACCCCAGCTGATATCAGCTGGGGTTTTTTATTGCTTTACAGATATTTCTTAATCTCGCTCACATATGCCTCAACACCCGCTGGCACTAAGTGCACACCATCTGGTGCAAAGTATTCAGGGTGACCTGCTGAAATTGAATTCCAATCAATTACCCTGACATTTGAATACTGTGAAGCTATCTGCTTAACAAGTGAATTATTCGAATCTCGCCACGGCCTCGGAACTGCAGTATTAACAACGATGATTGGACTTTGGCTCTTTACCAACTCAAAAATCTCTCGCACAACCTCTTCTTGAAGAAGACCGTTATTGCCGAGGTTGAAAATTACTGGTGATTCACCTGCTTGAGCTATATCTCGTTTCATGACATCTAGAAGTTCGGGAGCCTGACGGCCAATACGTGCATTAATCAATGAGACTGGAGTTACCTCGTTGAGAGAGGTTCGAATTCCTAGAATCACAGAGTCACCCGTGAGCCAGATTCCTTCAGCAGAAGGGTTAGGGGCACTCACTTCAGAAGAATTGAGTGACTCTTCAATTGCAACTCTCTGCTCATTACCAATAGAAATTGCTCGAACGCTGACCACTGATGAAAGTGCCAAGACGAGGACGAAGATCGAGATAAAGAAGCGAGTTTGGCGAGATCGCTCTTTCTTAGTTCTGTACTTCAACCCTTTCAGCCAATACTTAAGTGCACCTCTGCGGATTGGTATCTCAACGTAACGAAGCGAGATATCAGCTAAAGCAAAGACAATGAGGATTCGAAGTGAGTACAACGCCCATGTCTGTCCCGCTAGATCAACTGTTGGGCGAGTAACTTGGAAGATAATCCAGTGCCAAAGATAGATTGCATAGGAACGCTGGCCGATCCAGAGCAGAACAGGATTTTCGAGAATAGGAGCAAAGCGTGATGCGGGGTGTACAACAGACATAATGATTGCAGCGCCAAAGATTGCAGCAAGCGGAAATGCGATTTTGTAGAGCGTTGGGTCGCTCTCATCAATAAATAGGAATGTCGCAAGAATTCCGATAAATCCAAAGACACCAACGCCATCAATAAAGTTCTGAGCTTGTTTAGTCAGGGTTGTTGTGAAATTCTGCGGAATCCAACTCACAGCTAGCGCTGCACCTAGAAAGAGTCCGATGCTGTGGGTATCTGTTCCAAAGTAGATATGGCTGACATCCGAGCTGTTCGATGCATCCAGTGAGAGCGAGACAATAAGAAGAGTTATTCCTGATGCAGCTGCAATGAGAAGAGCTGCAAAAGGGATCCGATTTTTTCCTAATTTCTTGAGGATGAAATAGAGAATCAGCGGCCATACGAGATAGAACTGAGCTTCCACGGCCAGTGACCATGTATGTTGAAGAAGAGGTGGCCTGCCGATACTTTCGAAGTAATCCTGTTCTCGGGCTACGAGCCACCAATTCATAGTGCCTGTTAGGGCAAATGGCATATCTGTCACAAAACGCTTGATGGTATCTGGCGCCCAAATTCCAATTGCGATTGTGGTTGTGATGACGGTGAATAAGAGCGCTGGCAGTAACCGTCGTGCGCGAGCAAGATAGAAACCTCGTAGGTCTAACCCGCCACTTTGTTCAATTGAATCGAGTAAGAGACGAGTAATTACATAACCTGAAATTACAAAGAAGAGATCAACACCGAGGAATCCACCTGGAATCCAGGAGAATCCCAAGTGATAAAACATAACTGCAATTACAGCGAGGGCACGTAACCCATCGATTGCAGGGATGTATTGGATACCGCGTTTGGTAGCCATGAAGATTACTTACGCTTTGAAGTTGTCTTCTTAGCTGTGCGCTTTGCAGGAGTCTTTGAGCTCTTCTTTGGCGCATCTAGCGCTGGCGCTGTTCGCTTGCTCTCTACTCTGATGGGAGCAGATTTCTTTACAGTTCCATCCTCGTTGAGAGCTGTATTCACAATTTCTTGCATACGGCTCAGACGTGCGAAAGATGTATCGAGCTTCTCCCGTGATTGCGCAATCGCAGCTTCTGCTGAAGTAAGTGCCTGAGTCTGTGCGCGGTAGAGGCGCTCTGATTCAGAGATCATATCGCCGAGCCAGGCACGGAAATCATTAACATTTCCTGATGCTTCAGAGATGATTCTCTCGGCCTCGCGACGAGCGGCCGTTGCAAGTGCTCCTGCTTCACGACGCTTTAAATCAACAACTGATTCAGCTTCGCGGATCTTTGCATCAGCAACAGCGGCAGCTTCACGGCTGGCATCGCGGATAAGTTCTGCCGCTTCAAGTTCTGCAGCGGAAATGTATTTACGGCCGCGGCTTTCAGCCCCAGCAAGAATGCTGCGCGCCTTGGTCTCTGCACCTTCTAAAGTATCTTTTGCATTGCGTGTGGACTCTGCAATAACGCGATCTGCAGCAGAGTGAGCCTTTGCTTCACGAGCTTGTGCAGATTTAATCATCGCCATCGCTGTCTCGGTCGCGAGGATTTCAAACTCTTCGCGTGAGAGTCCAGTGATATCGCGACGTGAACGCAGGTCGGCTAATTGAGATTCGAGATCGCGAATACGGTCGACAGGGTTTGCTACAGGCTCGCGCTCTGAATCATCGCGAAATCCAACCCAGTTACGGAAATTCTTCTCGGCCATCGTTTTAACTCACAATCACTACATCGAAGGACTGCCCCTCGCCAGAGCCCAAGACTTGTCTTTGCCCGAGGCCAAGATTAGGGCATTTTTCTACTTTCGGTAAATGGCGAAAGAGACTGCGAGGTATTGAGAAATCCACGCAGCGAGCACAAAGATGTGGAACAACTCGTGAAATCCAAAGTACTTAGCATTGCGCCCAGGCAATTTAAGCGCGTAAAAGATTGCCCCAATTGAGTAGAGAAGGCCGCCCACCAAGATCGGAATAATCACCCATAGACCACCCTCTTTATAGAGCTGAGGTGTGTAGATGACGGCGACCCAACCAAGAATCAAATAATTTGCAACATATAACCATCGGGGTGCACCAACCCAAAAAACTCTAATCGCTACTCCAGATAAAGCACCAATCCAAATAACAGAGAGCAGAATATTCCTATCTGTCGGCTCTAGAAGTGCTACTGCAAAGGGAGTGTACGAACCTGCAATAAGTAAGTTGATATTTGCATGATCCCAGCGACGCCAGATCTTCTTCTTCCGCGGAATCCATGGAACGCGATGGTAGATAGCCGAGACGCTAAAGAGCATTATGGCTGTCAGCGAATAGAGAGCTACTGCAAATTTAAATGGTTCACCGCTCAAGATAAAGAGGACAAGAGAAGCGATTATTACTAAAGGGGTTGCTGCAAGATGAAACCAACCTCGCAACTTAGGTGGTGCAATAACCGGCTCTGTACTCATTACGCCAGCCTAGGGGATTAAAGTCTATGGGTTCTCAAGATTACGAACTGACTTTACGAAAAGAGATGAACAAGCAGCTACAAGTGTGGTTACTCCTGTCACGAAGAGAATGGTATTCACCCCGAAGTGCATTGCGAGCGGTCCGGCAGCAACTATCCCAAGTGGCGCAATTCCATATGAGCCTAAGGTGTCGTAGGAACTCACCCGTGAATATGACTCTTCAGGAACATGGCTCTGAAGCGATGTCATCCAAGTGACCATAAAAACTTCAAGGCTAATGCCAGAGAAGACTCCTGCAATAAGTCCAAAGACAAGTGGAAGATCGAGTGCGAGTGAGAAATCCCAAATTGAAGAGATTGCAACCAAAATCATCGAAACGAATAAAGGTTTCTTGAATTTAACTTTCAGAACCCAAATTCCACCGATGAGCATTCCAATTGTGAGTGCGGCTAAGTTGTAAGACCAGAGCCTTGGTCCAGTCTCTGGATCGCTGAAATTCAAAGGACCAAGAACTGAGAGCATGGATTCAAATGCCATATTGATCAGCGAGAAGGCAAATACCATCGCGATAACCCATGAGCGAGAGATAAATTCACGCCAACCGACAATCAAATCATGCAATATTCCAGGGCTCGCATCTTTCACTTTTCCAATGATGGGAAGGAACCAGACAATAACTCCTGCGATAAAGAATGAGATTGCATCTGCGAGTAAGCCCCACCCAGAACCAACTGTTGCTACAAGGATTCCACCGGAGAGAGTTCCAACGATGTAACCGATATTTGTTGTAAGGCCAATAATTGCATTTCCAGATTGCAACTTCTCCTTCGGCAATATCTCAGGAAGAACTCCCGACATCGCTGGCCACCAGATTGCATTGAGAATTCCAAAGAGCGCTCCCATAGTTGCAAGTAACCAGACAGATGAGAATCCTGCGATAAGTGAAATTGCACTGACTGCAGCAAGGAAGCTGCCGATCATGTCCGCGCCACCCACCAATCGATTGCGCTGAAAACGATCTGCAATTACTCCTCCGAATAACATAAATCCAATAAGCGGAACGAAGCGGGCTGCCATAACAATGGAGAGGTCTTTTCCATCTGCACCATCAAGGCTCAAGACTCCATAAGCAAGTGCAATCGGAGAAATGCCATTGCCAACATTGGAGATAAATCGCGAGATCGCTAGGCTGGTGAAGCCCCTATGTCCTTTTAGGTCACGCAATTGCTCCATCATCTTGCAAGGATACCTACTAGTGCGTAAGTAAAAATTTTTCCGATTTACGCTCGCTTCACCCCTAAATATCTGCCAAACACTTGCAGATTTATGGTGCATTTAGGCTCAAAAAGGCGCACACTATTCCTGTCGACGGCCGCTGGAGTTCCTCGAGGACCCCAAGGGCTAACCGAACGTATGGACCGCCCGGTCCATACTGATAAGCACTCACGGAGGCTTAATACATGTCAGTAACACTCGACAGCAACCAATGGAACCTCGTTTACGCGGTTTTCTCATTCGGTTTAGTTTCAATGCTCGCTTGCACTGTGTACACCCTCGTATCGCAGTCACGAGTTCTTCCTAAGTACCGCAATGCTCTAGTGATGTCATCAATGGTTACATTCATTGCTGCATACCACTACTGGCGTATCTTCAACTCATTCTCTGAAGCTTCAGAAGGAATGGTTGTAAACGTTTCAGGCGAGCAGGGCGCATTCAATGAGGCATACCGCTACGTTGACTGGCTACTTACTGTTCCACTTCTACTCGTAGAAGTTATTGCTGTACTTGCACTTGCTGCGGCAGTTGCGAAGTCACTAATCATGCGCCTCGTCCCAGCAGCAGCTGCGATGATCGCTCTTGGTTACCCAGGTGAAATTTCATCTGACCAGAACACACAGGTTCTCTACGGTGTTCTTTCAACAATTCCATTCATCTACATCCTCTACGTACTATTCGTAGAGCTTGGAAAGTCATTGGAGCGCCAGCCAGCTGGTGTTGCAGAGACTGTTGGACGTCTACGTCTTCTTCTCATCGCAACATGGGGCGTTTACCCAATCGCGTACATCTTCAACATCGTTGGTGATGCTTCAGCATCATCATTCGTTGCAGTTCAGGTTGGATACACAATCGCTGACGTTCTAGCGAAGTGCGTATTCGGTCTAACAATCTTGAAGATCGCACGTATGAAGTCACATGCTGAAGGCATGCCAGCAGATCACTAATTAGTTACTGCTTGGAGAAGGGCGTCGGGAAACCGGCGCCCTTCTGCTTTATCTTCACAATCTGCATTATTCTTAACTCATGAATATGCAACGAGTCAATAATTTTCGTATGGGCGCTTATGCCGCCCTCGCAGCCGGGCTCATCAATCTGCAGTATCAATCAGGGAGCGAATCAAATCTCAGTAAGAGCTTAGTATTGATTACCCCTGGATTTCTAATATTGGCGCTCTCATTTACACAAGGTGGAAAGAGTTGGATGCAAAGCAAGAGCGCCGCAGCGATTTCACTCACATGCGGCGCCCTCTTACTTGCTTACAGCTTTATCGTTTAGCAGCTTCAAATCCTGCCTGAAGATCGTTCTTGATATCTTCGATATTTTCTAAGCCGAGACTTAAGCGAACTAGCCCTGGAGTTACACCAGCGTCGAGTTGCTCTTGTGGGCTTAGCTGAGAGTGCGTTGTAGTTGCAGGGTGGATTACCAATGAACGCACATCGCCGATATTTGCAACATGGCTAAAGAGTTCAAGTGATTCCACAAACTTCTTTCCTGCCTCGATTCCACCCTTGAGTTCGAAGGAGAGAACTGCTCCAGAGCCCTTCGGTGCATATTTCTTAGCAAGTGCATGCCAAGGAGAAGATGCAAGTCCCGCGTAATTAACTTTCTCTACATCAGGATGAGCTTCAAGGAATGCTGCAACAGCCTTTGTATTTTCAATATGGCGCTCGATACGAAGCGATAGAGTCTCAAGACCCTGCGCAAGTAACCATGCATTAAATGGTGAAACTGCAGCTCCCACATCACGGAGCAATTGCAGGCGAATCTTGAAGATGTAGGAAAGGTTTGCACCGAATGCTGAACCTACGCCGAGCGCTTGGGAGTAAACAAGACCGTGATAGCTCGGATCTGGCTTATTAAATCCTGGGAAGCGATCTTGATGCTGTGCATAATCAAACTTACCTGCATCAATGATTGCGCCAACAACTGCATTTCCATGTCCTGATAAGAACTTGGTTGCTGAGTGCACTACAACATCTGCGCCGAAATCTATTGGCTTAATCAGATATGGAGTTGCCACAGTGTTATCAACTATCAGCGGAACTCCAACTGAGTGAGCGACATCTGCAATTGCGCGGATATCTAAGATTTCATTCTTTGGATTAGCAATAGTCTCACCGAAGAAAGCCTTGGTATTTGGCTTAACTGCCTTCTTCCATGATTCTGGATCATTTGGATCATCAACGAATGTAACTTCAATGCCAAATTTTGGAAGCGTGTAGTGGAATAAGTTGTAGGTTCCGCCGTACAAACTTGGGCTCGAGACGATGTGATCACCGGCTTCTGCAACGTTGAGCACTGCAAATGTTGTAGCGGCTGAACCAGATGCGAGAAGCAGCGCAGCAACTCCACCTTCAAGTGCTGCAAGTCGTTGCTCGACTGCATCCTGAGTTGGGTTCATGATGCGTGTATAAATATTTCCGAGCTCTGCAAGACTAAAGAGGTTTGCAGCATGTGTTGTATCTCTAAATTCATATGCAGTTGTCTGATACAAAGGAAGCGCACGAGCACCCGTCGTTGGGTCTGCTGTCTGCCCTGCATGAATTTGTAGAGTCTCAAAGGACCAATTGTTTGACATTGTTTATCTCCATCGCAGTAGGTGTCAGAGATGAAAAACGTTTTAGTTCAAGAACCGCAAACGCTTGTCAAAACTCTGACCTGTTCGTCACCCGGAGCACCCCACCGCGGTGGAGGGTTGCCGTCTACTAAGCCGGGGCTAATACGTAGAACTCGTGAACAGCGAAATAGTAGCCAACCGTTTTAAAAATGAAAAATTGCAGGTCATTCGTTCTTGCATATCTTTCGCAAGAACCCTTGCTGCCAGTTGTAGAACTACTTTCTGAAGGAGAGATCTGATTTCTTCATCTCATTAACCAGTATCCGGATGACATTTGGCCCAACGCCGTGTAGCTCTTTGACCATATCTATCGATACTTTGCGAAGGTCACTTAACTTGTAGAAGCCCTCATCAATGAGAGCCCTACGTGCAGGTGCGGAAATTCCAATCTCTCGCCATGCTCCATCAACTGCGGCATATGCATCGAGATCGACTTCACCTTGTGAAATTTCAGATCTACTGGCTGCTCGTTCAGCTTTTCTAGCAGCTGCAGCGCGCATAGCTTCGCCCCGAAGTTTCTTTATCTTTGCAGGGGATTGTTTAGCCATGGTTTCCTAATGAATTCTTTAAAAATACTTCTGGTGCGGGAGGCGGGACTTGAACCCGCACGCCGAAGCACAAGTTCCTAAGACTTGCGTGTCTGCCATTTCACCACTCCCGCGTATCGGCAGAGATTTCTCTCTGCGGATATGAGAGAAGGTTACGGGTAAGTTGCCTGTGATTCCAAATGCGCATCGTCTCTGAGCGGTGAACCGGTAACCTTGCACAATGTCGGCAGACCATTCATCCAGCGGAGCATCGCTCTCTGAACAGTTGGCTGCGCAGATTCAGGCAGCTATCGCAGCAGCGTTTGCTCGGGGAGAAATCACCGGCGAAGTCCCAGCCTCGATAACTCTAGAGCGCCCCAAGAACCGCGATCATGGCGACTATGCAACATCGATTGCTCTTCAATTAGCAAAGGCTGCTGGAAAAAATCCACGCGAGATTGCAACGATTCTTCAATCTGCAATCGAATCTATCTCGGGAGTTTCCAAGGTAGATATCGCAGGCCCAGGATTTATCAACATCACACTTGATCGCGCCAGCCAAGCCGAGCTCGTTCGTACAATTCTTATCGCGGGTTCTACTTACGGTCAGGGGCGCACGCTAAGTGGTGTAAAGATCAACCTTGAATTTATTAGCGCCAACCCAACTGGACCGCTACACCTTGGCCACACTCGATGGGCCGCCGTTGGAGATTCACTCGGTCGCGTATTGAGCGCAGCAGGTGCGCAGGTAACGCGAGAATTTTATATCAACGATCGTGGACGCCAGATGGATCTCTTTGGCCAATCTGTTCAAGCCGCAGCCCTTGGAAAAGCAATTCCTGAGGATGGCTATCAGGGTGATTACATAAATGATTTGGCGAAGGAAGTTACTGCGGCCAACCCTGGTATCTCAACATCAGAAGAATTTCGAGAAGCTGCATACAAGGTTCAATTAGCGCAGCAGCAGAAGGTTCTTGAAACTTTCCACACTAAATTTGATATCTGGTTCTCAGAGCGCTCGCTCCACGAATCAGGCGCAGTTGAACACGGCGTTGAAAAGTTGCGCAAGCAGGGTCATGTCTTTGAAGAAGCAGGCGCGATCTGGCTTCGCACAACTGATTTTGGCGATGATAAAGATCGCGTCATTGTTAAAGAAGATGGCGACCTTACCTACTTCGCATCCGATACTGCGTACTACATCAATAAGCGCGAACGTGGCTTTGATATCTGCATCTACATGCTCGGCGCTGACCATCACGGATATATCCATCGCCTCAAAGCGACAGCTGCGTGTGCCGGTGATAACCCTGAGTACAACGTGGAAATCATGATTGGACAGCTTGTAAAGATTATGGAAGGTGGCGAGGAGCTCAAGCTCTCAAAGCGCGCCGGAACGATCATCACTCTTGAAGAACTCGTTGAAAAAGTTGGGGTAGATGCTGCTCGCTATACCCTCATTAGATATCCAGTCGATACTCCAATGGTCATGGATGTCGATGTGCTGAAGCGGAACACAAATGAGAACCCTGTTTATTACGTTCAATATGCACATGCGCGAATTGCAGCGGTCCTTCGCAACACAGAAGAAATCGGGATTAAATCCGACCTTGAATCATTTGATCCAGCACAACTTTCGCATGATAGAGAGAATGAGCTACTCGGCGCTTTAGCTGAATTTCCTCGCGTTGTTGCAGGCGCTGCAGAGTTCCGCGAACCACATCGCGTCGCTCGATACTTGGAAGAACTTGCAGGGGTTTATCACGGCTTCTACGCCGACTGCAGAGTCCTTCCACTTGGAGAGGAACCAATCGCTGCAATCCATTCAGCTCGCGCAGCTCTCTCTGCTGCCACAATGCAGGTACTCGCCAATGGTCTTGATCTGCTTGGCGTATCAGCGCCGGAGAGGATGTAACCCATGAGTGGCAACAGTAAGAATTTGTGGTCACAAAACGCATCTCTCGAAGCCGGAGTTCTGAAGTTATCAGGAATCCCTGCAGCGCAATTAGCTAAAGATTTCGGCACACCTTCATTCTTTCTCGATGAAGATGCATTTCGTTCTAGATCACTTGCATGGGATAACAGTCTTCGCAATCAATTTGGGGATAGCGCTGGAACAATCTATTACGCGGCAAAATCATTTATCTGCACAGCTGTTGCGCAGTGGATTGCAGATATCGGAATCGGAATTGATGTCTGCACAGGTGGCGAATTAGCAGTTGCTGTCGCAGGTGGCATCCACCCTTCAAAGATTGAAGTCCACGGAAATAATAAATCTGTCAGTGAAATCGACCGCGCCGTATCCCTAGGCGTAAAGACCATTGTTATGGATTCGCTCTTTGAAATTGAACGAGTAGCTGCAGCTGCAAAGAAGCACGGCGTTCGACAAGGCATTATGTTGCGTCTAACTCCAGGAGTTGAAGCCCATACCCACGCAAAGATTTCAACGGCTCATGAAGATGTGAAATTTGGTTTCTCCATTGCATCAGGTGCTGCATGGATCGCGCTTCAGGCAGTTACTCAACATCCTGAGCTAGAGCTCCGCGGAGTTCACTGCCACATCGGTTCACAGATTTTTGGCTCCGAGGCACATGAAATTGCGACCGACCGACTCATGGGCTTTATGGCGAAGTATCGCGATGAATTTGGTGTCGAACTTCCAGAGCTCGATTTAGGTGGGGGATTCGGCATCGCTTATATCGATGGTGAAGTAACTGTTGAACCTAACGATGTACTTCCTGCTATTCATGCTGCAGTTCTTGCCGCCTGCAAGAAGTACAACTTGGCGATGCCGATAGTTTCGCTCGAACCAGGTCGCAACATTGTTGGACCAACAATGTTTACTCTCTACGAAGTTGGCACTGTCAAAGATGTAGTTCTAGAAGATAAATCAATTCGCAAATATGTATCGGTCGATGGCGGAATGAGCGATAACGCTCGCACTGCTCTTTACGATGCGGAATACACCGCTGTAATTGCGCAACGTTCATCACAAGCACCCGCTGTTCTTTCACGTCTTGTTGGAAAGCATTGCGAAACCGGCGACATCATCATTCGGGATATCCAACTTCCTGCAGATATTGCACCAGGAGATCTCGTCGCCACGCCGGCAACCGGCGCATATGGCAGAAGCATGGCGAGCAATTACAACCATGTGCCAAAACCACCTGTTGTTGCAGTAAAAGATGGAAAAGCCCGCGTAATTGTGCGCCGAGAAAATGAGGCAGATCTGCTCGCACTTGATGTGAAAGAATAGGCAGATGAGCCCAGCAGATAAACCAGTTCGCGTTGGCATGCTCGGCTGCGGCGTTGTGGGCAGCCACGTTGCCCGTTTGCTGCTCGAAGATACTGAGGAGCTCTCAACTCGCGCCGGTGTTCGTATCGAACTTACTCGCATCGCCGTGCGCACAATTAAGCCGTACCCAGGTTTAGATCCTGCTCTATTTACAACAGATCCATTCTCGATTGTTAATGACCCAGAGATTGATTTAATCATTGAAGTTATGGGCGGTATCGAACCTGCACGAGAACTTGCGATGACTGCAATCAACAATCGCAAATCTATTGTGACTGCAAATAAGGCTCTGCTTGCAAGCCATGGCGCAGACCTCTTCACTGCTGCATATGCAAAAGGTGAAGATATTTACTACGAGGCATCTGTTGCTGGCGCTATTCCGATTATTCGCCCATTGCGTGATTCTCTTGCAGGAGACTTCGTCACACGCCTGATGGGTATCGTCAATGGAACAACAAATTACATTCTGACAAAGATGCATGAAGATAACCGAGAATTTGCAGATGTTTTAAAAGAGGCGCAAGCCCTTGGTTACGCTGAAGCTGATCCGACAGCAGATATTGAAGGATTTGATGCTGCTGCTAAAGCTGCAATTCTTTCAGGCCTTGCCTTCCATACACGCGTAACTGTCAGCGACGTTTACCGCGAAGGAATTTCGAAAATCACTCTTGAAGATGTCGCTATCGCAAAATCAATGGGCCACGTCATTAAGTTACTTGCGATTGCAGAGTTAACTCCCGCTGATGAGATCTCAGTGCGAGTGCACCCAGTCATGATTGAGAAGAGCCATCCATTGGCATCGGTGCGCGATGCCTTTAACGCTGTCTTTGTTGAAGCTGAATCTGCTGGACCACTGATGTTCTACGGTCGTGGTGCTGGCGGTCAGCCAACTGCATCTGCAATCTTGGGAGATGTTGTTGCAGTCTCTCGACATATTGCACTGAACTCAATTGGGCAACGCGAGACAGATTATGCCGATCGAGATATTGCACCTATCGAGACAACAAAGACAAAGTTCTTAATCCGCCTTGAAGTAGAAGATAAATCAGGTGTTCTGGCTGCTATTGCAAAGGTTTTTGCAGATCAAGGCGTCTCAATTCAAACTGTTGATCAGAATGGCCGCGATGCTGATGCAGAGCTCATTATCGTGACTCACCGCGCAACGGAAGGTGAACTCAAAGCAACTGTTGAAGCTCTTAAGAAGATGTCGATGGTCACAAAGATTTCAAGTGTTATCCGCGTCGAAGGAGCGATTTCGTAATGGGAATCTTCTCTAAGAAATCCGGTGCACACCAATGGCGTGGAGTCATTGAGGAATACCGCCATCGTCTACCAGTTTCATCAAAGACACCGGTAGTCACACTCCGCGAAGGTGGCACACCGCTTATTTATGCATGCGTTCTCTCAGAGATGCTTGGCAATAACGTCTGGGTGAAGTTTGAAGGAGTTAACCCAACAGGATCATTTAAAGATCGCGGAATGACTATGGCGATTTCAAAGGCTGCAGAAGATGGCGCAAAGGCAGTTATCTGTGCTTCCACTGGAAATACATCTGCGGCGGCTGCAGCATATGCAGTCAAAGCGGGAATGATTCCTGCCGTCCTTATCCCTGAAGGCAAGATTGCAATGGGAAAGCTTGCGCAAGCTGTTGTGCACGGCGCAAAGCTGCTGCAAGTTGATGGAAACTTTGATGATTGCTTAGTTCTTGCCCGTGATTTATCTGAGCACTATCCAGTTTCACTGGTTAACTCGGTCAATCCATACCGTATTGATGGACAGAAGACTGCAGCCTTTGAAGTTGTAGATATGTTGGGCGATGCTCCTGATATTCACACTCTTCCGGTAGGCAATGCAGGAAATATCACTGCATATTGGATGGGCTATAACGAATATCGCAAAGATAAGCTTTCATCGAAACTTCCACAGATGTGGGGATTCCAAGCAGCAGGTTCCGCGCCTCTCGTAACAGGAAAGCCTGTTGCAAAGCCTGAAACAATTGCAACTGCGATTCGTATCGGCAATCCTGCATCTTGGGATCAAGCAATCGCAGCCCGCGATGAATCAGGTGGCTTGATTGACTCTGTGACAGATGAAGAAATTCTTGCCGCCTATCACCTTCTTGCATCTAAAGAGGGAATCTTCTGCGAGCCATCATCAGCTGCTGGTCTTGCTGGGCTTATTAAATATAAGAATGCTGGAAAGCTTCCGAAAGATAAGACAATTGTTATTACATGTACCGGAAATGGTCTTAAGGATATTCCTTGGGCACTTGAAGGAGCAGCGGATCCTGTTGTTGTTCCAGTTAACGCTGATGCTGCCGCAAAGGCGCTCGGCCTCGTGAAGAGTAATTAGGAAGGTTGGCGTAAGCGATGGCAAAACCAACTTTTAAGGCAAACCCAATTCAAGTTCAAGTTCCTGCAACTTCTGCAAATTTAGGACCAGGCTTTGATTCTTTTGGCCTAGCTTTTGGAATGTACGACCGATATGTCGCACAGATTCTCGATGAACCAGGTCTTGATATTGATGTCACTGGTGAAGGTGCAGATGATGTACCTCGTACGGATAAGAACTTGCTTGTTAAGGCGATGTATAAAGGCTTCGACTTCCTTGGTGGAAAGCCAAAGGGGATTGCAGTTCGTGCCCTCAATGTAGTTCCACATGGACGTGGCCTTGGTTCATCTGCATCAGCAATCATTGGTGGCCTCGTTCTTGCACGTGCTCTTGTTCTGACAGGCACAGATAAAATGAGCGATGAAGCGCTTCTCAATATTGCATCTGAGATGGAAGGCCATCCAGATAACGTTGCTGCAGCTCTCTTTGGTGGAGCAACTGTTGCATGGACTGAAGATGTTGCTGGAAAGCCACAAGCTCGTTCAATTCAGATCCCTGTAGATCCACGAATTCGCGCAATGGCATTTATCCCTGCTAATCCACTTGCGACTTCAAAGGCGCGAAAGATGCTTCCTGAAAGCATTCCCTTTGCAGATGCGCAGAGAAATAGCACCAATACAGCGCTGATGATGCACGCACTAGCTATTCGCCCGGATCTTTTATTTAGAGCGACAGAAGATTTCTTGCACCAGTCATATAGAAGTGAAGCGATGTCAGCATCTTTTGCCTTGATGACCAAGTTACGTGCAGCAGGCGTTGCTGCATTTATCTCAGGAGCAGGCCCAACTGTTATGGCCCTGCACACTGGAAATCAAGAAGAGACAGAGCAGCTCAGCCGCGCAGGTGGGGCTAAATTTGAGGGTAAATCTCTTGAAATTGCAGCACGCGGAGCCGCCCTGCTATAGTTTTGCCATCAGTTCAACCCGGTAAGTAAGGGCAGAGTAAGAATTGATAAATCCGTAAAAATAAATCCCTGGGTTGTGCCCGTAAAGGCTTAGCCCCAAAGTGAAAAGAAATACATGACAACCACAGAACCAATTCGTTCTAGCAGTCCAGAGCTTTCATCAATGACCCTTCCAAAGTTAAAGGAAGTTGCGTCTGCCCTCGGTATCGATGGCGCTGCAAAGCTAAAGAAGGATGCACTCGTAATTGCAATCGCAGATCTTCAGGCGGCAAACCGCGAAGCTGCAAAGGCTGAGCGCGAAGCTCGCCGTGAAGCTCGCAATGCGAAGAAGAGCAATCGCGACAACAAATCTTCAGCCAATGGGAATTCAGATGGCTCATCAGATGACGATGACTCATCAGATAACAATGGGCCACAGAGCTCATCAGGTAATGACCGCGATGATCGCGGTGGCCGCAATCGCCGCGACCGTAACCGTGGACGCGATCGCAACCGCGACCGTGGACAGCGCGAAGAGCGCGAACCAGTAATTGGCGAAGATGATGTTCTAGTTCCAGTTGGCGGCCTCGTCGACATTATGGATAACTACTCATTTATTCGCACCGGTGGATACCTTCCAGGTCCAAACGATGTTTATGTTTCACAGGGACAGGTACGTAAGTACGGTCTTCGTAAGGGAGATGTTGTTACAGGACAAGTTCGCCAGGCACGCGAAGGCGAAACACGTCAGAAGTACAACCCACTTATTACTCTTGAAACTATCAATGGAATGCCTTACGAAGAAGCGCGTGGACGCGTTGAATTCGGAAAGCTCGTTCCTCTCTACCCACAAGAGCGTCTTCGCCTTGAGACAGAGCCAAATATTCTTACAACTCGCGTCATCGACCTCATTGCACCAATCGGTAAGGGTCAGCGCGGACTTATTGTGTCTCCACCAAAGGCTGGAAAGACGATGGTCTTGCAATCAATTGCAAATGCGATCACAACAAATAACCCTGAGTGTCACTTGATGGTTGTTCTCGTTGATGAGCGTCCTGAAGAAGTTACAGATATGCAGCGCAGTGTTAAGGGTGAAGTTATTGCTTCAACCTTCGATCGCCCAGCTGATGACCACACAACAATTGCAGAGCTTGCTATCGAGCGCGCAAAGCGTCTCGTTGAAATGGGCCACGATGTTGTAGTTCTTCTCGACTCAATTACACGTCTCGGTCGTGCATACAACATTGCAGCGCCAGCATCAGGCCGAATCCTTTCGGGTGGTGTTGATTCAGCAGCTTTGTATCCACCAAAGAAGTTCTTCGGTGCTGCTCGTAATATTGAAGATGGTGGATCACTGACCATTCTTGCAACTGCTCTCGTCGATACCGGCTCTCGTATGGATGAAGTTATCTTCGAAGAGTTCAAGGGAACCGGAAATATGGAGCTCATCCTCGATCGCAGAATGGCTGATAAGCGCATCTTCCCAGCGGTCAACGTTGTTGCTTCAGGTACACGTAAGGAAGAAATTCTTATGGGTACAGAAGAGCTCAATATTGTCTGGAAGCTTCGCCGCGTTCTTCACGCACTTGAGCCACAAGCAGCTCTCGAGCTCTTGCTTGAGAAGATGAAGGGCACAAAGTCGAACGTTGAATTCTTGATGCAGATCCAAAAGACAACATCAGGGCCAGACGACAGCAAGTAAGCACACCCTTTTCACAAGAAACCCCGCTCAACATATGAGTGGGGTTTCTTCTTTCTCCGGGCACGCGCTTGAAATGCACAGAGGAAACTCAGCATCCGCATAGATAGTTCTGTCAGGAAGCGGAGAACCGCTACAAATTAAGGGAGTTAGCTATGAAGGTTCTATCAATGAAGGTTTTTTCAATGAAGAACGTTGGTGCGCTTGTCGCACTTGGATTAATTATCGGAACAGGATCTGCAGTTGCAGATACAGCTACAACACCAAAGCTGACAATCGCAGAGAAGGCAGCGCGTAAAGCAGCAGCAGAGCTTCATAAAGCAGCTGTAGTGCAATTTAAGAGTGCAATTGCGAGCTATCGATCATCAGCTGATTCTGCTCGTGCAACTTTTAAAGCTGCATACGAATCAGCTAAGGCAACTCGCGATGCAGCGGTAAAGGCTGCAACAACTGCTGAGGCAAAGAGCGCGGCAAGAAGCGCATTCACATCAGCGGTTGCAGCTGCAAAGGCAACAAAGGATTCAGCGATTGCAGCACTTGGTGCCAAGCCAGTTGCGCCAACGAAGGCAGCTCAGTAAGGCTCACATCACAGCTTCAAGGTAGACCGCAAAATCCACGTACCTTCTCCGCGTGGATTTTGCGGTTTTCCT
>Ga0214163_1000338_pt1 | contig 22192 bp, 16 predicted proteins | sample LakMenepilimnion_2_FD_153001 | JGI IMG/M metagenome (GOLD analysis project Ga0214163, IMG submission 153001) | Freshwater microbial communities from Lake Mendota, WI - Practice 15JUN2010 epilimnion v4 | ecosystem: Environmental > Aquatic > Freshwater > Lake > Epilimnion/Euphotic zone | place... | reverse complement strand
TGGCTGTTCCAATCATTCCTGCCAATTCTTCTCTAGATAGTTGAATATGAAGCGAACCATCCTCTTTTTTTCCAAACGTATCTTCTAAATAGAGTAATGTTTCTGCCAAACGTTCTTTTACCGTTTTTTGAGCCATGGAAACCATATGGTCGTCGGACTCTTTCAAGTCGCCACAAATAGTTTTCATCATATTCATGGAGAACTGATTATTGTTATTGAAAAAACCTAGTACCTCTGTTTTTGGGATAAAACAAACTTCCATATCTTCCAATGCCACAGCACTTAAATTGGCAGGTTCATCACTAATCATAGACCGTTGTCCTAATAATTCTCCGGGTTTAACCAATTTTACAATTTGGTCTTTTCCGTTGGCACTCAATTTCGAAAGTTTGCACACGCCATCTTTGATACAATAAATGCCATTCACTGCTTCGCCTTCTTCAAAAATATTCTCCCCTTTTTTGATCGTGTAGGAAGTTTTGCAGTTGGCCATTTTCAGTAATTCATCTTTATTCAGAGCCTTTAGCGTACTAAATTCCCTTACTATACACTGCTCACACTTGCTCATGGTGTTTGTTTAATTGGTCCAACAAATATAACGAATGTATGACAATTATCATATTTTTAATTTCAACCTTTTATAATATTTGTAGCAGGTAAAATGAGCAAATTATGAGCATTGGAAATTGCTTCCATTGTGGTATTGAAATCAACAAAAAAGAAGAGATTATTTATGACGAAAAAAGTTTTTGTTGCAACGGTTGTAAAACGGTTTACGAAATTTTTAGTCAAAATGATTTAACCTGTTATTATGATTTTCAGGCAGCTCCGGGTGCCACGCCACTAGACATTCAAGGTAAATATGATTTTTTAGACAATGAAGAAATTGTTGCAAAACTTCTCGAATTCAAAGAGGATACAACACATATTGTTTCACTCTACATTCCTCATATACATTGTAGTTCATGTATTTGGATTTTGGAAAATTTACAGAAACTACAAGCAGGAATAACAACATCACAAGTTAATTTTCCTGAAAAGAAAGTACGGATAACATTTAACCCCGAAAAAGCTTCACTCAAAAGGATTGTTGAACTACTCTGTTCCATTGGTTACGAACCTTATATCAGTTTGGATAATTTTGATGAAGGGAAGAAAGTAATCGATCGTAGTTTGATCTATAAAATCGGAGTCGCCTTTTTCTGTTTTGGAAACATTATGCTGCTTTCTTTTCCCGAATATTTTGAGGTAGAAGAATTTTGGATCAACCAATACCGCGGATTTTTCCGGTGGTTGATTTTTGCGATTTCTCTACCTGCTTTCTTTTATTCTGCAAGCGGTTACTATGTTTCTGCTTATAAAAGTATCAAGTCAGGAATGCTCAACATTGATATCCCGATTGCTTTAGGAATTGTGGTCATGTTTATTCGAAGTACGGTTGACATTGTTTTTGATTACGGACAAGGTTTTTTTGATAGCATGACCGGTCTGATTTTTTTCATGCTTTTGGGAAAATTATTTCAAAAGAAAACCTATGATTTTTTGTCATTTGAACGCGATTATAAATCATACTTTCCGATTGCAATCACTAAAATAGTAGCCGATGGTTCTGAAACTTCCGTGCAAGTGTATGACATTGAAAAAGGCGACCGACTCTTAATCAGAAACCAAGAATTGATTCCGGTTGATGGGATTTTAATCTCGGAGAAGGCTTCAATTGATTATAGTTTTGTAACGGGTGAAGCTGTTGCTATTGAAAAAAAATCAGGTGATAAACTATTTGCGGGTGGAAAACAAGTAGGAAAAGTGATTGAAATGGAAGTCCTATTTTCAGTCTCTCAAAGTTATTTAACGCAATTGTGGAGCAACGACGTTTTTCAGAAAAAGGTGGACATCAAGCACAAAACTATTACAGACAAAATCAGTCGGTTTTTTACGCCTGCTTTGCTCGGATTGGCAATTATTTCATTTATTTATTGGGTTTTTATTGATGTCACTACTGCTTTTAATGTGTTTACCGCAATATTAATAGTTGCCTGTCCTTGTGCTTTGGCTTTAACTGCTCCATTTACCTTGGGTAATGTGTTGCGAATTTTGGGTAAGCGAAAGTTTTATCTAAAAAATGCCATTGTAATTGAGCAATTAGCAAAAGTTGATACAATTGTTTTTGACAAAACCGGAACCATCACTACCAATGAGAAAACAGCCATCACATATGAAGGTACTCCATTAAATGATTTAGATTTTAAGTTGTTATACAACGCATTGCGAGGTTCCAATCATCCACTGAGTAGAAGATTATATGATTTTATTCCGCAGCAAACCAAAATGGCTCCCACACACTTTGAAGAACTAATTGGAAAAGGCATCACTGTAACATTCGCAGAAGGAACGATAAAACTAGGGTCTTCCCAATTTTTGCAGCATATGACTGAGAACACCCATAAAAAAACCAAAGTGCATGTAGAAATAGATGGTATTTACAAAGGAAGTTTTGTGTTTAATAATCAATATAGAAAGGGTTTAGAATCATTGTTTGAACTGTTGTCAAAAAAATATGAGTTGGTTGTTTTATCAGGTGATAATGATGGCGAACGTAAAATATTAGAAAAGATGTTGCCGTCCAAAACCACTTTGGTATTTCACCAAAAGCCAGAACAAAAATTAGCCTTTATTGAAAACTTGCAAAAACAAGGTAAAAATGTCCTAATGATTGGGGATGGTTTAAATGATGCCGGTGCATTGGCACAAAGTAATGTGGGAATATCCATTTCAGAAAATGTGAATGTTTTTTCACCTGCATGCGATGGAATTTTGGATGCTTCTCAATTTCAAAAAATTGCATTTTTTATGCAATATTCCAAAAATGCAATGAAAACAATTTATATGAGTTTCGCACTTTCCTTAGCCTACAATGTTGTTGGATTGACTTATGCAGTAACGGGAAATTTGTCGCCATTAGTAGCTGCAATTATTATGCCTTTGAGCACCATTACAATTGTAAGTTTTGTAACAATCATGACAAATATTTATGCCCGCAAACCGTAACCTGAAACCAACAATATTTTTAAAAGCATGACAATTATCATTTTTTATAAAAGACAGTAAATCTAATTTTGTTAACATAATTTTAAGGTATGAGTGTTATTTACATATTAATCTCAATAAGTATTATTGTGGCTGTCTCCTTTTTGTATGCCTTTATTCGGGCTGTAAAAAGTGGCCAGTACGACGACGATTATACTCCCTCTGTCAGAATGCTTTTTGATGACGAACTCAAGAAAAATCCAAACAAAAAACCAATACAAACAATTAAAGAAAAACAAGTATAATTATGGAGATGCAACAATTTTATTACGACAACAAAATTGTAAAGAAGTTCCTCTATGCCAGTATCCTTTTTGGCGTGGTGGGAATGTTAGTAGGGCTCATTTTGGCTCTTATGTTTTTATTTCCCAACATGACCGATGGAATTTCCTGGTTGAGTTTTGGTAGATTAAGACCTTTACATACCAATGCAGTAATTTTCGCATTCGTTGGAAACGCCATTTTTGCTGGTGTTTATTATTCCATGCAGCGATTACTCAAAACCAGAATGTACAGTGATTTATTGAGTAACATCAACTTTTGGGGATGGCAGCTTATTATTGTTGCAGCGGCAATCACTTTACCTTTAGGATATACTTCTTCCAAAGAGTATGCCGAGTTAGAATGGCCCATTGATATTGCCATTGCTTTAATCTGGGTAGTATTCGGTTTGAACATGATTATGACAATCGTAAAACGAAGAGAACGTCATATTTATGTAGCCATTTGGTTTTACATCGCTACTTTCGTTACCGTTGCAGTACTTCATATTTTTAATAGTTTAGAATTACCTGTTTCTGCTTTAAAAAGCTATTCTGTTTATGCAGGTGTTCAAGATGCACTGGTACAATGGTGGTACGGTCACAATGCAGTGGCATTCTTCTTAACCACTCCTTTTTTAGGTTTGATGTACTATTTTGTTCCAAAAGTGGCCAATCGTCCAGTGTATTCCTACCGATTATCTATTATTCACTTTTGGTCGTTAATATTTATTTATATTTGGGCGGGTCCGCACCATTTATTATATACAGCTTTACCTGATTGGGCACAAAATTTAGGAGTTGTATTTTCTGTTATGTTGATTGCTCCTTCTTGGGGTGGTATGATTAACGGACTTTTAACACTTCGAGGTGTTTGGGACAAAGTGCGTACCGATGCTGTTTTGAAATTTTTTGTGGTAGCTATTACCGGTTATGGTATGGCAACTTTTGAAGGCCCAATGCTTTCATTAAAAAATGTAAACGCTATCGCTCACTTTACCGATTGGATTATTGCACACGTGCACGTGGGTGCTTTAGCATGGAATGGTTTCATGACTTTTGGTATGATTTATTGGTTGATTCCTCGAATGACCAAAACCAAATTATATTCTGAAAAATTAGCCAATTTCCATTTCTGGATTGGAACTTTAGGAATCGTATTATATGCGTTACCATTATATGTTGCCGGTTTTACCCAAGCTTCTATGTGGAAACAATTCAACCCTGACGGGACTTTAATGTACGGTAACTTCCTTGAAACAGTGACGCAAATCATGCCAATGTATTGGATGAGAGCCATTGGAGGAACTTTATTTGTAATTGGTTTATTAGTCTTGGTTTATAACATTATTCGAACAGTAGCTCAGGGATCGGCTGTAGAAGATGAATTAGCTGAGGCCCCAGCCTTATCGAATATTAGTAACAAAAGACAAAAAGGTGAAAAATGGCATGCTTGGTTGGAACGCAGACCTATCCAATTTATGTTGTTATCATTGGTTGCCATATTAATTGGTGGAATAATTCAAATTATACCAACCATTGTAGTAAAATCAAATATTCCGACAATTGCCGCAGTTAAGCCTTATTCTCCGCTAGAATTGCAAGGAAGAGACTTATACATTCGTGAAGGTTGTGTGGGTTGTCACTCGCAAATGATTCGTCCGTTCCGATCAGAAGTAGAACGTTATGGTGAATATTCCAAAGCAGGTGAATATGTGTACGATCATCCATTTTTATGGGGATCCAAACGTACGGGTCCGGATTTACATAGGTTGGGTGCTAAATATAATGACAACTGGCATTTTAATCATATGTGGGATCCGCAAAGTACTTCACCGGGTTCAATCATGCCGGGTTATAAATGGCTCTATGAGAATGAAGCTATGGATCACTCATTAATTGAGAAAAAAATGGAAGTCATGGCAACATTGGGTGTTCCTTATACAGATGAGGATATCAAGAATGCCCGTCAGAATATGGATGCACAAGCTTCAGCAATAGAAAAAAACTTGTATTCTGATCCTGATTTTGTAAAATCATATGAAGAAAGCAAAAAGAATGCTGCAACTAAAGGAGAAGAATTCGTTCCTATGAAAGACAGAGAAATAGTGGCATTAATAGCTTACTTACAGCGATTAGGTACCGATATAAAAGTGAAACAAACTGCTCAAAATAAATAGGTATGTTAAAGTTTGTAAAAGGACATATGGATAGCATCTCTGGGATAGAGATCTACCCGATTATTTCACTAAGCATATTCTTTATCTTTTTTGCTTTGCTTTTAGTGTGGGTTTTCACCTATAGTAAAGATAAAATTAATGAATTGAGTGAAATTCCACTGAAAGAAGATAATTAGTAACAACCTCATTATAATAAAAAAATGAAAAAATTAATTCCATCATACGTAAGAGTTCCATTGATTTTTGTCATCGTTTTGGGTGCAATGGAATATTTCATCGATTCAGGGGAACAGCCTGCATTCATAAAGTTTCCTATGGTAGGGCTCTTTTTAGTAGTCTTTTTGTTTCTCTTGATTGCCATTGAAATTGTGGTAAGTGCTGTTGATAATGTTACCTATCATTTATTGACAGATGAACAAAAAAAACAACTTGAAGAAGCTCAGTCCATTCCTTTTGCTGAAAGTAAATTCTATCAAAGTATTTCCAAAAAACTCACGCGTTCTAAAGGAGTTGAGGAGGAACATGATGTTTTACTCGATCATGATTACGATGGTATCAAAGAATTGGACAACGTTTTACCTCCTTGGTGGGTCTATTTGTTCTACATAACAATTGTCTTTGCTTTTATTTATTTAATACGTTTTCATGTGTTCAGTGATTATACGCAAGCCGAAGAATTTGAAACTGAAATGGCCACAGCAAGAGCTGAAATAGAAAAATATAAGTTAACAGCACCTGATTTAATGAACAAGGAGAAAGTGACCTTGTTATCGGATGCAGGTTCTTTAGCTGAAGGTAAAAAACTATATGAGACTTCTACTTGTATCGCCTGTCACAAAACGGATGGAGGTGGTTCTATCGGACCAAATTTAACGGATGATCATTGGATCTTAGGTGGAGGAATCAAAAACGTATTCAATACCATTATGGAAGGCGGACGTGAAGGAAAAGGAATGGTGCCATGGAAAAAGGAAATTAAACCTTCAGATATTCAAAAAATTGCTAGTTATGTAATTTCATTACAAGGAACGAATCCTAAAGATGCAAAAGCACCGGAAGGCGATGTTTGGGTAGATGAAAATGCACCCAAACCAGCAACTGTTACCGATTCCACAGCTACAGATTCTACTAAAAAAACAGTAGAAACTGCAATTAAATAATACATACAAATCCCGTTTCAAGTGGGATTTGTAAATTTTTCAATAAAATGGTATGAGCAAGTTACCCGACGACAGTTTTAGAGACACAATCGGAACCATTGATAAAGAAGGCAAAAGAGCCTTTATCTTTCCTAAGAAACCAAAAGGTCCTTTTTATGATAAAAGGAAGCTGGTCAGTTATTTTTTGTTGGTCTTTTTATTGACAGCTCCCTTTATCAAAATTAACGGACATCAATTTTTGATGTTCAACGTATTGGAAAGACGTTTCAATATTTTCAGTTTTCCATTTTGGCCGCAGGATTTTCACTTATTTGTGATTTCCATGATCATTGGGGTGGTTGGTTTGGCTTTGTTTACAGTTGTTTTCGGACGTATATTTTGTGGTTGGTTTTGTCCGCAAACCATTTTTATGGAAATGGTTTTTCGCAGAATTGAATTCTGGATTGATGGTGATCGAGGAGCTCAAATTCGGTTACAAAAACAAGAATGGAATGCCGAAAAGATTCGTAAAAGAATAACCAAGTGGTTGGTGTTTTTTATCATTTCTTTTATCATTGCAAATGTATTTTTAGCCTATTTGGTCAGTAGCGACCGATTGTTGCTAATGATTAAAGAAGGTCCCGCTCTTCATACAAGTACGTTAATAGCCTTATTAATCTTTACCGCTGTGTTCTATTTTGTTTTTGCATGGTTTAGAGAACAAGTATGTATCATTGCTTGTCCGTATGGAAGAATGCAAGGAGTTTTATTAGACAATAAGTCAATCAACGTTGCATACGACCATGTTCGTGGTGAAAAAGAGCTAGGAAGAGCAAAATTCAATAAACAGGAAGACAGAGCAGCTACCGGAAAAGGTGATTGCATTGATTGTAAATTATGTGTGCATGTGTGTCCTACAGGTATTGATATTCGTAATGGTACGCAATTAGAATGCATTAATTGCACCGCGTGTATGGATGAATGCGATACGATTATGGAAAGTGTTGGTTTACCAAAAGGGTTGATTCGGTATGCAAGTGAAGACGAAATTGTAAAAAAAGAAAAATTCCAATTCACAACCCGAATGAAAGGCTATACCGCTGTTTTAGTCATTTTAATTGGAGTGTTAGTAGGAATGCTTTTCTTGCGAAATGATGTTGAAGCTACTATTTTGAGACTACCTGGACAATTGTTTGAACATAAAGGAGAAAACATCAGTAATGTTTATACGTATAAAATCATAAATAAAACAACTAAGGAATTCAATGAAGTAACATTTAAATTAGTGGATCCCAAAGGTGAAATTATATTGGTTGGAAATCCTCAAGTAAAAGTAAAACCCGATGCTATTGCAAAAGGAACACTATTTATTGAAATAAATCCCGCCTATATTGAAGGCGATAAAATCAAATTGAAAATTGAAGTGTATGAGGGTGATGTATTAATTGAAACTACAACAACCAATTTCATGGGACCAAGAAGCTTTAATTAATAATCGTTGCTTTAGCTAACTTTCATCGGACTTTAGTCCGATGTATTAAAAACATAAAAAATGAAAATAAACTGGGGAACAGGAATTGTCATTGCATTTGGACTTTTTATGACCTTTATTCTATTCTTTGTATTTAAAGTACAATCGGATAGTAAATATGACAATGAACTAGTAGTAGAAGAATATTACAAGCAAGAACTCAAATTTGAAAATCAAATGGAAAAAGAGCAGAATGCAAGTAATATGTCTGAAAAAATTGAAATTAATACTTTAGAGGAAGGAATTAAAATAACATTTCCATCCGATTTAAATAGCTCATTAATTAAAGGAAAAGTGTCCCTTTACCGACCGTCAAACAAAAAGCTGGATTTTGAAGTTCCGATTTCCCTATCCGGTACACATTTGCTCATACCTAAAAGTACTTTGGTTGGCGGTCGTTGGGACATTTCTATAGACTGGACCTACGACGGAAAAGAATTTTTAAATAAAAAAACAATTTATTTTTAAAAGTAAAGGGTAAATAATAAAAGTAAACAATAACCCGTAACTCGTATGCTTTACACCGCAGTACTTTTTGGCTTGATCAGCAGTTTTCATTGCATTGGAATGTGCGGTCCAATTGCTATGATGTTGCCTGTTGATCATAATAATCCCACCAAAAAAGTTCTGCAAATTATGTTGTATCATTTGGGACGCTTGACGGCATACGGAATGTTAGGTCTATTTTTTGGAATGTTAGGGAAAGGTCTTTTCCTTGCCGGGTTGCAGCAACAACTTTCAATTGCAGTCGGAATTCTAATGATTGTACTTGTGGTGGTGCCTGAAAAGATTTTAGCTAACTATAATTTTTCGAAACCGGTTTACAAGCTTATTTCAAAAGTAAAAGCACATTTAGGAGCACAATTCAAACGGAAATCACCCGATGCATTATTTACCATCGGACTATTAAATGGCTTTTTGCCGTGCGGAATGGTTTATGCAGCACTTTTTGGAGCCATTGCCATGCAAAGCGAACTTTTAGGCGTTGCTTACATGGTTTTGTTTGGACTTGGAACGATTCCCATGATGAGTGCTGTGGTGCTTATTTCAAACTTTATTACGGTTCCTATTCGCAATCGTATTCAACAATTAATTCCTGTTTTTGTAATTGTTATAGGTGCTTTGTTCATCATGCGAGGTATGGGATTGGATATTCCCTATATTTCACCAAACACCACAAGTTTAATTGTTCAGGCAAATCCAGCTTGTCATAATTAATTACTTTTTTTTCTTTTTTTTGAAGGCACTAATTTTCTCCTTAGGGTTTAAAAATTAGTGCCTTTTATATTTCTATTGTCTTAAAATTAAAGTAGTAAACTGATTAATATCATATTTTTTTTTCGTAAAAATTTCGAAATTTATGCTATAATAATTTTTAAATAGTTGTAGTATGACAAATTTTGATATAAATCATGTGAAAAATGTGGTATTGCTTGGACACACGGGTAGCGGAAAAACCACCTTGGCAGAATCGTTGCTTTTTGAAGCTGGAATTATTAACCGACGCGGTACCGTTGAAGATCAGAATACGGTTGGAGATTATTCTGATATGGAACATGAAAAAGGAAAAACACTTTTCTCCAAGTTGATGAACTCCAAATGGAGAGGATACAAAATTAATATTTTAGACACGCCCGGTTATGATGATTTATCGGGCGAAATTATTTCTGCCATGCGAGTGGCAGATTGTGGTTTGATGTTGCTCAATTCCAAAATGGGCGTTGAAGTGGGCACTGATATCATTTGGCAGTATACCAATGATTTCAAACTCCCCGTAATTTTATCAGTCAACCATTTAGACAACGATAAATCGGATTTTGATCGAACCATTACTGAAGCAAAAGAACATTTTGGAAATCAAGTGGTAATTGTTCAATATCCCGTAAATCAAGGAGTACAATTTGATGCAGTCATTGATGTGTTGAATATGGTGATGTATAAGTATTCAAAAAATGGAGGTAAACCTGAAAAAATGGCTATACCGGATTCAGAAAAAGAAAAAGCCAATCGTTTGCATCAGGAATTAATTGAAACCATTGCCGGTAACGACGAAAATTTGATGGAAAAATACTTCGATAAAGGTAAATTAGACGAGGACGAAATGAAACTAGGTCTGCATCATTCACTTATTAAACATGAACTATTTCCTGTTTTTTGTCTTTCTGCAAAATTAAATATGGGTACCGGACGATTGATGGGATTTATTGATAATGTTTGTCCGTCTGCCTTTGAAATGCCAAAACAAAAAACAATTGACGGACAAGAAATTACTTGCTCCGACAAGGGCAACAAAGCTATTTTTGTTTATAAAACAGTAACTGAGCCGCATATTGGTGATTTAAGTTTCTTTAAAGTTCTTTCGGGAACAATCAAAGTAGGTGATGAGTTGACCAATGAAAACACCGGCCAAGTGGAAAAAATAACCCAGTTATTTGAAATGGAGGGAAATAAGCGAATTCCTGTGGATGAACTGGTTGCCGGTGATATCGGTGCTACACAAAAGCTAAAAAATACACATACAAATAACACACTACATCAAAAAGGGTTTCCGATAGAAATCGTACCGATTCAATTTCCTAATCCAACCTATACAATAGCGGTTGAAGGAACCAAAAAAGGAGAAGAAGAAAAATTATCCGCTGCTTTGCATCAATTGGTCGAGGAAGATCCCTCTATCCGAGTGGAAGTTTCTGCCGAATTACGCCAAACGTTGATTCATTGCCAAGGTGAATTACATTTAGCTGTAATCAAATGGAAATTGGAAAATGCACAAAAACTATCCGTCCGTTTCCAAAAGCCAAGAGTAGCTTATCGCGAAACCATTCAAACCGAAGCAGAGACCGTTTACCGGCACAAAAAACAATCGGGAGGAGCAGGTCAATTTGGTGAAATAGCTATGAAAATTGAGCCTTGGTATGACGGTATGCCAGAACCAACCGGAGTTTCTATCCGTGGAAAAGAAGAAATTGATTTACCATGGGGAGGCAAACTTGTGTACTATAATTGCATTGTAGGAGGTGCAATTGATGCTCGTTTTCACCCATCCATCCTGAAGGGAATTATGGAAAAAATGCAACAAGGTCCTCTCACGGGTTCACACGTTCAAGATGTTCGCGTCATCGTATTTGACGGAAAAATGCACCCGGTAGACAGCAATGATTTGTCTTTTAAAATTGCAGGAATGATGGCGTTTAAAGAAAACTTCATCAATGCAAGCCCAAAACTTTTAGAGCCTATTTATAAAGTGACTATCACAGCTCCTGAGGAGATTACCGGAGCGATTATGAGCACCATCCAATCCCATCGTTCAATGGTGGAGGGAATGGACGCCGAAGGCCATTTTACGATTATCAAAGCCCAAATTCCTATTGCTGAAATGCATGAATTTACAAACGATTTACGTTCGTTATCTCAAGGTCGTGCCAGAATTACTATGGAATTTGATCATTATGAAAGTGTTCCTTATGAAATTCAAAATAAATTAATAGCTGATTTTGCAAAAGAAGCTGTGGAAGTATAGTTTTTAGTTGAATATATTTCTTTAAACAAAACGCCCAAATGAAAATTTGGGCGTTTTTATATTTCTTCTATAATCAAACTAAAAAAATAGTGATTAAACCGTCATCGAAAACAATTGTGTGTCGGGAATATTGCGTTTCATTCGTAAATCAAATGCCATACAAATATTGCGAACAAATGCTTTTCCTTTTTCGGTAACTGTAATGGCATTTTCAGTTATTTGAACCAAACCATCATTTTTCATTTCCTGTAATCGTTCGATAACTTCGGGTAGTTCTGAAAAGAAAGTTGCATGTTCGGCCCAAGTGGTGTGAAATTGGCACATTAAATTCAAAATATGTTTCCGAATGATCAAATCTTCTGCAGTCAAAATGTGTCCTCTAAATACAGGCAACTCATTTTGTGCCAATAAATCATAATATTCTTCCAGCGTTTTGACATTCTGAGCAAAACTGAACCAGCTGTCACTAATAGAAGAGACGCCTAATCCAATCATCACTTGCGTTTTTGAAGAGGTATAACCCATAAAATTTCTGTGTATTTTCCCTTCTTTAAATGAATGATACATGCTGTCTGTACCCAAAGCAAAGTGATCCATTCCAATTTCATGATAACCTTTTTTAGAAAGGTGTTTTTTACCTACTTCATAAAGCAATCTTTTTTCATCATCTTTCGGTAAATCTTCATCATTAAAACCACGCTGGCCGTTTCCTTTAATCCATGGCACATGAGCATAACTGTAAAATGCTAATCGATCCGGTTGTAAGGAATTTGTTTTATCAATGGTATCGATAACCTCTGCTATTTTTTGAAAAGGCAGACCAAATATTAAATCATGACCAACAGAGGTGTAACCAATTTCACGTGCCCAAAAAGTTACTTTGGCAACATTGTGAAATGACTGGATTCTATGAATAGCTTTTTGAACGGTTTCTGAGTAGTCCTGAACACCAAAACTAACTCTTCGAAAACCTAAATCAAATAATGTTTGAAGATGTTTACGGGTTGTATTGTTTGGATGACCTTCAAAACTAAATTCATATGCATCATGTTTTTTTGCGGTTTCAAATAATCCGTTTATTAATCGTTTCAGATTTTCAGGATCGAAGAAGGTAGGGGTTCCACCACCCAAATGGATTTCTTTGATGATTGGTTTTTTGGGTAACAACTCGCAGTATAATTCCCATTCTTTTAAAAGAGCTTCAATATAGGTATGCTCTACATCGTGTCGTTTTGTGATGCGTTTATTGCATCCGCAAAAAGTGCATAAACTTTCACAAAACGGTAGGTGTATGTATAAGCTAATACCCTCTGAACTATTGCTATCTGCAAAGGAATGAATCAATGTTTCTTTCCATTTTTCGAGTGAAAAGTTTTTTTCATCCCAATAAGGAACCGTTGGATAACTTGTGTATCGCGGACCAGGGACATTATATTTTTGAATTAGCGACATTTATTATTTCTTTAAACTGTAAAAAAGTTTTGACTTCAATACATCTAATTTCTTTATAGATTTGTATAATTCTACTAAGAATTATAGGTCAAAGATATTTGAGTAATCCTTAAAAAAAAATGATAATTGTCATAACAAAAAAAAACCGACACATGGGTCGGCTTTCTGTTTTATAGTATCTTACTCATGAGAGATATTTCGCAATTGCTTTAGTTTATCTCGCCATGTTTTCAGTTCGTCCTTGTGTTTTTCAATATTTTTAAAAACTTCTTTTACCATAGGATTGTCCTTTTTGGCATGTGTAAAGAATTGAATATTGTTTTCTAATTGGAAGATTTCTGATTGTAATTCGTCAATTTTACGCATGATGAAGATTTTTTCTCCTTCCAATTTACGAGAATCATCTGCTCCGGCTAGTTGGCCTAGCTTATTAGAAAAACGCATCATGTCGCTTTCTTTTTTACTCATACTAAGTTTTTCAAATAAGGCATCGAGAATTTTGTTGAATTTACCTTCAATATGTCTTCTTGAAAAAGGTACTTTTCCATACGATTTCCATTGTTCGATATGAGCTTTTATTGCGTCTAAATCTGTTTTATGATCGCCAACCAATTGAAATTCCTTCAATTGTTCTAAATATTCTTTTTTCTTATCAAATGCTTCAATTTCATCTGAATTAGCTTCATTACGTGTAGCTTTCATTCGGTCAAAAAATTGATTACAGGCATCTTTAAATTCTTTCCAAACCTTATCAGAATATTTTCTGGGCACATGACCAATTTGTTTCCACTCTTCCTGAATTTGTTTCATTAATGGTGTTGTGGCCGCAAAATCTTCACTGACACTAAGTGTTTTTGCCTTTTCAACTAAAGCCATTTTTTTGCTTAAGTTGTCATTTTGTTCTTTTTTAATGTCTTTGTAAAAGGAATTTTTATGCGAATTAAAGTTACGAACGGCTGTTTTGAATTCAGCCCAAGTAGCTTCATTTATTTCTGATGGAACTTTACCGGCAGAAAAGAAGGCATTGCGTAAAGCTTCTACCTTTTCAATTAACCCTTGCCATTGAGAATGTGCTGTAACTTCTTCTGTAGCCAGCTTTTCAATTTCAGCAATGATTTCTTTTTTATTTTCTAAATTAGCAGTTTCTTTTTCACGTTGATTAGTAAATAAACCTTCTCGTTTATCGTGCATTTGTTTTGTTAAGGCACTAAACTGATTCCAAATCTCTTCGCGGTGTTCACGATCAACCGGACCTATTTCTTCTTTCCAAATGCGATGTAAATCTTGAAGTTCTCTAAAAGCTTTGGTAATATCAACTTCATTTACCAATTCTTCAACTCGGGCAATAATTTTTTGTTTTAGCTCCAAATTGTGTTTGAAATCTTGGTCTCTTGCTTCACGGTCTAAGTGTAAATAATCGTAGAAGTTTTCAACATGGAAATGATAATTATTCCAAACATGATTGTATTTGTCTCTTGGAATTGGTCCAATTGTACGCCATTCTTCTCGCAACTCATTAAAGTGCTTTAAAGTATCTTTAATGTTTTCTTGAGGATTTATTAGGTTTTTTATTTCCTCTACAATGGCTAGTCGACGTTCTAGATTGGCACTTAAATTGTTTTGTAAGCTTTTAAAATGAGCATTTTGCTTCCCTTTTAATTGCTTGTATAAGGTATCAAATTTTGATTTTAAAGGTAAATGATACTCAAAATCTTCATTTGAATCAGGATTTTCAGCTTTAAATTCATCTCTCTTTTCTTCAATAAAATGATGGTATTTTGCTAGAAATTCTTTTTTAATTTCTTCTACATGTTCTTTTACGGACATCACTTTTTCAACCTCTGTCAGTTTTTCCAATTCATCAACTAATGCTTCCATCGATAGGGAGGCATATTCTAACATCGGTATATTGTGGCGTTCCTTCAACGTTTCATCTTCACTTTCTTCTGCATTCGATTCATCAATAGCATTCAAAGCTATTTGATGTCCATTTTCAGACATTGGAGAATCGCCTGCAAGTTCTTGAGCTGAAATTGTAGCAACCGCTTCTTCTACGACTTCATTCCCTTCAAGAACAACTTCATTAAGTTCTACTGATTCGGGTGCTTCAATTGCTTCCGTAACCTCATTAACTATAGTTTCAGAATTCATTTCTTTAACAGTTTCAACTGACTCATCTACAACGGGTTGAGTGTTATCGGTAATTTCAATTACTTCTTGAATATCGTTTTGTGAAACGTTTTCTTGGTTTCCGTCTGTCTCATTTTCAATTGGCGACAGGTTATCATTCTTTTCTTCTAACATTGTAAAAATGTGTAAGGTTCATAATATAGAGGCGAAAGATACTAAACACTAGTCAAAATTCAAAGTAATCAGGGTATTTATCACTTTTTTTAAATCACATAAAACGATTTAAACAACGGAATCAGTTTTATCAAGCAGGGAATTGTATATTTTATTCCAAATTTTCCATCCTCTTTCAGCTTGTAAAACGAGCATTTCATGCCCGTTTTTGGTAACAGCACCTTTTGATTTAGCCTGTTTTAAAAAAAGTGTTTCTTCCGGATTGTAAATTAAATCATAAGCAATATGTTCCGGGGTGAAGTAGTCATAAGGAATTGGCGGACATTCTTCTATGTTGGGATGAGTTCCTAGCGGAGTACAATTTATAATGAGTTGATAATTATCAAAGGTGGTAGCATTGATGTATTTGTAATCTAAAGCATTTTCTTTTTTACTTTTGGAAACAAAGGTGTATAAAATACCTAATTCTTCTAGCGCAAAGGCTACTGCTTTTGAAGCTCCACCTGTACCTAAGATTAGTGCTTTTTGATGATGAGGTTGTAACAAAGGTAGGATTGATTTTTTAAATCCGTAATAATCTGTATTGTATCCTTTTAGTTTCCCTTTTTTAGTAAATTTAATACAATTAACGGCTCCAATTTTCTGAGCTTTTTCAGAAAGGTTGTCTAAATAAGGTATTACTTTTTCTTTGTAGGGAATGGTGATGTTTAATCCAAATAAAGTTGGATTTTCTCTCAATAATTTTGGAAATTGTGAAATCGCTGATAAATCAAAATTCTCATAGGAACAGTCGTTCAGTTGTTCTTTTTCAAATTTTTCAGTGAAGTATTTTTTTGAAAAAGAATAACTGATGTTTTTTCCGATAAGTCCAAATAATTTATTCATTTTTCACTTTCTTTCGGGGTAAAAACTGTTTGATTAATGGAATGTTTGCCACAATAATGATTAGGATAATGAACTTCTCTAAATGTTCCTTCACATAATCTATTTGACCTAAAAAATATCCTAACAAACTAATGGCGGCAACCCAAAGAAACGCTCCGATAAAACTGAATTTTAAAAAAGTATTATACGGAACATTTGTTGCTCCACTCAAAAAAGGTACTATAGTTCGAACTACCGGAATAAAACGAGCCATAATTATTGAGTTTTTTCCATGCTTATCAAAAAATTCCTGGGCTCTAAGAATATGGCTTTTTCTGATAATAAATGTCTTTTCACTATTTAAAATAAAAGTCCCAAACCGTTTGCCAACATAATAATTTAAATTATCGCCCAATAAGGCTGCAAAAATTAAAAGTGGAACAATGATTACAATGTCTAATTCTCCCCGTGCTGCAATCATTCCAATGGCAAAAATTAGTGCATCACCAGGTAAAAAGGGCATTAAAAATGACATCACTATTAACCCTGTTTCGGCGAAGATCAGGAAAAATAAAATAGCATAAATCCAATTATCATACTTTTCAATTAGTTTTGAAAGAATTTGATCCGGCTGCGATAAAAATTTTATCAGTAAATCAAGATAATCCATTTAATTTGTTTTTGTTCATTCTTCAGCCAAAATCTTTTCTTATTTCGAAAATTTTGCTCCTACTTTTTCTACGATAAAAATAGTTAAAAATCCGGCAATCATCAAAAGTATGGCAATCAATAATAGGTTGTCACCTTCAAAATTTTGAGGTAGTATGCTTTTTTCCATAAAAGCCACTTCGTTTCCATGAGAGTCGATTCGGTTAGATAATACTTTTTTCCATGGCCAGACTTTGTTTAAAGAGCCTAGCATAAATCCGGTTAGCAATGCCATCGTGGTATTTCTATGATGATCAAACATCCAATGTAATACTTTTGAAAACAATTTCAGTCCAAGAATTGCTCCGATAGCAAAGGTTCCTAATTTTAGAATCGACTGAACTAAAAGTTCTATATTAAACGTTAGTAAGGCTTCTCTAAAAATATTAATGGTTCCAATAACAACAGTATAGGAGCCCATTAATACTAAAATAAAAGCTCCCGAGATTCCCGGTAATATCATCGCAATAATTGCAATAAATCCCGATAAGAATAAATACGGATAACTATCAGGTGAGGCCACCGGTTCTGCAATCGTGATATAATAAGAAAGCACAGTACCAAGTATAAAAAAGGAAATTGAACCTATAGAAAATTTATCAATTTGTTTGCCTACAAAAAAGATGCTCGCAATCACTAACCCAAAGAAAAATGACCACACCAAAATCGGTTGTGTGACTAACAAATGGGTAATAATTTTTGAAAAAGTAAGTATACTGATAAAAATGCCCGAAAGTAAAGCCAATAAAAAACTTCCATTGATTTGTTGCCAAGCAATTTTAAAACCGTTTTTTTTCCAAGAGGGGAAAAAGGTAAAATCTACTTTGTTAATTGTATCAATCAATTCTTGATATATACCAGAGATAAAAGCAATTGTTCCGCCGGAAACACCGGGAACAACATCGGCAGCACCCATGGCTAATCCTTTAAGAGTAATTAGAAAGTAATCAGGAAAAATTTTTCTCATAAAAAAAAGCGTTCCGCTTTTGGAAACGGAACGCAAATTAGGGAAAATTTTTATAAGTATGTTGGAAATTATGCTAAGATTTTAAATGTTTGGTAATTACATTTTGAACAATTTTTCTATCCCAAACTACCGGAAATAATTCTTGTAAAACGGTTCTGTTTTTAGCATTTAGCCGCAATCCGTTATTCAAATGAATTTTACCTTTTTCGTTTTGCTGTAACATATAATAGATTCCGGCTAAACGATATTCTACTTCATATTGCTCTGGGAAATATTCTGCTGCTTGTACTAAGGTTTGAATAGCACTGTCAAATTCACCTAAAAATTTCAAAATATCTACCCAAAACAACCAAGTGTCTAATTGATAATCACCAAATTCTACTGCTTTTCGGTACCCAAATTCAGCTTCTTCATAAAAATTCATTTGGCGGTTAATGGTTGCATAACGCTTCCAATACAACTGATTTTCATTATCAATGGCCAATGCTTTGTTGACATAAAATAAAGCTTTTTGATAATTTTTTAAACGGATATAAAAATCGGTAATTGCTATCCAACCTTTGTCTAACAAAGGATCTTCATGAACAGTTTTGTTGTAATATTTGATGGCTTCAGCTTTGTTACCTAATTTTTCATAACATTTCCCGATGCGTAATAAAGCATAGGAGGTTGGATCTTCTAATTCAATCGTTCGTTGAAAAGCTTCTATGGCTTCTTCAAATCGTTTAAGTTTTTCGAGTGATTTACCCTTTTCCATGAAGGCTCCAATAAATTCGTCATCAATCAAGGTGGCATAATCAAAACAACGCAAAGCATTTTCATACTTTTTGATGCTGTAACTTAATCGGCCTTGTTGATGCCAGGCAATTTCACTGAAGGGATTTTTCTCAATATAATTTTCTAAATAGTCAATAGCTTCCTTTTGTTGGTCTAAAAATTCAAAACAATAAACTACATTATACAGGGCTGATTGGTCCTCGATGTCAACTTCCAAACATTTTATAAAATTGTATTTCGCTAACTCTAAATTATCCATGAAGAGATATTCCATCCCCATCAAGTTATAAACATCAGCAAAATCTTCCGTAAAGTTTAATGCTTTTTCTAACTCTTCAATGGCTTTTTCGTGTTGGTCACGTTTGGAATAAATATTCGCTTTTTGAATGAATATTTCTTCATTGTGTGGTTCAATTGCATACAACTCGGTAAGCATTTTTTCGGCAATTTCGAGTTTGTCGTCATAAATCAACATTTCGATTTGTACCAATTTTAAACCGGTAGATTTCGGATGTTGTTCAAGAGCTAATTTCAGGGCTTTTTTAGCCAGAGATGCCTTTCCCATATCGAGGTAATGAAGAATAATTTCTTCAAACTCTTCTGAATCAAAAAACAAAACTTTATTGGTTTTGAGCATCGATTCAAATTTCGATAAGGATATGTTATAATCGTCTTCTTCGTGACTTAAATGCATACTCGATTTTTTAAAATTATCCTACAATAAAAATAGCGAAGGATTAGCTTTTTTCTATTTTAATGTCAAATTGTTGTAAACAATTTAATTAACAACTTTTAGGGCTTAGTCCTTAGTGATTAGTCCTTATTATTATCTTTCATAACTTCATCCAATGCTTCCAAAATAATTTTACAACCTTCTTTTATTTCTTCTTCGGAAATGGTTAAGGGTGGTGTAATTCGAATGGCTCGACCTTCAAAAAGTAACCAGAATAGAATTAATCCCTTGTCTTGGCATTTGAAAATTACTTCATTTGTAATTTCGGGTGTTTCAACCATTGCCGCTAACATGAGTCCTTTTCCTCTTATTTCTTGTATCAAAGGGTGTACCAAAAGTTCACGAAACAGTTTTTCTTTTACTAAGGTTTGCGGAATAAGGTTGGTTTCCGTCACCTCCCGCAAGGTAGCTAAACAAGCTGCCGCAATGACAGGATGTCCGCCAAAGGTCGTTATATGCCCTAATTTCGGATTATTACTCAGTAAATCCATGTATTCTGCTTTTGATGTAAAGGCACCAACGGGCATTCCGCCGCCCATTCCTTTACCCATAATTACGATATCAGGAACGACTTCATAGTTTTCAAATCCGAATAATTTTCCGGTTCTACCGAAACCGGGTTGTATTTCGTCTATGATTAAAAGTGCTCCCACTTCATCACAGCGTTCTTTTATTTTTCGTAAAAAGCCGTTTTCCGGTTGAATAAATCCGGCTCCTCCCTGAATGCTCTCCAAAATAACGCCTGCTGTTTTGGTTGTTATTTTTTGAATGTCTTCTTCATTATTAAACGTTATGAAGTCCACATCGGGAAGTAATGGTCTAAATACTTGTTTTCGTTCTTCAAATCCCATCACACTCATAGAGCCCATCGTGTTGCCGTGATAAGCATTGTGACAAGAAACCAAATGACTGCGTCCCGTGACTCTTCTAGCCAATTTCAAGGCTCCTTCTGTAGCTTCGGTTCCTGAGTTTACTAAATAGGTTTTATTCAGCGGTTCCGGCATATTTTCTGCCAACAGTTTACAAAATTCAACGGCAGGATGATGAGCATATTCGCCATACACCATAACATGCGAATATTTGTCCAATTGGTCTTTAATGGCTTGATTTACTCTCGGATGTTGATGTCCTAAACTACATGCTGAAACGCCGGCTACAAAATCTAAGTATTTTTTTCCATTTGTGTCAAAAATATAAGAACCTTTTGCATAGGAAACTTCCATGGCAAGAGGGTAGGGAGAGGTTTGTGCTTGGTATTTTAGAAAATCTTCTTTCATAAAAGTGAATGGGTTATGGAAAAAAAGAATATAACCAACTTTAATCCCTAACGCGTAGCTCGCAACTTTTTAACTGTCTTTTTTCTTTTCTTCAACTTCTAATGATTCTTTGCGAACATCCATTGGAACATTTTCTTTTTCTGCTTCAACTTTAGTTTTCTGTTTCATTTTTTCATCATATTCATTTTCTTCAGGAGGAAAAATGTCTTCTTTTGATTTTATTCGCTCCTCGCCACGCCATATAAAGCCACGTAGTTTTCTTGCATTTTCAGGCAAATCTTTTTCAGGATATATTTCACCATCTACTTGTGTAAAAAAGGTGATGGTATCAATTTGATTACCGTCTAAAGTCATGTTGATGCTACTGCTTGCACTTTTGTTAATGCCAATGAGTTCCTGTTCATCATTCCGCATATAATAAACAACTTCAGTGTTTTTAACAACATCTACTTCATAGAGTTTATTGTCCCGAAATTTACCATATAAATTTTGTCCCTTTACCTGATTGTAGCCAGAACCAATGGTATCTTTTGAGGCAATAAAAGTATTGTTGAGTACTTTTAAGGAGTCTAATTTTTCTGTTTCTTTATTAGAAATCAAATGCATGATATCGCCGGTCATTTGATTGTCATAATTCCACATCACCGGATTGCCAATGAGTTTTGTCAAACCGGTTTTTTCAGAGGAATGGAGTGAATCACATTTCCCACTCATATCGGTTTTATAAAAGCGTACATTTGTATAACCTCGAATTACTCGTTCCTCCGGTTTTCCGGTTACGACTAATTTTTTTCCATGAATATAGAGCGTGTCTTTTTCTACTAAAGTCATGGCAACCGCTCTTTTGGTCATCATCAAGGAATCTTTTGCTTTATAAACCTCACCATAATGGCCTTTCACAATACTGTTATTGATAGAATCGGTTACTTTTACATTTCTGGTAGCGGAGGCAAATTCACGATTACGATCATAATACAAGCTATCTCCTTCAATTAATCGATTATTATATTTAATATAAGAGTTTTTGACAAAATGAGCTAAATTCTTTTTAGTATCATAAAAACCTTTCTCAGTATAAATAAAATTCTCTTTACTGGTGATGGTCGATGCTCCAAAAAGATAGGCATGCCCCACATTTTCATAATAATCCAAATGATTGGTCTTAATAACCGACTTTGGATTGGTTATCGTAACCGCATTTCTGAACTGATACATTTTTTTCTGAACCATATACGTGCCCGCTTGGCTCGTCAAAACGTTTTCTTTGTCATTAATTGTGCCACCGGTTTTATAAAAAGCCTGCTGTGTATTCCTGTCAAAATTTAAAATTTCCGATTTTAAAGTAGAACTGGGTGAAGTCATTACAACGTTACCGGACGCATAGGCTTGTTTG
>Ga0214163_1000337_pt1 | contig 22269 bp, 13 predicted proteins | sample LakMenepilimnion_2_FD_153001 | JGI IMG/M metagenome (GOLD analysis project Ga0214163, IMG submission 153001) | Freshwater microbial communities from Lake Mendota, WI - Practice 15JUN2010 epilimnion v4 | ecosystem: Environmental > Aquatic > Freshwater > Lake > Epilimnion/Euphotic zone | place... | reverse complement strand
GGCTATGCACGAACCAATTTTTGTCTGCCAGTTTCTTCATCGACCTCGAGCCTGCCAAACTTCGCGAGCTTGCCATTGACGTACGCATTGTAATCGTATAGCACACGGGTTGTCATGTTGAAAGCATAGAAAGTGCCATTCAGCTTACACTTCTTGTAAGGACCGACGTCTTTTTCTTTTACCACTTTGACTTTTTGTTTGTACTCCACATCGTTTTCTTCTTTCTCGTAATCAAGATGATAACTCAGTTCGTTGGGAGGATTGTTCTTGGGGAACGTCAGGCATTTAACCGATGCGTTATGATACTTGTTATGGACGAGGCAGTCTACTGAAGCATTTTTCATCAAATCTTGGATGGCATTGATGATTTTAGCCTTTCTGGCAGCTACATTGAAGATGTACTCATCCGTAGTTGCGGGCTTGCCGTTGCTCTTGTCTTTGTTTTGAATGGTTTTTGAAGATTTCAATTGCTTCTCCGTCATCTTGACGATGTATGTAAACACTTTAACAGTGCGTTCGGTGTCCGGCAAGTCCACGTGACTGTACGCACGCACGGCACGACCGATGACTTGGTTGATGCGGATTTCGTTCCAGTAAGGTTCTGTTATATGAACCTCACGCACGTGTTTCAAGGAAATACCTTCAGCACCCGATTGTGTGATCATGATGAGCTTGATGATGTCGCCACGCAGATTGTTCATGTTTGGAAACCTGACTTTGAGCGTATCTGGCATATCGGCCAAATCATTATTAAAGATCTTCATCAAAAACTGCGTTTCCTCTTCACTGCCCCTATATTGGAAGTATTTGGGTTTCAACATGTCTTCATCGGGAACATCCAAATCCCAACCACCGTTAGCAGTCTTCTTAATCTTGAACTCCGTCCAACCGTTCGCATCCAGTACTTTGGACAAAACACCAAGACCTTCTATAGTACGGAATTGAGAATACACGAGAGATTTGCCCTCGCATTGGTTGAGGTGTTGTACCATTGCGTTGAATTTGGGAGAGTACATCTCCAAGCGTCCGGGTACTAGGTACTTGTCTTCGTTATCAGCGAGTTTTTTGAGGCATGCTACCAACGCAGCTTGGTAAGCCTTTTCATCTTTACCCTCCACTTTAGCTTCTTCGCCAGCTACGTGTCCATCATCCTCATTCCAATCCATCTCTTTAGCCATCATACCGATCTTGCTAGGATATGGACGTTGGATTTCTTCAGGGAACACGAAGTTGCAGTTAGCACGCGAATACGCGCGATACACTTGTCCCGTAGAATCGAACAGGTCGCCGACAGGCGCTTTTTTCTTCATACGTTTCGCACCATCTTCTTTCTTCAGCTCTTCAAAACGGCTCTTTTCATAAACACCGAATTGGTAATCACTCATGTCTAACACCACATGAGAAGCGGGTTGCATGCGTGGATAGAGGTCCCCGAAGTATGTCCCAAAGTACGATACACATCCCATCATCCGCCGCGACAACATGCGGGCATTGTTCACGCCGTCTTTGTCAAAGTTTATGAAACGGGATGTGAACTCTTCCTTGTCTACGGGCAATACATATTTGACAGCCGTCGATGTGAAGGCGCATTTCAAGGTTTTTGTTATGTCCTGTTTTATAGCATCCAACGTGACGTTGCTTGGATCTCTTTCTACGGTGAGCTCAAGTTTGTTGTTAAACTTGAAGCCAATGGGAGCGAGTTGTATGAACGCCTTTTTCTTCAACGGATCTAGCGTGAAGTTATCTACATACGCATGCTTGTCGAGCAGCTCAGATACGTTGTCCGCGTTGAATGCAGCATTCTTAGCGAAGGAAAACTCGTGAACATACTGGGGTCCTTTGAGAAGGTTGATGATCATTGCGCTTTCATGAGGGTAATTGATCATGGGTGTTCCAGATAAGAGGATCAACTTGGCATTCTCGGCTCTCAATAGAAGGTCATATATACGCTTACCGATGCGACCATTCCCGACTGTTCTAGATATTAGATTGTGCACCTCATCCACGACAACTACTTTATTGTCGAAGGGGTTCCCGCTCGGATGTTCCACCTCAGCGATGAGTTCATCTATGTTTTTGTTGGTGATGCCATTGTAATTGATGAATTTGTATTTGTTCTGAATCATGGCATCCAATTGCAAATTGATAGCTGCCTTATCGTCCTCGCTCAAACTTTCCCAATTGCTAGCACCGGATTTTTGTGCTACCCACAAACCCTTGTTTTTCTTGATAACCTTTTCATCGGCAAAGGTGTTGTCGGTAACAAGTTTCATGACATCCGTAATATTGCCGAGTGCGACGAATTTCCAATTGTTTTCGATAGAAAAGAATTTGTTGCCGCCCCTATGCTTTATTTCTTGGATATAATTGGAACGCAAGGATGCTGGCAACATAACAATAACATCCATCTGACCTATGAGGTTCTCAGCAGTCAAAATGGACGCATACGATTTACCCAACCCCAACCCGTGGAGCAGTAATACCCCACGATACGGACTATCATATTGCAAGAAATCCTTAACAAAGCGCTGAGATGGAAACAATTCAGATTTGTCTTGTCCCGAGTACTTGAATGTGTCTCGGGTCCAAGTGGGGAATTTCACCCTATTGGGTAGCACCCAACCCTTGGGTGAGATCTCGACCAAGTAGTTTGGTTTGTATTCAGCCACGAGGTTGTGGAATTTGTTGGCATTCATCGGGGACGATGCCTTTTTCTTAGCGACTTTTGGAGGCATTATATTATTACTACATCACACAAAAAAAGAAGGAACACATAAGGATTGATTACCTTTTATATCCAATTATGCTTTTGGAAGTCGACCATCGTGAGAGCAAGTTGCTTCAAATATTGAATGAGCTCGACGTACCACATGTGAGCGCCAATTTGGACGTAGGCGACATTCGGATATGTCATGACGACAAGGTACAAGTCGTGATCGAGAGAAAGACGGTACAAGACTTGGCGGCTAGCATTTCGGATGGCAGATATAGAGACCAAAAGTACAGGATGCTCGACAACTACGGAGCATGTGCGGTGATGTACGTGATTGAGGGAAACATATGGAAAGACGGACAGACTGTATCTGCGTTCTCAACTACGAGCGAAGAGGGAGTCAAGGGAGCCATCATCAACACTCTTTTCAGGGATGGATTGCGCATAATGTGTGTGGATAACGTTCGACAAACAGCACAATTCATCGCTGATACATATAAGCGCATGTCTGCCGATCCTGCCAAGTACTTAAAGGGGACATGTGACTTGCCGAAACAAGCGCATGGCAAACGGACGTACGTGACCAAAGATGTATTCTTCGCTGGATGTTTGTGTCAGGTTCCGGGTGTTTCTAATGCTACTGCAACAGTTATCGTAGAGCACTATGGCACTTTGGCGCGGTTTGTCGAGGACGCATCGGTAGACGTCATCGCAACTCTTAAAATGGCATCGGGGAAGAGAAAGATTGGCGCAAAATTGGCTGAGAGCATCGTATCGTATGTTCACAATATCGAACCCATTCAAATAAAAATTTGAGGCTCTTGTACTTAAAGAAGAACTATACCCCGTAATTTATATGAGCAACCATACCACTATTATCAATCCCATGGACGGGGAGTCCACAACACCTTATAATGTGGGCAACAAGATCATCAGTGCTGAACAACTTGAAGTTTTGTTGAAAGAAAACGGTGTCGCCAATCATTTTCATGATATTAGTATTTATCGGATGGCGATGGTCCATAAATCCTATTGTACGCGGAGGAATGAGAATTTTATCAACGGAAACGTAAATTGTCCCGCGGATTGCGTAGCACTTCAAGAGAGTTCCAATGAGCGGTTGGAGTTCTTGGGGGACAGTGTGCTCAGTCTCGTAGTAGCCGATTATCTGTATGACAGGTTCCCGGAAAGTGAAGAAGGGTTTTTGACCAAGATCAGGACGCGGCTCGTAAATGGCAAAATGTTGGCGGTTTTGTCAGAAAAGATTGGGCTCGATAGGTATGTTATGATCTCCAAACAGATTGAAGATAACAACGGTAGGAAAAATCAAAAGATATTGGAGGATACATTTGAGGCATTCATTGGTGCGGTATTTATTGACTTTGGTGAAAACGGTTTTGCGATGGCTCGTGATTTCATTATCGATATCATCGAGAGCAATTTGGACTTCTCGGAGCTCATCACGGCCAATAACAACTACAAAGACATGCTTCTCAAGTACTTCCAACACAATATGAACTACTTGCCGAAGTTCTTTGAGGTTAGTGTAGATAACAAGCACAACGGTAAGGAGTACACCGTGTGCATCAAGAATAAAGAGCAAAAAATGATTGCGACGGGCACCGGAAGCAATAAAAAGAATGCAGAAAACGCAGCAGCACACAATGCCCTCAAGTACTACGGACAACTCTAGACGACTGCGATTCTTGCTGCTCTTGGGTCATAATATATTTTGCGTTTGATGTATATGCAAAGCAAGTAGAAAACGTTTGTACTAACAGGTATGTTCTTTGTATGTGAACGTTGGCATGATAGACCCAACTTGTGTGTTTTTGGCATCGGATATGAGTGTGCCGATGAGTGCTGTTTGGTCGTGTAATGGCTGGTAGGCCGCATTCTTGCCGTAACAAACAGGTTGCCTCTTTTCTGGCACAGACCACTTGAATTCAGGATACAGAACCATGTTGCTGTCGGCATTCACATATTTGCTTTGTTCGGAGTTACGATTTGCTATCAAGTCGGCATACGGTTGCTTATTGGTTGCTGCTACTTTTTTTTCGAGTTTGTTTTTGTCAAAGTTGTTAGCGTCGGCTACAGTGGAAACTATTTTACCGATGCTCATCGCTTGTGTGGAACTCACACCTATGATGGCATTCGGCATATTGTTGCCGATCGACTTTGGATCATAGATATTAACATTTGCGCGCTCTAGAGTGATTTTGCTAGTATCTGGTTGGGTATCGATATACTTGCTCACGGTACTTTTCGTAGCTGTGGCAGTAGTGGCAGCAGGATTTTGGGTGATATAACCTTGACCGGCGGTGATGGCTGCCGTTTCTGCTGATTTCAAGTCCTTTATAAACCGCACCAGTTTTTCATCATCCAAGTTGAAGTCTACGAACTTGCTACGCAGGTAATCGAACGTGAACTTGTCGGGGTCTTGGTGGTACACGCTGCTGTAAATGCCATCGATGATGATCTTCATTTGGCGCTCGGTGATATTGCCGATCAGTTCACCATGAACATTGTTTTTTTGATTCTTTTCCAAAATCTCATGTTCACGGGACGATATCAATGCGTCCTTCAACTTGTCTACTGTGAAAGACGGTTTTGTTTTCATCATGACGAAATAATTGTCAAGTTCAGATGAATTGGGCAGCCTATCGAGTGTGACAGTGAACGCATCCATTATTTTCTTGTACAACTCGTAGTCCGCTACTTTGAGGTCTTTCATTTTTTGTTTCGCGCGAGTACCGTCGTCTTTGAGTGCGCCGATTTTTTCAGGCGTCAGCGCTATCAAACGAACGAGTTCAATCTTCGTCTTCAGTGTATTCGCGTCAAACTGGGTGAGGTACTTGGATAATTCACTTGGTGTGGGGTCGCGACCTAGTTGCTCATTGAAGGCATCTTTGATCATAGTTTCGGTACCAGCTTTTTTCTCTAGCATCAATGTTTGTTTGAAGGTGATTTCGCTGAACTGGTTTTTTCCATCTTTGAATACGTCTAATTCTCTTTTCAATTTATCTGATGGAATACCGGTTCCATATACCTCCTTATATATTGTTGTTATTTGCGCTGCAATTTCATCTGCAGTGAATGTTTCGGTGGATGTGTTGTTCGTTAGGACCAAGTAGCTCGATATAATAATTGCAAATAATAGAACTAGCAGCTTACAAGTATCACTTGTGCAAAAGTTCATTATTATTATATTCAAGTGACAATTTTTTTAGCGTCTGGTTTTGCGAGATGGCGCATATGCGCGACCATACGTAGTTGCGCGCTGCACATAGAAAGCCAAACGAACCGTACCATAGCGGCCATCGTAGTAGCGCTTTTGGCAGTTTTCTCCAAAGCACAACTCTATGAAGCGGTCTTCTACATCCCGATCACAGTCATCAACATAAACAATAGTGTTGCTGTGACTGAGTTTTGATTTCGCCCAGTAAATGGGCAAGGCTCGTCCTGGACAGTCCCAATTGCATCCTGTGGGACCATCAATTATGATGACGTCCCATTTTTGTTCATTGAGTTTCTCAGGCATGGGAAACCTCTCAAGGTCAGACAACTCTAGCTCAAGAGAAGATTCCACTGTGATATTGGCAAAGTCATGTTTGATGATGTTTTCAGGAAATACGGAGGCGTATTTTTTGAACCATGCATCGTCGTGTTCCACCACACAAGTATTTCCATCTTTGTTAGCGTTAATCCACATTGCCGTGTCGTGTCCCGCACCGAACACGAGCAGGTTGGCGCGTCGTCCGTAGCGTTTCACAATATCCGTGAGTATGTCTGTGACAATGTGTTTGGATATTTGAATATCTGGCTTGTGATATACACTGATGATGCTTTCTATAGTGTCCTCGGTTGTCATTTATATACATGATAGATAAATTGTCATGGATTTAGACACGGTATATTCTTCTCGATGCGCAAGTCTTTGAATTTTGGACGAAAGTTCTCCTTGAAGTACTCATCGGCGAGACAGTCCGTGACGCCAAAGCGATCGAACACTTCTTGTAGTACCCTTATGAAAGTTTTTTGGTGACTTAGCACGTCTATCATAAACTGTTCACGAATATGCACAGCAGAAAACTCACCGGTAGCAACTTTTGTTTGTGCTTCTACAACCGCCTTGGCAACTCCTTCTGGAGTTGCTTCGCATATAATTGAATTCTTGTCGTTGTAGAACATATGTCTGCCACCTCGACTTGGGGTCGAAACGACTGGAACGCCACATGCCAAGTACTCTGCTGAGGCGTAACATGCTCCTTCTTCTTCTGACAACATCATCGCAACTGTAGATTTGTTTATAAGGTATGCTATATCCTCAAACAATAGAGGGCTATTATTGAGATATGCTGGTTTGAGATTGCTATATAATTCATCCACACTGGATTCATCGCCACCTGATATGCAGCATAGTTCAGGAACCAATGCCGCCAAATGATGATTTTTGAATGATTCAGCTTTTGCATTCAACACAGCATCAAATACTTTGTGCTTCGAAGCACTTTCCATGCAATCGAACGCTGCAGTATCTATCCAAGCAGCATTGTTCACAAGGGCGACATGTCGCCCTGGAAACCGGACCTTGAAGATGTCGACCTCTTCTGGTGAGTTCAAGAGCATGTACATATTCTCATGAGGGAAGTATTCCGTGTTTAGCAATCGGTCGATGTACTCAATAGCGCGGGGATAGTACCAAGAAAACGAGACAAACAAAACGGTGTTGTCTGATACCTTCATGTACCCCTTGTCAATAAAATCATCTATGAGGTTGTGGGCGAACACGTGGCTATGGACAAATATAATCGACAATTTCTGGCTCGTATATAGAAACATGCTTCTGATTTTTACAACTATGTTTTTTATCACAATGTTGCCGCGCCTTGATGTTCCATATTTATTGTCATTATATGATAAACAATATGCCAAAACGTGTTCTTATAACAGGCGGGGCTGGTTTCGTCGGTAAGTACTTTTGCAAACACTTGCTTGGTTGTGGGTACTCTGTCACTTGCATAGACAACTTGATGTCCGAGAGTTCATCCGCACCCAATGCTTGGCCTGTGTCGTTAAGATGTGTAGAAGATCCTCACTTCGAGTTTATTCAGCAAGATTGCCGTGAATACTTCAAAGATGCTGAGCATCTAAACACACAGTATGAAATTATCATGCATCTTGCTGCAGTGGTCGGGGGACGTGTGCATATGGAGAATAGCCCCCTAGAAGTGTCGGAAGACCTCTCCATTGATGCTGCCTTTTTCAATTGGTTGACGAAACTAAAAAACAAACCGGGCAAAGTTGTCTATTTCAGCAGCAGCGCTGTGTATCCCGTTCATTTGCAAGAGTATGACAACCATCAGCTTCTCGATGAGTCACTGCTTGACTTCCCTGCAGGTCATATTGGCCTGCCTGATGTGACCTATGGGTGGGCTAAAATGACTGGTGAGTATCTTGCAAGCGTCGCTCATGCCAAGTACGGAATCAACATTGTATGCTACCGCCCATTCTCAGGATATTCGGAAACTCAAAACGAGGTTTATCCATTCATTGGAATACTGAAGCGTGTTTTGAATTCCGAGAGCCCAATAGAGATATGGAGCGATAGCGTTCGTGATTTCGTCCACATGGAAGATGTAGTAGCATGCGTACTTCACACCATGCACCAAGTGGACGATGGACGTGCAATCAACATCGGGACTGGAAGGGCGGTGTCATTCTCTGAATTGGCTCACATGATGATGCAATGTGCCAACCATCATGCAGATGTATCTGTAGTCGATAACAAGCCTAAGGGTGTGTATTATAGGGTCGCAAATACATTTGCCCTCAACGACGTGTATGGATGGACGCCAAGTATAACCATAGAAGACGGTATTTCCCGCGCAGTTACGTATTTGCGAAAGCAATCTTGAGCACAAGTTACAAAACATATTTTTTTACCATAAATTATATCAATAAACAGCATATAGTGTATGTCTTCGGGCATTCTTAACAAGATAAAGAATGATAGAATAGAACAAATCATAAATACAAGAGTAATCAGAGAAGATGATAGGAAAAAAATGAACAAAACTGCTCATTCGTGCTCATTATTTGATGATGACACGTTTCCACAAATGGATCAATGGATTGCCAACATTCGCAAGAACATAGAATGTTCTGAGATAAACTTAAAAGACATTAAATCAATGCGTGGTTCCGTCACCACTTGCAAAGAGCGTAAAACAAAACATCCGTACCCCCCAAAGAAACTAAAAGTCCCCAAGGCCAATACACAGAAACCACGTCTTCAATCTCCACCAAAAGCCCATGCTACCAAAATCATGGCTTCGGATGTCGGTGTTTGTAAAATCAAGCACGTCGACCGGACCGTATTAGCTGGGAAATCGCTAATGGTGATTGGCTTGATGAAAAACATATGCAAAGACATCAAATGTCTCAAGTTCTTCATCAACGAGCTGAAAACGCTGTTTGGTAAGGTGTCGTTCTATTATTTGACCAACAACAACAGCGACGACACCATGAAAGTTATGAAAGAATGGAATGCTGAGGATCCAAATGTGGATGGTATAGAGATGCACAACGAGACGTTCTCCGTCATAGACAGTGACGGTGGGATCGGAAACAGGGTTGTTATGCTCGCCAAATACAGGAACAAACTATTCCAAATGGCGACATCGGTGCTAGGGACTGAGTATGACTACATGTTACAACTAGATACTGACTTGATAAGTGAAATCACAGCCGAGAAATTCGCAACTTGCTTTGAACTTGACGAACCATTCGATGCCATATGTGCAAACGGGGTGTTTCGGAACTCTCACTATCACTACGACGTGTTTGCGCTTCGGCTATTGGACGATCCCGACCATATCGAAGATGTTTATCCTTTTTTTACGCTCTATTATGGGCTGACCTATGACTGGATAACAAAAATGCATGTGTTTGATAAATGGACAAAAGTCAGGTCAGCTTGGGGTGGAATGATGCTATTTTCCAGAGACGTCTTTGCATTGGACAAGCTTTATGACGAAAGCATCCCTGTCAATGAGTGCGAACACGTTTCATTATGTCGCAAACTTTCTAACGTGTATATTAATCCCAAGTTGACATACATGCAAGAATACGACACCGAAGGACAATGTTATAGTAACCCTCTATTGTTTATTCCACGCGACGCAGGATTTTTCTCGGTGTTTAACTTTTACATCGGAATGCTTACTATGTGTGGTCGGGTTTACCCATACTGGAATTTCAAACAGTTTGTTAGGGCTAATGGTGACAAACCTGCACACTTTTGTTATTTTAACGAGGATAATGACAATTGTTGGTTTGATTACTTTGCAAAAGTGAAGTTTTTTGAAGGTGACAACAATCACAAAACATATTACACGTCTGGTGCGCAATCCAAGTTCGGCATTACTCAAGGATGTGAGGCACCCGAGGAGTTTAGGATACCATCTGTAACAAAGGCATTGCTGAACAATGTTGATGGTAGCTTCGACAAATGGCGCAAGGAGACGCATAAAGTATTCACCAAGTACATACAGTTGTCGCCACAACTCGACAATATCGTCAATGAAATTTCCGATGACTTGTTCAAACCCGGCGTCAAAATGATAGGTGTTCATTACAGACATCCAAGTCATTGCTGCGAGCAAGGGATCATATTGCTGAGAGATTACTTCAATCAAATCGACAAGATTCTTGAAGAAAATCCGGATGCTGGCATTTATTTGGCTACAGATACTGATTTTGGCGTCGTTGCATTCAAACAACAATATGGTGACAAAGTGGTTTACATCGAGGGAATAGCGCGGACATCCCTAGACAACTTACTAGAGTGGGCATATGCACGCGGAGAGTCTAAAGCGGATGGTGTAGGCTTCATTAATAACAAGGGTTACGAGCTACAACACGTTTCCAGCGAACAACATCCCGGTGGTAACCCTCAATTGGGCATGGATGTCATCGTCGATGTTTTTTGTCTGGCAAAGTGCGAATGGATGGTACACACAGTCTCAAATCTGTCATTGGCAGTAAGTTACATCAACCCTGATACTAACATGATCAAGCTATAATAAAAATAATGGTAGTCTAGTTCGTAACGAAGCGTGCCGCAATACTCATGGTCTGAAGTTCTTGTAGAAGCAACTTGGCGCTGTACGGAATCCTAATTTCACTGAACTGTGTTGTATTCTTGCACGGCTTGCATGAATATATATTTTTTTCAGGATTGCAGTTGGCCATCATACCGCATTTTTTGCAAGTGAACACTCTATAATTATCGGCCATCTCCATGAACCTTTCTTTGAGGAACGACCCCAATCCGTGAGCAAGGTGAACGTCCAGTTCCATTTCACCCACACGAAGACCACCTTCGCGAGCACGGCCTTCTGCGGGTTGACGGGTCAATAGAACGACTGGACCGTTCGAAGACCTAGAGTGCGTTTTGTCCACCGTCATATGCTTCAGGCGCTGATAGAATGTTGGACCAATAAACACGGTCGTGGTGATCTGTTCTCCAGTCCTAGGATTATACAGAATCTCATTTCCATGTCGCTCGAGTCCTTGCGACTGTAAAACGGACGCAATATCCTCCACTGATAGGTCGGTGAATGGTGTCGCATCACCGTATGAACCGACGCTCGTGCACGCTTTTCCCATCAAACATTCCATCAACTGGGCGATTGTCATTCGACTTGGGATCGCATGGGGATTGACGATGATATCGGGGACAATGCCGTCCTTCGTGAATGGCATATCTTGTTGCTGGTAGTGCATTCCCATAGTTCCTTTTTGGCCGTGACGGCTCGAATTTCCCGTCCAAACTCCTTTCCCATTGTACCGAACGTAGAATACATGTGATGGTACTTCTATGCAATAGACCTTTCCATCATATTGAATAATCGATTCGGTCTGGCTTGTCTGTTGTTTTGTATGACCATGGTTCATGCATGGTTCATTCTTAGTTTTGATAATGCGTACGGTGTATTGGTAATCTTGTGAATGCGTGATAATGCGACCGTCATTCAGCGTAGCTTGCTTTGTACGAACTAGCTTGAGATTTCCACTGAAACCAGCGTGTAGTGCAAGTTGTTGCACATCATTCGCGAGCTCCACAGATGATGTGGAATATGAAGTAGCATCGCCACACAGCAGGCCTTCCAACAGGTGCCGTGCTTGAGAACAATCCACGTTGAATACAAATCGTGGGAGCACCTTATTTTTTGCACCTACACTCAATTTATCTAGATACTTGTACATAGCGACCTTGTAGATGTGCCATTTCTCACCGTTCTTGACTATGTGTACGCCTAGTAGGGGGCACACCATTTCCAGCATATCTTTCACACGTTGTTTGTTGACAAATATAGTTATGCGCTCGCATGACCTCTCGACCCATCCCTCAGCCATCCAGATTCCAAGAAACATTAGCCATTCATTCATGGGCACCGTAAAGGTGTCATCGAACTGGAACCACGGTTGAACTGGTGCTGTAAATGCACCATCCTTTTTATACTGGACCCGCTTTCCAATAACATCTTTTGCCTTGATCAATTCAAATTGTTTGCTATCGCGTTTCTTGACGTACATTTTATGGTCCAATGTTGTGAGTAGGTCTACTTGCTGTGAAGCAATGCTGTACATATCACCTTGGTGGTCAAACTCATATATACCAATAGGATGTACGTATGATACAAGTCCCTTTTCATCCAATTGAGCAACCTTGTCGTCAAATGATACTTGGTTGATATGTTTCCACCCATCAAGAGTCATCACTTCCGTTTCAGGTACAAGACAGAACTTGTCCCCGATCGTTGGTACTCGCGTGTTGCGCATGCGGATTTTTGCGAAAGTGTATCCATCCCCGTTCGTGTTCGTGAAGTATGTGTCTCGGCAGGCATTCTTGTCGATGTATCCGTTTTCATTGTTTTTGAGTGATACACTCGTATCCTTGTGTGTGATAACAGTGTCGATCTTCTGTGGCATGCACTTGCCGATGATGATATCTCCAGAGTCCACATACGTGTTTTCAGGCACGAAACCGTGTTCATTGAGCTTCTCATAGTTGAACGGCTTGATGCCTTTCGTTTGCGTGTTAGGACGAGTGAAGAACTCCTCCTCACCGTTGGAATGGTTCTTGTTGCATTGTTCCTTGTATGTTCGGTAGTATGTGCTTGAAAACAGACCACGATCGATAGCCGATTTGTTCAAGATAACGCTATCCTCTTGGTTGAACCCTGTGAATGTCGAAATGGCAACGATGACGTTGATTCCGCACGGCATCTCGTCGGTATGGACGAGCTTGCTGATGTTCGTCTCCACGATGGGTCTCTGTGGATAGTTCAAGACGTGAGCCATGGTGTCGAAGCGATGCCTGAAGTTTGATGCATACACACCAATCGCTTGTTTGCCCATTGCTGAGTTGCTTGAGAGAAAATTTTCACCGGCAATAAATGAATGATTGTCGTGTTCCACGGTAATATCTGATATCATACGGTTTGATACCTCTGTAATGCGGTGCACTGGTACAAATATGCATGCACCTTTAATTTCTACGCGATTCACCCAGGAATCGTATTCGGACCAGTCACAACCAGTAAGTTCCTTGTACTTCAAGAATTCCACTGCTACTCCGCTTTGTGCTGATTTCTTGCTACAGTACCGATAGCCAATGGTATCAAAGTATTTGATTAGGTTTTGAAGTTTGTCACTCATCTTGAATCCAATGGATACCTTGTCATAATTCCCCCGTGTTTCCTTAACACCACTCATCTCGATGCCAAACTCTTCAAACAATGTCTGCATTTGGGTCATAAACTTGATAAGCGAGTCTTTATGTTCCGGCACAATACTTTGACTTGTCACAGCACACCGATATACGTAACGTTGTTGTACGCTGTTTTTGTTGATCTGAACTTGGCATCCATCGCCGCCCTGGAAACCAGCAAGGAACTCGCGTTTAACCATTGTACTTCCATTCATAACCCAGTGTGGTACTAGCGGCGACGGAGTATAGCAACGCTTGCCAATCCGGATGTCGAGTGCGAGCATAAGGGAAGGTAGAACACCATTATGGCTGACCTTCCAAGTATGATGCATAACTTGATGGATTTCACGGTTTTGTTCAATAGGTACAGTCCGCGTGAAACCTAGTGATTCTAGATCGGTTTCAAACATGTTTGCATCATCAAGTGACCCAAAGTTCACCGAAAGTTGGCCTGTAGGACCTCCGTGTGTCTTATTATACACGTTGATACTACCGTCTGTCCACACCATGCCCATTAGGCGTGAGATGATGGGAAGTTTGATATGCGTGCTTGTCAACGGTAGAAGACCAATTTGTCCTAGTGACTCTGCGTGCTTGTTTATGAGCGAAGGATTCACACCTAGAATCTCTAGCTTAGACTTGAATAAATCACTATCAACAATTGTGTAGTTTTCGATGTCATGTGATACATATTTAGGATTTGTTAGAATACCAATCTTAGTGTGAGTACCAAATGTATCTGCGGCCTTCCAACCTTCTGTCGTCATAAAGTTGTGGTTTCCTGTGGCAATGATCTTGCGGCCACTCACTGTTTCAACCTCATAAATCTTATTCTCAGTTGGACGTACATACTGGTGTATGACCTTTGTTACGCTCGTTTGCATTGTTTTATTATCAAACGTGATGACCTCGTCACCAATTTTGACATCTTTGATGGGTGTGTAATCCCCGTTTGCCATTAGCACGGTTGTGTTGGGATCCAGACACTGATAGCAGTTTCGAGGAGCCTGGTTGTGGTCACTGAATGGGATGCTGCCAGCCAATACACCGAGGATGAGGGACGGATGCACCTCCATGTGGGTGAAACGGGGCTGCTTGTTAGCACCCTTATCTCCGCGCACGAGGTCACCGGGCTTCATAGCGATCAAAGCCAGATTGGTTTCTTCTACATCGAGGTACTCAATGTGTCCATCAAGAACCAGGTCTTTCCACCCAAACGTTGCATTGCCGTGGCGATCGCACTTGCCGCTCGATGGTTTTGTTGCTACAAACTTCTTGTGCCATTCAGGTAAGCTCAATGTGTTGTTGTTGACGACATAAAGGGGGCGAGCGCACCGTCCTCCTTCCGTATTAATGTTGATCTCATTTTTTAGTACATTCCAGCTAATACCAGTATACACGTTGATTGCCCCATTTCGCTTGAGGTCTTTCAGCATATCGTAAAGTGTAGCGGGATCTTCGTGAATACCCAAGATATCTCCATTGACGATTACCTTGGTCTGGTTATGGAATATCCCTGGGTTCGTGCCATCAAACTCTAGTACACCTGCATCTGATAACACGGAGCGAACATTGTTGGAATTGGACGAAATTGTGATGTTGCATGTCATAGCCATGTTCTTGACCAAACCAACAGAAGCTCCTTCTGGGGTCTCGGCACAACAGATGTAACCCCATTGCGTCGCATGTAGCTTGCGTGGTTGAATTAGCTTGCCTGTCTTCTCAATAGGTGTATTGACTCGGCGCAGATGGGATAGCGTTGCATTGAAGGTCATCCGGTTGAGCACTTGGGCAACACCTTGCTTGTTTTTGTTGTTTTTGATGCCCCAATTACCGGTTGCGAGTGCAAATTTCATACCGCTTTCGATCACGGTGCTCTTGACGATCTTATACACATTGACCTTGTTCACAATATTGATAAACTTGCCAGTCGTTCGCCATGCCCCTGAGTTTAGTTCCTTTTGCATCATGTTCTTCATGTCCTTGATCATCTTTCCGTAGTATTGCCTGAACAAGTTTGCCATCAGCACTCCAGGAGAGTCTACACGCTTATTGACGTAAGAATCGCGGTCGTCTGTGTTCCAAAGTCCTAGATGACAATGGATGAGCTTGTTCACCATGTACCCGAGGTACAGAGCTTTTTTACGAAAATCTGTACCCACGTGGGGGAGGAACTCTTTCTCGAGGATGGTTCGCAAGATGTTGAGACGATGCTCCTTGTTGTTGATTATTTCGCGGGGATAGCCATTAATTTGAAGGTATTTGCTCATGTACTCCAATGCGTCGCGTGCACATGTGACCGAGTGAGCCTCGTGGATAGTGCCGATCAGCTCTTTGAGAATCATTTCTTTTTTAGGGTCTGTGACATCATGCACGATGTACTGTAAGATTTGTTTGTCACTCTCCACACCCAATGCCTTGAAAAGGATGAACAGAGGAAGGTCATGTTTGATGTGGTGGATGTTGACACGGATGTACTTGCCATACTGTGTATGTTTAGATGACAGCTTTAGCGTTGTCGTTTTTGGCACCCCAAACTTGTTCTCAGCCACGGAGCGAATTTCAGCGATATAGGTGTACGCTGTCAGTTTACTGTTGGTGAACACATGGGTTTTGTTCTCACAAATGCGGTCTTGTGAAATAATCACCTTTTCATTACCATTGATGACAAAGTAACCTCCTGGATCATATTTGCACTGGTTGACGTTTGTGCAGTCTGGATTGGCCGTCAACACACAATACCTCGAGTTGACCATGATTGGAATTTTGCCCAAACTAATGTTGTTGAGCTTCTTAACTTCTGATGAGTACTCCATCACATCCTCATCCAATGTCAACGCTTCTATATCAATGTCGACATGAAGGGGTGAAGCATAAGTAAAGTTTCTCAAGCGCGCATCGTTGGGAGTCATTATTTTTGTGCTGCCATCCTTTTCAAATATGGTAGGCTTGGAAAGTATGGGATTTGTGAATTTGATCTTCAAGATGTGCTTGAACTTGTCCAACTCTGGCATATACTGATACTGCATCTCAATCACATTAAACCCTTCAATAGTTTCATCGATCTTGCGCAATACAAAGTCATTGAAAGATTCAATCTGGTGCTTGACCAAAGAGTTGTCCTTGAAATAGGCACGAATAACATCCCAGGTAAGGTCTGTATTGGATTCCATGGTCTTGGTAGAAAGTTACTCGTTGTATCTTTAAGTAATTATTGTAATCAATTTTTTATGCTACTCGTCGTGGTGTTTCGGGTCTGACCAAACATCTGATGTTGTGTGAAGTAATGCATTTAGCGCTTCGCGCGTTCTCCCCCAACGCCAGACGAACATCTTGATATTTACGGCTAGTTCTGTAGAATGACCATTCGTTCTCGTGACCGTCACGAACGCCACCCATGAAAACCAGTTCCCCCAAATCTTACCGTATGGCACAACAGGTGTCGTGCATATCTCACCAGATTTGATCCAATGGTTTTGTGCAACCCAATTGGCGAGTTTATCATATTGAACTCTATTTCCATTGGTATCTACCATGTACATATAGCAAAGCATTTCTAAGAGCATGTTGGCGACGGAACTAAACCATTGTGTCAAACTACTACTGATGGCTGTCACTGCAAGCAATGCACTTTGTACTAATTGTGGGTTCATTTCACATATTAATTTGGTATCTTTCTAAATGGTTTTATTGGTTCTGGCATGGTTTTAGCACGGTGTTGTCAGTTAGGTCTATCATGCACACCGGACATTTTACATGCTTGCTTAACCATTGTTGTATGCAGTCATCACAGAAAAAATGGTCGCACTTCAACTTGCGAACAATGTCGACTGCCTCGTTAGACTTGAAATCTTCTTGGCAGATAGTGCACATAGCATCATCGGGCACCAACGTTGAATCAACTACTGTGGAAACACTATCGATGTCTTCAATTCCTTTCTCTACCGTGCCAATGAGCGATGATAGCATTAGATTGAACTCGTAATCATTTTCGCTGCGAGAAGAGAATGGATTCCGCATCTGCGGTACAACCAATCTAGCATTGCTGGTAGTTGTGGCAAGCCAATTCCAACCATCATCTTCTTCGTCACGTGCATTTTGACTGTCGTCATTTGGAATCAGTCTGAATGGAGTGCGATATGGCCAAGTGATTTGATTACTGGTAGATTGTTCTTGGACCTCGGCGCTCAATGGCTCATCTTGCACTTCTTGTCGCCGCCGGCTTTGGTAGCGCATCAAAAGATCATCTATGTTGAGCGGTAACAGTGTGTTTACGGTTAGCGGAGGTGCGATCGATGCTGCTTCTTGGAATCCGTTGCCACTAGATAAAGAACTACTCAAAGTCGCATTAGGTATGACGCTGCCTCCAACATGGCGATTAAGTATTTCTTGATGTTGTTGCTGAATCTGTTGCGTTGTATGTTGTATTTGATGGTACAACTGGTTGAAAATATTGTTGGTGAACGTAGGACTGGTCGCTACATGGGGTACATAAGCTGGAATCAAATCGTCGCCATCATATCCGTTGTCGTCACCACCTTCATTGTCACCATCATCGTCACCATCGCTCATGTCATCATGCACGTACCTGGACTGGTTGGACAACATATCTAAAAAACGATCAGGCAACCGGAATGCCATGCTGTATCGTACACACTCTTCAATGTGTTCGTTGTAATCTTCGAAGCGAACCATGGTATCACACGCCTCACACGGTATAAACTCATCCGCACCACTCATTGGTACCCAATATTACAATATATCAATACTTTTTTATATGATTTTGTCATACAAAAGTTCTCTGCCAAATGACGTGTTGGCAAATCCCTTCACATACGTTCTTCCAGAATGGATATCATCATGACATGAATCACAAACATTCACAAGATTGTGCAGTGCATTTTTATGTATGTGACCGATCAATCCATTTGAATCAGCGGTGTGCTGTTCTTGAATGTGATGGACTTCCGTGCTTGGCTTTTTGCAAACAGCACACTCACTTTTGTACAATTTTGAGTTGTACCGAGACCGTTTTGTGGAAACAATGTTGATATCTGTCCCGAGCAACTCGTGACGCACTTCGTTGGCTAACGTGATGAAACCCGTGTCGACATCCAAACTGCGCAAGACCTCTAATCCATACAAAGTTGTTCCTTGTCCTGGTTTCAGAGTTCTGTCATAGATTAGCTTATTGCGACGCTCGTCAAACACGACACTCAGATGGAATACGCCCAAGTTATCCAGTGTTTTTAGCTTGGAAATTTTTGTAAGATCGTGCAAATGCGTCGCAAAGATAAATGATGTGCGTCGCAAACTCAAAGTAACTATCCCTGCTGAAACGATTGACATAGCAGACACGGATTCGGTACCGGAGCATAACTCGTCGCCGATCACTAGGCTATTCATGTCAGCACGCTTCAGTATACTGCGCAGTTCCGACACTTCGTTCGTGAATGTAGAGTGTCCATTCGAAATATTGTCCCCATTAGGGATGCGTGCAAAAACAGCTTTGTAGGGGTAAAATATGAATGACGTGCATGGCACAAACATCCCTGCTGATGCCATGACTATATTCATTCCAACCGACTTCATTAGGCTAGACTTGCCAGCTGCGTTGACACCATACAAAAGCATACCATCATGTCCAGGCGTTCCGAGTTGAATATCATTCTTCACGTAGCCGACATCATCTTTAGTTAGTTCAATTATCGGATGACGAATTCCATTAGCAATAACAAAAGACTTCTTGTCATATGAGTCCTGAATATTGGGCCGACAATATCCAAATGTAACGGCATTGTGTGCATTTGTTGTTGCGACGTCAACTGTGCCAACAAATCCGACGATTCTGTGAAACACATCACTGAGTGTGGAAAATAGTGCCATGAATGCTCTATATTCGATGCCGACTTGCTCTTTGAGTTGTTTGTCGGCCTTATTTATCGCATGATTACAGTCAATAAATATGGGATGTTCAACTTTAACGATCGTACTCGATGCTGACAAAGGTTTTGTAGTCACTTGATGTATTTCAAATGCGACTTGGTCATCGATTTTTAGGGTTTTGTCGTTATTACATGCTTGAAACAACTTGAACCGTTTTGCCGTAATCGTGAGATGGTAACCATCCCGCTCGTTTTGCTCGACTTTGAAGAACGGATGACCGATCAAGGCATTGAGTTTCGAACAGACTTTGCCGATCATTGCGACATTTTTGCTCTTGCATGCTTGTATGTTATCTAAAGCTTCGCTGTAACCTTCAACAAAAATATTTTCGGTGATCGCATCTATCAAGTACTTGCGGGCAGCATCATCACGCAACATGGTCATATGCGTCAAGATTTCTTTGAGCTCGCATTGTATATTTGGATCACCAGTAAATGCATGCTCGAGTGTGTTACACCCCATCAATTCTTTCACTGTGACCAAGGATTGCCGCAGATTAAGAAAATCCATGGGATGGATACGACCTAACAACAATTTCCTAAAATGGCGTTCTATATCACACACATTTGACAATGATTCTCGTACCGATTTGTACTTGGCATCGCATGTAAGATGGTCGATAACATCGTATGCGTGATTGAGCGCCACTGTATCGCTCGTTGGATTCAGTAACTGACGTACAAACCTTCGTCGTCCAATAGCCGTTTTGCATTTATTCAATACATCCACTAGACCAACCTCACAGTTATCACTTGGCAGCAAGTTCAGTTGCTTTGAGCAGTTGTAGCTCAGTTTCACGTCAGTGCCTTCACACAAGAAAGTAGGTTTTTGTATCTTGTTCAGAATAAACTCAGAATGCTTATTAACAAACCGCAAAAGTGTGACATAGCTAATCAAAGCATGGGGTTTGTGATCCAAGTCGACTGACTCTATCGGGCTCAGCAAGCCGTGATTGGGGAAGACCTTGCGCAGAACTTGAGTTTGGTAAGCCACTCCTAGCACTTCTTTGTCAAATGTATTCAGTTGTTCATGAAGACACTGCTTATTGGTTAGACCTAACTTTTGTACCAATGTTGACCAATCTATAGTGCTTACATTTCCAAATACTAAGCATTCTTTGGGGTTGTGATTAGATATGATGCTATAAGCGTCATCCAACCCACGAAAGCTATCATCACCCGCTCCATGAGATTCAAAAGCATAGCTATCGCCAGTAGAGACATCGATAAATGATAAACCTACGCTAACAATCGACTTATGCGAACGCATATCTTTGAACTCATCGACATACGCTGCCATGATGTAGTTGTTTTCTCCTGGATGTAGATCTTCGAACTTTGTACCTGGACTCCTAACCTCGGTAACAGCACGTTTAGGTTTCGGGGGCGGTGTCACTTGTTGCACCACGACCACAGTGTAGTTGTTTTGTAACAAAATTCCCATGAACTTGGAAAGCGCCGGTGATGGAAAACCACACATGTAGCAATTGGACGCACTGATTACCTCGATGCCTTTGTTCTTCTTCGTTACTTGTATGTTGAGCACATTACCTATAGTCTGGATGTCGACCAAGTTGTCATTAGCGGAATAAACCTCGTAAAACGAACCAAGTTCATATAACACCACTGTATTGCTACCATACTCAGCCTGATACTTTTTGACATACCTGGAATAATCTTCGTAGACTGACATGGTGGCGCGTGTATAATAAAAATACTACGTATGCTTATATGTAAGCATTGACCATCGCGTATATTTGCGTCCAATAATGCTCGAGGATTATGACAGGCTTGCTCATTTGCCTAGACTTCAATTCCAAGTCTGCGGATAACTCGGCTATGGCAAACATGTGGTTTTCTAGCCTCTTGTCTTTCACAAACAACTGGATACACTCTTGAAATATTCTTGCGACGGGAAAATTGAAATGCAAGATCTTGTGGGCAAAGGTGCGTATCTTTTCGGATGCGCTCGGCAATGATTTGTCGTTGAAGAGGTCTGTGATGAACTCACGCACATTTTTGGATAGTGTAGATTCACAAGTCCGTTCGGAAAGACCAAGTTTCATGAGGATTTTTACAAGCCCGTCGTCGGGATCTACTTCGACTTGGTCAGGTATGTTTTGACCTTCGACAAACATTTCGAGGAACGTTTCCAAGTCATCGTACTCTGTGTTGCACCGAACGTGCAAACAACGACTCTTGATAGCATTGTCTATATTGGATATCCGCGAGCTTGTTAAGATGAATAGTACATTTGTGTTGGAGTCTGTCGGTTTTTTTAACGAGTTCATGACCTGAGCAGATACAATATTCATGTTGTGAATGACTACGATGTGTTTAGGTTGATTGATGTTTTTGGTTTGCGCAACATGTTTGGATATGAACTCACAAATGTATTGTTTTTCGGGGTTGGGGACGTGTTCCATGTCAACTTCGATGTGCACGTCACTGTATTTATACGGACAGTTGTATTTGTTATTGTTACTACTCACGTCATACGTTGCGGATTTCTTGGTCACGGGGCGTTTGAAGATCGTCGAGAGAATAGCATCTGTGTATAGTTTCAACAACGTCGTATCCGTACCATAAAGCATGATATTGGGACATTGGAACAAGTCTTCCTTTGAAAACGATGCCAGACCACGCAAACGAGCGTTGGCTATATGCTGAAAATACTTGTTACTGAAGTTGGATGAAAACTCGCGCCAGTGTTTGCCTGCCTCTATGGTTGTCATCCTTGATATGCACACTTAAACATTGTCAGTAATGATTAGTAAATCAGTTTTTTTATATGGTTGACAAGGTGGATAAAGACTATTATGCTGTACTAG
>Ga0214163_1000336_pt1 | contig 22270 bp, 16 predicted proteins | sample LakMenepilimnion_2_FD_153001 | JGI IMG/M metagenome (GOLD analysis project Ga0214163, IMG submission 153001) | Freshwater microbial communities from Lake Mendota, WI - Practice 15JUN2010 epilimnion v4 | ecosystem: Environmental > Aquatic > Freshwater > Lake > Epilimnion/Euphotic zone | place... | reverse complement strand
AGTTAAACAATAATGCTTTAAAAATAGTGGCTATAATTTGATCCCATTAACATTCATGTACCCCTTGCGATACGGACTTTTGGATACTATAAAATCCACATCAAAAGGGTGAATTCTTTTATTTAATGAGAGAAAAAGCAAATTAAATAGCGCGAAAAGAGTTTTCGATTGAAATTATTCGCGATTGCCAATCAATTATATTAAAACAGTCTTAAGTATATTGAAATAATAAATTCTATTTGAAATATATTAATTTAAAGTAAATTTTAGATTCATTAATAAGCTAAGCCCGTGAAATTCCAATTCAAATCCTTCCTTATTTCAAGTATAATTATTTTAATATTTAATTGCCAAACTTCGATGGGTCAATCGAAGTTTAAGACCCCGAAAATGATGTATGCTGATTCCAGTAGAACTGGTAAGCCTTTTTCAAAAAACCCTTATGTCATTAAATTTAATGGAAGGTATTTAATGTACTCTTCCATTTTGCCCATGAAGGGTAGTCAATCTAGGGAAATTGAAATCACAGAAAGTACAGATTTGATTCATTGGAAGAATGTCGGCTTTTTGACGATCCAAGAGCCCTATGAAAAAAATGGAATTAGTGCCCCTTGTGCTTTAGTTATCAAAGGGAAAGTCCACATTTTTTATCAAACTTATGGCAATGGTAAAAAAGATGCCATTTGCCATGCTATATCGGATGATGGAATAAACAATTTCAGAAGAAACCCAACAAATCCGATCTTTCGTCCAGATGGTTCATGGAATTGCGGAAGGGCCATAGATGCAGAAGTGTTTCTCTTTAAAGGCAAATATTACATGTATTACGCTACGAGGAATCCAGATTTCAAAATTCAAATGCTCGGTGTAGCTACAGCACCTAAAAATACGAATTTTAACCGAGGAGAATGGACACATCAATCCAAATTAGCTCCCATCCTAAAACCTGAAGAACAATGGGAAGGCGAGTGCATTGAGGCGGCTTCCATGATCAAGCGAAATGGTATTTTGTATATGTTTTATGCAGGATCATATGATAATTCCCCACAGCAAATAGGGGTAGCGACTAGTCAAGATGGATTTTCTTGGCAACGGCTTTTCAAAAAACCATTTTTGGAAAATGGCAAACCTGGCGAGTGGAATTATAGTGAGTCAGGCCATCCAGACATACTCGATTTGGGCAGTAAAAGCTATTTGTTTTTTCAAGGCAATAAAGATCAAGGAAAAACGTGGTGGATTTCAAATGTAGAAGTTGGCTGGAACAAAAAGGGGCCTTATTTGAAATAGTGTAGAGCGTCAAACTAAGTGAACTTTTTACTCAAATAAGAGCGTTTTAATTTATCTAAAAAATTTATTTTTCGGCAATAAGCATCAACAAAAGAGCGCTCAAAGAATTGATTTCTACGAATGCAAAATGGGTCACAAGGGAGTGTTTGATCAAAATTAAAGAAATGGAAAATCAAAACTAGAAAGTGTAGACATCAAAAAGAGAGACATCATGTCTCTCTCCTTAAAAAATCTAAATCACTATTATTTTAAAGTTAGTCTCTTTTTAGTTGACAAATCAATTAAAACCTTCTTCTCATTTTCAACTTTTGACTTATTTAAATCCGGTATTTTTTGAAAAATAGCGGTTTTTCTATTCGGTATCCCTACTCTACAGCTTGTTATTTTGGAAGTATCTGGGCAAGCTTGTTGGCCATATCCATCGCATGCAAAGACTCCAATGATCAAAAAATTGAAAACAATTTTAAAGAACTTTTTTTCATTATTCTTCAAGATTACTTTTCACAGGAATCATGCCTGCTTTATGCTTACGAACCAACTCATTTATTTCATTGACAATTTTTTCATTTTTACCATATATATCATATTGCTCAGAAGGGTCTACAGATAGATTAAAAAGCACTGGTTTTTCTAATTTTTCAATTTTCTCTGGATAGCCAATGGGGTTATTTTTCAAATAATACAATTTATAATCGCCTAATCGAGCAGCAAATAAATCCGTTGCATGGTAGAAAAACATCTCATTCCTTGGATTGACATCTTTATTCTGCACCATTAATGGGCTCAAATCATATCCATCTGATTTAACTTGAGATGGAATTTCTATGTTGGCTATTTTACAAAGAGTGGGCAATATATCTAAGGTACTACCCATCTTCATCTCAACCCTAGGTTTAATATTAGTAGGCGACCAAACGATAAATGGAACGCGCATTCCACCTTCATAGCTTGTTCCCTTAGCACCAAACAATAACCCCGAGGAACCTCCTTGTTCATTAAATAACTTCCAAGGACCATTATCAGAAGTAAATATCACATACGTGTTTTCATCCAAATGCAACTCCCTTAATGTTTCTAATACTTTCCCTACGCTCCAATCAAGCTCTTCTATGATATCCCCATACAAACCTCTCATACTTTTCCCTTTGAAATCTTTGCCTGCAAAAAGGGGTACATGTGGCATTGAATGTGCCAAATAAAGAAAAAATGGTTTCTCTTTATTTCTTTTGATAAAATCAACAGATTCCTCCGTATACCTTTGTGTGATCTTATTTTGATTTGCTGGTCTTTCTATTATTTCTGAATTTCTCATGAGTGGAACATTGAAATCCTGAAAATTTGGCGTAAACATGTCTTCCCGAGTCATACCTGCCTTTTTATCCATATCATTTGAATAAGGTATTCCAAAATAATAATCAAATCCATTATTATTAGGTGCAAACTGTTTTAAATGACCCAAATGCCATTTGCCTACTAATGCAGTTTGATAACTATTCGCCTTCAATATTTCAGCAATGGTTAACTCAGATTCAGGTAATCCACCTTTTGAATCAGGGAATAGAACCCTACGTTTATAACTTTCCATTCCAATCCTTACTGGTAATTTCCCAGTCATTAAAGCGGCTCTTGACGGAGTACAAACATTAGCCGCCACATAGAAATTAGTCCATTTTTGGCCCTCATAGGCCATTCGGTCTAAATTAGGCGTTTTAATGACTGGATTTCCAAAGGTCCCTAAATCCCCATAGCCTAAATCATCCGTATATATAACGATAAAATTAGGTTTCCGTTTTTTTGAAGCTTGGGCTATCGACTGAAAACAAGTCAAAACGCATAATGCGGCAATAAATAATTTAAGTTTCATAATAGATTATTTTAATGGTTTTTGCCATGGAACTCTTCCTCCTTCTTGGATGAACGTCATCAACAAATTATTTAATTTTTTAGTCATTTCAGGATTGGATTCAACTAAATTACTCTTCTCGAGTGGATCATTTTTCAAGTTATAAAGCTCATAAGGCAAGAAAGGAGAGTTTTGTAATAATTTCCAATCTCCCAAACGAATGGCATGATACGCTTTCCCTCCATATTGAATTCCACCTTCTCTTCTTGTAAAATAAATGGGACGTTCTATTTGTTCATTTCCCATATTCAGAAGAGTATTCGCAAAACTTCTTCCTTCTATTTTATGGGAAAAAGAAGCACCCACTAATTCAAGAATGGTTGGGTAAATATCCATGGATAAATTAACATGGGTAGAATTTGAGCTTTTTTTAATCTTGTTTGGCCAACTAATTACCGTAGGAACTCTCAAACCTCCCTCATACATACTTTGTTTGCCGTCTCTAATCGGACCATTATTTGCTAGATCAGGCAAATGTCCTCCATTATCTGAGGTAAATACGATAATCGTGTTTTCATATTGACCCGATTTCTTTAAAGCATCGACCACCTTGCCTATCCCGTCATCTAAGTGCTCAATTAATGCCACTAGCTTAGCGCGCTTTTCATTCATACCAGGGTTTTTCTTTAAAACCTTATCCAACCATTCTTTGGGAGGCTGTACAGGAAAATGTGGCGCATTGTAGGCCAAATAAAGAAAAAATGGTTGCTTACTCTGAGCTTGTTGTTGAATATAATCCACAGACCATTGGGTAAACAAATCGGTCGCATGTCCTACTGGATCGATTTTCTGATCATTTAATCGCATGAAATTAATGCCATGGCGAAGATGGGTCCAATAATCCTCCATCATATCCTCAAGCCAACCATGGAAAAAATCAAACCCCTTTTCATTGGGAAGATTGGGCGATTCTAAGCCTAAATTCCATTTACCTATATGCGCAGTGTGATACCCAGCCTTTTTTAAGACTTTAGGCAATAAAATAGTACTTGGATTAAGATAACCCCAGTTATTTTCTTTGTTATAACGAATTAAGCCCGGAACACCCACAAAATCAGGGTATCTACCTGACATTAATGAAGCTCTTGTAGGTGCACATACGGGTGAATTCGAATAGAAATAATCGAACCTCATCCCATCCCTTCGCAATTGATCAATATTAGGCGTGCTGAGATCTTTATTATCGTAATAAGATACATCATGATAGCCTAAATCATCCGTCAGAATAATAAGTACGTTAGGCTTCTTGTTTTGAGCCAACAAAAAATAACTACTCAACAACCATAAAAAAATAGCCAAAATGCTTTTTTTCATTTGCGATAAATTTTAATTAATGACATCGATTGGACTAAATTATTTTCAAAAAGCAATTAAATATACTTTAGAAAATTGAATATAAATCGGGAAGGCTGGATCGACACTTCCCGATTTATATCATTTACAATTTAAACATAGATAGTTCTTTACCATTTAGGATTTTGAACTAACTTGGGATTAAGAGATAACTCACTTACCGGAATGGGTAATAAATTATAATAATCTAAATAACCAGTAGGGAATTTAGTTTCAATTATGCCTCCTAAATGATCCTTAATAACTATCGGATAAATATCTTTCCCGATATTCCAACGCCTTATATCAGACCAATATAAACCCTCTAAAGCAAATTCAATACGCCTTTCTTTTCTAAGACGATCCCGTGCTTCTACCTGCGATAATCCCTTGGGAATCTTTGTGATTTTTACGTCCTTTCGTTCAGTTCTAATTCGATTAATTATATCGATTGCATCATCTATGTTCTTATTCAATTCAATCATAGCCTCTGCTTTTGCCAATAATACATCCGCATAACGTAACACGATGTTATTGATAGATGACTGACCAGAAGTAGGCAAGTTCGCCATTTGGTTTTCTCGGTACTTACGGGCACTCAGATGTTTTAATCGATTGCCAGGATGGTTGAATGCCCCACCAGGGTAGATGTAGTTAGGGAAGCGGAAACCCAAAATATATGAACCCGGTATAACGATAGTGAATTCTAAACGAGGATCCCTATTTTTAAACTTATCTGCTGCATTAACTGGACTGCCATCTATGGTTTCATATGCGTCTACTAGATTATCAGTAGGTACATACCTTGTTCCACGAGTAAAGCTTCCTGTCCCCGTTCCACAAAATTGATCATGAAAAGAACCCTGTGAATTTTCGCCTGAAATATATTGAATATCAAAAATCACTTCAGAATTATTCTCGTTTTCTTGTTTAAATAAACCTTCATAGCTGGGATACAAAGAATACTTATTCAAAGCTTCAATTTGCTGAGACACCTCTAGCACTTTATCGTATTTATTTTGATACAAATAAGCTCTCATTTTCAAACCCAATGCCGCCCCTTTATCAGCTCTTCCTGTCTCTGGCGCCTTAACACCTAAGTTTTGAATAGCAACATCATAATCTGAAATCACTTGATCCCAAGTTGCTTCTTTAGATGCTCTTGCAATCACGCGCGCTTCATCTGTAGTTAAAGCACTGTTCGCTATGGGTACTCCACCATAGGCATCTGCCAATAATGAGTAAGCTAAACCTCTCAAAAAATGTGCTTCCCCCTTATAGGTATTCTTGGCAGCATCCGGCAATTTAACTTGATCTAAAGCTTTCAATAAATAATTAGCTCTAAAAATGATCGCGTAACATCTGGTCCAACGAAAAGTAATAATTTCCGTATCAGTGGATGCCAACTGCCCATTTCCCATTTTAGTAATTATTAAATTACCCCAATTAAAGGCATTTGGGGTGGCTCCATCTAAAACACCAAAGCCAAATAACCCTTCATTATATATAGATGATTCTCTTAATAACGCATAAGTACCATTTAGTGCAAGCTTTACATCCGCCTCATTTTGGGGGAAATTAGCTGTTGTAATTTTGTCTTCTGGAAAAATTTCTAAGTATTGATCAGAACAACTAAAACACAAGCTTACTAAAAACAAACATAAGTTTATATATATTTTTTTCATAATCTTAAAAGTTTAAATTAACGCCTAAAGTAACGATCCTAGGAACTGGGTATTGATTTACACTGGAATCAAACGTATTCTTTTCGGGATCATACCCATCGAATTCATTACTAACCAGCGTATACATATTTTGAGCATTTACATATATGTAAGCCTTTTTCAATCCGTATTTATTGGAAATTATTTCAGGCACACTATACCCTAATTGCATATTTTTAAGCTTAACAAAGTCTACTTTATTTACCCAAAATGAAGATTGAGAATTATTCCAAGAATTATCAAATCTGGCCATTGGAATATTAGTATTTGTATTGGTAGGGGTCCATGAATTTAACCAGCGCTCACCCACTACCCTATTTTCATAGGTCAGGTTAGTGAAATTGTTTTGATTAAACATGTTTACTCCTAAAATACCCTGCATCAAAATATTCAAATCGAATCCTTTAAATTTAAAAGAAGGAGATATACCAAACGTAACTTTAGGAATCGTGTTACCTATGGACTGCTTATCTTCAAATCCCAATTTGCCATCGTTATTTAAATCTTCAAATTTCAAGTTACCTGCTCTGGGCTTGAATCCATTAGCAAACATATGCTCAGTTGCTTCTTTATCAGTTTGGTATATTCCTACGACTTTGTAACCATACAATTCTCTATATGAATACCCTTCTCGAATCAAATAAAGTTGGTCTGGCGACCTAGACGTTCCAAACTTAGTAACCATATTATCAATATAGGTAACGTTTAAACCCATATTAAAACCTAGTTTATTACGATCTAATACCTGATTGTTGTAATTCAAAATCAATTCAACACCATTGTTAGTCATTTCCCCTTTATTTTCAAAAGGAGAGTTCAATCCCCCTAAAACTAAGGGGATAGGTAGCTGGACTAAGATATCTTCCGTCTTCTTTGTAAAGTAATCAGCTTCAATCGAAATTTTATTCTTTAAAAAAGACATCTCAATTCCAATATCCGTTGTGGAAGTCTTTTCCCAAGAAATGTTCTCGTCAATCAAGTTAGTTATAGCTGCACCGGGTGCTAACTTACCACCATAATTATAACTCAACGCATTATTTTGGTTGATGATCGTTAGGTAGGGCCAATAATCAGAGATATTTTGATTTCCCAATCTACCCCAAGAAGCTCTTAATTTTAAATTTGATATCACTTCAGAGTCTTTCAAAAATTCTTCATCTGAAACACGCCATCCCGCTGAAAATCCTGGGAAATAACCCCATCTGTTCCCCTCTTTAAATCTGGAAGAAGCATCTGCTCTAAAATTAGCTTCAAACAAATATTTCTGATTAAATGCATAATTCACCCGGCCAAAATAAGATAGTATACGTAATGCATTCATATTACCAGAACCTTGAATACCAGATGTTCCAGCATCTACCTGAGTTAAACCTTCTTTAGGTGGACTAGTCCTTCTTGCATAAAGTGTTTGTATTTTATTAGATTCAATTTGAGTACCGGCTATAGCTGAAACTTCATGTACCTTATTAAACGTATTGCTGTAATTTAGTGTGCTAAAGAGGTTTGTATTGAAACCAGAAATATTTCCTCTGTTTATTTCTAAACCCTCCCTGTTGAAATTTTTGGTAATCGTTTCAATTCCGGAATCTGTGTATCCAAAAACACTCGAATTGTAACGATCCACTAAATTCCACGTACCATTAGCAGCAAATGTTGTCTTTACCGATAAATGTTTGGTAAAATTCACTTCTGCCGTTGCATTGATCGATAATAAATTCTCTTGTGCTGATGTTTGCCCATTGGCAGCATCAATTAAAGGATTTCTATTATCATATAATAAAGCCCCATTATTATTTGTCGCTTGAACCGATCCAAAGCGTCCATCCCTAGCGTAAGGTGCAATAAATGGTGCAGCACCACTTAACATTTCAAATACACGCCCTAAAGAGCCATAGGTTATGTCAGCATATGGTTCCTTGGAAAGACGATTGATGTAACTAACTCGACCGCTAATTTTCAACCAATTATTGATTTTCGAATCTAAATTAGCCCTTAAACTAAAACGCTGTGAGTTCGTATTTACCACCATTCCTTCTTGATTCAAGTAATTAAATGATAAAAATGTGGTGGTTTGAGTAGATCCCCCACGGATAGACACATTGTGTTCCTCAATCCTGGCAGGCTTAAACAGCTCTGAAAACCAATCCGTATTTGGGTATTTAAAATTATCAGTACTAGTTCTAAATGCATTGATTAAATCAGTTGAATACAGTGGGCTAGCCCCATCATTTACCAGTGCCCTATTACTTAATTCCATATTATCAGCACTATTGCTTATCGTCTTGTACCTCATACCAAGGGTCTGTACTCCTACATAAGAATTCACATTTACTTCCATTTTCTCATTGTTTTTCCCCATTTTAGTGGTGATTAAAACAACTCCATTCGCCGCTTTAGATCCGAAAATCGCTGCACTAGCCGCATCTTTCAACACAGATATTGATTCAATGTCAGAAGGATTTAATTGGTCAAATGTTCCTTCGACTCCATCCACAATAATTAAAGGATTTGCGTTATTTAAAGTACCCCATCCACGAACTCGTATTTGCGATCCATCACCCCCTGGCTTTCCAGAGTTTTGACTTACCCAAACTCCTGAAGCTGTTCCTCCCAATGCTTGTGATGCATTCGTCAATGGTCTATTATTTATTTTTTCATCAAACTTGATGGTTGATATAGCACCAGTTAAATTTACCTTTTGTGTACTTCCATAGCCCACAACCACCACTTCAGCCAAAGCTGTGACATCAGGTTTTAGCGAAATGTCTAATTGGCTTTTATCGCCAACAGAAACTTCTTGGCTTAAATAGCCTACAAAAGATATCAAAAGTGAAGCATTATTATCAGGAACCGATAAGCTAAAATTACCATTCGAATCTGTTTGTGTTCCTTTTGCAGTTCCTTTTAAACTTACATTAACTCCAGGCAATCCTTGACCTGTTTCATCCTTTACTTTTCCTGTGATTGGCTTATCCACCAACTGAAGTTGATTTAAGGTGGGTATACTTGAGCCCACTTCCTGATTACTTCGAAGAATAATTCGATTTTCTTTGACTAAATACTCCACGGAAAGTGGTAATAGTAATTCATTCAATACTTGATCAAGTCGTTTTTTAGTCACATTAATCGTGACCACTTGTGACGTATTAATGTTACTTGAACTGTAGACAAATTTAACATTGACTTGTTTTTCAATAGTTGATAGCACTTTTTTTATCTCTGCTTTTTCCATTTGCAAGGAAACAGTCTTACTTAAATCAAATTGACTATAAGCAGAGTGTGCATAAGAAAAAGTGCAAAAAACTAAACAGATGACTAATTGTTGTAATGTGATTTTCATAATTACCAAAAACAATTTTGGAAACAGATGTGATTTGTTCATAATTTTACATAGTTAAGGTTTTACGATCATTAACCAAGTTTTACCATTTATTGGTAGAAACTTCTGGCCGGAGATGCGTCAACATCTTCGGCTTTTTTCATTTTAATCTAAGAGCTATTCATTTCTTTATTTACATATTTTATTTACAAGACTTTCCATTAACAAAAATCGTTGAGCCGCGTAACTCATATCTAGCTTTAATCGATGAGAAAGCTACGTCAAGCTGCTCGAATAAATCCAAGCCTCCTAGATCTCCAGTAAATAGGCATTTTTCAATTTCTCTATTGACAAATATGATTTCAACTCCATAAAATAATTTTAATCGATCTCTTAAATCACCAAATTGAATTTCATCAAATATAAAATCTGACTTATTAAGATTAGGCACTAATAATTGGGGTGTTTCAACAATACTTTCTTGAATCGTTTGATTTTCAGTGTTATAAATAGCCTTCAAATTCGGTGTCAATACAACACCATTTAATTTTTTCGAAATGCCATTTTTTGAAGTAGCATAAACAGAAACTTTTCCGCTAATCACAGCCACTTCTATGGATTTATTTTGATTATCTGACCCTACTTTAAAACTAGTCCCTAAAACTTCAGTGACTAAATTTCCCATTCTAACTAAGAATGGTTTTTTCTCGTTTCTAACTACTTTGAAAAAAGCCTTACCTTTTACTAATACAGTCCGGTTGACTTTTCCGAAATCTTCAGATACGATAATACTTGAATTCTTTTCTAAGACAACTTTGCTACCATCTGGAAGCGTCAATGTCTGATTGGTATTTGCATTATTTCGGGTTTCCATACCCCTATTATCTGAAATTACATTTCTTCGGAAAGATTCTGGGAAATACAGATAAATAGAAAAACTAGCTACAAGCAACAAACATGCTGCAATAGTTATTTGAACAAAAATTCTCTGTCTGGTAAAATTTATTCTTTTGGGTTTTTCAAAAAGCGCATCATTAAGCTTGTTCCACATTCTACCTCCTTCTGATTGCATCTCTTTTTCATCTTTAAAAATAGATAGTTCAGAATGAGTGATAATACTTTCATTAACGACACCTTCCAAAAAAATAATTTCTTCAGGAGTACAATCACCGTTTTCAAATTTTTGTAATAGAATGTCGAATTCCTTTTTTTTCATTGTATTCATTTTAATTAGCTGAATAAAAATCCTTAAAATTCTCTCTTAGAAATTTTAAAGATTTTGTTACGTGATATTCAACAGCTTTTTCAGATAACGCTAATTGGGCAGCAATCTTTTTAACTGGAATTTCTTCGATTTTACTCAATCTAAATATTAAGGCGGTTTTTTCTGGCATCGATAACATAAGTTCATTGAGCCTTTGCTCAAACTCTTTTGAAAATATCAAGTCTTCGGTAGAGCTAGTTTCATTTAGTTGATTCAATAATTGGAACTCTCGAAACTTCCTAATATTGATTTGATTCCGAAGCGATTTATTAACTAAATTTCGACTTGCTATAAATAAGTATACTTTCAGGTTTTCGATTATACTATCTTCTCGATTATTCCATAAACTAAGCATCAAATCATGAAGTATTTCTTCTGAATCTTCTTTTGATCCCAAGTTCTGGTATACAAAACCATATATAAACTTCCAATACCTTGTATATATTACCTCAAACGCTTTATTATTACCCATTTTCATGAGCAATAATAATTCCGAATCAGGTAATTCATTAAAATTCATTCTGGCTAGCTAGTATAATTGTGGTAAGGTTCCACAAGTTGCAATAATCCCTAAGATATATTATATTTTAATTAAAAATAGTAATATAAACGGTTGGTTTATGCTGATTAGGCTTTCCTCAGCCTACCTAGAATATTGGATTAATCCCTACTAAATAAAATATATCCGATTTTAATCAGAGCTTTAAACATTAGAGCTACCTAATTGATTTTGAAAACCAAAATCCAATGAAATGAGTCCAATAAATCGAAAGAAAATAATCCACCAATGTATTGATCCCATTAACATTCATGTACCCCCTTGCGACTCCGCCTATCCCATTTCCTTTTCCCACACGTTCACACTCTTTCTGTAGGTAATTTTGTAATATTGTCGGAATAACTATTTTCCAATGAAAAAAATCTTATTACTCATAGCGCTCCCCTTGCTCGGACAGGCGCAGAAAATTGACAAAATTATTACCCGTGAAGAAACGGAGCGTATCGAAACCTATCTTGCCTCCGACGAACTGGCGGGTAGAAAACCCTTTACACCCGGCATAGAAAAGGCCGCAAATTTCATTTCTGGCGAATTCCAAAAGGCAAAATTGCAAAAGACCCACGGGACGTATTTGCAGTCATTCCCAATGTTTAAGTCTTCCCTTATTTCCGCTACCCTCAGCCTAGATGAAAAATCGGTGGAAGCAAAAAATTGCGCAATTATTTCCAAAGAGTCTTCAATTGAACTCGATGAAAAATCAGGCTATAACGTGGTGAGCATTAAGGAGGGTGAGAATTTTGGCCAAAATGCCTATAAGGTTATGAACGCAAAAAAGCCAACCATCGCTTTCTTGCACGAAAGCTTTGCAAAATATATTCCGCGCCTGTCTAGCCGAGGACCGCTCAGAGAAACGCAGGTCAATATTATTTTCATAATTGCCAATGCCATTCCAAATACGTTTAAAGTCTCCGTGACCCAACAAGTAGAACGCCTCGAACTAGCAAACGTCGTGGGGATCCTTCCTGGTAAATCTCGTCCAAATGAATACGTTATTTTCTCAGGTCACTATGATCACTTGGGGATCGGGAAAGCGGTCCAAGGGGATTCCATCTACAACGGGGCAAATGACGATGCTGCTGGAACAACCGCTGTGATGATGCTAGCCAAATACTACGCTAAAAAGCGTGACAACGAACGTACCCTAATTTTTGCGGCCTTTACAGCCGAGGAAAGCGGTGGCCACGGAAGTGCTTATTTCTCGAAACAATTTAATCCAGACCAGGTGGTAGCCATGTTTAATTTGGAGATGATCGGTACAGAAAGTAAATGGGGTAAAAATAGCGCCTACATCACAGGCTATGAAAAGTCATCCATGGGTGAAATTTTAAAGAAGAATTTAGCAGGATCGCCATTTACCTTTTATCCGGATCCTTACCCAGACCAAAACTTATTTTACCGTTCAGACAATGCCACTTTAGCAGAGTTAGGCGTTCCAGCGCATACCATTTCTACCTCTAAAATGGACAGTGAACCTAATTACCACAAGGCCAGCGACGAAGTACAGACATTGGACTTAGCTAATATGACGGAAATTATTAAAGCAATCGCTAAGAGCGCAACCAGTATTATATCCGGGAAAGATACCCCTAGCCGTGTGGATACGACCCAACTGAAATAAAGCTTTAGTACGTACCCAAAATCACCTAAAACCTGTGCGCCTAAATTGCAAACACAGAACAAACCAACGATGCATACATTGAAATCATTACAAGCATTTAAATGGGCCTTAACCCTTTTATCCTTTATTGTAATTTACAACTCCTCTGGACAAACAGTGGTCGGAATTAAGGGCAATCAATTTTACCTGAATGGCAAACCCACCTATCCAAATCGCTATTGGAACAATTTAAAAATAGAAGGCTTATTGATTAACTCGCGCATGGTTCAAGGTATTTTCGATGATTTAAATCCTGAAACCGCTCAAACATTTGCCTACCCCGACACTAAAAAATGGGATGCCCAAAGAAATAATCAAGAATTTGTTGCCAATATGTCCCTTTGGCATTCCTATGGATTAAATTGTTTTACCTTGAATATGCAGGGGGGAAGTCCCACAGGCTATGGAACTTCAAAATGCATCAACTCAGGATTTAATCCCGATGGTTCATTAAACGTTGACTACCTAGACCGCTTAGACAAAGTGTTGAAAGAAGCCGATCGTTTAAAAATGGTAGTCATACTGGGATTATTCTATTTTGGCCAAGATCAATATTTACAAGATGAAAAAGCCGTTATTAACGCTACTTCTCAAATGATTGATTGGCTATTTGAAAAGAAATACAGAAACGTACTCATCGAGATCGCCAACGAAACAAGTGAAAATGGATCCTACAACCATCCAATATTGTACCCCAACAGAATTCACGAACTAATTAATTTGGTCAAAGAGAAAAAAAAGAAGGGATACCGCTATTTAGTTGGAACAAGTTTTCGGGGCCTAATCGTACCCACTTCCAATGTTATAAAATCGTCTGATTTTGTCTTGATTCACGGAAATGGAGGTTCAAAACCCGAGCAAATTCAGGAATTGATCAACAAAACAAAGGAAGTGGATGGTTTCCGAGTCATGCCCATCATCAACAATGAAGATGATCACTTCGATTTTGACAAAGAATCCAATAACCTAAGTACCTCATTAAAAAATTATGTTTCTTGGGGTTATTTCGATTATCGCCTCCGCGGAGAAACCAATATAACCCAAGGCTACCAAACTGTTCCCGTAGATTGGGGTATTCATTCGGAAAGGAAAAAAGCATTTTTTGAAAAAATAAAGGAGATAACTGGCGGTCTCAAGTAGTAAATCGATTGCTAATTTCCCTTATTAATAAGCTCTATTCGGATTGAATCGAGATTATTCTGGGTGTAAATGAATCGATTATGAAAAATGTTCGAAGCAAAATCTCTTAATACAAATAAATACGAAGTCAGAAGTGAAGTCCTCCATATCAAATAAACCCCGTTTGGCATCTGAAGACAATTCAATCAAATCAGATAGAAAAACCTTCCAGCCATTTTTGAATGGCGACAGCGTATTTTTGGCAATCTCGCTCTAACATTAAGTCATGAGAACCTCCTTCCATCAGGGCTAGTTCAGCTCCATACTGAGTAGCGGTTTGCTTAAATTCACGGACGGAAATGAGTGAGTCGGCTGTTCCGCCCATCACCAACATAGGTATCCCATTTTTCACTGGATAAATCGGAATTAGCAATTGTAAATATGCCCTAAATGATTCCGAACACATCATGTTCTGGTATTCTTCCAACCTCGAATTCACATGAAACATCAATTGAGGATATTTTTTAAAAACACCTAATAAATTCGCTTGGAACAAGTATTTGACCGCGCCAGGGTTATTAAATAATACACGAAGACTTGGCATCCATACGCCCTGTGGCGGAACCGATGACATCAATACCGCCTTTTTACATCTTCCCTTGACCATATATTTTTGTAAGATCATACCCCCCATCGAATGGCCAATAATGATTGGATCTTCCTTCATTCCGTCCACAATGTCTGCCAAAGCGTTGACATAATCCTCGATCGAATAATGAATCGCTTTTGTACTTCCTGGTTCAGCGTGTCCCGGAAGATCAATGGCAACACAACGATAGCCCAGCTGCTCAAAATAGGGAATGAAATACGCTTCCCAGCACCATGCCCCATGACACATGCCATGAACAAAAACGATTGTCTCTTTCATCAAGCAGGTATTTTACTCACATAATTTTTAGGCAAGTGTTTTTTGAGTTGTTTGATGAAGATATGAAAGTCAACCGTAATCGTATGACGGGGCGTTTTAATTTGTTTTAAATGAGGATGGCTTACTTCTCGTTGGCATAACTCAGCTATATTTTCTGGGCGCTTCCAAAGACCTTTAATGGCTCTTGCGGCAATTTTACTCTGTAATTCTGCCGCAGGCCAAATGCAGCCCAAGGGCTGAAACATCCCCACAAAAAAGAGATTTTCATACCTTTCATGCAGCATTTTTAAATACAAGGGAACATCCCCTTCGCTGTAGTTTAAAAAGTCTTTTCGGAAGAAAGGATGCTCCAAAATATACCCGGTGCAAGCGATGATGGTATCAAATTCCTCGACAGATCCGTCTTTAAAGTGGACATTATTTCCATCAAAACGTTCTATATCTACTTTGGGAAATACTTTGCCATGTCTGATTTTATATAAAAGCTCTTCATTAATTGTCGGATGAGTGCCGGTAATCGCATGCGCTGGTTCAGGCAGTCCATAATTTTTATTGGATCCGGAAAAGATTTTGACCGATAATTCAGATAAGAAAAACTTTAATCCGGTAGGTAAAAAAGCAAAACGTGACGCTACAATATCACTTGGTTTTCCAAATAAAAACTTAGGGACGATTCGGTAACCTCTGCGCCAACTAATCATCGTTTTTTCGCTGACACGGCTCGTTTCTACTGCCACATCACAGGCAGAATTTCCACCGCCAATCACTAAAACACGCTGTCCAACGAATGGTTTCGCATGCTTGAATTCATGAGAATGCATGAAATTACCGGTAAAATTTCCTGGATATTGGGGCAATCTGGGTTTCCAATGATGGCCATTGCACACCACGAGGTGAGAAAATATCTCAGTTTTTTCAGCACCCGCCTTCATTGTCTTGATCACCCAATGGTTAGCACTATCTAGTTCGCAAGATTGAACTAAAGTACTAAACTCGATATGCGGATATAAATTAAATTTCGCAGCATAAGCCTGAAAATAACGCCTCAATTGATCATGCGAAGGATAATCAGGCATGCCTGATTCAAACTCATCAAAAGTAAAATCCTCGTACTGAGAAAGAGTTTTTGAACTAATGATGTGAGTCGTTTCAAATACACTTGAATGGCCAATATTTTCATTGTAAATCCAATTGCCACCTACATCCGAATTAAAATCATAACAAACGGCATCTAAGCCTTGATCAATCAAATTTTTTAGCGCAGTAATTCCGGATGGCCCGGCACCGATCACACAAACTTTCATAGAAGATAATTAATTATTCATACATGGCCATCCTCTGGCATTGCAATTTTCACAAATTAGGGGATTATTGAATACTTTACAAGCCTTCCGTAAATTTCCAAATAAAACTGCCCCAATAGGCTTTAATCCTACAACCTAACGCATTAAAAGCGAATTAGAATACCTCATTTCCCTAAAATTTCTTTCATAGGAACGGCACTATTTTTATAAATTCTTTGCACTTTATCCATGCTCACTTGTAGCTTTTCCTTGGCTTTGGGATAATCCATCCAAACTTGACGTAATCGGTCAGTAATTTGTTTCCCCGTCGTTAGATCCATTTCAAAAATCCAATCAATAAAATCTAAATCATAATACATTTGTCCTTTGATCGTATCTTCTGGCTGGCGCAAATAAAAACATGGAGTACCATTCGCAGCTGCAATAATGGGCGAATGGCATTCAAAACTCAAAATCGTGTGCGCTTGGGCATAAATAGAAGCTGCCTCATCGGGTAGCCAATACCCTCGCTTGACGATGAAAGGTTTCACGTCTTCAGGCAATGGCTGGATGAGTAGCTCATCCATGATATCCACTTCATAGGTCATTTCTGGGCAAATCAACACGTTATTTCCCGTTTCTCTTACCCAAGCAATCATCGCTTCTCTAAGCTTTGAATGGTCAACTTCTTTGTATTTTTCGTTGGTTTCTTCGACTTGCTTTATTTTCTCGGCGCTCCAACCATTATTATTGGGACTAAATTGATGATAAGGGGTATAGCGCAAACGAGGTATGACACAAATGAATTTTTTCTTGGCCAACCTATGAGCTTTCAAAAATGCAAAACCTTTTTGATCATCTCGAATATTCATAAAAAAGGTTGCATCTGGTGCAAACTGGATATGTTCACCGGAAATGCCTACTTTTTTCAAATGCTCGATTGACTTCGTTTCTCGCGTATAAACAAAGGCCGCTTTTTGTAATATATCTTGATGGTATTTGCTTGGATTTTCAAGCGTTGTCCCAAAAACCCCGAAAGGCTTGTTGGCATATTTAATCCAAGAAGCCAAATTATCAGCCCCCACTAAGTACGGTCCTGAACCATGTATCATTAAGTCTGCTTGCTTAAAAGCTTCCATGATTTCTAGATTCTCTACGTTTTTATCTTGGTTCACACCACCGTATATGATTTTCACCTTAGGGAAATTCTTATTGAGCAATTTCTTCACCTCTTCTCCGCGACTTCTTTTCCAAAGAATGATGGTCGCATTGGGGATAAAGGTTTCCAAAATATGGAGCAGACCAGGGGTATGGGCAATGTCTCCGATGTTCACATCTTGCCAACCCGATACGACTAAAATAGTGGGATGAGCCTTATGAATGATCGTCGAAACTAATGGGCTAAGGCCAAAACCAGCTGCAAGCAAATTTGTATGGTAGATAAAATCTCTTCTATTCATTAGGTGGTCCTACAATTTGTTAATGATGAATTAATATAATCTCAAAACTAATTCATAATTAAATAGTTAGGTAATCGTACTAAAACAAAAAAAACAAAAAATGAAATTAAAAACAATTACATTGACATTAATCGCGCTAATCGGTTTAAGTTTTGCATCAAATGCTCAAAAAACAGTAGTAGATGTTGCTATCGGATCAGCGGATCATACTACTTTAGTGGCAGCGGTCAAGGCAGCAGGATTAGTTGAAACCTTACAAAGTGCAGGTCCTTTTACGGTGTTCGCACCCACAAATGGTGCATTTGGTAAATTACCTGCAGGAACAGTTGATTATTTATTAAAAGCTGAAAATAAGGCGACTTTAGCAAAAGTTCTTACCTACCACGTCATTGCTGGAACATTTGATGCGGCGACAGTCGTAAAAGCAATTACGGACGCAAAGGGATCATTAGCATTGAAAACCGTTAGCGGTGGTACAGTAACTGCTTCGTTGAAAAACGGAAAGGTTGTCTTGACTGACGAAAAAGGGGGCGTAGCCACAGTTGTTGCAACGGATTTGAAGGCTGGAAACGGCATCATTCACGTGATAGATACAGTTGTACTTCCTAAATAAGTTGGGGTTCATTTAAAATTAAAGCCACAGAAAATCGGTGGCTTTAATTTTGTTGCTTAAGATTAGCCACAACCGTTAATTCTGTGTTGATTCACTTTCATACTGTCCATTTACTTATAAAATAACGCGTCATGTTTAAAAATTTTAAAGCCTCAGAAATTCTGATCATCCTTGTTGTCATCATTGTCATTTTTGTTAGTGAATACCTTTACTTGGTCGTCGGAGACAAAGACAAAGCCATTTTTATTGGTTTATGGCCGCCAACAATCCTTGGTTTATTAAATTTCATCAACTCTAAATCAAAAAAATAATGGATATAGATATTATTTTACTCACTGCGGTTATATCGACTTTATTTATCGTATTTATCATAGCGGTATATAGAGAATTCTCCGTTATGGAGAATGAGACCTATATTTTCCAAAAAGAATCAGGTCCGAGAGCAGGATTGGTCAATTTCATTGGAAATCTTGCCTCAAACAAATCGTTGACGCCTGAAGAAAAAAAGGTCATTTACAAAGCCATGCACCGCAACATTGCAGACATGGAATCAGATGGTGTTTATTTTGATACTACTCTCAAGGAAATCGTACAAGATCAAATGGAAGTTTTGGGAAATGATGAGCAAAAACCTGTAACAAAAACTAAGAAAGCTCCATTAAAAGAGAAATGATCCTTTCGCTAAAAGTATATGGCTAAAACCTCCTAATATATGCTGTCATTTTTAGATCAATATGGACAATTATTCGATCGCTTAGTAAACCCAAAGCGAGTTAGAATGGTGGAGCTTTTTATCTTAAGGCTCGCATTAGTAGCATTTGTTTTCCATTTGGGTATCATATTTTTGGCAAACAACGTTTTATATTTCAAGGATTTCCAACATAGTTACTTAAAGGCTATTTATACACCTTTTAGTTTTATCCTATTTTATGAGGTTTTATTATTAGTCATCATTATACCAAAATCAATCTCTGAGTTTATTGGAAAGCAATTTGAAGTAATTACACTGATCACGCTGCGAAGCTTTTTTCATGACATTGCTGATTTAGATTTTGGCCAAGCGCTCTCCATACAAGATGTGCATTTACTAAGTCTCGTGTATGACTTAATTGCCTCCCTTTTGATGCTGGCCGCTACCATGTTGTATTATAAATTATATAAGAATTCTCATCGTTCTGAAGCGATCAATGACATTCAACAATTTGTGGCCATCAAAAAAATCATGTCCCTTTTGATGATCATCATATTGCTTATCTTGAGCTTTTCAAGTTTATCTAGTTGGCTACAAGATTTATTTATCGCGATGCAAACGAATCGAAATTACCCAAATCCTAACGCAGTTTTTTACAGTGAGTTTTTTACAGTCATGATTTTTATGGATGTCTTTTTACTCATCGTTTCCTTCATGTATCATTTTTCATTTAATTTGATCTTCAGAAATGCGAGTTTTATTATCACAACAATTTTACTTCGGATGTCACTTACCGCAGAAAAACCTGTGAATTATTTTTTAATTTTTGTTGGTTTTGCTTTCTCAATTTTAGCCTATTATTTAATCAATCATCGCAAAAGTTCACAGACCTGACAATTTAAATGCAAATGAAAAATTCTGGTTTGTTTGCCAGCAAAATATCCTTCAACGATCAAGTATATTTAAACACATTTACATTAGTTTTAATTACTTATTATTGAATCAATACATTCATTATATTTGACTTAGTAATGAATGCATTTTAATTACAGATTTAGAGTAAAAAAACCGATAGAAAAAGCTAGAAAATTGATCTTTTTTTAGTTAATTTTATTTATACCTAAGGAATGAAAACTAACCTACACCTATATTTTCGAGGAATCATTGGATTATTCATAATCATGCTTGCTCAGATGCAGTCAGAAGCTCGTTTTTCTGTCAATAATCTAACAGATTCCAGTTCGTTCAAACAATTCAAAGGGTCGATTTTGGACAGCAAAACAAGGAATGAATTAATCTTTGCAAGTATTTCAGTCTCCGGAACAACAATATCCACCATCAGCAATAGCGAGGGAAAATTTTCAATTAAAATTCCTTTGGAAAAGCAAAATTCAAACCTTGTTATTTCATATTTAGGTTATAAAAACAAAGTGATTCCAATCAAAGATTTAAAACCAGAAAAAAATATATTGGTTTTGGAACCCAGCAATACCATACTTGAAGAAGTGGTTGTAAAAGTGCTGGATGCAAAAAATATTTTTTTAGCGGTATTAAAAAATCGATCACAAAATTATGGCGTTGACCCCATTCAAATGACTGGATTTTATCGCGAAACAATTCGAAAGCGGCGTAGCTACGTGTCTCTTTCTGAATCCATCGTCACTATTCAAAAACAGCCCTTTTCATTAGGCTCACAAGACCAAATCAATCTATTTAAAGGTAGAAAAAATGCTGATTACGCTAAATTAGACACGGTAAATTTCAAATTACAAGGAGGTCCTTTTTCTGCGTTGTACATTGACTTAATCAAATATCCCAGTTTTTTATTTTCTGAGAATGCATTCGAAGTGTATGATTTTAGTTTAGAGGAAATTACTCAAATCAATGACAACCAGGTGTTGGTTTTAGCTTTCAAACAAAAACCAAATAACGAAAACCCGCTTTACTACGGAAAATTGTATATCGATGCAAAAAGTCTTGCAGTTATCAGTGCTAGCTTCCAACTCAATGTAGAAGATAAAGTCAAGGCAGGACTACAATTTACGAGCAAAAAGCCTGTTGGCGTCGATGTTTATCCCACAGAAGTTCGCTATCAAATCAACTACCGCCAACAAAATGGCAAATGGATTTTTGCCTATTCCCGTGGGGATTTGACGTTTAAATTAAAGTGGGATAAAAAGATATTCAACAGCATCTACAGCACCACGTTTGAAATGGCAGTCACCGATTGGAAAGAGCAGGATATAAAAGAGAATCAAATTACTAAAAAATTGACCTCGAATGTAATTATGTCAGATAAAGTTGACAGTTTAGCTGACCCAGATTTTTGGGGAGAATACAACATCATAGAACCTGAAAAATCCATTGAAACAGCCATCCGAAAAATTCAAAGAAAATCGTCGAATTAGCGTTCAATCGATTAATAAATTGCTGATTTTCAAGAATAGCCCTCAAGCAAAATAGCACCGATTTACTCGTTTCTTTTCTTGTATTTATTTCCCCCGATCTTGTTTTACACTACAGCATCATTGGAACGATTGAGGTTATTAGAAAGGAATCTTTCCAGCCAGTTTAGTCACCTACACTTAGCAATCTAACAAATTGGTGGGATGTATTTATCATGAGGGATTGCGCAAAAAAACACCCAATCTGCAGAACAGATTGGGTGTTTTTAATTGAGCTTAAAACTTAAAATTGATGTATAAAGAATCAAAATTTTTACCAAGGTTGGCCAGTACCTTGAAGCAGCCATGGTTTTGCCCATTGATTATTTTTTCCTCTGCTGGCTCCAAAAGTAACTTGAAGTTTTTCTACCGCTTTATTCACTTGGGCAGCGTTGAAATTTATTTCATTATTTCCATACGTAAAACGCACGGCAACAACTGGTTCAGGAGAAGCGGGACCCGTTTTCAACTGAGGAAATCCAGTTCTTCTATAATCAAACCAAGCTTCTGCCGCATTAGTCCACGATGAAATCCATTTTTGCTCAATAATTTGTTTTTGAGTACCTGCATAAGCCACATCTGGGTTTAAGATAAATGAGGCATAACGACTGCCAACTCCCCAAGTATCTAAAGAAAGTTTAATGGCTTGCTCATAGTTTGATTTAGCTTGGCCCGTGGCCCAACCTC
>Ga0214163_1000335_pt1 | contig 22299 bp, 20 predicted proteins | sample LakMenepilimnion_2_FD_153001 | JGI IMG/M metagenome (GOLD analysis project Ga0214163, IMG submission 153001) | Freshwater microbial communities from Lake Mendota, WI - Practice 15JUN2010 epilimnion v4 | ecosystem: Environmental > Aquatic > Freshwater > Lake > Epilimnion/Euphotic zone | place... | reverse complement strand
CCTCGGAGGTCTTTACACGGGTATCCCTTTGTGCTTCTGCTTTACCAATGGTTTCATCCTTCACTGCCGTTGCAATACTTACCTCACGGTCTTTCTGTGTGTTGGCGATACGAACGTCCCTGTCCCTATGCGTTTCCGCAATCTGCGTATCCTTCTCCCGGTCAGCAATTGCCTTTCCCGTTTCACCTATTTTCTCTTGCTCAGCCACACTGATCTTCGCTTCGTTGATCGCCTTGGCGGCAGCTTCTTTACCCAATGCCTCAATATAGCCCGACTCATCCTTGATATCGGTAACGTTCACGTTGATGAGCTTCAAGCCGATCTTCTTCAGTTCACTGTCCACATTCTTGGAGATATTATCGAGGAATTTATCCCGATCTGAGTTGATCTCTTCAATGGTCATCGTGGCAATAACAAGACGCAATTGTCCAAAGAGGATGTCCTTCGCTAACTCCTGAATTTGCTCGGAAGTCAATCCCAACAATCGCTCTGCTGCCGTATTCATGCTCTCCTGCTCTGTTGAAATAGCAATGGTAAACCTACAAGGAACGTCTACCCGGATGTTTTGCCTACTCAAAGCATTGGTGAGGTTTGCTTCAATAGGAATAGGTTTAAGATCGAGATAAGCAAAGTCCTGGATGACGGGCCAGATGAATGCACCACCACCGTGGATACACTTGGCGGAACTACCGCCCGTTTTACCATAGATGACAAGGATCTTGTCTGATGGACATCGTTTAAATCTCGAAACAAGGGCAAGAATAGTGACGAACAGAACAACAGCCGCAATGGCTACAAGTAAAATGGGTGACATATAGGTTGGTTTACATTCTTTCAACAATCAAAAGACCTGAAGTATCTATCGATACAATCTTTACTACGGCACCCGTTGGGATCTCTGCGCCGGATGTAACAGCATCCAGCTCATGCACAGAGCCGCGCACACTGATCTGCACTTTACCTTTTCCGGATTTCTCACCCGGAATTTTCAAATACACTTCGGCGGTTTTATGTAGGGTCTCTGAAATTCGAAAACTATTGTCTTCCCCTAACTTTCTGATCTGCTTAATGATCAGAAAAAATACAGCCACAAAAGCAAGACCCACAATAAGGGCCAGCAGGAACAACATGATCTTATTGGAAACGAGGGGATAGAACGCAATACCGGTCCAGCTAAAGCCTAGTAAAAAATTGACCAGGTTGCGGAACGAAAACAACTGAAAAGGCGCATCAGCTTCACCCAGATCACCATTGAAATCGGGCTCCACGCCATCAGATGCATCTGCACCAGTAAAACTTAAAATGGTCTGCAGCAGAAAAACAATGCTGACAGGAACGGCGATATACCAAAAACTCTTGAGCATGGGCTCAAGACCGGCAAGGGTTTCAAACATGGGGATGAATTGATGGTTGTGAACAGACTATTTCGATGATGGCAGAAGATGCCTCAGGCGTTGCAAGGTGTTTCACATTTATTCAGCAGTTTGGTTGTCAAATCAACTAAAGGTTGATTTCAAGATAGAAATAATCTGCGAAATCCTCAACTATACTTGCCCTTGAATGGTCTGGGTCAATTCATTCCCCGCTGCTTATATTATTGGTTTCTAATCTGTATTAAATATGTGGCCCTGGCAGGGTTACGCAGGTCCAGGGTGATGTCATAGTTTCCTTCGGTCACGGTAATATTTTCACCATCAGCACTAAGCCCTCCCCCTTCTCCTATACCGTAGTTAAAGTCCCAGCTATTGTTCATCCTGAATTTGATCTCACCGCTATTGAGGGCAAGGTTTTTGATCACCCATATGCCTTTCTCTGATCCGGGCACCATCGCTACATCCGGCCCATCCCATCCATTCTTTGTGGCTGATCCGATGACCCCCCAGGTCACCTGAATCCTTGGTGCATAGTGAACCTCACCACGCGCCTGCAATTGAATGGTATCCACCCCTGCCGCGCTACGCAAAAACTCCACATACCCATCGATCTCCTCCACGTAAAATCGATGATTGTTTTCCGGATGCAAAATCGTACTGGGCTGTCGCGCTGGTTGGATCACCAGGTAACCATCATCAACATAGGCCTGCAACAACAATCCCGATCCCAATGCATATACCCCTTCATATTGTTGCAGGACCTCAAGCGCAATCTTCTTATTTGCGGGCAATGGCGCAGGCATACCATAGAGGGTATTTAGTATGCGATCACTCAATCCATTGATGTCGTGCTCTGTGTTCCCCAGAATAACCACACACAGATCCTCTTCGGGTACGCGTATCAGGTAGGATCGGAATCCCGCCGCACCACCACTGTGTTTCACCACCTGCTTCCCCGCAACAGAATCTATCATCCAGCCAAATCCATACTGGTTGGCCACCGGAGTATAGGCCTGCTTTGTCATGGCTGCGCTGAGAAGTACATTGCTTTGCATGGCATTGTGTAACAACAACAAATCACTAGTAGTACTCCATATATCACCCGCTGCATAAGCACCCGGCGGGTCATAAGTGCGCGCGGGTTCTTTGCGGCTCTTCTGATATACCGCATATCCCCTGGTCTTATGTGCATCTGTTAACGCCACATAGTTGAATCCAGAATGGCGCATCTGTGCGGGTTGAAAGATATTTCGTTGAATCACTTTATCGTAAGGCAACCCGGTGATACGCTCAATAATTAATCCCAAAAACCAATAGCCTGAATTGCAATAGGCCCACTGCGTACCTGGCGTAAAATCCAGGGACTGCTTTTCCATGACAGATAAAAAGCGCGGAATCGTCATGGCAACGGTGTCTGGCAAACGGGTGAATTCAAACAAGCCCGATTGGTGACTCAACAAATGCCGAATGGTAATGCTTTCTGCGCCATTCACTTTCGGATAAAACTTACTCAGCTTATCATCCAACGATAGTTTTCCCTGTTCCACCAACATCAGGATCATGGTAGAAGTAAAGGGCTTGGTTACAGCATAGATCTGGTAAATACTTTGTGTGCTATTAGCAATCTTCTTCCCTGCATCCTGCCATCCATAGGCCTTGTGCAAAATGGTTTTGCCGTGATGATATACCATGACCGTTCCGGAGAAAAGATGCATGGATGCTTTGAGCGAAAGCATCGAGTCAATATGTTTTGCCTTGTCTTGCGCCCTCAGTGGAGTAATGAAGCCTGATAACGCCCAGGCCAGCAGCCAAAAAAGAATTCTTTGCAGTGTCATGGTGCAAAGGACATGGCTTCAGTTCAAGGAAAAACAAAAATGTGCTGAAAGCACTAATCTATGTGGTGCTTTGGCTCCGCCAAATCACGCCGCGCTCTTTGAGATACGCGAGCACATAATCAAAGCAGGCTTTGTGCTTGCCAACCAACTCTGGAGGAAATACACCTTTCTCTGTAAATAATCCTGCTGCCAGCATGTTCAACGTTCCGGTGGCTACATATCCGGTGCTGCGACTCATCGATGAAATTTTGGTAACGGGATCGTATCGATCCAACAAATCATAAGTGATGGTTTTGTCCTTGCCTTTCACGATCACTTTCATCACGGTCAGTTCTTCCTCTTCTTCGCCGAGCTTCCATTCATTAAATAGAAGCTTACTTGAAAACTGCAGCGGAGTGATGGTGGTTCCATTGATCTCCATCGGCACTTCACTAAAAAATCCCGCTTCTTTCAGAGAGATGATCAATTGTACATGGCCGGGATAGCGAAGGGTTTTTTCTTTTTGATTTTTTATATGCGGCATGGTGAACAATAGTGACCGCAAGCCATCGGTATTAAAAGACTCCAATGTGCCCAAGCCTTCAAACTCCATCCACTCCAGTTCCGTCAGGGCCGGCTTCACCACAATGTGTCCATTTTCCATGATCCGCGCTGGTCTCGTGTATTCTTCAATCACGTCAACCGGAGAAAACGGCGCTTTATATTCAAAAGGTTTCTTTCGGATCTTGGGTAGTCCGCCCACATAGATCTCAAAACTTTCCACCACCATCTCGGCATCATATCTTCCGATGATATAGTTACTCATGCCGGGTGCAACACCGCAATCCGTGATCACGGTTACCCCTTTTGATTTAGCCAGGGTATCCAGCGCCAGCGCGTCTTCAGGAAAGAAGGAGATGTCAACGATGTTTTTTCCTGCTTCAATAACAGCCCGCACGGTTTCAAAGCCCATGAATCCGGGTACGGCCACCAGGACTAGATCAGCGTCTTTGAACCAGGCAGCAAAATGCTGGTGGAGGCGCAGATCAGCCACCTGCACTTCAATGGCAGGGTTTCTTTGCTGTAATTTCCGAAGGTTGGATTCACTGACGTCAAACACTTTTACCTGGTGCTGTGTGGCAAGGTCCAGCGCCATGGCGGCACCTACCATTCCGGACCCTAAAACTGCAATGCGCATGAGAAGATATTTCTGCAAATATTCAATTTCCTGATGTGATTTTTTGTGTTGATTTTTGATCCATGCAGGAGATCTGGGATTCGTTCTGGCAGGGACTGCTTCAAACCACCTGGTTGGAAGGCATTGCCGTAGTGATGGGAATCGTTTCCGTATACTTTTCCAGAAAGGAAAACATCCTCGTGTATCCCACCGGACTGATCAACACTATCATCTATATCTGGCTGAGCTATTCAGGACAACTGTTTGGCGAAGCCACGGTCAACCTATATTATACGATTATGTCGGTCTACGGCTGGTTCATCTGGACCAAACGCAAGGAAAACAAAGCGCTTGCAGTTCATGTGGAATATTCAGACCGAAAGATGTGGATCCAACAACTCGGATTTTTTGCCTTTTTCTACCTGGTGATCTTTACTGCTTTGCACTATCTCAAGAAAGAATTTGCACCCGGCGTGATTCCAGCCGCCGATGCCTTTGCATCTGCAACGGCCTTCACGGGAATGTGGCTGATGACGCGCAAGAAAGTGGAATCCTGGTGGTGGTGGATCGCTACAAACATTACTTCCATCCCTTTGTATTTTGTGAAGGGGTATGTATTCACCAGTGTGTATTACCTCGTGCTCTTGGTGATGGCGATATCAGGATTGATGGAATGGAAGAAACGGGCTAAAATAGCTAATAGCTAGTAGCTAATAGCTATTTTTATCTTTTATGACAGAAAGTTCATCAACAGGATCTCTTCGCCGCATCGTTGTTATCGGTCCGGAGTCAACCGGAAAGTCTACCCTCTGCGAAGAACTCGCACAGCACTATGACGCCAGCTGGTGTCCGGAGTTTGCGAGGGAGTATTTGCTCACCTACGGAACAGACTATGCGTTTGAAGATCTGCTGACCATCGCCAAGGGGCAGTTGGCGCTGGAAGATGAATATGCCATCCTCGCCCAACAGGAATGGGAAGCCCAGGAACACAAAAAAACCACCTTTCCCATCTTATTTGTGGATACCAATATGTATGTGATGAAAGTGTGGTGTGAATATGTTTTTGGCAAATGCCATCCCTTTATCCTGGAGCAAATTGTAGAGCGCAAATATGATCTCTATCTGCTCTGCAATACGGACCTGCCCTGGGTGAAAGACGAACTTCGGGAATATCCGGATCTACATTCCAGGCAGGAACTCTATCTCATGTACAAAGACATTGTGCTGAATCAAAACATTCCCTGGGTGGATATCAGTGGGGATGATGAAGCCCGATTTCAGTCCGCCATCAGCGGAATCCAACAACATCTTCCATCGATCTTATCATGAAGAGCTTCATTGAAAAAAACCATAAAGCTGTTTTCTATTTTTCCTGGTTGATGATCAACCTTATCCAGATCAGTTTTACTGGTTTACTGGATGATGAAGCGTATTATTGGGTGTACTCCCGGTTCCTCGATTGGGGCTATTTTGATCATCCGCCGATGGTGGCACTGATGATCAAAGCGGGTTATGCGCTGTTCCCCAATGCGTTTGGCTTACGTTTGTTTACAGTGCTGATGAGCACCGCTACCTTGTATTTTATTGACCTACTGCTAGAGAAGCGCGATGACAAACTTTTCTATGCCATCGCCGCATCGATGTTTGTATTACAGGTAGGTGGCATCATCACCGTACCGGATTTGCCGCTGTTGTTTTTCACCGCACTCTTCTTTTTAGAATACAAGAAGTTCATTGTCGCATCACCGTATTACCGCATTGTCACATTAGGTATTATCATGGCGCTGATGCTGTACAGCAAATACCACGGCATCCTGATCATCTTCTTCACTCTACTTTCCAATCTTCGTTTACTCACGCGCTGGCAGACCTGGCTCGCGGCGGCCATCTGCGCGATATTGTTTCTTCCACATCTTTTGTGGCAGTATTCACACGGACTCCCATCGGTCTACTATCATTTGTTTGAACGCAACGCCAGTCAGTATAAATTTTCATTTACGTCTGAGTATTTACTTGGACAGATTGCGCTTGCAGGTCCTTTGATCGGCTGGCTCTTATTGTATGCGTTTTTTCGAAAGCGGCCGAAAAATCAGATGGAGAAAACCTTGCGGTGGACCACTCTCGGCGTGTACTGCGTTTTTCTGTTGGCCAGTTTCAAGGGAAGGGTGGAAGCCAACTGGACGGTGCCTGCATTTGTCGGGCTCATCGTACTGGCGCATCAGTATCTCATTGATGCCCCTCGCTTGCAAAAATGGGTATATCGCCTGTTCTGGCCCACAATGGCATTGATCCTGGTGGTGCGGATATATATGATGGCCGATGTGGTTCCCGCGAAATGGCTAAAGAAAGACGAATTCCATAAATCCAGGGAATGGGCACAGGCCATTAAAGATAGCGCGCACGGACTTCCGGTGGTGTTTCTTGATTCCTATCAAAAACCCTCCCAGTATTGGTTTTGGAGTGGCGATACCAGTTACGGATTGAACACCGCGCGCTACAGAAGAAACAATTACAATTTCTGGCCACTGGAAAAACAGCTGCAGGGACGGCAGGTTTTTGTGGTCTCCGATAGCGGCAGGGAGGTGATCACGGAGCGCAGTAACATTCCATCAAGAAAGTTATATGGCGTAGTGGTGGATTCTTTCTATTCACATGCGCAGGTTGGGATCACGATGAAAGGCGAATTCAAACAGGAAGGGAAGAAGATTTCACAGGAAGTATTTATGAGTCGGTCTGCATATTCACCGGATCTGCGCGTTGTGCTTGTTTTGTATAATCAGCAAAACCGCATCAGCTATATCATACCGGCAACTTATAAGTATCGGGATAGCGTTGACGATATTTGCTCAGCAAGTTTGGAAGGTGTACTACCGGGAACGTATACCCTAAAATGGGGGATTTCGTCTTGTATTCCTGGGAGGCCGAGTTTGAATAGTGTGGGGAAAATAATTACCATAAACTAGCAATTAACAATTGGCAATTGACAATTAGCAATTGGCACTAGTTACTAAAGTCTAGTCTTTAGATACCAGTGCCAATTGTCAATTGCTAATTGTCAATTGTTAATTACCACCCTAATGTCTTGATCTCCATCCAAATTTCCCATTTGCCGCAACACCCACCCTGCCCTCACGGAGACATACTTGGATAGTGGCTTGACGGTGTATTTAACCGGGTTTGGCAGCGCCGAGGCGATGAGTGCGGCTTCATATCGCGAAAGATTTTTGGCAGGCTTGTTGAAATAGACTCTGGATGCAGCTTCCACGCCATAGATGCCTTTGCCCATTTCGGAAACATTGAGGTACATTTCCAGGATGCGTTTTTTGCCCCAGATCTTTTCTATCATGAAGGTGAAATATACTTCAAACCCTTTGCGGATCCAACTTCGGCCCTGCCAGAGGAAAACATTCTTAGCCACCTGCTGGCTGATGGTGGAAGCACCCCTGATTCTTCCGGGCTTCTTCTCATTATAGGCCATCGCTTTTTTGATGCTCTTGAAATCAAAGCCATTGTGGTCCGGAAACACCTGGTCTTCCGATGCCATCACGGCAAGCTTGATATTCGGGCTCATCTCATCGTAGTTGATGTAGTCGCGCTTGAATCCATCACCGGTGAGCACGCTCCCCAGTTGTGTAAGCGTGATGGGAGGATCCATCCACTTGAGGAGGATGATATACAGAAATTGAGAGATGAAAAGATAGAGAAATATTTTCTTGAGAATGCGAAACACAGGCAAAGATAGGATTTAGGGGGAGGGTTTAGGGGGAGGAATTCCGCGGAGGCTGCATTGCCGCATTGTCACACTGCCACATTATCACATTGTCTTTATGTATTTCAAGTCATACCCTCGCCCAATCTCATACTTCCGCTTGCGAAACTTATTCATTAAAAAACCGCCCACAGCGATGCCGCCAGCGATGGCTACGGTGGAGCCAATAACGGGTTCCTTGAGATAGGCCGCATTGACAATGTGCAACAAAAGATAACCAGTACCGCCGATCATGAACAAGGTACCGTTGCGGACAAATTCAAATTTCGCGGGGGGCTTTCGGATCCACTGGATATCCGTCACGGCGTAAGGGATGAGAAAAGAGGTAACCGTGTCCAGGACCGATGTGCCCCACATATTGTACTGCTTCTGCACATTATAATACTGGATGAAAATACTATCATCCTGCACTCTTCTGATTATACCTTCCACTTCCAATCCCTGCGTTCCCATATCGATCTTCATCCCGTTGAAATAGGTCTTCACGGTTCTGCCTTTCTTGTTGCGAAGCGATACCATATCATGGCCCTTCACTTGCGCCTCTGTATAGATGCTGATCAACAAGAACCCCATCGTCCAAATCCAACTTTTCAAATCAACCTCCTTATTTGTTGTCTAAAAATAAGACTCCATAAATTAAAACTGCTGCAAAAATGACGAGTATCGTTCCAGATATTCTATTGATCAGCAGGATATGCCTTGGCGTAAGGCTATTCCGGATCTTTCCCGCCAGCATAACCTTGGCAACATCCGCCAGCATGTTGATCAGCAGGCAAACGGAAAAAATGATGATCCGGTCCCTGAGTCCGTGCAGTGCTGCAAATGTGGTGGCATTGAAAAGCCAGAAAAAGATCACATTCGGGTTCAGCGTATTGATCAGAAAACCAGACAGCGCGATCTTGGTGAAATCTGTAGTGCTGAAGTTGCGCACCTCTTCCGTTGCAGCGGCCCTGATGTCAACCTTTTTAAAAAAGATATAGAAGATGCCCATCGCACCAAGGAAGGCTGCGCCAACATAGCCGATCGGCTCCCTGAACTTCAATACCTCGCTGACCCATTGGGAAAAAAAGATGGAAAGAAAGACCAGAAAGATATCGCTGATCCATACGCCCGCGACAAAACTGAATCCACCGCGATGCCCATTGTTGATGCTTTGCTTGATGACTGTAAAGATGACTGGCCCAACAGACAGCGCCAGGATCAGCCCCAAACCCAAACCCTTTAGGATAGCATCTAGCATTATACGGTTTTGTGCTGGCCGATGAAGCGTTGCCAGTCCTCAAGCATTTTACCTTTCAGTACCCTTGGAAACTTATGTTGGCCCCCAACCTTTCCTTTGTATTCCATAAACTCCATGAAGGTTTTCTCTGGCAACACATCCAGGAATAATTCTTTCAATGCACTTCTCCGCTCCACAGCATAATCATCATTCAACTCGCACAGCTTCAAGTCGATCTTCCTTCTCAATTCTTCCGAATTCACTTTGTCGTCACAAGCCACATACCAATGGTGCGCAAAAAAACTGCCATAAGGTATCCCTGCAACGGTGTACTCCGGAATATCCAGATTCATCTCTTCCCCTACCATTTGTAAGGCCCTGTTCATGTTGTCCATACTCAGGTGCTCACCCACCAGGCTTAGGAAATGCTTGGTCCGGCCAGTGATTATGATCTCGCAACGCTCCAGGTTTACAAACTTAATGGTGTCCCCAATGAGGTATCGCCATGCTCCTGCAGAGGTACTCATCAGCAATGCGTATTCCCTGCCCTCTTCCACCTCGTGCATCATCAGGGTCTCCGGGTTCTCCACCAGGTTGCCTTCGTGATCAAAGTTCTTATCGTCAAAAGGAACAAACTCAAAATAGATATGTTCATTGGTCACCAACCGCATCCCATCAGGATGCTGACGATCCTGGTAGGCGATAAACCCTTCTGACGCAAGATAAGTTTCTATATATACCAGCGGATGCGCAAGCAGTTTTTCAAACCCTTTTTTGTAAGGCTCAAACGCCACACCGCCATGTGCAAAAAACTGCAAGTTCGGCCAGATCTCGTGAATATTCTTCAGGTTGTAACGCTGGATGATCATCTCCATACACATCTGGATCCAGGCCGGTACACCGGTTAAAAATCCAATGTCCCAATTGGGGGCCTCCTCCACGATCTGCTCCAGCTTTTTGTTCCAATCTTTCTCCCGGGCAATGGCCTTGCCGGGTTTGTAAAAAGGCGAAAACCAAAAGGGCGCCTTTTTGGCGGTTATACCAGAAAGATCACCGGCGTAATAACCCGGACCTTTCTGCAGATCCGTACTCCCACCCAGCATCAGGAAACCCCGACCTACATTTTTCCACTGTATATCCTCATAATTGCGGAGAGAAAGCAGTTGTTTGACCATTACGATGCGGTTTCCGCGCATCAGGTCTTGCGTAACGGGTATATATTTTGACGCCGACTCGGAGGTTCCCGAGCTCAGCGCAAAGTATTTGATCTTACCGGGCCAGCATACGTCCGGTACTCCATCGAGTGTCCGGTGCCACCATTCCTTGTGTAATTTAGAATAATCATAGGTGGGCACCAGCTCCTGAAATTTCTTTCCAGGGTGGCGAGAGAGCAAAATGTCGTCGAAATGATACTTCTGTCCAAACTCGGTATAACGTGCCTTTTTCAGGAGCTTTTTCAAGACCCTGATCTGCTGGCGCTTGGGCGTTCTTTGAGGTATTTTCAGCGCCCGGGCAATCGTTGGAGGCAGGTTGAACTCTATGAGCGACATCTATTGCAAGATAGGGTATTCAATCATTGTTTGGTTGCCATTTATCACGAACCGAGCCATTTATAGCCTTTTGCTATCAGATAGAGATCCTTGTAAATCGTGTACTCGCGGGCATACAATTGATCCAGTTTATACAGACCGTCATCAGCATCCGGATGCCTGCCGCCCGGCAGTCCGTTTGTGCCGAGGATTCCCTTTTTGATGCGCGGCAGGCCGTTATAATTGCTCATTTCGGTGCTGTATCCAATCCAGGTGCATTGCCCGCCCAACACTTTGATGGCATTTCCCAACAATCCAATTGGTTTCTTCACCAAGACCAACTGCAAGGGCCAGGTGATGAAGAACAACAATGCCGTCAACACATCCACCAATCGCTTCATCCTCCTTGCTGATGGACCGCCGAGGGAATATCCTGCCGCATCGGAAATGGCCTGTCCGCTGGATTTGCTGGAGTCTGATCCTACAATGGATTTGGCGCCACCGGCCATGATGCGCAAACGTGTATGCTTAGGAAGTTTTTTGGCTTGCCGGATGATCTCCTGGTAACTGATCCCGCCTTGGCAGAAGATGATCTCGCGCACAGGTACATCTTGCAAAAAGGTATCCAGGTGGCTTAACACAGTCAGGTGCGGGCCATCGTCTTCTTGCGGTGCGATCCTCCCGAGGATCCGCTGGCGTTTCTCCGCCGTTTCCATCAGGCTGCTCGCGTCTTCAAAGGAAGCCAGATCCGCAACTACCACGGTCCCGAGTTTCTCTTCTTCTTCGGCTTCAATCATGTTCAACCTGCGCATCCACCCCCTGCTGAGCACCAACAGTACAAAAGCATACAGTGAACCCAACAATAGGATCGCTCTTGAAAATCGATACTGCTCCGGCAGCAAGGCGTAAATCACCAATAAGGCCGTGGTGGCAATGACCGTAGAATGGATCAGGCGTCCACGCTTCTGCGAGCGGTCATACAGCCCCGCATAATACGCCGCAACAATAAACACCACCGTAAAGGCAGGAAAGGCCATGCCCAGCAAATCCCGGTTGTAAACAATCTCCGGTTTCACCAATCCATTCCAGGTATACTTTGCAGCGATGAAGGCAATGAGGATATTAATGGCATCAATGATGGGAAGGCCGAGTTTCTTCAAACCTCCCAGCACCGCCGTAATTCCGGCGCGGAACCAAATGGCCAGTGTGATGAAGAACCGAAAGAAAAATGCCGTGACGGATGTGTAGTGCTTGTCCACAAAAATAGCCATGGCCTTATAAAACATGCGCACGTAGTTGAGCGAACCTCGCTTCGTACTCTCTCCTTTAAAGTGGATCACGGTTGTGTCAGCCACATAAAAATTCTTCCATCCGCCCCGCTGCAACCGATAACTGAGATCGATGTCTTCCCCGTACATGAAAAACCGTTCATCAAAACTACCCACCGCATCTAATGCTTCGCGCCGCACCCACATGAAGGCACCGGCAAGCACATCTACTTCGTGATTATGGGCGGGATCAAGATGCCCGAGATGATATCGTCCAAAAATTTTGGACGTCGGAAATAATGTAGCCAGTCCGGCCAGTTTAAAGAAAGATGTGGAGATCGATGGATACGCGCGTTTGCTTTCTTTCAGGAAACGTCCACTCCCATCAATCATCTGAACACCCAACGCGCCGGCTTCAGGATGTGCATGCATAAATTGTAAGCAAATACTGAAGCAGTCTTCCGCAACAATGGTGTCCGGATTCAAAAACAAACTATGATCCCCCTTGCTCTGCGCCAATGCAAGGTTATTGGCCTTGGCAAAACCGAGGTTCTCCTTGTTCCAGATGAATTGCACTTCCGGAAATCTTGATTCCAGATATTCCCTGCTTCCATCCTGCGATGCATTGTCTACCACAATGACTTCGCCGCTCACCTGTTTCATCGCCTCCCTAACGGATAAGAGGCACTGCTCCAGGAAGTATTTGACATTGTAATTGACGATGATGACAGAAAGCAATGGGATCAATTTTGTCAAAAATAACTATATCGGCAACCTATTTAACGCATAGCTTTGTAAAATGCTGAAGACAACCCTGATCAAGGCCGCACTTGATGCCGGAAAACTGATCAAAGCATTCACCGCCGGCAGTTTTGCCATTCAGTCTAAAGATTCCGTCAACAACCTCGTCACGGAAGCGGATCATGCATCTGAAAAACTGATCATTTCTATCATCCGGGAAAGCTTTCCTGACCATTATATCCTCACAGAGGAAACAGGTGCACATCCCACAGACTCGCAATACAAATGGATCATCGATCCCATTGATGGTACCGTGAACTTCGCTAATGGTATTCCCATCTGCTGTGTGAGCATCGGCATAGAAAAAGATGGCGAGATGCTTATGGGTGCAGTGTATAATCCATTCATTGAAGAGTTTTTCTTTGCGGAAAAAGGGAAGGGCGCTTTTTTAAATGATCAGCCGATTAGCGTCAGTAAAAAAAATGTCTTGATGGAATCCTGTCTGGTAACGGGCTTCCCTTATAAATATCCCGAGTCCGGCGGCCTCCTGGAAACCTTCGGTTCCTTTATCAAGGCCGGGGTTCCCGTGCGCAGGCTCGGCTCTGCCGCCATCGATCTCTGCTGGGTGGCCTGTGGGCGGTTTGATGGATACTATGAATTCTCCCTCAACGCCTGGGATAGTGCAGCAGGATTTCTCATTGTGGAAGAAGCAGGTGGCAGGGTGAGTGATTTTAAAGGAAACCGCTATTCACCCTATCAGGAAAAAATCATTGCCACCAACGGCCAGATCCACGATCAGCTGGTCAATTGGATCAACAAAATCATCGGATAAGTTATGGAACAAAGGACTGAAATTGCTTCCCTAGGGGAGTTTGGCCTCATCAAACACCTTACCAGGGATTTCGATATTCAACAACCATCTACCATCCTCGCCGTTGGCGATGATGCGGCGGTGATAGACCACCTCGGCGCGCAAACCGTGATCACTACAGATCTGCTGATTGAAGGCGTGCATTTTGATCTCATGTATACACCGCTGAAACATCTCGGCTACAAGTCTGTGGTGGTAAATCTAAGTGATGTGTATGCGATGAACGCTCATCCCACACAGATCACGATGAGCATCGGCGTGAGTAACCGATTTAGTGTGGAGTCCCTGGATGAATTCTATGCCGGCGTGCTGGCCGCCTGCGAAACCTACGGCGTTGACCTCATCGGTGGGGATACGGCCTCATCCCAAAAAGGATTTGTGATCTCCGTAACCGCCATCGGCGAAGCCAAACCACAAAACATCGTCAAACGTTCCGGCGCCAAACCTGGCGACCTGATCTGTTGTTCCGGTTTCCTTGGCGGTAGTTATGTGGGCCTCTTATTCCTGGAAAGAGAAAAGAAGATCTATCTGGAAAGTCCCAATGTGCAGCCAGACCTTGAAGGAGAAGACTATGTGATCCGCAGGCTACTGAAGCCCGAGGCCAGAAAAGACATCATCGATTTCTTTGAAGAAAAAGGCATCATCCCCACAGCGATGATGGATATTTCCGATGGATTGAGTTCTGAGCTCCTCCATATTGCAGAGCAAAGTGGCACCGGTTCCGTGATCTATGAAGAAAAGATCCCGATCCACGAAGAGATGAGAAGGGCAGCCTATAAATTTGAAATAGATCCAACGGCCTGTGCACTCAGTGGCGGCGAAGATTATGAACTGCTCTTTACCATCAGCCAGCAGGATCTTGATAAGCTTACGCTCAACGAACAGATCTCTGTGATCGGTTATGTAACAGACGCTGAGAAAGGAAATACGATCATCACCAAAGGAGGAAGTATTCATGCCATTACCGCGCAGGGCTGGAATGCTTTTTCGAAATAAAGGAACGGGAATCCCGTTCTTGTGAATACCTATGCCGCTGAAGCACATTTACATATCCTGTACCCTTCTGGTGCTGTCGGCCTTTGCGCTGTCTTGTTCCCACAGCACCGCATCACAGGCTTCGGCACGCAAAGAGATCGTACACAAATATTCACCGGATGAACTGCGCGAAGACTTTGACGTGATGCGGAACATCCTTGAAAAATTTCATCCATCCTTATATTGGTACACTTCTAAAGACAGCATGGACATGCTGTTCAACGCTTATCGTGCCGCTATCAAGGATTCCATGACGCAGCAGCAGTTTGGCTTCAGCGTACTGGCGCCCATCACCACGGCTATCAGATGTGGCCATACCTCCTTCAGCTTTTCGAAAAAATACAATGAAGGAATGCGTGGGCTGCGGCTGCCATCCTTTCCCTTGTTTTTAAAAGTGTATGAAGATTCGATGATCGTGCTCGGAAACCTGAACCGAAAGGACTCTGCCATCCGGCGCGGCACCACCATTATGGGGATCGATGGGCAATCCGTGGAACAGATCAGCAACACGATGTTCAGGTATATGCCTACAGATGGCTTTGCAAACAATATCAATTACATCCGTCTGTCTAACAACTTTCCTTATTATCATCGGAACATTTACGGTCTCAAAAAAACCTACCAGGTCAATTACATTGACAGCCTTGGACAAATAAAATTGGCCACGGTTCCTTTGTATGAACCCGCTGCAGACACGCTGAACAGGCCCAAGCGCGACAGCACCGTGCGTGCGCCTCGACCGCCGAAACCTTCCCGCAGCCAACGTATGAAAGACATCCGTTCTCTGCAGTACATCGCACCCGGCAACAGTATTCCATCGGCCTCAAAAATACACGGCGGCACCATGGTGATGACCCTGAATAGTTTTGATGGCCATGCTAACCTGCCCGGATTTTTCCGAAGATCATTCCGGCTCATGCGGGAACAAAAAGTCACCAACCTTGTCATTGACATCCGCAGCAATGGTGGCGGTAAAGTGAATCATTACACGCGACTCGCGAGTTATCTCAAAGCAGAAAAGTTTCGGGTTGCGGATTCTGCGTATGCCATTCGCAAGGGTTTCGGTTCTTACGGAAAATATTTCTCGATGCGGACCCTGAATGCGATTGCCCTGGGCATGTTCACTGCCAAACGTGATGATGGCAACTATCATTTCAAGTATTGGGAGAAACATGTGGTGAAGCCGAGGAAGAAAGATTTCTTCACCGGTAAGGTCTATGTTGTTATCTCGGGTCCAACTTTTTCAGCATCCACGCTTTTTGCGCATACCATGAAAGGCCAGCAGAACGTGACCCTCGTTGGCGAAGAAACCGGTGGCGGCGCTTATGGCAACAATGGATTGATGATTCCTAACATCACCCTGCCCAATACCGCTATTCGGGTAAGAATACCGTTGTTTCGTTTGGTGCAATATCAACACGGACCGAAAGATGGAAAAGGCGTTACGCCCGATGTGAATGTTGGACCTTCCGGTATCGCAGCAGTGAATAACATCGATCTCAAAATGAAAGCGGTTCTGCAATTGATCCAATCATCCAATGGTGAAAGGATCCCTGTCGCGCAGGAAAGGTAGTTTCTCCCTGATTTGGTCTAGGGTAGACTTTTCCAGGGTCACTGTTTCAACCACAGCATTATTGGCCCGCGTAAATAAAACCTCGCCCAAGGGATCGATCACCATACTATCTCCACTGTGATGAATCCCATTACCGTCATCCCCCACCCTGTTTACACCAATCACATAGCATTGGTTTTCAATTGCCCTCGCCTGAAGCAATGTTTTCCACGCATGATTGCGGCGTTCCGGCCAGTTGGCCACATAGATCAGCAGATCATATTCCGGCGCATTGTTCTCGGTAGGCTGTTGCCGGGCCCAGACCGGAAAACGGAGATCATAACAGACCTGTAAATTAATCTTCCAGCCTTTAACCTGCGCGATGAGCCGGCGCGAGCCCGATGCATAATGCTTGTCTTCTCCCGCAAACGCAAAAAGATGGCGTTTGTCGTAATAGCCATATTGTCCATTGGGCAGCATCCAGATCAACCGGTTGAAATACTGGTCTTTATCCTGGAGGATCACGCTTCCTGTGAGGATGATCTTATGGGCGGTGGCCATTTGTTTCATCCATTGCACCGTGGGGCCGTCCATGGTTTCAGCGAGTGTTTCGGGTTTCATGCTGAAGCCTGTGCTGAACATTTCCGGAAGCACAACCACCTCGGTTTTTCCAGCGGATTTGATCTGTTCTTCCAGCATGGAAAGATTGGCCAATGGGTTCTCCCAATGAAGATTCGCTTGAACAAGTGTAACAGTAAGTGAAGACATGCCGCAAATTAATTAAATTACAACGGGTGGGAAAGCCGCCTATCCATCAAACTCAATTCAACGAATATGCATCGGTCCACATTTTTACAGCAATCCGCACTCTTAGCCGCTGGTGCCTTGATGAACCCACTTCAATCCTGGGCCTCAGAAAAACCAGACGGAAAGATCCGTGTAGCCGTGATTGGCTGCGGCAGCGTGTCTGGCATGTACCTGCCCCACCTGACGAAATCACCCTTTGTGGAAGTAGTGAGTGTCTGCGATATCATTCCCGACCGTGCGGCCAGTAGAGCAGCCGAATTCAAAGTGGCCCATCGATACACAGATATCAACCAGTTACTGGCGGGAGAGCCTTTTGATTTACTGATCAATCTGACGGACATGCAGGAGCATGGAAGGTTGAATAAGATTGCACTCAATTCCGGTAAGCATGTATGGAGTGAAAAACCACTGGCCAATTCATATAAAGAGGGAAAGGCGCTGCTGGATTTTGCGAAATCAAAAAAACTTAGGCTCTGGGGAGCGCCAGCGGTAGTGAACTCTCCGCAGTTTGCATTTATGGCTAAGTCCATTTTGGATGGTAAGCTGGGGAAAGTGGCAGCGGCTCATGCGCACTATGGACACACCGGTCCTACCTGGTCCGCATTCTTTTATGAGAAAGGTGGCGGAAGTCTGCCCGATCTCGGCGTATATAACCTCGCAACCCTTACCGGATTGCTGGGACCTGCATTGTCTGTAGTGGCGATGACGAGTACTGTTACTAAAGAACGCACAGTTGATAATAAGGGAAAGATAAAAGTAGAAGCGGAAGACAATGCCATGGTGCTGATGGACCACGGGAATGGAATCATCTCACATGTGCAATGTGGGTTCAACTATTTTGATCCTTACGGTCATGAAGGCAAGGGGCAGGACCATCCCACGATAACCATCTGGGGCTCCCATGGAAACATGGCATTGGCGGGATATGATTGGGCACCTTATGGCGTTGACCTCGCGGTATCCTGGACGGAAAAGCCGGTGCGTTATGAGCCCGATCCTAAGGATTACGTTTGGCAGCAAGGCGCATCTGTTGTGTCTGAAAGCCTGGTGAAGGGAACAGAGCCTCGCATCAATGTTGAACACGCGTTACATGTACTGGAAATCATTGAAGCGGCAAGAACCTCCGGACAAACCGGACAACGCGTAAAACTCAGTTCGTCGTTTCCTTATCCAATGGTAAAATGATTAAAGCAGAAATCATACAAGAACTCAGCCGCGCCTACGCGCAATATGCTCAGTATATCGATGGACTTACGGAGGAGGAATTTCTGCGCAGTGTGAACAATAAGTGGACCGCAGGTCAACAAACCGAACATTTGTTGCGCTCTGTGAAACCCCTCAACCAGGGACTGCAATTGCCGCGGTTTGTTTTCAGGCTCTTGTTTGGCAAGCCAAATAGGCCCGGGAGAACCTACACACAGTTGGTAGCTAAATATCATCTCAAGTTGCAGGCAGGCGGAAGAGCATCCGGTGCCTTTATTCCGAAAGACGTCTCCTACTCTCAAAAACAAGCGCTGCTAACCGCACTGAACAACCATGTGCACAAACTACAGGTGCGGCTAACCAATTACAATGAAAAAGACCTTGATCAGTATCTTATCCCGCATCCGCTCCTCGGAAAATTGACGATCAGGGAAATGATGTACTTCACCATCTACCATGTGATTCACCACCAGAGAAACATCCAGGAAATGCTTCAGCCGGCTAATCAATAAGCATTATCTTTATATCCAGGACCGAATCTGCTCTGTCACATCATGTATAACTCATATATGTTCCTTTCTTGGGTTGATGTTCCGTCAGTGGCATAAAAAAAATTTTGGCTCCCCCTATGTGTTGAAAAACAATAGATTACAAATGGTGTATAATCCGTAACCTGACAGAAAGTGTTTTGGCTTCGTTTTTGAGTAAAAGCGATTGCTGCCAGACAACATATTCGATAAGACCAAAACTGTAGTTATGATTAGTCTAAATGATGTTGCCCAGGTGGGTAGGTTTAAAAAAGTGAGCTATAAATTTGTACGCGAGGACCAAGAGCGTCTGAATCGTATAGAATTGAAGTTGTATGACAGCCAGTTGGAAGACAGTGTGAACGAGGAAGACCTTGCGAAATCCTGCGCCGCCCAGTTCGTTCGCCGCTTCTCACCGGTGGGCGACTACAATATCATTGACGTGTGGCTGATCAATCGCGGCAACAAGTCCATCATTCACGATGGTATTTTCACCTTCTCGATCAACGAGTTATAAACAAAGGTCATTCGCCACCAGCAAGATCCGCTAGTGCGGCGTGTACCAACGGTGTTTCAAATCCTCTTTGCATCATATACTGCGTGACCTTGAATTTTTTCTGATAGGCCCGCAGGCCCTCACCCTTCAGCTGTTCCATTTTTTTCTCTACCTGATCCCTGATTGTTTTTTCATAGGCCTCTTCATCAATTTCCTGCATGCCTTGCTTGATGCAGTATGCACTGACACCCTTCTGCTTGAGTGCATGCATGATCTTCACCCGCCCCCAATGTTTGCTCCTGAAATAGCCTCCCACAAAAGCGCGGGCAAACCGTTCTTCATTCAGGTAGTTCTCTTCAATCAAAGTGGATATCGCTTGATCCACGTCATTCTTGTACAAACCGAAACTATAGAGCTTTTCTTTTACTTCCTGGTGACAGCGCTCCTGGTAGGCACAATAGTGCCTCAACTTCTGCAACGCCTCTTCTTTACTCAGTCTTTTTTTAATCATAGTAATTCCTTCCCCTACTTCCTTCCCCTTTCGCCTATTCTTCAAGTCTCGCCAAACACCCATACTCACTCTTCAACAGGTCATCATATTCATCCGCCCTGCGAAAAAGACTTCTGAAGGTTTCTGTACCATTGTCCTGGTTCAGATCCATATCATAGATGATGCTTGACAACACGATGTTCTGTTGAAAACAACTCAACACTAAACCCTTAACTCTATAGTTCTCCTCTAACAAGAACTGATAAAGCTTTTTAATATTGGCCGTATCCGTCGGCAGTTGGCACAGGAATGCATCCGCCGCAACGAAGAAACTCTCCGTATTATATTTGATACGAATCTTCGCGCTGCCTTCTTTGACCTCCCAGTTGTTCGCCCCATTACGGGCCAGCTTAATGTCTTTACCCAGCACACGTAAAATATCTTCCACCACCTTCGCCACACCTACAGTCTCCGCTTCTTTCTCTGGCAGCAAGGGAAGGCTCACTTCCGTACCGCAACTCGGACAGTATTTTCCCGAATCAATATTGCTGGCCAATACCAAAAAATCACAGGATGGACACCTTGCCGATATCTCACCACGATGTGGCTGATAAATGGCCAAGGCCGTCTTCAGGTAATTCACAGGCAAGGCAAAGCCAAGATTATCTCCACCACGAATGATGAAGGAGTTCACCCCAATCACCTCACCGCGCTGGTTCACCAAAGGACCACCACTATTGCCCGGGTTGATGGCCGCATCGATCTGGATAAACTTCAACCCATCCCTGATCCTGTTGACCTTACTCACCACGCCTTGCGTAGCAGAATAGTTCAATCCATACGGATGACCAATAGCAATCACCGGATCACCATCTTTAATATTTTCAACTTCACCCAACACGATCGCAGGAAGGTCAATATCTTTGGGCGGTTCCAAAAAAGCGAGGTCGTGCTTGGTATCTGAATACCACACGCGAGCCAACATCTTCTCAAACTGCTTGCCCGCAATGCTCACCTCCGGCGTGTCTTTGACCACATGCTGGTTGGTGACAATCAAATCATGCTCCCTGATATAGAACCCAGTTCCCGTACCTGTTTGCGTAGCGATCTGGATCACCACATACTGATACTGCTCAATAATCTGTTGTGCCGACGTACTGTCCATAAGCCCTACTGTCCTCCATCGAAATTTAATCCCTGTATCTCGGCCAGAAAGCTGAGATTGAAGTTAATAATGTTGTCGTACCGCAAGTTCTGTTCTTTCCACGCCAGGTGCGGGTATTTTTCTTTCCAATTACCGATGATTTTACTGATGGCCGATTCAATTTCACTCTGCTCAAACTGGTTGGATGCAGGATCATACAACAAGTTCGCAAAGCCCAGGGCTTTGAAATACATCGGATAGTTGACCCGCATAAAAATTTCAATCAGTTCACCGAGTGGCTTCGGTAAACTGTATGAATATTGGCAATGGGTAAGTCCATACTCCAGAATCTGCCTTGCGATCTCCGGAAATTTATTGTCGCGATACCACAGCATGTTCTGCCCCGCAGTTGTCAGTGCATCACTAACTACTTTATGCGGTTGCGGCGCAACAATGGAAAAAGTAGAAGTAGGTCGGAAGAAGTATGGCAGAATGTCTTCATCCTTCTTATTCAGCAAGGTGCGGAAAGCTTCCGTCATCAGATAATTTTTCTCCTGTGCCGTTTTCTCTTCCTTAGTGAAATAAATGCTGACAGCTTTTTCAATCTCCTGTAAAAGTTTTCCTTCCGGCGTCAACAGATAGTCCAATCGGTACCCCAGGCCAAGTAACATATACGCAATGCCCCCGGCCATTTTATCTTTATCGAGGGTATCGATATACGTGACGGTATTGCCGATGAACTCGCGGAAATACTGCAGCTTGACCATCTTCTCCTGATCAGACAGGGGTTGAATATGATCTGTATCGATCTGTTCCAGATGCGCAAAGTCCTGCACGAGGAGATCATCTTGTTTATCCGCCTTTGTGGCCAGCTCTTTGAGGCCGTAATACAGTTTATTGGGATTGGCCGTCTCGATCTCACTATCAAACCGCATACAGATCCGGTTGTCCTGCAGGCTGTACCTGCAGTAGAACAATTGGTAGTTCTGCTCCAGCAACCTGCGCATCACCGGTACACTTGGCTGCGGCATGCGCGCGATACTCACCTCCGCCGTAACGGCTCGACCATCACAATGGCCGCGCACCACTTTGGAGCCCTGGTAGATCGTAAAATCCAGCAGCTCGCCCTTCCGTTCCGTATGCACGTTTTTGGCATGATCGTCCCGCAGGTAGATGAAAAAAGCGTCTATGCTTTGCTGGTATTTTTTCTCTTTGAAGAGATTATCGGCCACGGTCCACTGGCCTACTTTTGCCGCGGTTTTGTTGTTGTCTGAATATCGACCA
>Ga0214163_1000333_pt1 | contig 22343 bp, 20 predicted proteins | sample LakMenepilimnion_2_FD_153001 | JGI IMG/M metagenome (GOLD analysis project Ga0214163, IMG submission 153001) | Freshwater microbial communities from Lake Mendota, WI - Practice 15JUN2010 epilimnion v4 | ecosystem: Environmental > Aquatic > Freshwater > Lake > Epilimnion/Euphotic zone | place... | reverse complement strand
GCCGACATTAAGCAAGCTGGACAAGTACGTCGACCCATACACGTTCATGTTGCTACTGATTGTTGCATTCTTCCACAACGAGGTATCCCCGAAAACAGCGAGAGTGTTTGATATAGCAGCAGTGCCACCCACCGTTACATTACTATATATGCCCGTATCCCCACATATAGTGGTGTTGTTGGACACCGTTACATTTGAACCAGTGTAAACATTGCCGCGCACAATAAGATCGTTGGATACAGAAGCATTCGACCCCATGAAAACGCTTTGTGAGATAGCACCAGTGCCATATGCGATGATGTCGTTGGATATTGACATGGACCTACCGACGGATAGATTGCACGATACGTATGTATTCGCGCCACAATTTACATCATTGGACACGGTTACGTTGTTCCACATGAAAGCATTACCAAATACTGTCAAATCGTTTGAAGACGTCAAATTGCTCGATATGATGGCATTCCCGTTCGTGATGAGGTCGTTCGACAAAGACATTGTCCCTCCAAACCATGCTGAGCCGCTTGCCAATACGTCGTTGGAGATGCTTACGTTGGATCCAAAATAGCTCTCTTTCTTAGTCAACACTCGGCCATCAATGAAAGCATCACCGAGCAAGTGCAATGCACCATTCAATGAAAAATCACCCCCAACGTACAAGTTGTTAGACATAGACACATTGCAGCCAACATCGACGCTTTTGGCGATTTGGGCATCCCCTGTACTGACCAGATTGTTAGACAACGTCAGAGAACCATACGACACGACCGAATTACAGAAAGTACTGAAATTTTCGACGATCAAATTCTGCAAATTCATCGTATTGTACATGTATTGATCAAGATACCCCTTGCTGGCCTTTTCAGTAATCAGTAGTGTATCCGAACCGTTTGACGCAGTGCGTGTACTGTTTGTCGTTATACCATTCGTCCAGTATCCATTGAGAATGAAATTTCGATCTATCCTCAAGTTACAACTCACGTGCAAGTTTTTCAGCTCTGTGTAGATGTATGCTATGCTCTTCACGATTTCGTCTTGCTTACCAATACGGATATCGTTGTTGTTTCTTCTGCTCGTGTAATCTAAAATGCACTGCTCTGAAGTAAAAAACTGTGCATCGGGATAAAGAAGCTTATACAGGTCAACGTTGAATTCTGGGTCGAGTCCATAAAAACGGTTGCTGAAGTCACCATAAATCGGTGCAGAAGAACGCAAGTTGCGCGTGAAGTTCACCTTTGCTAGCCTGTCTGCATCATATATCCTTTGTCCAACCAATAAGAACTGATCGTCCATGTTGGAAAATTCTCCTGTGATGTAATTCGATACTGTAAATGTGTTTGTGAGTGCATCTATGTCCGTTACGAGAGCGAATACTTCATTTTGGTTTGCATTCACGGTGATTTTTATGTCATCGCCTACGTTTAGGTTACTCTCGTTCACTTGATAATCGAGATCCATATACCCAAACACATTATTTGAAACTAGTTTTAGAGTTTTGTACACAGACGGTATATACATGCCAAACTTGTCTAGATCATATGAAGAGTACCCGTCATTAATCATTGCGGTTTTGATCAGTTGATTGAATCCGCTGATGTTCAAACCATCTTTATTGTCCGCAAGGAATATCCTCCCATCGTATATGGGAGGTATATTGCATAGAGAGTACTCCAAGTTACTTCCGTTGGGGTCTGATACAAAGTAATTGCGTGCATCTTCAATGGTTATCACATTCGAAAGCGCTGATAGCTCAGGGTTTAGAAACAAAAGAGTTCCAGCATTGAAATCGTCTGGCAACGACATCTATATACTAATATATAAGGAATATAAAGTTGGTACATATATCACAAGTACTTTCTACGATGGCTTACGAGTCACTTATTATGATGGCTACAACTATTGCAGCACCAATCATGTTTCCAAGATTTTTTTGGAAATCAGAAAGAAAACCACGCATCAAGACTCTTTGTTTTGATGTAGTCCGCGACAGTGACAATCCTTACATTGATGAAGCGACGTCGATTACCTTGTATGATCCTGACACTCGACAACAGTATTTTGCAAAGAATATCTATGACGATGCCTGTTACGAAGATATTTGTGCTGTATTTGAAGATATTGGTCAGAACTACGACGAGATTTATTTGATTACAAACGACGAAAAACATGCTGCTCATTGCTTCAAGGTCATTATGGCATATTTTATCGAGAACCACGGGCTCAATATCAAGTTCATTGACCTGAAACGTTTGTTCTACTGCCTACACCCACAAGTTCCCAACATTACTTACGCCGACATGATTGAATACTACAGAGTTCAAGAGCTGGATAGTCCAACCTTGAATTATTGCCAACTGTTCGAGCATTTGCTTGAAGATTATGATATGGACATTCGAGATGACATGGGCAAACTTACGCTATTGTACAACGATATGAACCCAATTTTGGCGTGAAACACAGTTTTTTTGTAGGATAAAAATAGGTATGAACTATTTCTACATCCCCGACTTCACCAACATCAATGATGATATGATCCGCGCCGTCATTTTTACAGACGTGAAGAAGATGTGTTATAAACCACCCCACACAGGCGACATATATTTTCATCTAGACATCACCAATCCCACACAGTTTCAATCCTCCGCGTCCGAAATATCAAGCTCGATATGCAGACTCGATCGTGATGTGTGCGTCGACCTCCGTTTTGTATCAGCAGGATGGAAGCTGGCGCTATGTCAGGTGGTCGTCAAGGATTGTTACACTTTTACAAAGAGTACCAAGAACGCACATTGCCTATACTTTCAAGACAAGCTTCGATTCAAAGGTATGTTGAACGATGCCATAAATGAGTATATGTGTGCGACTGCCTCGAGAGATTTTTCAAACGAGTTCATTTTTTACAATGTTGGAAAACATGACAACAACCAGCTCAGCAAACGTCTACACCATATAAAATCAATATTTGGTCGCACTAAACAACTTGAAACAACCATGCTCTTCGAACGAAGCCTCAGCAATCGACCTCGTGGTATTGCCATAGAGCACAACAAAAACGCATGTTTTTCAACCATCTGCATAACCGATACACACGGTACCTACGTATCCGGTGTCTTTAGGTATTTCGTCAAGCATGGCGCTGCTACGAAATATAATTTTGTTGGCATCGTGATGGACGATGCTGATGCCGTGTTGAGCGTATACAACCCATGCTTGGTATTATCCTTTACAACAGTCAATACAGGGGATGAACCAACATCTGTATCAGTTGCCATGGTTGAGTGCGCAAACCAGTCTTTGCTGCCACAAATTTTCAAGATTGGCGAACGAGTAGGAGAGCGCGTGTGCGTTAAACATAACCCGACCCTACCACCGGCGACCATTGCTATATCTGTTGCCAATAACCAACTAGCACATGGTGTGTCCCTTGGTATTAATATTATCAAGGCACTCACAAAAAACTGATTTAACAGATAAGAATGATTAGCATACATAGAACTCATGAAGATCATCTCGTGGAACGTGAATGGGATCGCTGCCGTTGGCAAGAAAGGCATGGATGGAGTGCGCCTTGTGGTGGACAAAAAGAAACCTTTGCCGATGAACGTTTTGCAGCATTTGCTGAATTCAGAGATGCCTGACGTCATGTGTCTTCAAGAAACTAAAACATCTACGGGAAACATCGGCGAATTTGAGAAGTACAGGCATATGTATCCAAACATATACATATTATGCTCTGATATGCGCAAGGGTTACTCGGGAGTAGCTATGCTCGCTAAACAAAAACCTAAAAACGTGTGGTTTGGGTTTGAAAAACTCACATTGGATGGCGCCGATAGCCTTCACAAAGAAGGAAGGATCATCACCGCAGAGTTTGACAAATGCGTGCTTATAACGTGTTACACGCCAAACAGCAAAGCAAAGTTGGAGCGGCTCGACGAGCGCATCAACGCATGGGAACCATTGTTTCGCAGTTACGTCAAATCGCTCCAAGACACGATTCAAAAACCGGTCATCATTGTCGGCGATCTAAATGTTGCACCCAGCGCTATTGATATTCATAAACCCAACACACACACCAAATCCCCAGGCTTCACACCCGAGGAAAGAGATGCATTCCAAAAACTATTGACGGAATGCAATTTGGTCGATGCCTTTAGGGTGCTACAACCCCAATCCACAGCATACACGTACTTTAGCAACTTTGCTCGCAGCAGAGAGCGGAATGTTGGTTGGCGAATTGACCTGTGCTTGGTTCCTGACTCATTAAAGACAAAGATTACATCATCCACAATGTTGCCCGAATACTTTGGAAGCGATCATGTTCCCATCATGGTGTGTATTGACGACATATAAAGATATTGTAGTTTGCTCTATTTACTATCATTAGTTCTTGAAAAATGAATGCATATAAACGTTTCCAATATGCCAGTCGTGGGGATGGTTGTGTGCCACGAGCATATATCGTTCAAAATCGGTTCAAGGTGTTGCCTGGCTACAGGGACAAGTTTGAGTCGGCATGGATGACGCGTAAATCGTATCTGCACGAAATGCCTGGCTACATTTCATTTTCTCTACTTAAAAACGAAATTGTGGGCAAAAATGAATACATTAGTCACACTGTTTGGCAAAACAAGGAAAGTTTTGACAATTGGCTCGCTTCACCGCAGTTTGAAAAGAGTCACGCATCAAGCAAGAGTGCTGGTTTCATGAGCGTTTTGCAAGAGCGACCTGTATTCGACTGTTACAACACCTTGTTATGACAAACTTATTACCGCAAGCGTGCCGGAAGCGTTGACTGATGTATAGCCGAACGTCCAAGATTGTTGAGGATTCAACTTGTTGTTCATCACCCAAGCAGGGAACGATATCAACGTATTGTTTTCCGCAGCTGTCGCTGAATATGTGGATGACACAACGACACCATTGATACGTATTTGTGCATTCTTTAAGGACATATTACTTATATTTTTTACTGTGACTTCTTGTTGATACATGGTAGTTCCACTACCATCTTTCCATGTTGATTTTTGAATCACGCTCAACGACACCTTATCCGTGCTTGGTTGAGGGTTTGGAGTTGGAGTTGGAGTTGGAGTTGGTTTTGGTTTTGGTTGAGGCTGAGGTTGAGGTTGAGGTTGAGGTTTTGGTTGAGGTTTTGGTTGAGGTTTTGGTTCAGGAGTTGGTTTTGGTTGAGGTTGTGGCGTGATCCCGAAATCAAAATGGGATGCTTTAGGGCACGTTTTGTTGATCATTTGCATTTTCGACGCAATAATTGTTTTCCAATCGCTTTCCAAAATTCCGTGGAATCCGCTGCCATTGTTATTCAGGCACCAATAAAATGCATTTGTTAGTCCCCACGCATTCATGTATTTGGCGAGGTCAGATGCCCACTGAGTATCCATTGCATCGTTGTGATTGTAACCGTACTCTCCGATGACGACGGTAGCACCGCTTTTAACGAGAGAACCAAAACAACTATCGAGGTATTTCTTGTTGTCGAAACCTTGAGTGCTTGGATAGTTCCAATGTTTGTAGCAATGCGGACTGTATATCACCTTTGAAGGAATTTTTAATGTGATGGGGCGACTTTGAGCTCCGGCTACACTATCTCCCCAAATGTCCATGGTAACACCCGCGACACAAATTAGGACCTTGGGATTGACGCTGTGGATAGCATTCCCTATGCGCTCGCACGCTGATGCCCAATCTGCAGTTGGATCGTTGCCACCCCATGTAGCGCGACCATGAGGCTCGTTTTTAATGTCCATGGCAAATACGTTTGGACTGTTCACATACCGGGATGCCACAGCTTTCCACGCTGCAATGACGCGGCTTTCGGGATACTCAGCAGTATACCATACATCTGTGATGTCCTCTGAATCCTTCATACGATGCATATTCAACATCACCACAATACCGGCCGCCGCACACTTCTGAACGACGGCATCCAACATTCGCCCAGCAGTCCAATTGTTCATTCCCGTGTTCAAAGACTCATTAACAGAATTCACTTTGTATGTATCGAGGTTCAACATGACATCAGCAGACATGGTCAGACGAACAGCATTCAACGCATTATCTTTGCAGATGTTGACGTATGTGTCTAGAGATTGTGCCCACAGCGCATGCACGCTGTTCGTGCCAGTTTCGAACCCAAACCAGTTTATTCCCCGCAAAAATACCTCTGAACCATTCGCGACGATTTTGCCTTCACGGGCAAAAAACTCCATGTATTTTATTACTATAAGCGCACAAAAGAATACGGTAGTGAAATATTATATTCATATCAATCAAATGATCACACTACGTGAGTTTTGGATAGCGTTCATCACGATCTCCATCGCGGTTGCTGGTATCGTAATCGGGGTCACTTACGCATCACTAAAAAATGAGCACTTTCAAAAAGATCCAACATACGTGCACATCATTACATCAGACTACGAAATCAAACCCTACCAAGAACAGCCCAAGTCCGTGAGATTGCTGGTTAGCAAGACCTTGCAAGGCGAATGGGGCAATGACGCCATAAATTACACAGATGACTTCAATGATAAAACTTGGAAATACCCCGACGCACTATATGTGATGACGGACAAAAAAGGAGCATTCAAAGGATGTGCTGGGATTGACCGCAAGTATATGCTGCCTTGCATCAGTCATATTTACGTCGCTAAAGAAGATAGGCATAAGGGGTATGGAAAGGTGTTGTTTGACACTGTTGTACAACACGCTAAGAATGTGGGACACAGTCGTGTCCATGGTCTATGCAAGGACCATTTGGTCGACTACTATACCAATTTTGGATGTTACAAAAAAGGTGGCTTGGGTGGGTTCAATTGGTTGTGTTTGGATGTATAGGCGTGGAGCTCACAATGTGCGCGTGGCAACGCTATACAACGATTCAGTTATCTGTAGTATCGTACTTATGTCTTCAGAATTATCTAATGAAAATACACTCCACTCGTCACAACCAACAATAGGCAATTTGCAACGCAATGGTTGGATATGCTTTTCAAAGTCATTGATGCCGTTGACCACAGAATCCACCGGAGTGTAATACAGACGCTTATACGCAGGTACTGTCTTGCATAGCTTCAACTCCGTCAACGACAAATCCGTCGTTTCGCAATAATAATAATGCGGTCGGTTTTTGTACCTTGATAATGCGTAAATAGCAAACATTTTATTACCATTGTCTGTATCGACTCTGTCAAAATATGAGTAATTACACGTGATTGATACATTCATTTTTCTACGGGACATACACATCATAATGTACTATGAGTACTTTATCATAGACTTAGATACTTTCAATGACGCTTCCTAAACTCAAAGCAAATCAAATTACTTTCATGTTCAAAGGTAGATGACTCTGACAAAATATGAATAATTACACGTGATCGATAGTCTGATATCCATTATGAGACAATATCATAGACACAAATACTTTCAATGACGCAGCACGTTGCGTGTAAACTCACCGAGATAATTTCCCGGCGGATAAAATTTCATCACGACGATGGTAGTACCACTTGGACACACATTCACAGCCATGCCAACTTGAGTACTACCTACCCACACGAGCTGAGTAAAGTGCCCAGTTGCCTGTGAGAAACCAGGATTGTTGAAGTCATAAAAAACCACTTCCTTGTGGAATTCTCGCACAGCAAGCGCACCGATGGAACTCGTCTCGATACCACTTCCCCACAAGAGGTTCTCACCCCACGTACGATTGGGATCGTGACCATTGGGACACTGTGATGCCCATCGCGATGCTGCAGCAGCTATTGTCGCATTCCAGACCAGAGGTGGAGCGCGATGCCAAGCACGATGTGCGTTTGCGTCGCTGATGGCTTGCGCGAACTCTTTGGGGACATATGACTGTGGAGAAGGAGACGGTGTGGGACGAGGAGTTGGAGAAGGAGACGGTGTGGGTGGCTTGGGACGAGGAGAAGGTGAAGGTGTTGGCTTCTTTCTTGGAACGCAAGCAATGATGGGTGAGATGTCGTTTGAGCAGTGAATAACATTAGTTGTCGCACAAATATACATATTGTAATAACCTACTGGACATGTCATCGCCGCATCGACAATAGGTATGGGGACCGCTAGCATCGTACAAATAGCAAAAATCAGTTGAAGACGATTCATTGGATTGTTGTACTCTATCCCCAAGTGTTGGCCTTTAAGTACCTTGTCTTGTGCTTCAAGCGCCTAATTTTTGAAGTTTGATACGAACGCCTTTTGCGACGGTGAAAGTACTCTTGTTTTTCTTTTTGTTATTTAGTGCTCCTCCTGCAAGCGAACCTGGACCCTCTGCAGGGGGAACATAGTATGCGATGTATTTTGTGTAACTAGAAAACATGCTGTCAACCACTTCTTTTTTAAAGATCTCAAATTTGCAACCGGACGGCAGTAAATACTCGTCTTCATCAGAATGATGCGAGTCTTGACAGATCTTGAGTATTTTGTAGGATTTGTTGCCAAAGAATCTGATTTCTAGAAGACAACAGAATGGCGCTGCTGGCTTGGCCTTGTCATTCTTCATAAAGCGTTGCGAAATCAAAGACGTGCTTGATGTAGAAACGTACCCCTTGTTCTCGATAATATCACCTGCCTTGTAATTTTGCATCCCATCAAAGTACATCCCACGATACAAAACAAAATCTAGCGAACTCTCTACGAAGGTCGGTTGTATTAAATCAAAAATACTATTGATGTTATTGATGTATTCCGCGACCTTCTTCATATCCGTTGACTGACCGCGCAAACATCTGTTGATGTCCGTGAACTGACAGCTCGTATACGCCTTGATAGCCGCCAACTGCTGAGGACTTAGTACACTGCAAGATTGAATACCTGGGTGCATTGGCTCCGATAGGATCATTGCTGTTTGTTATTATTTGTGTATATATAATTTTCCATCATCGCCGTCACATGAGTCGGATCAGCTATATGCACATTGCCATCCGAGATATCTTCTTTCAGGAACCCAGACTCGTCATGATAATGTGGGTATGTGTCGAAGAATACCCAGTTATGGACATGACACATCTGACCCAAGAGCGAGTTCATCATCATAGTGTAGGTAAGACGATCGTCGTCACTTCCAACAAAGGGATATAATGGATTGTTCTTGTGTTCTACGTACCTACAAGGTGGAGGTATCCCTAGTACACCGACTTGCACCCCATAGGTTTGGACACAAAGATTGACAGCATTTTCATAGCCTTGGACGAGTGTCCGTATGATTTCTTCGGCAGCTCTTTGCTTGCTATGCACTTGATTATAAACGTGACACCGAACGTCAATCTCTCCAAAACTGAATACCCATACAGCATCCTTGGGCAACTGAGACAATACTTGCCAAGCATTTAGCGTGTCCCTGCCAACCCGATGCATTGTTACGGGCCCAAGATGAATTTGTTGAGCATGTGGTGGTTTGAAGATTCCTGAATGAGAATCACCGATAGAAATAAACATTTCTATGTGGTCTTGTTTATTATACTTAGGCAACACAAAAATGTTGCACCTTGCTGCACCCTTGCTAGGAGCCTTGAACATCCGTTGGACGGTGTCAAGGAGTCAGTGCCTAGTGTTGGACATGCAAACTTCGAAGTTGTGCTCAAGAAGTTTTCCCTTCCCAAGGGTGTGTGTCTATATGCTCTTGCTGGATCAGAAAGGGGGTGTAACATTTCCGATTTGGCGGAGTATATGTATGAATCTTATCTTTCCTTATCCTTGGAACACATTGGAACCCTAATAGTGTTCTCAGAGCGGTTGATACCTTCGCTATATGGTTACAATATCCGCGAAACCTTCTTCTTTCATGGGCATTTCAAAGTGTTTGTTGAACATGTAATACACAATTTTGGGAACTTGAGTATCCTTGGGCCGATTGTTGTTTCTGTACATCGAGTCACCCATGTTTGTAGCAACATGGACACACCTCACTGGAACATTCAACGTGTTTGCAATGTATACATATTCCGCGCGTTTCTTACGAGATGGGTTGGTCGCATCTATTACGACAGATTGTCCATTTCTTAAACATTTTAGCGCGGCACTCTGCAATTTTGCACTCGTTTTCAACTGATCACCATGTAATATAGTATACTGATTATTAGATCCAAACACTTTCTCTGCCCAATACGACTTTCCACTACCTGGAAATCCAACCATCACAACCAATTCTTGTGCAAAGGTCGTCTTCAATAATGGCGATTTGGTAGGCGATGGCTCTTGAAGCACGAACATCTCTTCTGGGGAACTCACTTTCAAGCCGACCGCTTGTGCAAAGAGTTCGTCTGTATTCGACCAGTCATTTTGACGACCAAGCGCATCTCCAACAAAAAAAGATTTGGTATTGTCCACCTTTTTACCGGCAAACAGACTATCGTACATTGCTGTGGATGGTTTATGTTCCGCCTTATCGAATGCTATGCACGCCAATACCGGAACGTCCAATGAGTTTATAACAGTTTCAATCTGCTCCCCTTTCCAACGCTTCGTCTGATTTGTAAAAAGAACGATACAAAATCCTTTGTCGTACAAAGATTTCAGTACGGATGGAACATTTGGTCGTAACCATTTCCAATCATCCTTGTTTTTTGGAAACTCTCCATCGCTGTTGGGTCTAATGATCGTCCAGTCATAATCAAAAGCCGCTACTTTCATGCGAAAACGAAACCCCTTTGATTTCAGTATGGTTGGAGACATGTTGTGGTATATTTAATTGTACATATACATTTTTTGTTCTTGGATTCAGGCACTTTTATATCTAAATTTTTCTGGCCTCATACGCGTCCAATACCCACACACACTGCACGTATAATCCCATCCAGATGAATGATAATCTGAATCCCTCTCTGCACAATAGTCATGACCGACTTCGTCATTGCACTGCTTTTGTAATGCAGCAGTAGCTACGTCTAGTTTTCTTTTTAGGATGGCAACATGCTCGGTTACGTCTGCAAGCTCCTTTTTTAGACACTCCACGACGACGACACGATTGTTCAAAGCGGTGCGATTGAAAACATGTGATGTTGTATCAGAAACATCGACCATGGATGAATGAGAGAATTCGCTTGACATCGTGGATTTGTAATTACCTGGTCACTTTGCATGTGATAATCATTTTTTTATATCACTTCAACAAGATTTATAAAAAAATTGAAAGGAGATATTGGATTGAATTACTTATACAGTGAAATACAATACACAGCATACGGATAAAGCGTATTCAATGGCATCTACGCCAAGCATGGCACCCAAGGTCGCAAAGCCCAAGTTCAAGAGGACGGGACAGAAAAAGGCGACTCCTTCCAAGACGGATTCCATGTACATATTCTACACAAGTCTGTACAAGCAAAACAAAAAGAGCACGATGGCAACTAAATGGATGCTGGATCATGGGGTCTTCTCAGAAAAGAAAGCACACGGCATCATGCTCGCATTGTCTATGGACAAACTATCGATAAAGCATTGAGGTTGCTGGGAAGAGTGCTTTGAAATAATGCCGGACAATTGGCTTTTATGTGCGCAAAAGTTTGGTGTATTTGTCGAGGGTTGCCCTTGATATACACATAACCTTGACATATTCGGCTTTTTTCACTGTGTTTATGGACAGATCCTCCATCGCCATGTATATAAGAACGGCATTAATAACCAATGGAGGTGACCCTAACATCAAATTATGATGGGCGCGCTCGTCGTCGTGTTGTCGAACTAATCGTGCCAACTTCCAAACGCACTCGTTTGGCAGATCCAATTGCCTCAGTTGACGGATAATGCTGTCATTCTCCGTGACGGGCATGCAAACTTGAGACATTATTGGGAAAATATCGTAGATGATCTTGAGAGCCTTGTTAAACGCGTGACCATCTAAACCGAACGCATCATATATCTCTGGAGCTGATCGCGCTACGCCGGAACAACCTTGTTTGATACACGTTATATACACGCAACACGCTATGACCGCTTTGTTGGGTGTTCCTCTGAAAGAGCGCCGATCTTTAATCTGCAACAGCAGAGAACACGCTTCTTTTTCTATGGATTCCGGCAAATGTAGATGATTACAACAAGCTAACAAGTCCATATTTTTGTGATAGAAGGGTTCGTAATTTTGGTGATGAAATTCATCCACCACAAAACGATCCATGAGTACTAAACCACAATCAGTACACGTAACGTCTCCTGTCCGGTGGTTTTCTACAATTTTATACCCTCCACATTGTCTACAACCTACATTGTAATCATAACAAGACATACAAACATATGGTGAAGGTCGGCCTTAAACCGATCGTTTACATATGACTTTGTCACATTATATATTATGTCATCTTAGGGTATAAAGCATGGTTTTGCCGTCATCTGGTCAATTAAGGTTATCTGCGATTCAAACTGAGATGGGTGGTGCAAATCCAATTAGATTAACTGAGTATTACGCAAATGCAGCATCAGGGTATTGTTCAGGCATATCTGGAATTCCCAATACTGGTTCAACTATTCGCATATCCCATTTTCAGGGTAAATCAAAGACCCAACCCGGAGTAATATCATGGGTAGCAGCAATTGCTAGTAGTTCTTACAATACAGTATTCGCTATATGTAACACACCTGATAATGGTTTAGTTGTTACAGGCTACTTCAAGTATGCGAACAATCTTAATTTAACTGCAAAAAGTGCTTCAGGGGCTGCTTTTGGGACCACACTAGTTAATAGTGACTCGGGAGGAAATACATGTGATACGTTTATTACTAAATACAATGTGACAGGGACACCTCAATGGATTGCAAAAATTGGTGGCACTGCAGATGATAAAGTTACGTCTGTTTGTTCTACAAGTGATGGCAGTATATACGTACTCGGAACATTTATGTCAACCACTTTGACTGCATATAATGCAAGTGGTACAACATTTAATACATCGCTTACTCGCACTGCCACGAGAGAAGGTTTCATAATAAAATATAACTCATCAGGGGTTGTTCAATGGATTGCTAGGTTGGGTAGCACCAACGGTGTGTCGCAACCTCTCCTTGTTCCAATGAGTGATGGAAGCATCGCTGTCACAGGAACGTTTTCTGGTACTTACGTATATGCGTACAATTCCAATGGTACAAATACGGTCAGCGTGGGTAACAGTGGATCTAGCGGCGGGGATGCGTTCTTGGTAAAGTACAACTCATCTGGAGCATGTCAATGGGGGTGCCGTTCAGGAGGTTCTGGTGACGAACAGGGAAATACGGTGTCAGTGTTAAATGATGATGGTTTTATAATAGCTGGAGCTTTTAGTTCAAGTTCGTTTTATGCTGCTGACCCATATATCCAGTTTGCCACCAGTTTGACTAGTTCTGGGGCTTACTACAGTGGATTCATTGTTAAATACACGTCATCTGCTGGTTCAGCCAATAGCGTAGCATGGGTTGCTAAACAACAATCCACTGCTGGAAGTTGTTTAAACATGGCATCTTGTGCATTGAGTGACGGTGGTGTTGTTATTACTGGAAAGTTTTCTGGGAGTGGCGCAACATTTACAATGTATCATTCAACCGGTGCAGCATTCTCAACAAGAACATTAACAGGATCCAGTACTTATCAAGCATATTTGGTCAAGTACGATTCAAGTGGATACGTCCAATGGCTAGCGAATGTAGGTGACAATTGTACAATATACTCAGTTTGCTCTACAAACACGGGAAACATATATGTCACCGGTAACTTTTCTGGAACAAACGTTACTGCATACAACTCTGATGGAACGGCATTCGCGACTGCATTGACCAAGTCAGGCACCAGTAGCAATGGATTCACAATCAAATATAACTCATCGGGCTTTGTCCAATATATAATGAGAACTGTTAATGATGTGCTTGGAAATCAAGGTGATGGCAATTCATGTATATGCCCCACATACGACAACACAGCCATAGTCGTTGGAGGAAGTTTTGAAAGTGCAGCAACATTATATGACTCTGCTGGTTCAGCATTTGGAACAACTTTGGCAAATCCTTATGGTAATACTAATGGGTATATCGAAATGATATCAAGTTAGTCGGTATGATGTGTAGGTTGCATGCGTTTGCCCTAACCCATTACTCTGTAGGGCACAAAAGCATTTTAGACAACTTCCCCTGAAAAAGGAAAAATATGAAAAGCACAAAAACATTTTTCCCACACATATAAACCAACCACGACACTTAAATTTACCATGAACATGAACGTGAAATCAATGCCCACAACGAGGACGATGACATTGGTTCAGCGCGGGACATCGCACACTGTGATATATCCTGCGATCGTACCTAAACAATTTCAAAGGCACACTTCCAAGCTGGATAGCAAAAACTTCAACTCATTTTTGAAGGAACATATGGACAAAATGGTCGTCGTGGACGTCCATAGTCATCGCTGTGAACCGTGTAGGCAGTCCTTGCCCAAGTTCCAAGCATGGGCAGACGAATACAGGGAGGTCGAGTTTGGAGAGATGGAGTTTGCTGGTGGCAACCGCAAGCTCTTAAACGAAATGGGAATCAAGTCCGTGCCAACGTTCTTGGTGTATGACAATGGCAAACTCATTTTTCAAACAGCAGGCACAAAGCAATTGGACGAGATTGAGCGTCTAGTCAAAACTGTCGCTGATGTTTAGAGTAAATGGATCGGTAGAGTGAGTGATTGATGATATTATATAATTATTTAGTTTTTCTAGTCATCTTGTTTCTCAGCAAGGTTTAGGGTCCAGCTAAACCCGAGAAGACTCAGCAATAGCATGAATTGTATGTGTAGCTACAAAACGAGACTGAAAGAATTGTCAGTCAGAAAAATAATGCTTAGTATGATGGTGGTATAAATCACGACATTGTCAGGACTAGGACTTCGAGACTGAGTAAACAGTCGGATGATCCTGTACAAGATGATTGCCTTTGTCGTCATTGAAAAATCGTTTTGGAATAATTGAAGAGTCTGTTGATACTTATCAAAGTGACTATTGTGAATCAACATATGTATGATGCTGCTATTGACCGACATAACGCTAAAGGCCTCATCGATGTTTTTGTGAATCTTGCGAGCATTGTATGCAATCTTAGGCACAAGTGTAGGCGGTCTAGACGATTTTGTTTCCGATGTTTTTGGTTTATGCCATAATCGAAAGTTCATTTCATTTTATATGATAAACTATTTTTATTTATATGCTTTATGTCTATCCGTGATACCTTGCATCTTGCAGTTTATGTGTTACACAATGATCTCTACCCGTGCCACACCATCCATATATTGAGCAACATGCACCGGATGGACACTTCCTGTTGACTGACGGACCACATTGTGCGTTGGTCGAGACTGGAATTGCAGGTGGTGGAGGTGGTGGTGGCGGTGGAGGTGGTGGAAGGGCAGCACCATGATACGCAGTGTCACTGCGACGATACTTGACGCAATGATCTTGTCCTGCACCACACCATCCGTAGATAGAACAACACTGACCTGGGGCACATTTGGTGTTGCTATTCGGTCCACATTGGCCATTGTTCGATACCGATGGAGGAGGCTTGAATGCTGCAGCAGCCGCAGCTGAAGCTCGTGCGGCATCCATCTGCCTCTGCTGTTCGGCTTGCTGAGCAGCACGAGCTTGAGCCTCCGCATCAGCTGCTCGTTGTTGTGCTTGTTGGGCAGCAATGCGCGCTGCCTCTTGCTTCGCCGTAGCTTCCGCGATTGCATCTTGTTTGCTTTGTTGGATTTGATTGAAATATGTTGCTGCAAGCTGTGAATTGCGAACGTTTGCTTCATGTTCTACCTGAAGCTGCCTGGCAGCGTTTTCCTTATCTTGAAGTGCTTGGGCTTGTGCTTGGAGGACTCGACGGTCGGCATCCGTTTTGACACTGACTGCCAACTGCTCGATCCTCATTCGCTCCGCTTTGGCATTATTTGCATCTTGTCTCGCTAAAGCAGCCTGAGCAGCCGCATTTGTAGCATCGTTCCTAGCATTTTTTGCGTCCATAGCGGCTGCATCAGCTTTTTTCTGCGTTGCAACAATCTCAATCTGCTTTTGAGCTACGAGTTGTAACGCTTGCTTAGCAGCGGCCGTCTGGTCGACGACTTGTTGTTGTAGTGTGCGTTTTTGCTCACGCAACACGATAACCTCTGCCAACGTCTCTTGGTTCTTGAGAGCAGCATTATACGAGTTTTGTTTCTTGGCATAGGTTTCCATCTGAGCAATTGTAACGTCATCTTTGAAAGTTACCAAACACCTCTTACTTTCGTCTAAGGCATCTGTTGGTCTCACTGAAGTGATGACGTTAGGATCGAACAACACTTTATTTCCAATCGTACAGTTTTGTGGCGTGTTATTTATATCAATACCGGCCATCTCGATACCACAAGTGTTAGCTTGACCCTGAACACCAAACCAATTCATGGGCACATCACCAACTGTGAATTGAAAGTTTTTACCTTCACGGGTTTTTATTTGGCAAGTAGAATTCATGCTTTGAGCATTCAAAGTCGCTATATCCTGTACGATATTGCTTCGCAAGATGAAGTTCGAAGCATCCGAACTAAAGTTCTCATACCGGGAAAGCATCAACAACACACTGATCGCGACTAACACACACAATGTAATGAGTAACCGTGTCGTAGTCGACATCTTTAATTATGGGTAATAAAAAAATCGAGTGATAGTATAGGTCGTAATCTCAAATGCATCTTTCGGGATTTTTGAAAGACTTTGTTATCACACACCCGTTTACAGTTGCCTTGAACATGTCTTTTTCATTACTAACACCAGTGCAAGACGTTGTTTTGCCCCATTTTTACGGGAAACTCATCGATGCCATATCAAACCATGGTGAACTCCGAAAGAACATCTTTTACGTGCTTTCTATATTCGTCATGCTGGAAATCGGATTCATCCTATCTGACTGGCATGACGTCAGTACCATTTCTGGATTCCAAACTTTTACGAGACAACAAATCCTTAAAAATATAATGTCCAAGTACGAGCACAACTTTGCCGACTTGAATATAGGCAACATCCTCAGTAAAGTGGTCAAAATACCATATACTCTTGTTGTATGTTACGAACGCGTAAAATACACGATCATCCCATACATCATCGTATTTTCCACCGCAACCATGTACTTTGCTCATTATGATACAATACTCGGCGTCTCGCTATTTGTAACCGCATTGGTGTTTGCAGGCGTCGTCTTGTCTGTTCCGTCATACGTATGTAAAAACTTCGCAACCGAAAAAGACAAGATGGTCAATGATATCCATGAAGAGATCGATGACACATTGCGGAACTTCATTGCCATGCATGGAGATGCAGAGAAACAAAGGACCGAGCTGGAGAGGCTCGCTAAGTATGAAGAACTGTTCACCGTCAAATTCGCCCAAGCAATGAAATGTCTGATGAAAACAAAGGCGTATACATCGGTGATATTCATCGCATTCACCACTGTCTTCATTCTAAGAAGTTACCACTTGTTGCTAAACAAGAAACTCACCACAGCTTCATTCTCATCTATGTTCTTGATACTCGTCTATCTGACAAACTCTCTAATGCACATCGATGGTCAATTGCGAGAGATAATCTTTGATTGGGGAGTATTGACGGAAGCCGATGACTTGTTCAACAAATACGACGACATCGACAAACCAAACTCAACGCGACACAATACTGCACGCTCCGAAATACCACAAAGCGAAGGCATCGGCATGAGTCACGTATCATTTGCATTTCCAAACAGCAACGAAGACACCTTGAAGGATATCACTTTCAATGTTAAAAAGGGGGAAAAGGTTGTGTTGTTGGGTGATATTGGCACTGGTAAGAGTACGATCCTCAAACTTTTGCTCAAGTTTAACGAGCCCAAAACCGGTACGATATACTTGAATGGTGTCGCATACAACGACATGGACACCAAAGAGCTCAAACGCAAAGTAGGTTACATGCCGCAACAACCGCTTCTTTTTAACAGAAGCGTAATCGAAAACATCACGTATGGTGTGAATGGAGTAACACGAAAAGATGTAGAAGCTCTTATCAAGAAGATTGGTGTAGAAGGAGAATTCACGAACCTCGAAGACGGATTGGACACCAAGATCGGAAAGAATGGCTCACGCCTTTCCGGTGGGCAAAGACAAGTAGTTTGGTGTCTGCGCACTATCGTACAAAACCCCGATATTGTTATCATGGATGAACCCACCGCATCGCTAGATGATAAGGGCAGAAGTACGCTGATCATGATTTTGGATGTCATCATGAAAGACAAGACTGTCATCATCGTCACACATGACAAAGGTTTGTTAGATATGGCTGACAGGAGGCTATTCGTGAAAAACGGTATGATCGAGGAGAATGAAAAATCTTCCGTGCGACAGGGTTGGATGATGCCACAAGGTGGTCTTTTGGATAAATGAAAAAAATGAAGCTGAATATCATATACTTAACAAGCAAGTACATAAAACATAACAGAAATGCTGACAAATACAACTTTTAGGCGTATTGGTCTTGTGAGTGGCAAGGGAGAGATAAGGTCGGGTCGCATAATGACAAAGGCTTATTATGGAGGACCAAACTACAAGAATGTTCAACATAATATTGCACTCGACCTCGTACGCGTTACTGAAGCGGCTGCGCTTGCATCCACACATTGGCTGGGCAAGGGCGATAAAAACAAGGCCGATGAGAGCGCAGTCAACATCATGCGAAATGTGCTAAACACCATTGAAGTCGACGCCCGGATCGTTATTGGTGAGGGAGAAAAGGACGACGCCCCCATGTTATACAGAGGTGAGATGCTAGGAAATCAAAATCATCCTGTGAAAGTAGATATTGCAGTTGATCCTTTGGACGGAACCAGCCTCATTGCCCACGGTAGGAACGGAGCCGTGAGTGTGATTGCGATGGCAGAACGAGGTGCGTTGTATGACAGTGGTTCGGCATTTTACATGGAAAAAATGGCGGTAGGACCCGATGTCCCTCCTAATAGCATCAGCTTGGACTACCCAATCGAACACAATCTCAAGATGGTCAGTTCATTCAGACGCAAGCCAATGGATGCTGTTACTGTTGTAATGTTAGATAGGCCACGGCACGCAGACCTTATCGCAGAATGCCGACGAGCCGGGGTGCGCATTCGTCTCATTTCTGACGGCGATGTCGCCGCTGCTATTGAAGTCGCCAAAGACGACTCATCCATCGATGTCATGATGGGCGTAGGAGGATCACCAGAAGGCGTCATCGCAGCGTGTGCACTGAAAATTATGGGGGGCAGCATTCAAACCCGCTTATGGGCTAAAGATGACGAGGAAAGAGAGCGTTTATTGAAAGAAGGATACAATTTGGAAAAAATCATGACTACCAACGATTTGTGCTCCGGCAGCGATATCAATTTTGCGATGACTGGATGCACGGACTCCAACCTCGTACGGGGTGTGAGGTTCATCCCCGGTGGAGCGATTACTCACTCCTTAGCGATGCGTTCCAATTCTGGGACAGTGCGTTACATCGAAAGCCATCATAAATGGACTTATTAGAATAAGAAAACATGCCACATAATCTTGTTTTCTTTTTTATTTTTTGTGTTTTTAGTTGTTCAAACAGAGTTCTGAACAATCTTATCAGCAATCACCGTGCGAGCGTCGTAATTGAGGTCTTCCAAGGCGCCAATATCATCCTTAGACTGCTGCTGCTTCTTCAGACGCCTTATCACCATCCGCTCTCTCAGAAAGGCCTTGACGTCCATGTTGTGTTTGAGCACAAACCTAGCATTCTCCAACTCGGCCAGGACACCGCAATGTACATTCGCGTACATCAGCAACTGCGCCATGTCCAAGTTGTACATCAATTGATCCTTGACATCCTCATCGATGATGTCTTGATTGTTTTCCATACTCAATATCGTATTCTCTAGCACGCGCCCAACCTTCGCGTAGTCTCCAGCGTTTGCAAACTTGATCATAGTCCGCACTCGATAGATGAGAAACATCTTGGGAAAGATTGGTAAGATCATCGTGATTTATGTCTGATTTGTGTGATCACAGGTATTGGATGATGGTTCAGTGCGTGCTATCAATTTTTTCCAATTTCAAGGTATTTGCAAAAAAAAAAAAAAAAAAAAAAAAGCCATTAGGGATAAAAAACTTGATTGATAATGTTGAAAGTGTCTTGGTTTTGTCCCACACCCGTCAATCGCATAGCTTTCCATGTTTTTGGCATGCTGCACGTTGGATCGTTGTGTATCCCCATGCTCTCCGCGTAAAACCGTGTTTCAGATACACTTCCAGTTACTCTCAAGGTTCCTGACGTGCATAGCAAATGCAGAATGAACAGAGAGCTCAGCGAAAGGTCATTGTAATCACCTCCAGAATTGTTCATGCTGAAATTGCCCCAAATGCCTTGTACATTTTGATCGATGATTTTCTTGATACTTTCGTTGAAAAGATTTGGATACGAAGCATCGTAATTTGTCAATGTGCCCGTAAGCCAGCTCAGTATCATGTTGTTCATGGGATTTGGTTGAAAAGCTGTCTCAATCTTAGGCGATTCAACATCGATGTTGCGCTGAATTGTCGTCCAATCACGACTTGGATTAACTGCAAAGAAAGTCCGAGAGTAATACGACAACAATGGCACGAGATGCTCCAAGAATTTGCACGTATCCGTAGGTGTAGATGCAGCATCCAACATCAATATATCTGCCGGATTTGGTGGACATGGATAAAACTTGGTGTCGAGGTTGTAAAACGCACGCACCCATTCATCTTTAGCGATTACGCTCAACTCGTAAGACGCTTCTATCGTATTCTTTAGGGCTGCTTTGACCAAGTAATTAGTCAATGTATTGTCATCGGATATCTTATCATGGAATGAGTACACATTGCGAATATGATATGTGCCGTCTTCATCCACCTCTAGTTTGCTAGTGAAGAAGTCCGAGTTATTCTTCATAATAGTATATCCCTTGTTCAACAACCAATCCCGATCTTGACTCACGCGGTAATAGTTCCAAACACTAATGGTGATCAATGCTGTGTTGAAGATGTGCATGGGACCACGTACATCCCAATACGGGACATTCGTGTATCCCACGACGTCATTGACGTATGGAAATTTACTGCCGTTATACCCGTATCCTGAGGCCAATTTCATGGCGCGATCTATCATGGTATATCTCGCCTCCAACATGTTCTTAGCAATGGAAGGGCGCAATAGCGTCAAAACCGGAATGAACCAAAGATCACCATCCCAAAACAGCGTGCCGTACGTGTCCATGATGGACAAGGATTGTGGATTTAACTCTGTGCGAATGCCTTCTCGAACGGCACTCCAGATATTGTACAAGCTGTACCGAATGACTCGGGTGATCGAGTTGAGTTCTGCTTGTTCCACATCCGTGATGCCGGCTTTTGGAATGATACTTATGTTCGAAACCCACATTTTTGACCACTCTTTCACGTGGGTTTGGCGAACTTTTGATACAGCTGCCGTTGTATTACTGGAATTCAAAACATTCACCAAGATGCGTTTGGTCTCATCCAAGGGCAATTTGAAATCATATTCAGTCATTTCCGCAGAGATGATATGCATGCGATACGTAACGTTTGAGCTCACGTCTTTTATAACGAGCTTTTGGAAACATTTGTTCACATCCGTCGCATAAACATTGAATCCTACCGGGGATATATTAGAACTTTCTAAACAATATGAACTGGATACTGCTATCGTCTTTCCAGTGTCTTTGAGTACGCCCTTACCACTGAGCATGTACAAACCACCTGATGAGTTGATCAAATCATTGTACAGCACATTATTGTTATACTCTACATTCATCACGTTGTTGCTACAACCGACCTCATGATACACTTCGAGGTTACTCATGTTCTGATGAGGTGTGATGTTGATGGTCTGCACCGTGCAATATGGAAGATTGCGCACAGGATACAGATCATAAGAAACGTCAATGACATCGTTAGTCTGTGTGTTTGTGATTTGCAATTGACTGGTGCATATGCCTGTGAACATGTTGAGGGATTGCCCGATGAAATTGTTGCTAGCTGCGGTGACCATGTTTGGGTAGTTGTCAAAAAACTTCACCGATGTGATATCGAAACCATCTGTGACGTTGTTCTTGTAGATTCCGTATTCGTTGAAATCAAAATCAACGGACATGAGACTTTTTTGAACGCCAATCCTATCCATGGCCGTAATGTAGCCGACCTTTCCATTGCCTAGAAAGGCCCCCTTTGTTGATTGCAAGTTCGATAAACTAGCATTGCAATTGGTGACGCTTATTGTCCACTCATTGTCATAACTAGATGCAATGCCATTGTTACTCATGTA
>Ga0214163_1000331_pt1 | contig 22443 bp, 16 predicted proteins | sample LakMenepilimnion_2_FD_153001 | JGI IMG/M metagenome (GOLD analysis project Ga0214163, IMG submission 153001) | Freshwater microbial communities from Lake Mendota, WI - Practice 15JUN2010 epilimnion v4 | ecosystem: Environmental > Aquatic > Freshwater > Lake > Epilimnion/Euphotic zone | place... | reverse complement strand
TATTCAGCCGCTTCTTAAAGCTACTAAATCTGCTTGCGACGCCCTTTCCAACGCTAGCGCAGATGATGTCCGCCGAATGTCTCAAGACATGCAAACTCGCATTCAAAAGCACATCCAGCACCTTGAAGATGAAGTTCAAGCATTGAATGATAAAGCCGACGAGCTTCCGCTCGACGCTTTGGAAGAAAAGGAGGGTATTTACGCTGAAGTTGATAAAGTTCGAAAAACAATAAATGAAGAAATTGAAAAGGTTCTAGTCGAAATACTTCCAGAGGCATTTGCAGTCATTAAGCGCACTGCAGAAATTTTCAAAAACAACGAGGAGATCACGGTCTCGGCAAACGGATTTGACAAAGATTTCGCTATTCAAACCTCCAAAGATTACGTTCGCATAGAAGGAGATAAAGCCATTTGGAAAAACAACTGGTCAGCTGCTGGAAACAGATTCACATGGGACATGGTTCACTACGATGTGCAGTTGATCGGAGGTATTGCTCTTCACCAAGGGAAAGTTGCCGAAATGGCCACCGGTGAAGGTAAAACGCTTGTTGCAACACTTCCCGTTTTCTTAAATGCCCTTGCGAATAGCGGTGTTCACGTGGTAACCGTGAATGACTATTTGGCTCGTCGTGACTCTGAATGGATGGGGCCACTTTATGAATTTCACGGATTAAGTGTTGATTGCATTGACAAGCACCAACCGAATTCCGATGCACGAAGAAACGCCTATCGTTCGCACATCACCTTTGGAACGAACAATGAATTTGGTTTCGACTACCTGCGCGACAACATGGCGGTAGAGGCTTCACATTTGGTTCAACGTAAGCACCACTTTGCAATTATTGATGAAGTAGATTCTGTTTTAATTGACGAAGCAAGAACTCCGCTTATCATTTCAGGTCCGACATCAAAAGGAGATCAACAAGAATTCGATGCGTTAAAGCCCAAGATTCAAATCTTAATGAACGCGCAGAAATCTGCGGTTACTGATTTTTTAACTGACGCTAAGAAAAAACTTCAACCCGAATCTGGAACTCCAAACAAAGAAGAATTAACAGAAGGTGGATTAGCCCTTCTTCGCGCATACCGCGGGTTGCCGCGCAATAAAGCCTTAATTAAATTTTTAAGTGAAGACGGAATTAAGGCCGTTCTCTTAAAAACAGAAGGACAATATTTACAAGACAACCAGCGCGAAATGCCAAAGGCAGATGCTGAATTGTTCTTCGTCATTGATGAAAAAAACAATCAAATTGAATTGACCGACAAGGGAATTCATTTGATGTCGAAAAACATGGAAGACGATCGTTTCTTCGTCCTTCCAGATATCGGAACCGAAATTGCCACAATCGAAAAAACTTCAAAGAGCGACGCTGAGCGCGTGAGTGCCTTAGAAGAACTTCAGCGTGACTATAGCGTGAAGAGCGAGCGCATCCATACCATTAATCAACTTCTTAGAGCCTATGCTCTTTTCGAAAGAGACAAGGAATATGTGGTTATGGACAATAAGGTGAAAATCGTTGACGAGCAAACCGGACGTATGATGGAAGGTCGTCGATTCTCTGACGGACTTCACCAAGCCATTGAAGCGAAAGAAAATGTAAAGGTTGAGGCCGCAACACAAACCTACGCGACCGTTACTTTGCAGAACTACTTCCGCATGTACCATAAGCTTGCAGGTATGACAGGAACGGCAGAGACCGAAGCAGGAGAATTGTGGGACATCTACAAGTTAGATGTGATGATTATTCCAACGCATCGCGAGATTTCAAGAAAGGACCAAGACGACAAAATTTACAAGACGAAGAGAGAAAAATACAATGCTGTAATTGAAGAAATTGCAGAATTGCGCGAAGCCGGAAGACCCGTATTGGTGGGTACTACAACTGTTGAAGTATCTGAAGTGCTAAGCAGAATGCTTCGTCAACGCGGTATTGACCACCAAGTTTTGAACGCGAAGCTTCACCAAAAAGAAGCGGAAATCGTATCTCTTGCAGGTAAAGCAGGAACTGTGACCATAGCTACAAACATGGCAGGTCGTGGTACCGACATTAAGCTTGGCGAGGGTGTTAAAGATTCTGGTGGATTAGCCATCATTGGCACTGAACGTCACGACTCTCGTCGTGTTGACCGCCAGTTGCGCGGACGCTCAGGTCGTCAAGGAGATCCTGGATCAACCTCTTTCTACGTTGCCCTCGAAGACGATCTCATGCGATTATTTGGAAGCGATCGTATTGCTAAAATGATGGATAGACTTGGCCTCAAGGAAGGCGAGGTAATTCAACATTCAATGATTACCAGCTCTATCGAAAGAGCTCAGAAAAAAGTCGAAGAAAACAACTTCGGTATTCGTAAACGATTGTTGGAATTCGATGATGTCATGAATGCGCAGCGTGAGGTTATTTACAAGCGAAGAAGACACGCTTTGTTCGGAGAGCGCTTGAAACTTGACATTGACAATATGCTATACGATTTGGCTCAAGCAGCTGTTTCGTATGCTTACAGTGCGAAAAACTACGATGCTTACAAAATTGAATTGTTGCGTTATTTCGGAATTGAAGCACCCGTAACTCACGACCAATTCATTTCAGAAAATGAAATGAATGTGATTCATGCAACATACGAAGCAGTTTTAATGGCTTATACTTCTCGCATCGATAGCCTCGCGAAAGAGGCGTTTCCAGTTATTGAAAATGTTTACCGCACGAATTCACAAGGATACCAAAACATTGCCATTCCATTCAACAATGGTCTGAAAGGAATTCAAGTTGCTGTGAATTTAGAAAAAGCTCATTCTTCTGGTGGAAAGGAAATGATTAGCGCACTTGAAAAAGGAATTACGCTGGCCATTATCGATCAAAACTGGAAGGAGCATTTGCGTGCAATGGACGATCTAAGAAGCAATGTTCAGTTTGCCGCTCACGAACAAAAAGATCCTTTGTTGATCTACAAAAAAGAAAGTTTCGATTTGTTCCGAATCATGATTACGAAGACCAATGCCGAGATTGCTAATTTCCTATTGACTTGTCAACTTCCGTCTGGAACTCAAGCCAATCAAGCCCCTCAGCGCGAAGTTGTGCGCACACAAACCATGAAAGCGGATTCAGGAAACTTGAATCAACATGCAAGTCAAGCACAAGAAGCTGGTGAAAGAATTTCTCAACAACGCAGTGAACCCGTTATTGCGGACCCGAAAATTAATCGTAACGAACCGTGTCCATGCGGTTCAGGAAAGAAATACAAATCTTGTCACGGAAAGTAATTACTCCGCGGCAAGATTTTCCCATTTCTCCATAAGCCCCTCAAGCTCCTTTTTCAGTTGCTCATACTTGGTATTTTGTGAATTCACGAGATCTAAATTTGTATAATCCATCGTTGACATTTCATTTTCAAGATCGGCCATTTGTAGTTCCTTCTTTTCAATGTCTCCTTCAACTTTCTTGATCTCCTTTTCCTTTGTCTTATCAATTTTCACTGCAGGCTTAGTTTCAACGAACGCTTCTTCCTTTTGAATTTTCTCTTGCTGCTTTATCACTTTTTCATTCTCATAAAGAGCAATGCTCGTGGCTTTTTTGTCTCTTAAGAATTCCTTCACATCACCTGGGAAAACTACCATTCTATCCGCTTGTATCTCGAAAACTTTTTGGGTTAATCCGTCCAAGAAATCCCTATCGTGAGATACCAGCAAAACAGTTCCGTCGTACTTAGCGATAGCATTTTTCAGCACTTCTTTCGAAGCCAAATCCAAGTGATTCGTAGGTTCATCGAGCACCAAAAAGTTATAAGGTTGAAGCAATAACTTACAAAACGCTAGGCGCGCTTTTTCACCTCCAGATAGGACCTTAACTTTTTTATCTATATCGTCACCGCTGAACAAAAACGCTCCAAGTAATCCGCGAACACCTTTGCGAATGTCTCCTACGGCTTCATCATCTATCGTTTGAAAAACAGTTTTCTCACCGTCTAAAATATCGCTTTGGTTCTGTGCATAATAGCCCACTTCTACGCTGTAACCAATCTTCAATTCGCCATCATAGGCTTCTTGGTTCATGATCATGCGAAGCATTGAACTCTTTCCCACACCGTTCTTTCCGATTAGCGCAACCTTTTCTCCACGAACGATTTGGAAATTAACCTTCGAGAAAAGATGTAAATCACCGTATGACTTCCCTACATCAAAACCTTCTAAAATTACCTTACCCGCATGTGGTGAAGGTGGAAATGCAATTCGAACTTTTGTTCCGTCTATATCATCAACCTCAATCTTATCAAGCTTATCAAGCTTACGAATTAATGTCTGCGCAAATGCCGCCTTATCTTTTTTCGCACGGAATTTATCAATTAACTTCTTCGTGTCTTCTATATACTTCTGTTGGTTCTTCGCTGCATTCTCTTGACGCTCCACCTCTGATTCGCGCTGAACAATGTACTTGGAATACGAGAATTTGTAATCGTATAATTTCGATTTCGAAATCTCAATGGTACGTTTCGTCACATTGTCCAAGAAGGTTCTGTCGTGCGAAATAAGAACAATTGCGCCAGGGTATTCAACCAGAAATTCTTCCAACCATTCAATACTCTCAATATCTAAGTGATTGGTAGGCTCATCGAGTAATAACAAATCAGGATTCTCTAAAAGCAGTTTTCCCAATTCAACGCGCATCTTCCAACCACCGCTAAACTCGCGCATGGGTCGCTTCAAATCTTTCGAAGAGAAACCTAGTCCTTTTAATACGCGTTCAATTTTCTCGTCTGTACTTCCGACATCTAGAAGCGACAATCGATGTGATACGGACTCTATTTCGTCAATTAGATTGGCATAATCGTCAGAAGTGTAATCGGCGTGATTTGCAATTAAATCACCTAGCTCATCCATACGCGCCTTCATCACTTGTAGCTCACGGAAAGCGCCCTGTGCTTCTTCGTAGACTGAAGCATCTTCTGAGTGCACCATTTCTTGAGGAAGGTATCCGATTGTTGTTCCTCTGGCTAACGAAATAGTTCCTTCGGTTGGTTTTTGAATACCTGCTAAAATTTTAAGCATGGTCGATTTCCCTGCACCATTCTTTCCCACTAAACCTATTCTTTCGCGTGGACCAATGAAATATCCAATCTTCGAAAACAACTCTCTCGAGCCAAAATGCACACTTAAATTCCCTACTGTAATCATTCTTCCTTCCTAAAAAAAACAAACCCCTCGGTCAAACCGAGGGGTTCAGATTCAAAACATTAAAATTAATAGTTCCACAAATCGTGTTCGTATTCGAAGATTTCCTTCTTCACACGCTCACTTTCCAATAACGCATCAAGTCCTTGAGCGTATTGTTGAATTTCACGATCATAAACATTTTCTTCTTTAATAACGTGGGCAGAGAATCTTCTCATTTCGAAAAGATCATCATAACTTCCACGGAACGCATCGTTCACTGTGTTGAAGCTATCCCAATTCGCGAATACATAACGACACTCGCGGTAGTATAACCAAAACAAAGGAACTGCTACTGGGTTGTCTGGATCACGCAACTGCCCTTCTGCGTTTCTAGGAAGAACCATTGGAGCAATACCAATAATTCTAACATAACGTTGAGAACGTTGCTTATCGAAAATCCAATCTTCCTTCAGACGGTATCCAACAATATCTTCTGCTTCACGGGTAATCATTGTGTCTTTCAACACATACTCATCAGCATTGATGTAGTTCTTTACTGTAATTGGAATATTTAATAAACCTTTTACTTGCTCTGGCTCCAATTTGTAAGTAAACTCATCGTCTGCTCCATCTGGACCTGTGCTGTAAGCGGTTAGATTTCCGTCATCTACACCCTTGATAATTACTTGCCACAAGCTCTTGCGACCCTTCAAATCTTTCAAAGGGTACAACAACGGGTAGTTCATCTTCTGACGAAGATCAATTTCTTCCCAAACGCGCTTCTTCCAAAGCACATCAGCTTCGCGCAAATAAGGCCATTCCTTCACTCTGCGTTGCGGATTGTTTTCTTGCACATATGCTCCATCCAATACATTTCTGCGTGGTTGTGCATAAGCACTGTTGGCAACAATCATGAATGCTGCAACAATTAGAACTGGAATTAGCTTTTTCATAGCCTTGCGTTTTAAATGTTATTATTGAACTTTCAAACTGATTGATGGAAGAGGACGTCTCTCACCAGCCACAGAAGCTTCAATTCTCTCTACATAAATTTTATCTCCAGTTTTCACTTTCGATAATGCTGTTTTCATTTCCGAGCTTAATGAACCACCGGTAGCGCGCATTTCAGGGGTAATCTTACCTGCACTCGCAACAGTCATAGTGAAGCCATTAATAGATACAGGAATACCTTGGAATACAAAGTCAGCACCCATACTCGCAAATACCGCAGAAGCTGCTGTAGCATCTCCACGAGAAATAGTCGTAGTCATGTGATTCTTTCCTTGGAACGAAGGAGTTGGATCTGGCAATTTCTTAATTTTAAACTGCTTCGCTGGCATGCTTACTTGCTTACCATTGATGGTTGCAGTTACGTTAATACTTGCATCTCTAGAGCCATTGGTTGGCATTACCATGTAGTTTCCACCGCCTTTAGGAGAGATAGAACCACCGCTCATGCTAACACTCAGTTGACTCGCATCAACACCAGGAACTGAAATCTCAACTGGATTCTCTACACGCTCGTAAAACACCATCATTGCAGTTGGAGAAACAACCAACGCTGCCTCACCTACTGTAAACGGAGGAATGATGAACGGAATTGCTTTATCAGATCCATCGGCATCTTGATAAACGATTACACCTTTGTGAGAGTGTGATCCCAAAGCACTTTCGTTAATCTTGAACTTACACTTTCCGTCTGTACCAGACATGATCGCTTCTTTTCCAGAATAATCAAAAACTTCAGCTTTAGCACCTTCACCTACTTCACCACCCATGTACACTTTTGTTTTGCTCGCTTTGTTGTATGCAGCCAAATAAATTTCTGCTACAAACGAGTCTCCTTTCAAAATGTAACTTTGTTTTGGAACAACAGCTACGGTTACATCCGAGAATTTCAAATCGGAAGCGTTGATAGAAGAAGCTAAGAAGTTTAACACGGTGTTTTTAACTAGGATAACGTCAGACTCAATTTTACTTAAGTGTGCAATTACCGCAGCCAATGGAGAGTGATAGAAAAGTGCGGTTTCCCACTTTTCATCTGGCTCACCTTTTTCACTGCTTGGAATGTCGGCAAACGCAAAGGTATTGGCAATTAAAGCCTTCGCCTCTGGGGCTCTATCCGCTAATGTGTGCATGTTTCCTTTCAAGTCAGTTACCGCTAAGTTTTGACACTCATCGGAAAATGCTGTCAACTTCTCACGTAACTCAACTGCAGACCATGGACCATTTTTAGGAGATGCCGGCTCGTCTCCGATAAGCATACCCGTGGTGTTTTGATTTTCATCGGGCTTCGAAACTTTCTCTTTGTCCCCAATATCAATCAAATGACCATCTACAATATACTCTTCGAAACCAGAACCATCAGGGCTGCCCTTTGCAGAACAAGCCAAAACGTGCGCCTTCATTTCAATGATGTGTTTTACCAAAGCATCGGCTTTTTCAACCACTTCGTGTGCCTTGTCTTGGAAAGGACGTGCCTTTTCCTTGTCACTCCAGTTGTCTAATAATCCCAAAGTAGCATCAGCACGCTCTTCCGAGTTAGCACTGTTTTTAACCAATCCGCGATTGATTTGTATGAAGGCGTTCAGAACGTCCTTCGAAATATTCATAGCAAGAAGTGCGGTTAGAACGAGATACATCATCCCGATCATCTTCTGCCGTGGGGTTTCTTTTCCACCAGCCATTTTAGTTCCTCCTTATTTTAATTACTACAATTATTATGTGGAACTTATGCTTGACGGCCAGAGCCCATTGCATTTAACATATTAGCGTAAATCGTGTTCAACGATTTCAAGTTATGCGCAAGCTCAGAAATATTCTCTTTATACAACTTAGTATCTTCAACTGAGTCCGCAAGGTTTTTAACCAATGCACCCATATCTCCGAACATAAGACGTGTCTTCTCTAATTCTGTCAATTGCAACTCGTACATACCATTCAATGCTGCAAGATTTTGCGACATTTTTTGCAAATTCTCACCTGCGCTAGCACCTTGCTCTGTATGAGCAACAAGACCAGTCAATTGCTCTGAAGCAGCTTCGTAAGTAGAAGCCAATTTAGAAACTTTGTTAGAAGCATCTTGCAATGAAGTTGCGTAATTCGAACTTGCCGTAATAGCATCTGTTGAGTCTGCCATTTGACGAGCATTCGAGCTAAATGTTCTCATTCCGTCTCCAAGACTTGAAATCAAATCACCATCAATTTTAGCCTCACTCAAAAGAGCATCTAATTGCTGAGAAACACCCTTGTTTACAGCAGTCTTCTTTGAACCATGACCGTGCTCTCCGTCTTCTGGAGTAGCTAATTCAGGGTAAACCAAAGACCAATCTGGCTCTTCGTGTAAAGGTTCAAATGCTGAGAAAAAGAAGATAATAGCCTCTGTAGTCAATCCCACAACAAGTAGCAAAGACGCAAACGGCCAGTGCTGAATTTTAAACATCGCTCCAATAATTACGACAGCTGCTCCGATTCCGTACAGTTTTGCCATAAAATTTTTCCAAGCTTTACTTCCAGGTTTCATTGATTTAAAAATTTAAGTTATTTATATGGTTTCTAATTGGTTTCTATGAATTATTCGTTCCCAGATGGACTGTTCCAGTCTTCAGAAGGACCGCTTTTACCACGACCTAAGTATGTCATTGCACAACGGAAACCGATGTATGACTTAGCCGTGTCTTGGAATTCGTATGAACGAGTTCCGCATTGTATAAAGTATGAAATATCTTTCCAAGATCCCCCACGCGTTACTTTACGCTTTTGAGTAGTTGCATCATCTTCCTTAGCGCGGTAGTCGTACTCAGGATTCAAATCGTGCATAATTTCATAGGCTCCCTCGTCGTATGCAGTGTTACACCATTCTGCAACGTTTCCTGCCATGTTGTAAAGACCCCATCCGTTTGGAGAGTAAGATCCAATTGGAACGGTATGAACACCGTTATCATCTGGGTAGTCTCCACGCATTGGCTTAAAGTTGGCCAAGGGACAACCTAAGTAGTTACGAGTGTATGGCCCGCCCCAAGGATACTCTTCATTTGAAAGTCCACCACGTGAAGCATATTCCCATTCAGCCTCTGAAGGCAAGCGGAAGCGTTGAACAAATGTTTCTCCGTTTTGCTGCTTCCACTCATTTAAGATTTGAGTTCTCCAAGCACAGAAGGCTTGGCATTGTCCCCACGTCACTCCCACAACTGGGTAATCATCGTAGGCTGGATGCCAAAAATAAGTTTCGGTTAAATGCGTGTTGTTCGAGTAAGTGAAGTCATGAGCCCAAACCAATGTGTCAGGATAGACGTTTATCTGCTCTTCAATTACAAATTTCGTTCTGTCAGAATTGATTTTTATCGAGTGCAATTGATCCAATGAGTTTTTCTCGCTAGTCTCTTCATCACGATTCCCTTTTTTCTTAGCAGCTCCTTCAAAGTCAATCCACCAGTAGCGGTATTTCAACTTACGAGAATCAATTTCCTTACGGTCGTAATACTTGTCTGCTCCTTGAAGATAGAATTCGTCATAAACGATATCGAAAATTTCGTCGTTCTCCATATCAATTTCAGTCTCCCAATCGAGTTTGTAACCTTTATTAACGAAACGATCCATCTCACGACCGTCTTCACGCTCAGAAATTCCGAATCCCTCAATTTCATTTTGAGCTAATTGATCTCTCATTAAAGAGTCACGCACCCAAAAAACGAATTGGCGATATTCATTGTTTGAAATCTCATGCTGATCCATGTAAAAAGCCGAAACAGTAACCGTTTTGGCTTTCACAGTCATGCCACCTGCGAGGTCGCGATCGTTATTTCCCATGGTGAAAGAACCGAAATGAATGTAATTCATTCCATAAGGATTCACTTGAACCCATTCCTCGCGAGGGTAAACACCTACTAGTTCTCCAGCTGGTCCAGGATAACATCCTACAAGCAACGAAGACACTAATGCGAAAAACAAAATTGATTTTTTCATGACTTCCTAAATTAATGAGTTAAACTCTGTTGGGTTAAGTTTAACGTATTTATAACTGCGTTGGGTTTCATTTTATTGTTACAATAATCGAGGATCACCCGAAATTCTTCGAATTGGCGTTTTTCCAAGATTAAATTCATATGTTAAAAAAAGCTCATGTGACCCGGCACTGTAGTCCTTAATGGTACTTAATGTTACGTCATATGAATATCCCATTTTAAATCCGTGTGTGTAAGTGTAGCGTCCTTGCTGAACGGTATTCAAAGTCATTTGCATTCCAGCCATTGGAATAATTGCATCTCCTGGACGGAAAGCAACGCCACCCCAAAGCAAATTGTTCCATAAAACATTTGCATTGACATCAATAGCTGGTGAAGCCTTCAGATCGGTTTTTACTAAAGCGTTTGTGCGAATAACCAAGCCGTTGTTCAAATCGTGATTGTAGCCACCCATAACATACAAATGACGAGCAGTTGCAAATCCTAAGTCAGCTAAGCTGGTTGCCGGCAAATGCGTAGCACTTACTCCAGCGTAATATTTATTCTTTTGGTAAAACATTAATCCAACATTCGCATCAAATCCACCCTGCGACAAACCCGTTATTGGTATGTTTGGGTCTGTTGGATCAATTGCAATCCAGTTTGTTCCTAACGTTTTTGAAAGCATTCCTATTTGAACACCTGCCGAAAGAATATTGTTGCCAATTGGCAAATGATAAGCTCCAGATAAACGTACGAACTTGTTTTGCTCCTGACCTAAAACCTCTGTCATTGCAGAAAGACCCAACCCAACAGTTCTTCCTCCAGCCTTAACATATCCGTTGTAATTGAACAAATAAGTCTTTGGATCCCGATCGAAGCCATCCCACTGGTCACGGTGAAATGCTTGAATCTGATGCATGTTATCTATTCCAGCGGCAGCCGGATTGAAAGAAATTCTATCAAACATCCACAATGAGAATTGTGGGTCCTGCTGAGCATTTACAGCACCAGCAAGAGAAAACGCTAGGAGAAGAAAATACAGTTTTTTCATCGTTTGGTTCTTTCGTTTAACACTGTAAAATCTCCAAATGAGAATATACAGAGTTTGCTAAAATAGAAAATCTTATCAAAAAAACAAAAAAAACAAGCGAAATTCAACATGAACTAAAAGATAAGCGATTCATTTTTTATGGTTATCAATGAGTTAACACCTGAAAGAAGAGCAACTAATTGTTGGAAACCTAAACTTTATCAAACTAACTTTTGGAAAGTTTTCCACCATCTATCAGGCATTTCTTGCTGAGCAGCCATTGCATAGTCCGCATAAGTGCAGGGCACAACATGATTTCGCACATGCTTTTCTTCCGAGCCGGCTGGATATGCAACTTCCAACCACCAACGATTCGTTAAATGACTTTTATAAAAGACCAGTTCATCTCCAGAATCAGTTAAGAGCACAATGAACTTTTCATATTCTGAAAGTGACGCAATCGGATAGTCGCCGCGGCGCGCATGGTAGCCATCGATGAAACACCAGATCAATTGCGCCGTGAGTTGCGCCGATTGACCACTGTCATCAAGGGAAGGGTTAAACTCATAGAAACCGATGCATGTAAGCTTCTCGCTCATGCCCGCATATTTGCACAGCTGAGCCGCCTCATGACCGAAGAATCCATTTGGTCCACTTTTCTTGGTGGACATAAATTCCGAATAACGAATTGAACTTAAATCGAAACTTAACAAATCTGCATTTCGAATGACCGGTTCTGCGATAGAAAGATCTTGTTGAATTTCACCCAACCTAATTGCATCGAAATACATCTTGGTAGTTAATTCAAGCAAAGCTTTATCGGTCAAATAGCGTTGATGCCCCAAATTTGAGAAATTGAACAAATAATTCGGGCGGTGAAGAATGATGCGATTCAAATAGCCTTCAGCTGTGGAGTCATCTGGACTCGAGCCAAAGTCTAACTTTGAGTCAACTGTTACCAAGTTCACCGTTTGCTCCATGGCCTCATAAGCCTTATAGGTTGCATAGGTTAAATCTTGCGTTCCGCCTATAACAACAGGGACAATGTTTAACTTCATGCAAGCCGTGCAAACTTCGGAAAGAGCGAAATACGTGTCCTCAGGAGTTTCACCGGGCAGTATATTTCCTAAATCGACAATCTTTGAATAATCGTCGCAGGCTAAAAGTTTATAGAGTTCTCTTCTTATATCATCTGGAGCATTCGCAGCGCCGGAATTATTTTCTGAATTACGGTCTTCGCACACCCCAACAATGGCTATTTGCCTTTCGTTCAAATCGTTTTCATCGTCGAAATAAAAACGCGTTTGAGCGCCAATCGTGTTATTCGCGAAAAAGCGGTTAGAGCTATCGTGAAATATGCTCGGAGAGAGAAATACTGACAAATCCATAAGCACGAAACTAAACGGAGGAACCGTTCAATTTCATTCAACTAAAAAATCATTTCAACAAAGGAATGTGATGATTCACATTATTTCTTGGGAGATTTTTTTGCAGCGGCCTTTTTTGCAGGTGCTTTCTTTGCAGCGGCTTTTTTAGCCGGAGCTTTTTTCGGCGCTGGCTTTCTCGATGCTGCTTTTTTGGTTGCTTGCTCCATTTGCTCTTCCATAATCTGCTGAGCATCTGACCACGTTACTTCGGCAGGCTCTGCTCCTTTTGGAAGTTTGAAATTCAAATTTCCTGATTTCAAATACGGCCCAAAGCGTCCTTTAATTATTTGCACATTCTCATCTTCAGCAAATGTCTTAAGAAGGTTTGCATTCACACCGTTGATTTTATCTTCTACCAATTGAACAGCTCGAGCCAAATCAATGGTAAACGGATCATCTCCTTCCTTCACTCGCAGAGAGGCGTATGTAGATTTGAACTTTACGTATGGTCCGAAGCGTCCGATGCCGACAACAATTTTTTCGCCGTTCCACTCGCCGAGGTTACGCGGCATCTTGAACAAATCCAAAGCCTCTTCCAAGGTAATGGTGTTGATACTTTGTGTTGGACGAAGCGATGCGAATTTCTTCTCCTCTTCTTCGGCTGTTCCCAACTGAATCATGGGGCCGAATCTTCCAATACGTGCTATAATTGGTTTTCCCGTTGCTGGGTCATCTCCAAGAAAACGCTCACCGGAAGCACGAGCTGCTTCGTTCATTGTCTTCGTTACATTTTCATGGAATGGATCGTAAAAATCACGAAGCATCTTCTTCCATTCCAACTTTCCTTCAGCGATAACATCGAACTCTTCTTCAACTTTCGCTGTGAATTTAGGATCAAGAATGGATACGAAGTTTTCCACCAAGAAATCATTTACTACACGTCCAATGTCCGTTGGAAACAACTTCAATCTTTCCGCTCCGGTATTCTCAGTTTTCGTTTCTGAAGTAATGCTTTTATTAGTCAACGTATGTACTGCATAAGCACGAGGTTTACCTTCCAAATCCTGCCTTACTACATAAGTACGAGCCTGTATTGTGCTTATAGTGGACGCATAAGTTGATGGTCTTCCAATACCCAATTCTTCCATTTTCCTAACCAAACTTGCTTCGCTGTAACGTGCAGGCTTTTGCGTGAATTTTTCTTGGGCAACCATGGCTCTCAGGTCGAGCATTTGCCCCTCATGCAATGGAGGAAGAACACCACTCTCATCTGACTCTTCATCGTCTGTACCTTCAGCATACACCTTCAAGAATCCGTGGAATTTCACAACTTGTCCCTTCGCAACTAGCGTTTCGGTTCGGGTTGAAATGTTAACATGTGCGGTTGTATTCTCCAATTGCGCATCGGCCATCTGACTTGCCAATGTTCTCTTCCAGATTAACTCGTAAAGTCTTCTTTCGCTGCTATCCACGTCCTCTTCAAGACTACTGACAGACATATCTGTTGGACGAATGGCTTCGTGCGCTTCTTGAGCACCTTTATTTTTTGTTATAAACACTCGTGGAAAAGCATACTCCTCGCCGAAACTAGAAATAATCTCCTTATTCGCTGCATCTCTTGCAAAGTCTGACAAGTTCATACTGTCAGTTCTCATGTAAGTAATCTTTCCACTTTCATATAATTTCTGAGCAACCGTCATGGTTGCCTTCACGCTCATTCCCAATTTTCTGCCTGCTTCTTGTTGAAGGGTTGAGGTAGTGAATGGAGCTGCTGGGGACTTTGTTCCAGGTTTCATTTCCAAAGAAGAAATCGCAAATTCAGCTTCTTTACAGTCCTCCAAAAATGATTCTGCAGAGGTTCCGTCTGCAATTCGTGCAGGCAAGTCCGCTTTCAATATTGCATCTGGCAAATTGAAGGTGGCACGAATTCCAAAATAAGAGGTGGCGCTAAAGGCTTCTATCTCGCGCTCTCTTTCCACAATTAATCTCACGGTTACACTTTGCACACGGCCTGCACTCAGCGATGGGCCAACTTTTCTCCACAAGACGGGAGAAAGCTCGAACCCCACAATTCTATCTAATATTCTTCTCGCTTGTTGCGCATTCACCAAGTCCATGTCTATCGTTCTCGGTTTTTCCATTGCCGCTAGGATAGCTTTTTTGGTAATTTCGGAAAATACAATGCGTTTCGTTTTGCTTTCGTCAATTTCCATCGCCTCTAATAAGTGCCAAGAAATAGCCTCTCCTTCGCGGTCCTCATCCGTCGCTAACCAAACGAACTTGTTATCCTTAATTGCATCATTTGCTAATTTCGTTAGCTCATTAACCACCTTCTCAGAATCTGGATAAACTTCATAAGTCACATCGAAATTTCCATCAGCGCTTACCGCGAAATTATTCTTTGGCAAATCACGAACGTGGCCAATACTCGCCTTAACAACGTAGTCACTCCCTAAGTACCCTTCAATGGTTTTCGCCTTTGCAGGGGACTCTACTATAACAAGATTTTTAGCCATATTTTGTTTTTGAATTGCGGCAAAGGTATATGCATTTATTCGTTAGTCTCCAAATTGGTTATGCGATTATATATGCTATTTCTATAGAAATAGATTATTTTTGCACACTAATCAAAACAGCCAGACACTGTGGAAGAAAAACAAATTGACGAATCTAGACAGGGGGAAATTTTGGAAATTTCGACTCCCATAATTGCGCATAAACCGCAAAAAAAATTGTTGCTCGAGAGTTACGGTTGCCAAATGAATTTTGCAGACTCCGAGATTATAGCCTCTATTATGGCGCAAGAAGGATTCACCACAACACGCGATGTTGAAGAGGCCGATTTAGTGCTCCTAAACACTTGCGCCATTCGCGATAACGCAGAACAACGCATTCGCGGAAGACTCGAATTTTTAAATTCGGTAAAAAAACGCAAACCAGCAATGATGGTAGGTGTGCTCGGTTGTATGGCCGAACGTTTGCGTGAACAACTTCTCGAAGAAGAAAAGCTGGTCGACATGGTGGTTGGTCCAGATGCATACCGCGATTTACCTCGACTCGTTTCGCAAGTGGAACACGGAAGCAAAGCCGTAAACGTTTTGCTTAGCCGTGAAGAAACCTATGGTGAGATTACCCCGGTTCGCTTGGACAGCAATGGCGTTACTGCATACATCTCCATTATGCGCGGTTGCGACAACATGTGTTCCTTTTGTGTAGTTCCCTTTACACGCGGAAGAGAGCGCAGCCGAGATCCGAAAAGCATTGTTGATGAAGCGACAGATCTTTTCAATCGCGGCTACCGAGAAGTCACCCTTCTTGGTCAAAATGTAGATAGTTACAAGTGGAACATCACAGCGAAAGGAGATATTATCGACCCAAATGAACCAACCGTAAACTTTGCTCAATTACTCGCATCTGTTGCTGAAGTTAGTCCGAAGCTCCGCCTGCGCTTTTCAACCAGTCATCCCAAAGATATGACCGACGAAGTGCTTATTGCCATGGCGAAATATGAAAACATTTGCGACTACATTCACTTGCCTGTTCAAAGTGGAAATTCAATTGTACTGAAGCGCATGAATCGCGGTTATACCCGCGAGTGGTACCTCGATCGCATTGCAGCCATTCGCAAGTATTTGCCTGAATGTGCAATTAGTACAGACGTGATTGCGGGATTTTGCGGTGAGACAGATGAGGAGCATGCAGATACGCTTTCACTTATGGGTGAAGTTAAATATGACATGGCTTACATGTATAAATATTCCGAAAGACCTCGCACTTTAGCCGAAAGAAAATTCGAAGACAATATTTCGGAAGAAGTAAAAAGTCAGCGCCTGAATGAAATCATAGCCATGCACATGTCCTGCGTTGCCGAACGAACAGCTGCTCATGTAGGAAAGCGACATAAAGTCTTGGTTGAAGGCGTTTCTAAAAAATCACAAGAGCATTATTACGGACGCAACGGGCAGAACGTTGTGGTGGTTTTTCCGAAAAACGAAGCGAAAATGGGTCAATATGTATGGATAAATGCTCTTTCCGCGACCGCAGTGACACTTATTGGAGAAATTGACTCGTACGAAGATTGATTTTTATACATGACATTCTGTCATCTTGAACTACCTTTGTTTAGTTCTTGACTAAGCGGCAATTATGGAAATTCAATCAGTAAAAACACGCTACGGAATTATTGGCAATGCCCCGGCGCTCAATCGAGCGTTGGATATTGCTATGCAAGTTGCGGCAACAAACATGTCGGTTCTAATAACCGGTGAGAGTGGCGTTGGGAAGGAAAGCATCCCGAAAATAATTCACCACCTGAGCTCTCGAAAGCACGGACCATATATTGCCGTTAACTGTGGAGCTATCCCGGAAGGCACCATAGACAGCGAGTTATTCGGACACGAAAAAGGATCTTTTACGGGAGCTCACGAAAGTCGAAAAGGATATTTTGAAGAAGCTAACGACGGTACAGTTTTTCTCGATGAAGTTGCAGAACTTCCATTGGGCACTCAGGTTCGTTTGCTTCGTGTCTTAGAAACAGGTGAATTCATACGCGTGGGTTCTTCTAAGGTTCAAAAAACGAACGTGCGCGTCGTTGCAGCAACCAACGTAAATTTCGCGCAAGCTATTCAAAACGGAAAATTCCGAGAGGACCTTTATTACAGGTTGAATCAGGTTCCGATTTTCATGCCTTCGTTGCGTGAACGCGGTGCCGACATTGAATTGTTGTTTAAAAAATTCGCAACAGATTTCGCAGAACGTTACCGCATCCCTGTTCTTCAGCTCACAGACTCTGGAGCGAATACACTCAGAGAATATCGCTGGCCCGGAAACATCCGTCAACTTAAAAATATCACGGAACAAATTAGCATTCTTGAGACAGAACGTATCGTTTCACCCGAATTGCTCATACGCTACCTTCCGCAGGACATGGCAACGAACAAGCCTGTATTCATGGGCGGTAATGTTGGAACCGATTATAGTGAAAGAGAAATATTATACAAGGTTTTGTTCGACATGCGCAACGATTTGACTGACCTTAAAAAACTCGTCCTTGGTGTGATTCAAAACGGGAGCGGGTTTGACAATTCCGATGAAAACGCAGCCTTATTTCAAAAAGTTTTTCAATCCGAAGAACATGAAAATTCAGATTTGCCCGTTCGCATGACTCCTCAAAGTAATATCATACATTTGGGAAGTGGAAATAGCGCTGACGAAGAAGAAGTTGAAGAATCACTTTCATTGAGTCAAACAGAAAAAGATTTGATAAAAAAAGCGCTTCAGAAACACAGAAACCGACGCAAATATGCTGCCCAAGAACTAGGGATTTCAGAACGCACGTTGTACAGAAAAATTAAAGAATACGATTTAGGTAAATGAAGAAATATACCGTTGGTCTGCTGCTTGTAATGCTTCTTTTCGTTTCCTGCGAAATAAGATATTCCTTTAGTGGCGGACAATTCAGCGGAGCAAAGACTTTTTCTGTATCTTATTTGAAACCGCAAACGGCGCTTGCCTCTCCAACCTATTCTCAAAGATTAACAGAGAACTTCAAAGACGTGATGCTTTCGCAAAGTCCTCTTTCGTTAAGCGAAACAAATGGCGATTTACAATTTGAAGGAAGTGTTACAAATTATGTGGTTGCACCTATGGCTATTCAAAGCAACGAAACGGCCTCGTTGACTCGACTTTCCATAACAGTAAAAATAAAATACACGAATACGCTTGAGCCTGATTTGAATTTTGAGAAATCTTTCACGAAATTCGCTGACTTCGCCGCAACTGAAAGTTTATTCGCTGTTCAAGAAGATTTATGGAAGCAAATCAACGATCAGCTCGCTCAAGAAATATATAACGCTAGTGTAGGTAATTGGTAATGGAAAACATACAATTCAATGAGCTCTTGAAGTCGCCACATTTGCTGGCTTCTATGCCTATTGAACATCTTGAAACTCTTACTAAGAATTACCCTTGGTTCAGTTTAGCTCACTCCTATTTAGCAAAGGCCTATCAGGAAAAAAACAGCCACAAGACTTCCGGACAAATTGCGTTAGCTTCTACCCTTCATTCTAACAGAACGTGGTTGTATGGATTTTTAAAGGAGCCTGTTCTTCAGAAACACTCGTCCATTGAAATAATCGAGAGCCTTCCAACCGAAAATATTCCTGAAATAATTCCTGAGAGTGCTTCAAACCCAATAGCTTTTTCGACCTCGTTGGCTGAATTGGCGTCATCGATGTTGGAAGAGCCAGAACAAGAGGTAAGACAAGAGGTAAGAGAAGTTAAGAGAGGGGAAGAAGAGGGAAGACAAGAGGTAAGAGATTTGGATTTTTTAGATAAATCAATTTTAGCGGCAGCTGTTTCGAGTTCTATTTTTCTCGAGGTTAGTGAAAGTGAAGAGGAAGACGTGGAACAAGATGCGGAGCAAGATTCTTCCAAAGGTGCTTCGCAAGACCTTCCGGAGGACCTTTCGAAGAACCTTGAAATAGATGTTAAACAAGATGATGCATTGTTCACTTGGTTGAGGAGTGTGAGTGATGAAGAGGGAATAAAAGAACAGGTAAGAGAAGTTAAGAGAGGGGAAGAAGAGGGAAGAATATCGACTGAGTCTGTTCAGCCTTCGCTGGATTTGATAGAAAAATTCATTGCGACGGAGCCGCGCATTACGCCGGGTAAAGTTGAGCAATACACTGGGGTAAGTTTTGCAAAAGAAAGTTTGGAAGAAAATTTCGATTGGGTAACTGAGACCATGGCCAAATTGTATGCAGCTCAAGGAAAAATAGACCGTGCGCGAAAGGCGTACAAGCGACTAATTGAACTTCATCCGGAGAAAAAAATTCACTTCGAAAATCAACTAAAAGTCCTAAACCAAAGAAAATAAAGGTTCTTCCTTTGTTCCTCCTTGAATTCGTGTATCTTTGTGCACTTCAAATTTTAACAGATCATGGAATTTATTGTAACAGTTTTAATCGTAATCGCTGCACTCCTTCTTGGATTGGTAGTGTTAATTCAAAATCCAAAAGGTGGCGGGTTGTCAGCGGGCTTCGCAGGTAGCGCACAAATTGGTGGAGTTAAGCGCACAGCAGACTTCTTAGAAAAAGCTACTTGGTACTTAGGCGTTGCCCTTTTTGTACTTTGTTTAGCTTCAACGAGCCTTTCAACTACTGCGCGTCCAGTTGCAGATGAAGAACAGCAAACAGAACAAACAGACGGCGGTCAACAACAAAGCGGTGACCAACAACAAGGACAATAATTGTCATTATAGCATTTTTTAAATGTCAGTAATTCAAACTACTGACATTTTTTTTGTCCTTTACTGACGAAAGTTCACACATAACAAACAAAATCCCGCTTGGCACAAATAGTGACTGCGACGGGCACAAACATTAAAAACAAACAAACATGTCAAATAACGTTAGACCATTAGGAGATCGCGTTTTGGTAGAGCCCGCTGCGGCTGAAACTACAACACTTTCTGGAATTATCATTCCTGAAACAGCGAAAGAAAAGCCTCAAAGAGGAACTGTAATCGCTGTCGGTCCTGGAAAAAAAGATGAGCCAACAACGGTTCAGCCGGGCGATACTATTTTATACGGCAAGTATGCCGGAACAGAGATTAGCGTTGACGGAAAAGATCTTCTGATCATGCGCGAGTCGGACATTTTTGCAATTGTTTAATTACTAAATTTTAGAAAATCATGGCAAAAGAAATCACATTCGACACAGTAGCGAGAGAAAAACTAAAAGCTGGTGTTGATGCATTAGCAAATGCAGTAAAAGTTACTTTAGGTCCAAAAGGACGTAATGTAGTTATCGATAAAAAATTCGGTGCACCCCACATCACCAAAGATGGCGTAACCGTTGCGAAAGAAATTGAATTGTCTGACCCTATTGAAAACATGGGCGCTCAAATGTTGAAGGAAGTTGCGAGTAAGACTGCAGACCAGGCAGGAGACGGAACAACGACTGCAACTGTTTTGGCTCAGGCTATGGTTGGTGCTGGTTTGAAGAACGTTGCTTCTGGTGCTAATCCAATGGATCTGAAACGCGGCATGGACAAGGCTGTTAAGGCTGTTGTTTCTGAATTGCGTAATATTTCAAGAGAAGTAGGTTCTGACTACGAAAAGATTAAGCAGGTAGCTACTATTTCAGCAAACAACGATGAGACCGTAGGTTCATTGATTGCAGACGCAATGAAGAAAGTAGGAACAGAAGGTGTTATCACTGTTGAAGAAGCAAAAGGAACTGAGACAGATGTTAAGACTGTTGAAGGAATGCAATTCGATCGCGGATATCTTTCTCCTTACTTCGTTACGAATACAGAGAACATGGAAGTTGAGTTAGAGAACGCTTTCATTCTTATCTACGACAAGAAAATTTCTAGCATGAAGGAATTGCTTCCTGTGTTGGAGAAGACCGCACAATCTGGCAAACCTCTTTTGATTATTGCTGAAGATGTAGACGGAGAAGCATTAGCAACTCTTGTTGTAAACAAGATTCGTGGTGCTTTACGTGTGGCCGCTGTTAAGGCTCCAGGATTCGGTGATCGCAGAAAAGCAATGTTACAAGACATTGCGGTTCTTACTGGTGGAACCGTTATTAGTGAAGAGACCGGATTGAAATTAGACAACGCCACTTTAGAAGATTTAGGTCGCGCGGAAAAGATTTCAATTGATAAGGACAACACAACCATCGTAAACGGTGCTGGAGTTAAGGAGAACATTTTGGCTCGTGTAAACGAAATCAAATCGCAAATTGAAAAAACAACTTCTGATTACGATCAAGAAAAATTGCAAGAGCGTCTAGCTAAATTGGCTGGTGGTGTTGCTGTTCTTTATGTTGGTGCTGCAACTGAAGTTGAAATGAAAGAGAAGAAAGACCGCGTAGACGATGCATTACACGCGACTCGTGCAGCTGTTGAAGAAGGAATTGTACCTGGTGGTGGAGTTGCGTTAATTCGTGCGAGTGCCGCTCTAGATAGCCTAACTGGATTGAACGATGACGAGACTACAGGAATTCAAATCGTTCGCAGAGCTATTGAAGAACCTCTTCGTCAGATTGTTGCTAACGCTGGCGGTGAAGGCGCAGTAGTTATTCAAAAGATTCGCGAAGGAAAAGGCGATTTCGGATACAACGCTCGCAACGAGCAATACGAAGACTTATTCATAGCTGGTGTTATTGACCCAACTAAAGTTTCGCGTGTAGCTTTAGAAAATGCAGCATCTGTTGCGGGAATGATTCTAACAACTGAATGTATGGTGGTAGATAAACCAGAGGAAAAACAAAAGTTTCCTATGATGCCACCAATGATGTAAAATAAACGAATAAAGACTTGGTATATTCAGGTCTTTTTCGTATCTTTGTATAAATTTAAAATAAATCATAATGGAAAAACAAAAATTAAATCGTTTCGTACAAAAGTACACTCTTGCTGGTTTGGTAGAATCAGTAAAATGGGAATCAAAGGATGGTTCTCTTAATACTTCATTTGGTGGACGTGGTGGCTTGTTTGTAAATGATGGGTTTCAAAAAACATTTACATTCCCAACGGGAAATTTATTTAGTATAGATTTTGGAAGTGCAGAAGGCGGCGGATTTGTTGATGTTACCTATGGTGGTGTAGTTACTTCAATAGGTGGACGTGGTGGGGCAACTAGATACGCTATAGCATATAAAAACGCTACAGATGCAGTTGCAACAAAAGTACATGGATATGGTGATGATATAGTATCTGCATCAATATCCGCTACAAAAGTTGCTATATTTTCCATAGGTGGGGATGCAGTTCAATCATCCAAATATCAATTAAATGTATCAGTAAATGCAGTGGCAGCAGATGGTGCTGGTGATTATGATGTGATACAATATAAGAGATTATAATGAAACAATATAATGTTGCGTTAAAAGAAGGAATTGACTATGATTCTTTTTGGAACGATATGGAAAGTGATACCGATG
>Ga0214163_1000326_pt1 | contig 22548 bp, 24 predicted proteins | sample LakMenepilimnion_2_FD_153001 | JGI IMG/M metagenome (GOLD analysis project Ga0214163, IMG submission 153001) | Freshwater microbial communities from Lake Mendota, WI - Practice 15JUN2010 epilimnion v4 | ecosystem: Environmental > Aquatic > Freshwater > Lake > Epilimnion/Euphotic zone | place... | reverse complement strand
AAGATTTTCTATATAACAACCAAAATTTTTTACCTTGCTAAATTTAGGTTTAGTTATTTGAATTTCTTTTTTCAATATATCTGATATGATTTTTATATCTTCTTGGTCTAATAAATCAATAAATTCTAAAACTGTTCTTGTTTTCAAATGCTGTAAGAATGGCAAACTTAATGCCATGTTATAAGTTTGAAATAGAAATTTGTATTTTTCTAATTTTAATTGTATAATTTTATTAGAAAAAACAAAATCTTCTACTTCTTTTATAGAAAGATTTTTTACCATACTCTATTATTATAATCATTATTTAGGAGAGCAATAGAATGACTGAGCCATTTAGACCACAATCGCCAGAAGGCACTGATTCCGCAGGTTTGCAAATTACTGGTAATATTCCGCCGGAACTTCTTGCAAGAATGCAGGGAAAGAAATCAGAATCGGAAACTCCCTTTGTTCCTTCTGCTCCTCAACATGTACAGCAACCCAGCCTATCTAATTCTCAATCTTTCGGCTCAAGCAATTCACAATTGAATGCCATTTTGGATCAGCTGCGTAGCCAGTCGAATATTTACGAAGAAATCGTTTTGCCGTCCGCTGGCAAATTTTATGATGGGACTGACGGACCTGTCGATGGTAAAATTCATATTCGCCCCATGACTGGCGAAGAGGAACAAATTTTGGCAACCCCTAGGTTTGTTCGTAAGGGCCAAGCTATCAATATGATTTTTAGTCGTTGCATTAAAGAAAATTTCAAGCCAGAAAATCTATTGAGTGCTGATAGAACATTTCTTTTGATTTATCTCAGAGGTATTTCTTATGGCACCGAATATGAAGTAGAAGTAAAAGATCCTAACACCGATAGAAAGTTCACAACTGTTATCGATTTGGATGGATTGCCTAAAGATATGTGCCCACAAGATTATGGCCCTAATTTAGAAGATGTCATGCCTAAGTCCAACCTTCCATTTACTTACAGGTTGAGCACTGGTAAGGATGAAAATGAAATTCAAGAATATCGTGAACGAAGACTTAAGAATTATGGCGACTCTGCAACCGATGACACTTTGATTTTCCGTAGTGCTCAACTTCTTGAAAGCGTTGCTGATATCACCGACAAAGCAGAAATTCAGGCTATTCTAAGGAATCTACCTATCCAAGACCTTAACTATCTAAGGAATTTGGTAAATGAACCACCTTTTGGCGTAGATACCAAGGTTACCATTATTTCCCCTCTAAGCAATGAAGAATTTGAGGTGGACCTCCCTTTGGAAGCAGCCTTTTTCTTCCCTCGGCGCAAGAAGAAGGACAAGACCCTAGCTTAATTTTATGGCAAAATCTCATGGAGGAGATTTTCTTTTTTCAATATCACCTGCACATGTATAAGGATCAATGCATGAACCTCTCTATCTATGAGAGGCGTTTCATGATAGATCGTTTCGTAAAACAAAAAAATACAGAAAAAGAAGAGATAGATAAGGAGAGACGAAAAGCTAACAGAAAGAGATAATCATGTCGCAGGTCAAAGAACGCTATCAAAACCCAACCTTAAATGAAACTGTTCGTTTAAGGTTGTACTTTTACAACTCTAATTTATTTTCTGATGTTTACCAAATTAAAGAAGTAAACATTTTCAGATTACCTCAGAATGCTGATCCAGCCCTGATTGGCTCTCGATTACTTGTTCAAACCATTCCCGGTGACCAAGTTGTAAATGACGGCACTGGACGTTACTATGTCGATATTTATACCGAAGACGGTGTCTATGTAATTGGACGCTATACTGATGTTTGGACTGTTAATTACGTTAATGATAATCTCGGAACTAGTGAAGTATCCAACCTTTGGCAGATTTATCCAAATCTTTGGTACAGTACACCAGTCCCTGTTGTCTATGACTTTAACTTTGTTTTCAGACCTAGCCAAATTAGAAAGGGAAGCAAACAGTATCTTATTATCCAAGTAACACCAAATGTGCCTAAAGGAACTGATTTGCAAAGATATTACGAAAACTTGGCAATTCTTGGAAATATGCTTGTAAGCATCGAACAAAAGTGTGGCGCTTGTATACCCCAAGAACAAGATTTAAGAATGATTGCTTGCAAACAGCCAGTTCAATTCAGCGAAAAAATGTACGGCTATTATTACTTAGATACCGATTGTATGGATGTGGGAATTTACGATATTTGGTTCCAACTTGACATTGGTGACAACAATTACCTTTCACCACGATACCAACTTCAAATTTACCCCTAAAAGACTTGCAATTTAGTTTTCTTTAGCTTACCTTTAGCTCACCCAGAGCACGGAGGCTTCATGCTGTCTGATAGCAAATTAGATTTTTGGTTTCAGCACAATCGTAATGTCTTGTTTGTAGGCAAACATGGTGTAGGTAAAACGGCCCAGATTAAGTCATGCTTTGAGCGTAATGGTCTCAAACATGGCGATACATATTTGTACTTTAGCGCCAGCACTCTCGATCCTTGGGTAGATTTAGTTGGTGTTCCCGAAAAAACCACTAATGCTGAAGGACAAACTTATTTAGAATTAGTTCGACCTAAGGCTTTGGCTAATGGTAATGTTGTTGCTATATTTTTTGATGAATTCAATCGTTCTGTCAAAAAAGTCAGAAACGCTGTTATGGAATTGATGCAATTCAAGTCTATTAACGGTTTGGTATTTCCAAACCTTAAATGTGTATGGGCTGCTATAAATCCCGAAGAAGATGATGTATATGATGTAGAAAAAATAGACCCGGCTCAAAAAGACCGTTTTCATATTATTCAAAACATTCCATATAAACCCAATCTTAACTGGTTCGCCGGAAAATATGGTTCAGATACTGCTACAGCTGCAGTTGAATGGTGGGAAGAACTACCTGAAGAAGAGAAGAATAAAGTCTCTCCTAGACGGTTAGAATATGCTTTGGATGAATTCTCTATTGGTGGTTCTTTGCAAGATATTTTGCCGGTTTCTACCAATATCAACAAACTGTTACAAGGTTTAAAGAATGGACCTATCGAAGCAAAATTAAAAAAATTATTTACAAAAAGCGACAAAGTAGGAGCTAAAGCTTTTTTAGCCAATGACAATAATTATTTTTCCAGCATAAAGTATATTTTATCTACTCCAGATTTTATGGAGTTCTACGTTCCTTTGATGCCAAAAGAACGTATATCTTGTCTCATGGCAGACAATTCAACAGTGTGCCGTTTTGTCACTTCCGCTTCCGAAACAAATAAAGACCTATGGAATATTATGCGGGAGATCGTTATAGCTGGACAAGATGAAAAGCTTGTCAAAATGCTTCATCGTTTTGTCAACACAGACGAAAATACTTTAGTCAAAGACTCTATTCCCGAAACGCCTGCACCGGCACACTATGCAGATAAGCCAAAAACCATAAATTTTAGCACCTTCTTTGACATAACAAGTCTCAGCACGGATGAATTAGACAAAAATTTTAATAGCATAAAATCTAGTGTTTTTAAAGAAATGGATGAGTCTGATGCTTTATCATGTATGCTCGCTTTAGCACATATCACCAAGCTCAGCTGGGCTACAACTTTGCTTCGTCCAGAATTGAAATTGCTGCCTAATATTATAAATCATTGCTTGCAATCCATTAAAAATACTACAAGACAAAATTACTCTCCTTCTATATTGGAATGTTTGATTCAAGAACATAAATCTATAGGTAAAATGTTTACTAAATGCCAACAAGCAGGTATTTTTGGAAGGATTCTGCGGGTATGAACGTTGAAATTGGCGACGATGAATGGAAAGAAATTTGCTATGCCTTGCTTGATCATCACTCCTTGTTTTATAAGGTTGGTGAAATGGGCAAGCCATATCTTTCTGATAGAATAGATACCGCTTGTGTTACTTTTGACAAAAGCGGTAATTTTATAAACTTTTTATTCAACCCTGAATTTTGGAAGACTTCTTCTACTTATAAAAAAATATTTGTAATTTGCCATGAGTCTCTACATCTTATTCTCCAGCATGGCAAAAGATTTAAAGATACAAAAGATAATTTAAAAGCTAATTATGCTATGGATGTAGTAGTAAATCATACTCTGGTTAATCGTTTTGGTTTTATCAGAGAGGAAATAAGCGACTGGGAAGAACTGTGTTGGGTAGATACTATTTTCAAAAACAAAAAAGTAAACAATTTTGACATACCAACAGATGAAACTGCTGAATATTACCTCAATCTACTTAACAGAATTTTTCCAGAGAATTATGATGGAAAAGGTTCAAAACTTTTAGATTCTCATGATTTTTTAGATGGTGAAGAAAAAGAATTTTTCAAAAAACTTAATGAAGATTTGACTCAAGAAGAAAAAGAATCTCTCAAAAAGTTTTATGATAAACACGCTCCTAAAAGCCAAGCAGGAAATTCTACCGGTAATGCTCTGCACATTGCTACTAAAGAAAAACAATCTGTCAAACGGAAGTGGGAAACCGCTGTAACCAATTGGTCTCAGAAAATGATGCGTTCCGTTTCAAAGGAACAAGATCAATGGGCACGTAAACATAGACGTTTCATATTTTTGGAAACAAGCTTTTTCCTACCTACAGAATTTGAAGTAGAGGATTTCGAAATAGAAAAAGGCCGACTCAAAGTTCTTTTTTTCTTGGACACCAGCGGTTCCTGTTGGCATCTCAAGGACAGATTTTTCAATGCAGCAGAGTCTTTGCCAGCCAAATATTTTGACGTTGAACTTCTGTGCTTTGATACCCAAGTAACACTAACTACTGCCGTTTCAAGAAAAATACATGGCGGAGGTGGCACTTCCTTCAAGATAATTGACACCTATATTAAACAAAATTACAAAGAGCACCAACCAGATGCTGTTTGGATTATGACGGATGGGTATGGGGACGCTGTCTCTCCTGAAAATCCACAAAACTGGTTTTGGTTTTTAACACCAAATAGCGTTAAAGAGTTTATTCCTCCTTCTTCCAAAATATATGATCTGAATGACTTCGTCTAAATTATATTGTGCATACTATAACAAAGTATGCACAATTTTGATGATTTAGATGATTTTCAAATAGAAGATATTTCTAAAAATAAAAAGAAAAAAAAAGTCAACGGCAAACGAAAAGGTAATCGAACTGAACTTGAATTAACTAAGGTTTTAACGGCTCGTTTTAAGTCAGCATTTAGTCGCACAGTTTCATCTGGTGCTCGTTGGGCACAAGCATCTCTTCCTAAACACGCTATGGAAATTTTCTCTGGCGACCTGATTGTTCCCAAAGGTTTTAAATTCGCCATAGAAAGTAAAGGCGGTTACGATAGCATCGATATAGGAAGTGTTTTTATAGATGGTAGCAAAGAATTAGATTCTTTTCTATCCCAAGCCATGGAAGATGCCAATCGTGCTGGAAGAAAACCCATGTTGTGCTGGAAACGTACTAGAAAACCATGGATAAGTTTTATTCTCACAGCAGACATGCCCGAAAAAGAATTCAAATACGCTATAAAATACAGAGAGTGGACAGGTGTAGCTCTAGATTATCTTTTAGAAATGGCAGATGAATTTTTCATTCATCCAGATGCTTAATTAAAAAGTCCATTTTTTTACTTGTATCTTTCAAAATATTGAATATTACTGAGTATTTCGATTGATTATACGACTTACCCTCATTTAATTGCATATTTAAATAATGGCAATTCCCCAGTATGCTATCTAAATGTCTTCCGATTACTTGATGTAAAGCTTCATCATTCGATGATATTTTGTTTTTCCAATCGCTATTATTAGAATCTATGTTGTGAAATTTTAAATTGTTTTTAACCGTAAAATCTTCTTTAGATTTTATTTTAAATTCTTCTATGTCAAACTTTTGTTTATCGTTATATTTTATAACCATATAATTGTCGGCAGGTAATTCATATAACTTATATTTTTTTATTTTATTATTCAACAAATCAAGTGCTTCAAAAAATATCGGCATAGTGCTGCAGAAAAATATTTGATTTAATTCGTCAATTAAATCAATCACTACCAAAGGTCTATGTTCGTTCCTGAAAAGATGCAAAGTCCTGTTAGTGTCTTCAGTTTCTCCAAACACCACAGCATAATGCGCATTTTTAGAAAAATTGAAAAAGTTTCTGGCATTATTAATGAAGTCATTTTTTTGTTCAAGTATTCTCAAAAACATTTCACTGTCGCATTCCGTTTCTACTTCATAATATTGTTTGAAAAAATCATACTCATCTCTTGGTATTACACCATTGTGTATGACTGCTTTCTTAAGATCTTTACTGACAAACGGATGATTATTTTGATTATATGCTGGTATGCCCACTCCACTCGAAGCTGCTCTGCAATGGAAAAGTCCTAGATTAAGGTTGTTTTCCCATAAAGATTTGTACTCTGGTAGATTTATAAATTCGATTGCCTGAACAGGTTTTTTAAAATAATTGATATTTTTATTTTTAAAGTCTTCGGCACAATAAAAACCACTAGCGTCTGTTCCTCTAATTTGAGTTTTTACAAAAAGATGAGTAGACAAATCCTTGGTTAAATCAGGATTGCTGCTATCTCCAATAAATCCAAATAGTCCACACATATTAAGAGTTTGGCCTTGAATCCCATGTTGGTTCGCCTAGAGGTGGCTCAGAACTCATAATACCCGTCGTAGGTGCTGTCGATTGATTATCAAAATTAGTGCCTCCTACCTTTGATTTATCAGCCTGATCAGAACCTAGATTTTCCGAATCCACAGCTTTATCTTCAGTTCCTAAATTATTTACTGGACCTTGAATCTTATTTAAAATTTGATTATTTATCAAATCTAAACATCCTTTTATAATCGCTGCAATGTCTTGACTTTGTGCTTCCTTGTCGCCATCAATAATCAACTTTATATTATACGCCACAGTTTGCAAGGGCACTAAATATAATTGCTGTTGTTTTAGCCAATTACCATGCACCATGGTTTGTATCAAAGAAAATAAATCTTCACAATCGCTTTCTATCTCCAAAATACCTTTGCTTGTCAAATCCAACATGCTGCTTAATCGATCAGCTATATCGGATGCCGTTTGCTTCAGTACTTTATTATCTTCAGTAAGCAGATAATTTCTAAATGATATTATTTTTTCAAACATACATTTCTATTTATGGTTTCCTCAAGTAATTATACCTGTTCTAAGGCATTTTTTTTCGCAATTTCAAAAGGAATTGGAGAATAATTATGATGCTCTACACATAAATTATAAAATTTTGGGTCGATATTTCTGTCATCTAACATAACTTTTCTGTAGTGGATATGCCCATGAAAATTAAAAATGTTGTCTGGAATAGTAGAAGTATGTAACGGATAATGGGATAATATAAAATTTTTGTCTAACCTATGACTTCCCCTAATATCTTTGAAATATGGTAAATAATCAGTTATTTTGAAAATATCATGGTTGCCCCTAATAAGCACTTTTTTACCATTAAGACGCTCGAGAATTTTAAGGTCTTTTCGTGCTATAGATACATCACCTAAATGATAAACTTGGTCATTTTTATTTACTACTTTGTTCCAGTTGGCGACCATGGTTTCGTCCATCTCTTCCACAGAAGAGAATTCTCTAATCAACGAACCATCATCCTTAACAAAAGTTAAGAATTTAGCATGACCAAAATGTGTGTCTGAAATGAGAAAGAGGTTCGCCATGTTTTAATTATGGCGAACCTCTTTTAATTTTGCAAGAAAATTAGCCGCATTTAGTCCAGCCGCAGGACTTACAAATTACACAACCATCTTGTCTTTCAAGTTTGCCAGTCTCGCACTGACCACAGTTTTCACCAGAAACTGCAGACCCATCCTTGATATACTTCTTTAAGCTTCTTGCCAAAACCTTGCTAAGACTAGATAGATCTCCCTCAGTCTTTTCAAGTTGGTGAACAACAAAATTGATATCAGCACCATGTCTCAATGCTGTACTGAGCATACGACACAGACTATCACCATTTTCATGATTGTGAATATTGGTAAGTGTGTAAGTTTCCTCTGCAGCTGCTAAAACATATTGCCCTCTGGCTTTCTTTTTGAGTTTACCAGTGTTGGTGCCCTTTTTAATAATACACTTGCCTTCACTGGAATTGGTACCAGCAAATACTTCGTATGGATCGCCTTCGAGCAAACCAACGACTACATAATAGTCATCGCCTTTTACCTTACTAAAATGCACTTCTGCATCAATAGATGCTGGGCGCTTAGGTGCGTCATTTTTTTGAATCTTATCTTTAGACTTTTCTTCTTTAGACTTATCTAAAAGTACAGATGTACGGCAACCGGCTCTATATACAGTACAACCCTTTACACCATACTTCCAAGCTGCTTCGTAAATCTTGGCTACCTCTTCAACTGTTACATCTGCTGGAAGATTTACAGTTTTTGAAATAGCATGATCAATATACTTTTGAGCTGCTGCTTGTAGCCTAACAGCATCCACCCAATTAATTTCTTCTGCACAGCAACCATGCCAAGGTGATTTGGTTAGGTCTTTTTCACCGGTAATCTCCATCCACTTTTGAACCTTTGGATGATACACGGTAAACTCTTGCCAACTGTCACCGTTTTGGTCTACAAAATCTACCTTAGCATTTTTATCTGTAGGATTAATCTTCTTCCTACGAGTGTAAGGGAATAGCATAAATAACGGCTCTACACCACTTGTAGTTTGGGTCAGAATACTAACTGTTCCTGTAGGAGCAATAGTTAAATTTGCAATATTTCTACGACCATGAACAGAAATTTCTTTATACAGTTTAGGATCATTTTCTTTAATCATAGCAAGGAATTCAGAGTCTTTCTCCTTTTCCCAATTCCAGATTGGGAATGTTCCAATATCTTTGGCCATCTCCATGCTGCTTCTGAAGGAAGCTAAACATAAAGTTTTCATGATCTTATTTACTTCAATAATAGACTCTTCACTACCGTACTTTAGTCCTAATGCAGCCAGAGTGTCACCCATAGCTGTTACACCAGTTCCAGTCCTGCGACCTTTGGTACAGCGATCATGAATGTTTTGCCAAAGCTCTAATTCTCTAGTTTTGATACCCTTTTCTTCTGGGTCTTTTTTAATCTTGGCAATAATTTGAAGAATTTTTTCTTCTTCAAGGTCAATCATGTCATCCATCAGACGCTGGATGATCTCGCTATGCTGTTCGAACAAATCATAATCAAAATAGGAACCATTTGTGAATGGGTCCACAACATAACTGTACAAATTCATTGCCATCAGGCGACAAGAGTCGAATTTTGACAATGTAATTTCGCTACAAGGGTTAGTACTAACTGTATCAAAACCTTCCTCATGATAACAATCTACAGCGTTATAGCGTTTAATCTTATCCCAGAAAAGCAGACCCGGCTCTGCTCTTAGCCAAGCGTTGTTAATCATCTTCATCCAAAGTTCTTTTGCATCAACCCACTTGTCGGTGTCGCTAGGTGGGGCATCAACAGGAAAACGCAGACGGAACTTCTCGCCCTTTTCAACTGCTGTCAGAAATTCATCCGATAGTAAAACTGAAATGTTTGCACCAGTAACCTTAGTAGCATCATTTTTGATAGTAACAAACTGTTCAACATCGGGATGTGCGACATGAATAGTGAGCATGAGAGCGCCTCTGCGCCCGCTCTGACCTACTTCACGAATTGTATTTGAGTATCTTTCCATGAAAGACACAACGCCAGTACTGTTTCGTGCGGCATTTTTGACTCCAGCACCCGCAGGACGGATTTTGGAAATATCTAAGCCTACACCACCTCTGCGCTTCGAAATCTGGCAAAGCATTTCATCAACACGACAAATGCCACCATAAGAATCCTCTGGGGATTCAACAACATAACAGTTGGACAAAGAAACGATTTGATGATTGTTTCCAATGCCAAACATTGGAGAACCTTGAGGAATGATATATTTAAAATGATCCAAAAGTCCAAAGATAACTTCTTCAGTCAAAGGATTCTTAAATTTTTTCTTTTCAATTCTAGCAAATTCTTTTGCTATGCGATGATGCATTTCAGTAGGAATTTGTTCCAATAAATTACCATCGTTGTCTCTAAGAGCGTATTTATCAAGAAATACCTTGGCTGCTAGTTCGTCGCCTTCAAAATACTCAACACTTGCGTTAAACGCATCATTGTAACTGTACATCTTGGTCTCTTTCTGGTTTAAGTTGCTTAAAAAATTATCTACGTGACTGTATAAAAATTCTATGCAACTTGCCAAAATTAAACCAAGTTTGAGGCTCCATTTTGCATCTTTAATTTCAACTCGTGGCATCCGTTAAGGAGTTCTAGTAAATCATGGTCATGCGTCGTAACAATCACCTGTTTGTCTTTTGCAAGCTCACAAATCATGTTGTAAATGCCTTCAACACCAACAGGGTCGATGTTAGTAGTCACCTCATCTAAAAACACCAAACTTGGGTAACGCCCTGTGTTTAAACTCATTACATGAGCAAAAGACTGGGAAAGCGCAAGATTTATGCGCCTTCTCTGACCATTGCTCAGGATGTGGTAGGACAAATTTTTGGCTTCTGGGAATTTACTGATAGTTTCATTAAGTTCATTGTCAAACTTAATTTCCAACTTGTTGTCAATCAAGAAATTAAGCCAGTAATTGACATTGTCATTTAATGCAGGAATAATTTCGTCTATGACATATTTTCTTATGCCAGCATCACCAAATGCAATAGTCCAAAAAGCGTAATACTCAACCAATCCTTTCATTTCAGACAAACTATTGTTTTTATCCATAAAATTGCCGTTAGCAACTACGATTTGCTGTTCATTGTCAGTTGCCATATCATCAAACGGAGTAATACCATCTAAATCATCTTTTAGTTTGGCAATTTGTTGTTCCAACAACTTTATTTTCTCTTCCAGTCCAGTCTTTTTTTTACTGCTGTCTGGTGGTTGGATTTTTTGCAAGGTAGTTACAGAATTACGGATAGTAGTCAATTCGGATTCATTCTTGTTAATTTCAATTAACAGAGATGACAATTTACTTTGAATTTCACTGATTTTAACAGTCTGTTCTTTTATTTTAGAATCCGCTTTTTTAAATTCAACATCTTCGGCTGCATATTGTTTCTTAAGCAATTCTAAATCTTGCTTGTGTTGAGATGCAACTAATTCATAATTCGCAGGGTCTATTTGACCAAAGCAATGATCACACTTCACTCCTGCTTCTAAATTCTTTATTTTTTCAAGTACCGTCGCAAGCGACTTGCCCTTGGCTGCAAGTTCCTGCTTCTTTAATGCAAAACCATGTTTTTCCTGTTCTACATTTCTTAAATCAGCTTTAAATGAACTGGATTCCAGATCTAATTCTATTTTTTGCGATGTCAAAGATTCTATTTTAGGCTGTATCGTTTTCTGCTTTTCCAATAACTCTACAATCTTTTTTTGCGCTTCCTCATACTTCTTTAAATCATCATTTTTTTCTAATTCTATCTTTTCCTTTTCGGCAGAAGAAATAGAATTACCAAGTGACCTAATTTCTTCAATTTTAGCTTGTTTCCAAGCGGTTTTTTTCTGTTGAAATGATTCGGCATTTCTCTGTAAAGTTTTCAAATTAGACTCAATATAATCTATTTCTGTCTGCAGGCTTTTAATGCTTGCTTGATGTTGCTTGTGCAATACTTTTGCGTTTTCATTATAGGATCTGTATTTCTCCAGACTCAACAAATTCTCTACAATATTTCTTTTTTCAGCAGCATCACATTCCAGAAAGCTTGTGCTATTATCGTCTGTGAATATAAAGATGTTAATAAAAGTTTGATAATTCAAACCCAAGGTGTTTTCGATAAGTGTCTGTGTCGCAGGCATTCCACCTAAAGTCAGTTCTGTGCTGTCATCAAATTTACCTGTATCATCTTTCCAAAATTTTAAAGAATCTGGTTTCCGACGCCTTTCAATTTTATAATTATCCCAATAAATTTCTACACAAAGGTTTTTGGATGCATTGATATGCATCACATCTCTGTGACTGATTTTCTTAGGGTTCTTGATGGTTTTTCCAAAAAGACCATATACCACAATTTCAGGTATACTGCTTTTACCGCTTCCATTACTAGAAAGTCGGGCTTCTTCACCTTTTTTACTAGTGTCTAGATTTTGACCTTTAACAAGGACAATATTGCCCAAGTCTTGAAAATCTAATTCAATTCCATGCTCGCCAAAACATAAAAAGTTTTTGGCAATAACTTTTTTGAAGTTAATTTTCTTCATGGGGCTCAAATCTCATAATTTTATGGCCAATTTCCAAAAGCTTGGATTTGTCCAATTTTAAGTCTTGAACTTGCTCGACATACCTGTCAAGAAGTTTATCCTGATCGGATAAAAGCAATTTGACATCAGCTATAGCATGTTCATCCTGTTTTTTGCTTTGCTTTTTTACCTGTACTGAGGATGCCTTTAAATCCTCTAAAACCTTCGACATGTTCTTCTTGGTCTGGTGTGTATCGCTTTGTTCTGAAATCAAACATACAAAATTGTTTTCCAGTTGAGATTTGTCCCAACCGCCAAGCTCTTCTTCTTTGATATAAAAATGTTTTGGGCTAAAATCATTTTCTATATAAGTTAATTTATCAGTATCGCTATCAAGCAATATAACATGCTTTTCGTCATCGGCTTCACCAAACGACAACTGGAGGGGACTACCAATGTATTCCAATACTGGAGTCAGTTTTTGAGCACTATGATAATGTCCCAAAAAACCACGCTTGTAATTGTTAAACAAGTCCTTGCCAATAACGGTCATGTCACCGTCATGCTCAATAATTACATCGCTGATGCTACCAGCACTATTTAACTTTGCTCCATCTAAAGCTAAATGGCCTAAGAAATACGACTGATTGGGTAACGGTGCTAATTTTTCTAGTTCTGCTACTGGATTGTGTGTGTAAGGCATAAAATGCCATTCAACACCATGCAAGTTCTTCTTGCATGTCTCTTCAATTACTTCAATGTTTTTAATTGCTCCGAACGGCTTTACGCTACTAACAGACCATTTCGAAGAAAACCACAAATCGTGATTGCCTAAAAGCAAGTAAATTTTGAAAGATTCTTTTTCAAACTTTTGCAAAACATTGTAAATCTCAACATAAGTCAAAGTATCAATTTTTTGACGGTCATGCAACAAATCGCCGCCAAACAAAACAGCATCAACTTTATGCTCTTTAGCTACAGAAAATACCCACTCTAAAGCTTTCAAGCAATCATAAAGACGCTCTTGGCTCTTTTTGTGAGCGTGTATATGAATATCGCTAAATAATAGGAATTTTGCCATGCACAAATAGTAACCTAATGATTACTAAAATTCAAGATTTTGTTTTTTTAAAATATTGACCTAATGCATTCCATACATCTGTGTTTTTAAGTTTTACAGTTTGATTTTGTTGCCCAGCAGGTGCTGCTCCTCCGCCACCTAAACCACCTAAATCCATTCCTCCTCCTGCTCCTCCCAAACCTCCTGCACCACCGCCACCTAAACCACCACCCATGGGAGGTGCAGATCCTCCTAATCCTCCCAAATCTCCTCCGGCTGGGGCTCCACCTGCCGGTGCTCCTCCCGCTGGAGGGGCAGCCCCAGCTGCTCCAGCATCTGCTGGTGGTGCTGCATCCGCCTCAGTAATCAAATTTTGCACAAATTTTCTAAATGTTATCATCACATTATTTATGATTGTTCCATAAATAATTTTATGGATAACTTCAAAACATGGTTAGCCGAAGTGGCACCGCCTATAACTAATCCTGATGCTTCACCAGAAGTTGCTGCCACACCTGCTACTACAGCCACTGGCAAACCTAAGAAAATGTCTACACAACAAATGTTACAGAAATACAAAATCAAACCATGGAAAGCTAGTAAAGAAGAAATTTTGAGCTTTTGGAAAACTTTACCAAATGGAACACCTTTAAATGTTAAACCCATTTCTTATGACCATGAAGGCAGCAGCATTCAAGAAGATGGTATAAGAATTACAGGAACTAAAGAATTTATATCAAGTGTTTTAAGCAGATTAAAAGACTTCTTGCCTTTTGAAAATCCAAATACAAAAGTAATGGTTGCTTACAGACAAAGCCCCCGCTCATTTTTACCCGGAAACAAAAATAGTTATATCTTCTATCTCCAAGTAATGGAAAGAGGCAAAGACTGATCTTTTAACTCGATACTTAACATTTCCGTTTCTTTTATCTTTAAATCTAATTTTTCCGTGAGGTCTTGTTGCTGTCTTGTTACTTTACTGAACTTTTGTTCAATTGCTTGATATAAGTCGAGAAGTATTACGAATTCGTCTGCAGCCATTTTACTATTGACCTCCGAATTAAACTTACCTATATTAACCCCCTCAATGCATAATTTTTAATACGTTTGGTCGGATAGCTAGAAAGGTTTTTATATGACTTTTGAACTTACAGATGAACAAAATAACATTATTTCCAGCGTAAAATCCAATATTTTACACCAACATATCATGACAATAGGCGGTTATGCAGGTTCTGGAAAATCGACATGTTTGTCCCATTTAACTGATTTGTTTCCTAATTTTGCTGTTTGTTGTTACACTGGCAAGGCTGCTAATGTATTAAGAAAGAAAGGTGTGGCAGAAGCCAATACTATTCATAGTACAATTTATGATTGCAAAGAAGATTCGAGAGGCAGAATAAAATTTTATTTAAAACCAAGGCATAAGTTGGGATTTGATGGATTTTTCATTGATGAAGCAAGTATGGTTAGCGAAGAAATTTTTAAAGACCTTTGTTCTTACGACTTACCTTTAGTGTTTGTTGGCGATCACGGACAGCTTGAACCTATTGGTAGTGATTTTAATTTAATGAAAAAACCTGAATATGTTTTGGAAACTATTCACAGGAATGCTAATACGATTGCCAAATTTGCTCATCATATTAGACAAGGAAAAGAACCCCAAGGTTTTGAATTGTTTGATAAGATGGTTATTTTGGGAAAGAAATATACATTGCCTGCTGCTGAAGGAGCTAATTTTGACCAGATTATTTGTGGTTACAACAAGACAAGAAGAGATTGGAACAACAGAGTTAGAAGAATCAAAAAATTCGAAAATGCTCTCAGCGTCAAAGATAAATTGATTTGTTTGAAAAATAATAAAGATTTAGGCATATTCAATGGTATGCAAGGTAGCGTTACCAAAATCTACAAAAATGGCAGTATCCTTTTTGATAACGGACATGATGTTCTCAAACTGGATATCAATTACGATCAGTTTTTTGCTGACAAACTTTTACAAGATGCTTTAGAAAATAGAGAAGTTGCATTCTTTGACTACGGCTACTGCATTACTTGCCATAAAGCTCAAGGCGATGAATGGGACTCAGTATGTGTGCTAGAAGAAAAACCTTTTAGAGCAGATGGATGGGACCAAAAAAGATGGGCCTATACCGCTGCTTCTAGAGCTAAAAGTAAGTTGCTGTGGTGCGTGTAATGGCTAAAATTATATGTAGAGGGAAAAATAATGGCGAAAATTTTAGTCAAGAATGACATCAGCACTATCTCCACCTTGAATCAAGGCTTGATTAAATTTTTGTATGATAATTTAAGATTTAGGGAAAGAAATTATTTTCACAACAGCGCTTATCGTCAAAAGATTTGGGATGGTTACACAAACTTCTTCAACAAGAACAATGGGAAATTCCTTACAGGACTTCTGCCAGAAGTTTTAGTAAGTTGCAAAGCTTACCAAGAACAATTAGAAATAATAGACCAAAGAACTAAAATTGATTTTGCCATTAAGGAAATCAATTCAACTTTTTTACATTCATGCACACCACATGGTGCTAATCCAATCACCTTGGAAGACTACCAAGTAGATTTAGTAAACGCTGCAATTAAGAATAAAAGAGGTGTTATATTTGCGCCAACTTCTGCGGGAAAAAGTCTGACAATGCTTTCTATCTTGAAATGTCTTCCTCCCAACACCAAAACTCTTGTATTGCAAAATAGAAAAACGCTAGCAATTCAAAATTATGAGGAATATACTAAATGGGGTATTCATAATGTAGGACGCATTTGGGGTGGTGTAAATGAGCCCAACGATATTACTGTGTCTACTGTTCAGTCTATTGCTAAAGCGCAAGATCTTTTACCTGATGTTCAAGTCCTTTTAGTAGACGAAATTCATGATATGATGAGCACTGCTCCTAAAGCAGTCTATAGACTACTCAAAAATTGCTCAGTACGAATAGCAGTCAGCGCAACTCCATTCAAATTTGGCGAAACAGATAAAATACAAAAATATTATGTTAAAGGTTTTTTTGGGCCTCCCTTCAAAATCAAAAGTACCGAAACAGGTATTGTTACAACTAAAGAATTGCAGGATAGAGGCAGACTCAGTAAAAGTAAATGCGTATTTTACAAGATATCTTCTCCTGATCTTGAATATGAACTATATCAAGATGCTGTAACTAAAGGTATAGTTGATAACGAAACCCTGCATCAAAAGGTAATAGAAATTACTGCTTCTCAATCTGGCAGAACACTCATATTAGTAGATCGCTTAGCACATGGTGACATATTACAGGCTCTTATTCCTAATGCCTTATGGGTTCAGGGTAAAGACAATGATGAAACTAGAAAACAAGTTATCGAACAGTTACAGAAGTCTGAAAATTGCATTGCCATAGCAACACAAGGGATTTTCAATACAGGTATCAACGTTTTTGTTCACACGCTCATAAATGCTGCTGGTGGTCAAGCAGACCATCAGATTATTCAGCGTATGGGTCGAGGATTGAGAACCGCTAAAGATAAAAGTGAACTTCTTTACATTGATTTTATGTTTGAAAATAACCCTTATTTACATAAACACAGCGTAAAAAGAACCAAGATTCTTAAAAAACAAGGTCATGAAATAGAAATCAAAGATTAGACTGCCATTATATCGACAACATCTTGAATAGTTGTGTCTACAGGACTTAAACCGTCAAGTTGTTGTTTTTGCTCATCATCTGCGCTAACTTGATACAAAGCACTGTTTTTTATAATTTCTTTGGGATTTTTTACTTTTAATTCACTAAATTTCATTCTTGTTAACTGAGTATCATTTTCCATGCCAGTCAATTTAAACAATTCTTTCAATTTATTAAGGACTTCGTTTTTTGCATTAGCAATAGGAATTCCATCCTCATGGAATTTATTACACCATTCCCTAAATTTCAATAGTTTTCTCATACATATATTTAGGTAGCAAAAGGTTTTTTTAATGACAGAAATGCTTTTTAAAGAATGGCTCTCAAAAAGCCCTGAAGTCTTATTCGGCTTCAGGCCTAATGTCACGTATGTAAGCAAACCATTCTATCAAGAACAACCAATAGAAATCTTTGACGTTCAAAAAATGCTCAAAGCTATGGTTGATATGGGACATATAAATAACAGAGAAATTAATGATACTTGGCCTACACAACTGTCATACGGTTACGGCACAGGCAAAATGACCGTCGAAGCTTCTCCATATGGTTCATATAAAATAATCTGCCGCAGGTACATGAATGACGCTGAAGGACAAGCTGTTCCTATGTGTCGTTTGGTTATTCCCCTAATAAATGACTTTAATCACAGAGGACCAAATGATCCCGGTGAAGAAATTCTTGCAGTAAAACTTTATGATAAACTCACTGCCATTAATCAAGAACCTATTCCAGCACCCAATACAGATTGGCATAATCAGTTTGTTAAATTTGTTTATCGTTTTCAAAAAGCAGTAAAACTAAAACATCCAGAAATTATGAATTATTCTGGAACGGTTAAATTAAACGATTTGAATTACATTGTTGTGTTTAAATTAAAAGGTTTTGGAAATGGCGGTCCTTCAAGCACAAAAATAAATGAATTTCTTATTAATTTGCAATATCTTCCTGAAAAAGGACTATTAAGAAGTTGGGGTTACGACGTTTATAGTCCAAGTATTAGCTGGGAATATTTGCCTGCCTACTCTGAATGGGATGAACTATTCAGCCCACATCAACCAGAATCACAAATTATTTCCTGTTTAATGGAAATATTCATGACCTACTAAATTTCAAATGCACACAAAATATCATAAAATTTCTTAGCCTTAACTAAATCGTAACCAGAAAATGCATTAGCATCTGCTCTCTTTAAGAAATCATTTTTTAAATCATCAGGTAATTTCTTAACCCATTCGCTTAAATGCACATAAATAGGTTTAATCTTTCTTAAAATGATTGCAGTTCTAATTTTTGATTGCTTGTTAACAAAATTTTCAAATGACAAATCATCTTCACAAATTTTCTTTATTTCATCAGCACTAACACCAATATCAAATTCCAAGTCAGCATCTTTTAAAGTATAAGTCATTTTGGTAATAGCATTTGCACGTTGCACTAATTTCTTCCAAATAAACCAGCGTCTTGCTGCTGGTTCTCCAGTTAATATCACCGGTTCAATTAAAACAATTGCTCCGTCTTTTTGTACTTTCTTAAAAATTAACAACTGTGCTTTAATAAAAGCAACATATTCTTCAATTGTTTTGAATTCTCTTTCTTTAATCAATTTAAGCATTGTTTTGAAAATAAGACTTTTTTTCAAACTGATTAACTTAGGCGTTCTTGAATGCATGTAATCTGGAAATATTTTTGTTCTTAACTCATGCCACACACAACAAAGTCTGTAAGCACTATCCTCTGTAGGAGTGAATTTGAATTGCATTGAAAGTTCTGGATCGTATTTCATCATGGGATTTTACCACTTTATTTAGATTTTGGAATTTGTCTTTTTGTATTTAGGATAGAATTATTTGTGAACGAGTAGGGTGAATTGACGACCCAAAAGAACACCAAAGTTTTCCTAGAAGTTTAAAATAAGAAACACTTATTTTAAATGAATACGAAAACGGGAAAAACCACGCTGGGGCTTGAATAACATCGTGACTGATGTTTAGCTATCCCCTTAGGAAGTAACGAGTCCTAAGAACTGGCACCGTTGTGAGGTAAGCCTTAGTTGTAGCCTAAAGAAGGCGGGGCATTCCATGTGCTTAACAAAACATATGGATGGCAATTAAGGTTAAGATCAACAAAACTGTTAAGTTAAAATTTAAACTTGGGTCTATTGAGTTAAGACTTAAAAAAGAGATATTATATATTCTCTTTTTTTTCTTAACTTTCAGTATGACCCCGCCCCTCGTTATTGTCTTATGGAAATTTTTTAATACTTTCTTAATTGTTGATTTTTGAATTTATTACGGTATTCTGCTAGAATTAATTATGGAGATATCTAATGGCCTTGCAGGAAATCACTAAGAATCTTTTTGGTTTTGTTCAAAATTCCAAAATTATCTTTCTTAGCTGGGACCCAGCTTCTTTTGACTCCACAACTTTAGCTAAGTTATTTATTCGAATTAAATTCACAAATACCAAAGGCGAAACTCAAACTCTGCCTGTTTCCCCAAGTAACGCTGTTTTGGTCAGTAATATTCTTAAAAGAATCAATGAACAAAAGAAGTTAGTCGTAGTAGGCCATAATTTTAAAATTCTTTTCACGTTGTTCAAAAGATTGACTAGTAAAACCATCCCTTTACAGAATCTATTCGATCTAGGCTGGTACGAATCCTACTACTCCCTGCCAAGCTCTTTAAATAATCCAAGTCTGATGACATCACATCTAAAAAAATGGTTTGCTGATGAATACGCAATCAAAATTTATAAAAATATATTTTTCAAACTAATTACACAAACATTACCCAATATCGAAAGCGTTGGACTTGTAAATGTCAACCTAGGCCTTTTGGTTTTCCCTAACTTCGTCGTTGAAGGACAAGCTAACGGAAGATTGAGTTGCGTATGTGAATATAAAAGATGCTACAACCCACATAGTCTCAGCGAGGAAGAAAAACAGGAATTGAATCTATACTCTTCCGATGAGTTCTTTGTTTGGTTCGATTACAGAAATATGGAAGTTTCTGTTTTGGCAGAACTTGCCAATGATGAATTTCTAAAAAAAATCATCATTGGCAATCCAATGACAGTTTACGAAAAAATATTTGAAATAGCCACTGGAACAACAAACCCTGATGCAAGAAGAATAGCAAAACAAATGTTCTTGCCTTGCATCTACGGACAAGCACAAAACGGTCTAGCCAAAAGCTTAGACATTAGCGTCGATCAAGCTGCCATTTACCTACACAACTTGAGAGACAAATTTTCTAAGTCCTTTGAATACGTTGAAAAATTCCAACAAATAGCCGCCGAAACTAATATGGCTACCGATGCCTTTGGACGTATCCGAAGGTTTGAACAAGACGACTCATTTAAGGCCCGAAATTTCGCCGTACAAGCACCTTCTGCTCTTTTGTGCCTTGAGGCTCTAGTGAGATTAGAAAGTGCCTGTAATGGCAATTTTGAAGTGATATTCACGGTGCATGACGGGTATGTCATAAGCGCCAAGAAACCAGTCTTAGAAGAAGCATACAAATTGGCAAAAAAGTGTCTGCAAGAAACCTCAGACCTAATTCCAATCGAATTAAATGTTTCAACTAAAATAGGAAGAAATTTAGCTAAAATGCAAAACATAGGAAGAAGGTAGAATGTTATCCGTTTTTAAAAATTTTCCCATCTGTGATGAAGAATACCTACAGCTAGAAAAAAAGTTTGGACAACTTTGTTACTACGCTTCATGGCAACTCATCAGAAAAAATAGCGCAAATAATCATCAATTCGATATTGAAGATGTTTCTCAAGAACTTATGGTGGCAGTCCTAAGAGCAGCCTCATATTACAAAAGACAAGTATTTATAGACTCAAGCTTGCAAGCACTACTAAATGCTCCAATGGATACAACAAGCAGACACATTTTAAATGAGCTTGTTAACCTCTGGAATAATAGAACAAGACACGGAGCTAGTAGACAAAAATTTGGCGACTACCAAGAAGCTATATTAGAATTATTCTTGAAAAAGTTCCTGCCAAAAGATATGATTCCTAATAAACAAAGGGAATTGCAAATGGAAACAAAATTTCTTACCTACTGCAAACAAATCCTATGGAACGCTACAAAACATCTAGGTAAAAAAATTAGTAGAGAAAAACCACTAAGAAGCGGTCAAGTTAGCCTCTCCGATCATGATTACCTCTCAATTGCCGAATGACCATGAGCACATACGTAAAAAATGGCCATCTTCACGGCAAAATTAACCACGAACGATTGGCCTATTTCGATATCATCGGAAGAGATGCGGCTAGAAATCTATTTACACAAAAAGGCTGGACGGCTAGTACCAACGATAGAGATGACCAAGGAAACTTGGTCTTCTCTCGCACCGACCTCAAAGTTATAAGAAATAACACAGAACTACACATCGAAGCAGCTACAAAACGATCAAATATTTTTAAATTCATCTATCAAGGCGTTGACATAGAAACTAGAAAACTTAAATACTTTACAGAAAATCAAAACGCATTCGTCTCTATGTGCGATTACTACGGAGAAAAACCTAATTTTTATTGTGGCAACGAATTGATTCTAATTCATTGCAAATACTTGTTTTTAGCAGATAAAAATTTAAATGAATGCAAAAGAATTGAAAAAAATTGCAAAAATGGACTAAATCAAACCGGCGACCTCGAAAGCTTCTACAGAATACCCTATAAGTTTTTATGGCATTATGTTAAAGATCATTCAGGTTTGTATAAATTGAAAAATAAACCGGTTATCACGGAGTAGAAATGAACTTTGGACCATATGCTGTTGTGAAATTAACTCCCGCCATGATTGAGACCGCTCATCAAATGGCTAAGGATTTAGGGCATTTAAGAAATTCAATTGAAGAAGGTGCCGGTAATATCACCGGCTTCTGCGGCGAAATTGCTTGCAAAAAGTTTCTAGGCATACCCTTAGAACATATACAAAATACTTACCATTTTGACATAATTTACAACGGCCAAACATACGACATCAAATCTAAAAGACGAAAAGATGCACCTAGAAATTATTACGAAGCTAGCGTTGCTAACTTTAATACTAGCCAACAATGTAACTTTTACTTACATACCAGCGTCACATGGCCCGAACGATTAGGTGCCCCAACCGAAGTTCACCTGTGTGGCTTTTTAACAAAACAAAAATATATGGAACAGGCTCGTTTTCTTAAAAAAGGCGATTTAGACGGATCAAATAAATTTACAGTTAAAGCAGATTGCTGGAATATGTTTTACAAGGATCTATTGACACTTAAAGAATTAAAGAATTAAGTGGAAAGTAAAAGAGTCGAATTTTTTGTTTGCTGATTGTTTAGATTTATTATTTCTTCTTTTTTTATAAAACCGTGGTCAAATTCCCAGTGACAGTTTGGACATAGAGCAACAGTATTTTCTCTGGAATTAATTTCTGATATTAAAGACTCTAGAGGAAATTCTGAAATAGGTTTTATGTGACATACTTCATAATGTTTGTCATATCCGCAATTTAAACAACATTTAGGTCTTTCAGATTTTTCATACACACGCCTGCACCGTGCTCTTATTGGTGAGTATCTTGTA
>Ga0214163_1000324_pt1 | contig 22631 bp, 20 predicted proteins | sample LakMenepilimnion_2_FD_153001 | JGI IMG/M metagenome (GOLD analysis project Ga0214163, IMG submission 153001) | Freshwater microbial communities from Lake Mendota, WI - Practice 15JUN2010 epilimnion v4 | ecosystem: Environmental > Aquatic > Freshwater > Lake > Epilimnion/Euphotic zone | place... | reverse complement strand
CCCACATCACCCGGTACACCCCACTCTGCGTCCCGCGCCCACCCGTGACGAACCACAGCGCTCCATCCGGCCCCACGCAGGCATCGGTGACATTCAGCGGACGACCCGACACAAACGTCTCCTGCGTGCCCGTGTAGCTCGCGCCTTTTGCCTGCATGTGGACGGCGATGATGCGCCCGTAGCTCCAGTCGAGGATGAAAAGTGCGTCTTCATACTTCTTGGGAAACTTTGCCCCATAACCAAAACAGATGCCCGTGGGCGATGACAGGCCGATGTCCACCACGCTCGGCAGCGTATCCACATACCACGAGGGGAGCCGCCCGGTGCCGCGTCGCCAGCCGAAGTCCGCGCCCGGCACCCCATGCAGCACACGCGTTGGCATGTACCAGGATGTGCCGACATCTCGTTCCATGTCGGCATCGAAGGTGAAAAGCTCGCCCTCGCGATTGAAGGCAATATCGAGTGGGTTGCGCAGGCCCCCCGCCACCAGCTCGATACGGCTCGTCTTCGGATCATAGGCCACCACATGCCCGGCGGGCAGCTCCACGGTGCCATCAAACATGCTGGCATCCCATGGGTTCGGCAGCACTTGATCGTTCGCGTAGTTCCGCAGCGGCGAATCCTCCGCGATGGGGCTCGGCAGCAGCACGTTGTTTCCATGCGCCACCCAGATGCGTCCGTCGGGGCCGAGCTTGATGTGATTCCGCCCATGCCCCACTCCGCCTTCACTGTGCATGAGTTCCTCCTTTTGCTCGAAGACACCATCGCCATCCGCATCGCTCAGGCGATACAGCCCCTTGCTGTTGTTCGCGTTCGCGTAAAGCACACCATGAGCATACACGAGCCCGCGACACTCCAGCAGCGAGCTTTCGATCTCCGTCATGCTGCCTGACTTCAGGTCGAAGCGCAGCAGGCCCTTTTTCTCCTTAGACAAAGTCAGCCGCCCCTGCGGATCAAAGGCCATCGCCACCCACGAATCCTCACCTGGCTGGGATGAGCGCACCAGCTCCGTCTTGAAGCCCGGCAGCAGCGTCAGCTCTTTCGGATCGGTCGCCTGACTCTGCGTGCCGGGCTTCGCGAGCTGCCAGGAGTTGTAGGCATCAAAAGTCTTCTTCAGATCGAAAGGGTTCGCCGTCGTATTCGCATCCGCCGCGCCCAGCGACACCACTTTCCCATCGGGCGATGTCCAAGTCGTATCCGTCGGAATCCAGCGCACGGCGGCCAGATCACCATTCAGTTCCAGCAGTGCCGCCACTCTTGGCTTCAGCGCTTTCAGGCGCAGCACATTCGTGCCCGCAACGATCCGCGCCGTGAGATCCAGACTCACCGCCGGCTGATCCTTCGTCGGAGCCACCGGCGTCACCACTTTGCCATTCAGGCTGACCTTCGTGTCCGTCCCGCAGGCCAGCAGCAGGATCGCCTTCAGCAGCCGCCCCTGGGATTCAAAGCGCGTCTCGATCCCCGCCTCAGCCTCCGTTGAAACCCCGATCCACTGCGGCATCGGAGGTTGATTCGCCATCTGCGCCTGAGCGATGCCAGTGATGAGGATCAGGAAGGAAAGGAGGAACTTCATGGGACAAGATCACGTAGCCCCCGGCATTCCTTTCACGAGGCCAGTGGCCTCCACATTATTTTACAGTTCATGGTTCTACCACCGCCCTCTTCGCCACTTCTCAGGTCATCCAGAAACTGGAGAATGCTTTCGTAAGGCCTTATGTTCAATTCAGCCCTATCCTGGCAAGGCCGGCGATGAGGGTGTGCTGAAAACGGAAGGATTTGCTGGACAGTTTTTTCGGCTGCATCAGCACGCTGTCGAGAACGATGGTGATGCGAAAGCTGGGGCTGCCGTCTTCTCGACGGATGGGCTGACATTGAATGACAAAGCCACAAAGGTTGACCCATTCCTCGGTGCTGGAATGCCCAGGTATGTCTTGATGATTCAGGCGTATTTGCAGCTCGTAGCCGATTTCAAAACGTTGTTTGGACCAGAAGGACAGGCCGCTGGCTTGGATGTCACAGAGCTCGACGATGGATTGCCTGCCCCCACTGCGCAGATTCGCGGGGCTGCCCTGATGTTTCTGGCTGTTCTTTGCCATGGGACAGGAGGATTGAGGCGACTAACCAAAGGCGCGACCAAGGCCGCGTGTCACGCAAAAAGTCCCATCCGGGCAAAAAGTCAACGCAGGAGAGCGCTGTGTTTACTGCTGCTGCCCGACTTCTAGAAGCGTGGGCAGCCCTTTCAACACGTCGAGGCCTGCGCTACCAGCAGATGGAGCGGCAGTCTTCGCCTTGTCAGGTGATTTCAGGTAGTGCAGAAAGTCGCTGTCCGTGCTGAGGATCAGATTCGTCTGTGGTGTGATGACGAGTTTGTAGGCCTCCATCGTTTTGACGAATTCAAAAAGCTCAGCAGCTTCAGGAGATTGGTTGAAGGCTTTGGCGAAGATTTCCGTGGCTTTTGCATCGGCGGCTCCTTCGATTTCCTGCACTTTTCGGTAGGCCTCGGACTCGATCTGTTTGAGGTCGCGTTCACGTTCACCGATGATTTTGGCAGCTTCACCGGCGCCTTCAGATTTGAAGCGTTCAGCGATCTGAGTGCGCTCGCTGACCATGCGTTGATAGATGGTCTGACTGACGGCTGGTGTGTAGTTGATGCGTTTGAAGCGCACATCCATCAGCTCAATTCCAAAGCCTTTGACCTTGGGCGAGGCGCTCGTAAAAATTTCTTTTTCTAATTCAGTGCGGCCTTTGCTGATAGCGGGCAGGATGCCGATGCGGGCATCGGCGATGGATGCGCTGGCGTTCACTTCGCGGGGGACTTTACGGTCTTTGTTGGTGCGGATGGCTTCGATGAAATCATGACGGGCAATCACGTTGCGCGTTTCGCTGCCGAGGATGTCATTGAGGCGCGACATGGCCGTGCGTTCATCACGGAGGTTTTCAAAGAAGACGCGTGGATCGCTGATGCGCCAGCGGGCGAAGTTGTCCACGACGATGTAAACCTTGTCCCGTGTGGGCATGTTCGCTGGCGGGCCATCCCATTCCAGGATGCGTTTTTCAAAGCGGTTTACCTTTTGGATGAAGGGCTTTTTCAGATGCAGGCCGGCCTCGGAGATGGTCTCACCGATGGGTTTGCCGAACTGGGTGATGATGACCTGCTCCGTCTCGCTGACAGAGTAGATGCTGGCGCTGCCAAGAATGTAGAGGCCAAAACCAGCGATCAGAATGAGTAGGGAAAGACCGGATTTCATCGTGCAGAACGGATTTGGGGTTGAGTGGCTGGAGCCTGTGGCTTCGCGGCTTTGTTTGACTGAAGATTCATCATCGGAAGAAATTGCGGCACTTTGTCATCCATGATGGTAATGCCGGGAACATTCGGAAGTATCTCGCTGAGCGTTTCGAGGTAGATGCGTTTTTTGGTGACTTCAGGAGCTTTTTTATACTCGGCCAACAAGGCCAGGAAACGTGTGGCATCACCTTCGGCTTTGTTCACCCGCTGCGTGGCGTAGCCTTCGGCTTCACTGAGGCTCTGCTCGGCTTTGCCGCGAGCTTCAGGGATGACGCGGTTGTATTCGCCGTTGGCCTGATTGATGGCGGATTCACGTTGCTGCTGGGCGCGGTTCACTTCATCGAAGCTGTCTTTTACTTCCGTGGGTGGATTGACATTGCCGAGCTGCACCTGATCGATCTGAACGCCCATGTCGAGGGTGCTGGCGATACCTTGAAGGCGCTCCAGGGCTTTTACTTCCATCTCCTGACGACCCACGGTGAGCACTTCGTCGATTGAGCGGTCACCGACGACTTCACGCATCACAGCTTCGGAAAGGTCTCGCAGTGTAGCTTGAGGTTCGAGGAAGTTGAAGACGAAAGAGCGGGCGTCAGCGATGTGAAACTGAACCACCCACTCGACCACGGCGGCATTAAGATCACCTGTGACCATGTTCTTCTCCAACTCCATGTCTTCGAAGTCTTCATTGTATTGGAAATCGTTGGTGCCGCCGCGCGTGCCATAGCCAAACTCGAGCTTCAGCTGCCTCCGCACTTCCACAGGTGTCACGACATCAATGCCGAAAGGCATCTTGAAATGCAGGCCTGGCTCCATGGTAGTGAGAAACTTGCCGAAGCGCTGTACGATGGCCACCGAGCTGGCGGGCACCTGGTAGAAGCTGGAGAAAATGCCGATGGCCAGAAGCAGGGCGATGATTCCCAAAAGAATCCGTGCTGGATTCAAGCGCATCTTGGATGGATCAGCGAAGGGGAGGGTAGTGGGTCGAATGACAGCCATGGAGACACATTAGCGAGCTAGAGAGCCTTTCCAAGAGGTTCCTCAGACTTCATCGAGTTGTGATACACGCCTTGACTCGACAACCCGTTTCGTGCCAGAGTCGTAACCTTCCCCCCATGGCTCGTACTTCTACTGTCACCCTCTGCTCCTTCTGCGGCAAAAGCCATGCCGAGGTGAGAAAGCTCATCGCTGGTCCCGGCGTGTATATTTGTGACAACTGCATCGGCGTCTGCAAAGGCATCCTCGATAAGGAGGCCTCGATCGAAGAAGCCGCGCCACAGGGCTTGGTGGTGCCTAGACCGGCGGACATTGCGGCGATGCTGGATCAGCATGTGATCGGTCAGGCTCATGCGAAGAAGGTGCTCTCGGTCGCAGTTCACAATCATTACAAACGCATCCTTCATGCGCAGCAGCAGGCTCAGCGAAAAGACAGCAGCCCGAAGAAGATCAACGATCCCAACGATGTCGATATCGAGAAGAGCAATGTGCTGCTGCTTGGTCCCACAGGCTGTGGGAAAACGCTGCTTGCAAGGACTCTGGCGAAGATCATCAACGTGCCTTTCAGCATCGCGGATGCGACGACACTCACCGAGGCGGGTTATGTCGGTGAAGATGTGGAAAACATCATCCTTCGGCTTCTACAGGCAGCGGATTTTGATGTCGCACGAGCTGAGGTTGGCATCATTTACATCGACGAGATTGATAAAATCGGACGCACGACAGGGAACGTCAGCATCACCCGGGATGTCTCGGGAGAAGGTGTGCAGCAGGCATTGCTGAAAATCATCGAAGGTACGATCTGCAACGTGCCACCGCAGGGCGGGCGCAAGCATCCTCAGCAGGAGTACATCCAGGTGAATACGGAGAACATTCTCTTCATCGTCGGTGGTGCATTCGTCGGGCTGGATCAGATCATCAAGCGCCGCAAAGGCAGCCGCACGCTTGGCTTTAACAGTCAGGTGAAGGAGACGGCGGCAACACAACAGGATGGCCGATTGGATGTGGAGCCGGAAGATTTGCTTACCTTTGGTTTGATCCCTGAATTCGTCGGTCGTCTGCCTGTTGTCTGTGCCCTGCAAGAACTGACGGAACAGGAGCTCGTCCGCGTGCTTACCGAGCCCAAAAACGCGCTGCTGAAGCAATACGCGAAGCTTCTGGGCATGGAAGGTGTGGATCTCTCCGTGAACAAGGAAGGCCTGCTCGCCATGGCCCGGGAAGCCGTGCAGCGCGGCACCGGCGCACGCGGATTGCGCAGCATTTTTGAGCGCATCATGCTGGACGTCATGTATGACGTGCCCAGTCGCATGGATGTGCGTTCGGTTTCGATCAATGAAGCTGTCGTCAAAGGCGAGCGTGCGCCCATTCTGAAAAAACGCCCCGAGCGCAATGCCGCGTGAGTCGTGTTGGCTAGACTTTGAAGATCACAAATTTCCGCGTCAGGAAATTCACCGCCACGGAGGTGAAAACGAATCCCAGCTGAGCCACGGTTGAGGGCAGGCTCAGATCTTCAGCCATCCATTGCACGACATAGGCCCCAGGAAAAAAGCCGATGGCGCTGACGACCCAAAACAAGACCATTTCCACGAGGCGGCTGTGGCGACCTGGGGTGAAGACGAAACGAATGTTCAGCCAGTAAGCGACGATGGTGCCAAACGGCCACGCGATGGCGTTATTCAGCACTAAGTTATGACCGCGCAGGGCTTCAGAGATCGCTACGCCGTCGGCCACCATGCCTTTACCGGCAGGAAAAAGGGTGAGGGAGAGCGTCGCCATGATGAGGTTATGCGTGACGGCGGCGAGCACACCACAGAGGCCATATTTGACGAATTGCAGCAGTGGATGGGCATCCCGGCTCATGAGCGCACGCCAGATGGTGGGGACATCGTTCTGCCGGATGAAAAGCCAGGCGGTCTTGAGAAGTGAAAGCATCTGCCTGCCCTGTGCCACAACACGCTGTTTGCGCAAGTCATCAGCAACGCAGGCTTCTCAGATACAAGCATTGACATCTCGCGGCTCAGTTCATAGACTGCTCTAGATTTTTTCAAAACCAACAGCACACGGGACACGCGGAGGTCATTAACTCAAATGAGGAACGAAGAACTTGAAGAGCCACGGCGCGGGAATCCACCCCTGCACTCCGAAAAGATTGTCACGGATCGGAAGATTTTTTTCCTAGATCTCAAAGAGAACGAGCGCGGAAGAGTGATCAAAATCACGGAGGATGTCCGCGGACGCCGCGACACGATCATGCTGCCATTGGAGGCCGCAGATGAGTTCCTCGATGCCCTTCAGCGCATTCTGGAAGCTGAGCGCGACATGGTCTGACCTCTGCTAGGAACTATTGGACAGGGCGCAGCAGGTGCGGCATTCTCCGCCGCTTTTTCGGCTTACGATCTGTTATTTCACCTTGCTCCATGACTGCCCAGTTTCTTCGACTGACCGCCATAGCCACCCTGGCTCTGCTCGCTTCCTGTAATTCTATCGGACGCGGCACGCGTGGTCAGACTCAGTATTTGGAGGCCTTTGATCCTTCTCTGGTGCCAAACTCGGCGCTGTATAATCAGGACATGGACTCCTACTGGGATGGAGATGGTATGGCAGGTGCGGCGAGCATCATCATCGACCTCAGTGATCAGAAGGCCTATTTTTATAAAGGCGGCTCACTGGCGGGGGTTTCCGCTCTTTCGACGGGCGATGAAAAACACCGTACGCCTCCGGGTAACTTCAAAATTAATTTCAAGAACCAGTGGCACAAATCCAACCTCTACGGTGATTTTGTCGATGCCTACGGCCAAGTCGTCGTGGCCAATGTGGATGTGAAAAAGGATAAGCCACCGGCAGGCACACGTTTTGAGGGGTCCAAGATGCATCACTTCATGCGCTTCACGGATTCCGGCATTGGGATGCATGAGGGCTTCCTGCCTGGTTACGCTGCCAGCCATGGCTGTGTACGTATGCCGGGTAAAATGGCTGCCATTTTCTTTAACAACGTCACCATGGGGACTCCGGTGACTGTGCGTCCATGATGTTTTTATGATCGAGGTGCCCTTGGAAGTCAGTGTCGATGATGTTTGTTACCTTCTTGGTAAGCCCGGTGACAAGCCACGCATCATTGACTGTCGCGAACAAGATGAATGGAATACCTGCCATCTGAGCATGGCGGAATTGGTGCCTTTGTCCCAGTTTGGTGAGCTTGCTCCACAGCGCTTCTTTGATCTGAATCAGCATCTCATCATCTACTGTCATCACGGGATGCGCAGTCAGCGTGCCGCTTTGTGGCTGCGCCAGCATGGTTTCACCCAGGTGCAGTCCATGCGTGGTGGCATTGATGCTTGGGCAGATCTCGTCGAGCCAGAGATGCCCAGATATTGAGCGGTTTTACGCAGGAAGAGAGCCTTGCATCTGCGGATGCTGCCATGTATCGCCAAGCCATGGTTTTGACTCCTCCCACCACCGCTGTCGGCTTTAAAGAATGGTCGTTTGTCTGCGATTCACTCGTGCAGGGAGTGCAGACGCTGGTGCTACGCAAAGGCGGCATTCATGAGGGCCGTGGCGGATTTGAGTGGAAGCATCGCGGCTTCTTTTTGTTTCCCACCTGGTTCCATAATCAGGCTGAAAAACTCCGCTGGGTGCCGGAAAATGCTCAGCGTGACTTCCCGCCGGAAGAAGAGCGTCAGAGTGTGGATATTGATGGATACGCCACCCTTGAGAAGGTCTGGAAAGTCACGGACTGGGCCAAGATGGAGGCCATCGAAGCCATGCATATTTGGAATGAAGACGTGGTCAAAGATCGCTTCGTCTATGATGAAGAAAGCTGCCTGCACATCGCTCTCGTTCGTGCTTACAGGTTGCCACAACACTGGACTTTCCCCTATTCCAAAAGCTACGGCGGCTGTCGGTCCTGGGTGAATCTGCCTGAAGAAGGCCTCTCACTGCTGGCTGAGGCGACTCCGGCACTGAGTGAAGAAGTCTGGCAGGAGCAAGCCACCAGACTCCACGCTTTGCTGGATTGACCGGCTGGCTCAGCCAATCTCCACCTTGCCATCCAGACGCTTGGTGCAGCGATGCAGCAGGCCACCATCGACGTCGTGATGGGCGAAGATCAGCGCGTCTTTTTCCACGCTGATGTGGGTGAAACCGTGAACGTCTTTGCCATAAGGCATCGTCCGTTCTGGATGCTCCAGCTTGCGTGTTTTGGCACCACCGCCGCCGGAAAGGATGTGGGAGGTGAATTTGCCTTCCAGCTCCAGGTGCTGGAGATCATGATCGTGACCGCAGAGGTAAGCGTGGACTTGATGTTTTTGCAGCAGCGGCTCCCACTGGGCAATAATCGCCTTCGTATCACCATGATCGCCATTGGAATAAAGGGGATGATGGGCCATCACGAGCGTGAAGGGTGCTCTTGGCTTGGCCAGTTCTGCTTTCAACCATTCCAGCTGTGCCGTCTCTTCGGTCGAGGTGAGTGAGGTACGTGGTTTGCCGGTTTTTTTGTCCTTGGCACCGCTGACGGCAGGCAGGTTGCTGTCCAGGCAGATCAGGGTCAGAAGCCCGCCGAAATCTTGGCGATACCATTTGTTTGGCATCTTCCAGCGCACGTTGGCTTTTTGGGAGTAAGCCAACTGCACCTCCTGACCACCCTCATTGTCATGGTAGTCATGATTGCCCAGCACCGCATACATGGGGCCGGGAAAGCTGGCGGCTGGATACATTTCCTCGATCTCCAGTTTCCACCGCTTCGACTCGGTCGTGAAGCCATCCTTGGTCGAGCCATAAAAATTGTCGCCAATCATCAACAGTGCTTCGGGCTTGAGGCTGTTGTTATTGGCAAAGTCCTGCATCGCCTTTGCCACGGCCTTTTGGTCGGCGGCACCTGTGCCAAAGTCGCCGATGGCCAGGAAATGCAGTCCGTTTTTGGAGACCTCACCCTGGGCAGACCGGTTTTGCAGATTCAATGCCAGCGCTGCGCTCGAGCAAAACAGAGTCTTGAGGGTGCGACGACGTGATAGGAAGTTCATAAGGTCCTAGAAAACGCCGTTTAAACGGTGATCTGACGATTACGTGCGGTGATCGGCCAGCGCTCCGTGGCCTGGGTGTTTTCGATGAGGACCGCCTCACCATGCATGGACACGGTGGGGCAGACGTGGCGTGGGATGCCATGTAGCGTTTGGCCGATGAGAAACTCATGCGCCCGCTCGGTTTCCAGCACGAGATGCTCTTCACTCTGCATCAGCGGAGTGGCGTCTGGCAGCTCCTCGAAGCGAACACGCGGATGCGGATTTTCTGGAGCCACGGATTTATGGCCGAGATCCAATGTCAGGCGGTTCAAACCCGGTTTGCTGATCACACGCGCCAACAAAACAGCAGCAGGTAAAAACGGCAGATCAGGGTGTTTATCCCCATAACCAAAATCCCACAGCACCGTGGTGCCTGGGCTGCACATACGATCGCTGTGTTTGGCATGAATACCAAAGGTAGGCGAGCCGCCGGTGAGGAATTCTTTGATGATCACACCTTCACCTTCGAGACGTTTTTTGAAAGCCAGGATGGGCGTGAATGCCGCCTCGCATTTCTCCTGCCGCGCTTCCAGGCTTTCATCATGGATATGCCCATCATAGGCGTGCAGACCGCGAAACAGCAGCCGTGGTGTGTCTTTGATGACATGCACCAGGTAAGCCGCCGCCTCACCCGGCATGATGCCTGTGCGACTCATGCCACAGTCCAGCTCCAAAAAGACGCCGAGATTCACCCGGCGCTGTTGTGCGGCGGAAGCCAGAATGCGGATGGTCTCTTCATCATCAGCGATGGAAGAAAACTGCGTGTCAGGATACTTCTGCGCCAGTGTGGCAAGGCGATGGCCGTTCGGTCCCACACAGGGCATGGCCAGCATGACATCAGGCGCTCCCGCCATGGCACACATCTCGACTTCCGCGATGGTGGAGCATTTGAATTTGGTGATCCCCAGCGCGATCTGCCGCTCCACCAGTGGCAGCAGCTTGTGCGTTTTTACGTGCGGACGCAGCCTGGCTGGATCACCGACGATCTCGACCATGAGTTTTAAATTGTGCTCGATGCGCTCACGGTAAAGCAGCAGGGCAGGAGAAGCGATTTCGGCTTCGTTGTCGATGTGGAACCAAGCTTTTTCAAACATGAGGGAGTGGGGCGTCGAGGTGTGCGGGGATGCAAGAGCGCCAGAACCGTTCAGCAAGTGATTGTTTGAGTTCTAATCGCTGCGTGAAGCAGCGATCATCGTTCTCCTTCTCTCAGCTACCTGCTTCGTGCTTTTTAATGACCTGGATGAAGTCTGGCAAATAGCTGGCGGCTTTCTTTTCGCCGATACCGCGAATCTTCAGGGCTGAGTCCATGGACTTCGGTTTCAGGCGTGTCATGAACTCCAGCGTTTGATTGCTGAAGATGACATAAGCGGGCACGCCTTCGGACTGTGCGATGGCGTTGCGATGTTTCTTCAGCTTTTCAAACAAGACGTCGTCAAAGCCTAGCTCGCTGGTGGATACTTCAGCAGCCGTCAGCTTGGCCCCAGGCTTGGTGGGTTGTGCGGCTGATGATGTGATCTCTGGCCACAGCATTCGCAGGTTCGCGCCAGTGCGCATGATCTCGGCGCCTTTGCGGGTGAGTGTGACTTTGGGAAATTCTCCTTCACTGGTCTCGATAAGCCCGTTCTTCTCCATCTCGGCGAACAAAGGATGCAGGGCATTTGTGCCGAGATGTTTCAGCAGGCCGTAGGTGCTGAGCTGGTCCAACCCAGCATCGACGATTTCCTTGGATTTGCTGCCGACGAGCATCTGGATGATGCGGCCTTTGCCAAAACGGCCCTCCCAGCTGCCATCGCCGAGTTTGGTGGACATTCGAGCAATGCCACTGAGAGCCTGTCGTAGTGAGGTGACTTCCTCCGCGGTGCCTTCACGCGCGGTTTTGATGCCACTGCGGCGGCAGATGTCACAGGTGCCGCAGGGCTGGCTTTCATGCTCGCCAAAGTAAGCCAGGATCTGCTGTTGGCGGCAGCTCTGCTCATTGTAGCAGAGGTCGATCATGGCCTTCAGCTTGCCGCGATCTCGACGCTCTTTGTCGCGCAGGGCCCCAGCGTCCAGCTTTAAATGTCGTGCGAGCACCGCAGGCTGAAGAAGTCGCGTGCCGCGGATACGGCGACCAGGAATGTCAAAGCGCTCGATGTAGCCAGCGCGTGAGAGGTGCCCCAGGGCTGAGCTAACGGCCATGCTGTTTTTCAGACCGGCGTAGTCGGTGAGGTCGTCAATGCTGGCCTCCACTTCATGCTGATCATTGGCTTTATTCAGCAGGGCTTGGTAAATGCTGGTGATGGTTTCCGCTGTGGGATTGGCACCATCAATGAAAAAGTCCTGCGTCTTGGTGTCGGCAAAATTGAAGAACAACTCGCACCAGGAGGGCTCACCATCGCGGCCTGCGCGGCCGGCCTCCTGATAATAGGCCTCCACGCTGCCAGGGATGTCATAATGCACGACGAAGCGCACGTCACTGCGGTCGATGCCCATGCCAAAGGCATTCGTGGCCACGGCCACGTCATGCTTGCGGCTGATGAATTTGTTCTGCCGATCCTCACGCTCTTTGTCATCGAGACCCCCGTGATATTGGATGGCCTTGATGTTCATCTCTCGCAGGGTGTCGCCGACTTCTTCGACTCGCTTGCGGGTGGAGCAGTAGATGATGCCGGTTTTATACTGCGCCACGATCTGCCGCAGGCGGGCGTACTTTTCATCGCCCTTCTTGGTGTGCGTAACATTCAGGCTAAGATTCGGCCGCTGAAAGCCGCGAATGGTGATGAAGGGATCACGCAGGTCCAGCACGCGGGCGATGTCATCACGCACCTCAGGTGTGGCGGTGGCGGTGAGTGCCACGACCTGCGGCCGGCCCAGCTGCTCTAGCGCCTCACCTAGCCGAAAATAATCTGGTCTGAAATCGTGTCCCCATTGCGACAGACAGTGTGCTTCATCGACGGCAAAAAGCGCGATCTCCACCTGCCGCATGGTATTGAGAAACATGCGGCTGCGGAAGCGCTCCGGGGCCACATAGACAAGTTTGAAGTCGCCCCGGCGCAGGGCGTCGATGCGCTCTTGTTGCTCCTGGAGTGAGAGCGTGCTGTTGATCAGAGTCGCTGGGATGCCTCGGCGCTCCAGAGCATCGACCTGATCCTTCATCAGGGCAATCAATGGACTGACCACGATGGTCACTCCTTCCATCACCATCGCTGGCAATTGATAACACAACGATTTGCCACCGCCGGTGGGCATGATCACGAGCGTGTCACGACCGCCGAGGATGTTTGCCATCACCGTTTCCTGGCCATCAAGGAATTCGCGAAAGCCGAAGTACTTTCGCAAAGCCTCGCGGGCATCATGGATCGGGGTCGAGTCAGCTGCTGGTAGTTCGTTTTCCAAGGGAGGTCAGTTCATCGAAATCAGGGTCTGGCCGCCAGCGATAGCTCGATGATGCGCACGCAGAGCTCAGGAAACTCAATGCCGACCGCTTTGGCCGCTTTTGGCAGCAGGCTGCTGCTGGTCATGCCGGGGATGGTATTGATCTCCAGCACGAACGGGGAACCGTCAGTGCGGAGCATCACGTCCACCCGGCCATATACTTCGCCACAGCATTTAAAGGCCGCGAGCGCGGCTTCCTGCACCCGCTTGGTGGTCGCGGCTTCCAGATCTGCCGGGCAATGGTAAAGCGTCTTGCCCGTGCCATTCATCCAGGGGTATTTGTTGTTGATGTCGTAAAAGCCTTCGACGGGCTCGATGTGGATGATCGGCAGCACCTGATCACCGAGGATGCCGACCGTGAGTTCTTTGCCTTCAATAAATTCTTCCACCAGCGTCGTGGTGCCGAATTTTTTGGCTTCGGTAATGGCTTTCTGCCATTCCTCTTCTGTGCGGCAAATGTTCACGCCGACACTGGAGCCCTCACGCGGTGGTTTGGAAACGAGCGGCAGAGAAATCGTCAGCGGCTCACGGCCATCGAGCTGATACACCTGTGAGCGTGGCGTCGGCACGCCTGCTGCGATGAAGCATTCTTTGCTGAGAGCTTTATCGAAAGCGATATGACTGCTTTTCACGCCAGCTCCCGTGTAGCGCATGCCGCGCGTCTCCAGCAGCGCCTGAATGCGACCATCTTCACCGAAGGTACCGTGGATTAGATTCATCGCGATGAAGGCATCCTCCGGCACATCAAACTCCGGTCCGGTCACATCCACCTCTACCACTTCAGCACCGAGCGAGCGCAGCGCCTCAGCGACGCTTTCCGAGGTCTTGATGGAGACGTGGCGTTCGTTACCTGGGCCACCTTTGAGAAGAGCGATTTTTTTTCCGGTGATGTCGAGCATGGTGCCCAGATATGCAGCGCCTCCGCGAAAAGCGCAAAGGCAAGATCAAGGCTGCGTAAAGGAAACTCAGGGTAGAGTCACGATTCGTTCCAAGGCTGCACGAGAAGGTTTTTCGCCCTGCGTCGCATCCACTTCAAAGGGGTGCAGCAGGTTGTTCCCCGCCAGATCCTCCAGCAGGGGATCGGCTTTCAGTTGGTAGGCGCCGGGTGTCCAGGTGGTGCTTGGCATACCTTTCCAGGCCTTACCTGTTTGATCGACACTGACTCGCAGCGGCCAACGTTTGTCCTCATGCCAGAGTTGGAGCGCACTGGCGATCATCGCAGGGTCGAGTGGCTCATCGAAGTGGACGAGCAAAGCTTCACGTGTGCCTGACTTCGGCACCGTGATCTGCCATTTCTCCATCATCGGCATCGAGTGATCTGCCTGGCCCACTTGAAGATCAAAACGCACATCCTCACCGAGCACCACACCACTCGTGCTGCGCCATGAACCCGCGATGATGAGCGTGTGTTTCGAGTTGGCACTCAGCACCGTGCCTTCGTCTTCGTTTAGATTCACGCCAGTTTTCTGCCGGCCTGGATGAAGCCAAACGGTCAGTCGTTTGCCATCCGGTGACCACAGCTCTGTTTCGCGAAAGGGGCCGATGACTTCTTTGCCATCGTCGTCCAGCAACTTCAACCGTTCCAGAAACACGCCCTGCTCCATCGGCTCTGAGAAGTGCAGGTAGAACTTGAGGGCGTTGGTGGGGAGTTTGGCTTGTGGAGCAAAACGGACCGTTGGCGTTTCCTGCGCAATGTGGTGAAACTCAAATTCGAGCTTCTGCGAACCTCCATTTTCAGCGAGCCACTTAGCGCGGTAGCGCTGACCACGCACCAGAGGTGCTGCAGGCACGAACTTCAGCCGATCTACCAAAGTCTCCACCTTGCCCATGAGTGGAAGACCGTGACCATTTGCACTGACAGATAACTCGAACTTAGGGTTGCTTGCAGCACGGGTGACCAAAACCAAGCTCGAACCATCTGGAGCCAGATCAAACGTCACTGGATAAGGCTGATTGCTTTTGATCTGCTCTGAATCAAACAGCTTCGGGAAAAGAAAGAAACAGACGCAAAGAACGACTGGCCAGACCAGCAACGCCCAAACGTATGCAGTTTTGTGAGACATGCCTACGGCAGCGCGATGACTTCCAGCGAGAGCTTCCCATCCGTGTCACGGAGCACGACGGCGCTTTCATTGTCGAGTTTGTCCACCTGCACCGCTCCAAAGAGCGCATCGACGATCTCGATGCCTTCTGGGCCGGTCTTGGCCTTTACGTCGCGCCAGGTGGCCTTCTCGTTGGCTTTGTCTTCAGGGGCGTTGATGTAGTCCATGCTCACGCGGGCTCCCCAGAATTTGCTCGAGCCAAAGGAATCGGCTTTGAAGCGTTGGGTATGCACCACGACCCACTCCTTGCCGCTCTTGTCGGTGTAGTCGAAGAGATCAAGCGGACGGTTGCCACTGCCGAGTTCCACCATGCTCACGCCCTTCACCTTCGCGCCGCTTTCGATGTCATCGACGCGGAACTTCGCCACCGGCGTGCAGGCAAAGGCGCCGACGACATAGTCGGCACCATTTTTGTCATGATAGGGAATGAAGCTCTGGATTGGTGCCTTTGTCTCCCACTTGCGGTGAGCGATATGGTAAGTCTCGGCACTGATCACGCCCGCCGTACTGCCATGCTTGATTGGCACCGGGATAGTAAAAATCCGGCTGGCAAATTCCTCGTTGCAGGTGCCGGTGGCAAAGACGCGCTCACCATCAAAAGCCACGTCGGTGATGTTTGTCACCTTACTGGCCGTGCCGCCGGGAAGCGTCACTCTGGCCCAGTTCAGCTTTTCGGCATCAAAAGGTGTCAGCTTGCCAGCTGCATCGACAGTGCAGATGAGCGAGGCGTTGTCGGGTCTGCGCATCACCGCGAGATAAACTGTGCCCGTGGCCGGATTCACGGTCATATCTTTGATCGTGATGTTCTCGGCCGTGGTGCCGAGCCCGCCAGCGATGGTCGCAGCAATGTCAGCTACGGCGCCAGGTTTTGTCTTGGCTCCAGCTTCTTTCGTCTCGATGGCGATGACGCTTTGCGAGCTCGGATCGGCCACCAGCAGAAGCCCATCTTTGCCAAAACTGATGGAACTGATGCTCTTCAGCTTCAGACCTCCGCTTTGAGCTGAATCAAGCAACGCAGCCGATAACGGAATCGCAAGAGACAGGGCAAGGAGTAGAGCAGATGTTTTCATGGCAGGTGCGTTGTATCAAACGCACCAGGTCATGAATAGCTTTTACTTTTCAGGTTCACATTTGCAGATCCATTCCTGGGCCTGGCAGCCTTCACAGATGGCCGTGTTGTATTCAAAACGGGCAGTCACGGCTTTCGCTTTGGGCTCGTTCTTGAACTGGAGGATCAGCCACTCTCCCGATTTCACGACTGGCACAACGAAGCCCTTGGCATCCTTTTCGACAGCGAGCTTCTGTGGAGCTTCACGGACGCCTGTGGTGGCCGTGAGTGTTTGTTCGGCCATGGCGACGGGCTTTTTGTCCTTGTCGAGCAGTGCGATGTGAAACTTGTCGCCTTTGACGAGGACCTCGCCGTGCATGGTTTCGTTTTTGCTGAACTCCAGGATGCGTCCGCCATTGGGGCCGCGTTCGACACCTTCATGAGCGAAGGTCAGAGTGGAGATAAGGGCGAGGAGGGTGAGTTTGGTTTTCATGGGTGGGTGTGAGTTTGGATGGACTTTAACGCTGCTTTTTGGCCAAAGAGATAGAACACGGCAGGCGTGACCATGAGGTCGAGCAGGGTGCTGCTGACGAGTCCGCCGACGATGACGACGGCCACGGGATGCAGGATTTCTTTGCCGGGCTCATGGGCGGCGAGCAGCAGTGGAATCAAGGCGATGCCAGCGGCCAGCGCGGTCATCAGCACGGGCACGAGTCGCTCCAGGGTGCCGCGCACGATCATCTTTTGGCTGAAGCTTTCGCCCTCGTGCCTCATCAGATGAAGGTAATGACTGATCATCATGATGCCGTTGCGTGCGGCGACTCCGCCCACGGCGATGAAGCCGACGATGGTGGCGATGCTGATGTTGTTGATGAGCAGCCAGGTGAGGCCAAGACCGCCCATGAGCGCGAGCGGGATGTTCAGCATGACTTGCAGGGCCAGTGAGAGACTGCGGAAATAGCTGTAAAGCAGCACGGTGATGGCGATCAGCACGAGAGCGAAGTAAAACGCGATGCGCTTTGCCGCTGCCTGCTGCGCCTGAAACTCGCCTTCGAAGCGGAGGAAGTAGCCTTCAGGCAACTTCACCTTTTCCTTCACCGCAGCGTCCCACTGCTGCACGAGCGATTCGAGATCGCGCTCGCTTGTGTTGGCGGCGATGACGATGCGGCGTTGAGCGTTTTCACGATTGATGACGTTCGGTCCTTTGCCTTCACGGATGTCAGCGACGAGTCGCAAAGGAATGCGCTGCTTGGTGTCGGTCTCGATGAGGAGATCGCCAAGCTTCTCGGGTGAATTACGCCAGTTCTCTGGGAGTCGCATGACGAGATCGACGCTGCGCTGGCCTTCGCGGAGTTCGGCCAAAGTCTTGCCACCAAGCAACGTCGAGACTTGTTCATTGAGAGCTCCAGGCTGTACTCCGTAGGCGACAGCGCGGTCACGGTTTACTTCGATTTTTATTTGTGGGATCGGCACCTGCGCTTCGAGGTTCACATCGGTCAAACCAGGGATCGTTTTGGCGAGGTCGCGGACCTGCGCACCTTTCTCGCGAAGAACGTCGAGATCAGGGCCGAAGATCTTCACGGCGATCTTGGCTGAGACGCCACTGAGCATGTGACTGAGCCGATGGCTGATGGGTTGGCCGACATTGACGAAGGTGCCGGGGATGCCTTGGAGCTTCGTGCGGATGTCGGCAAACACGACATCACGCGGGCGGCCAGTCTCGTGGAACTCGACATCAAACTCATTCACACTTACGGGCATGACGTGATCGTCTTTTTCAGCGCGCCCAGCACGGCGGCCCACGCTTTTGACTTCGGGAATGCTTTGCAGCAAACGCACGCCGACCTCGCCGATCTCATTGGATTGAGCGAGCGAAGTCCCCGGTGCATTGACGAGGGAGATCGTGGCACTGCCTTCATTGAATACGGGCAGGAATTCCTTCCCCATCATTGGGTAAAGCATGAGCGAGGCGATGAGCAACATGCCTGCAAGTGCGATGACGAGCATCGGGGCACCGAGCGCGAAACGCAGGAAGGTGTGACGAACGACGAACTTCATGCCGCGCACAATGAAGCCATCGCCATGACTGCCTTTCGAGGGCTTGAGCAGCAGTGAGCACAGCACAGGGATGACGGTGAGACTCACGACAAAAGACGCTGCCATGCTGGTGATCGTGGCGATAGCGATGGGGGTGAAGAGGCGACCTTCGATGCCTTCCAACCCAAGTAGCGGCAGGAAGACGAGAATGATGAGGATGGTGGCGTAGAGGATGGAGTTTCTCACCTCGCTGGAAGCGGAGGCGATGATCTCTAGCATGGGTTTGTCAGGGTTTTCGCGAAGGCGGCGGAAGACGTTTTCTACATCAACGATCGCATCATCCACCACCATGCCGATGGCGACAGCGAGTCCACCGAGGGTCATGGAGTTCACGCTAACGCCGAAGAGTTTGAAGGTCAGGATCGTGACCGCGAACGACAGCGGCATGGCTGTGAGCGTGATGGCAGTCGTGCGAAAGTTCAGCAGAAAGAGGAACAGGATGATCGTCACCATGATCGCGCCATCGCGAATGGCTTCTTTGAGATTGCCGATGGCGTGCTCGATGAAGTCACCCTGGCGGAACATGATCTCGGCGGTCACTCCTGCTGGCAGCGTGGGGCGCAGTTCTTCGAGCGCCGTTTCGATTAGGGCGGTGAGCTTCAGCGTGTCAAAGCCTGGCGCTTTGTCGATGCTGAGAATCACGCCCATCGTTCCATTCACGCTGGCATCGCCACGCATGCTTTGCACGGCGTGTTTGACCTCCGCGACATCGCGGATGAGCACGGCGCGGTTGCCGACCGTCTTGATCACGCTGCCTGCGATGTATTCCAGCGAGGTCGTCATGGCGAGATTGCGCACCATGATCTCGCGCGGGCCGGCTTGCAGATAGCCACTCGTCGCATTGCCAGCAGCTTTGCTCACAGCGGCTTCGATCTCGTCAAAGGTGACTTCAAATGCGGCGAGACGATGCGGATCTGGCTGCACTTGAATCTGCTTCACCCCACCACCGATGGTCAGCACCTCGGCCACTCCACCGATGCTTTGCAGGCGACGGCGAATCGTCCAATCAGCCAACGTGCGGAGATCCATCGGCGCGACTTTGCCATCCGTACTGCGCAGTCCGACGAGGAGGATTTCTCCCATGAGCGATGACACAGGTGTCATGCCCGGCTTGGCACCAGCGGGCAGTGTGTTCAGCACGGATTGCATGCGCTCCTGCACCAATTGTCGCGCGTGATAGATGTCCGTTCCCCAGCCGAACTCGGCAAAGACGAGCGAGAGGCCGACATCAGAATTCGAGCGCAGTCGATCAAGCCCGCCTACCCCTTGCACGGCGCTTTCAAGCGGCTGCGTGACGAGCGTCTCGACCTCCTCCGGCGCGAGGCCTGGAGCTTCGGTTAAGATGGTGACCGTGGGCTTCGTCATGTCTGGCAACACCTCGACGGGCAGTTGCGTGAGTGTTTGCCAGCCAAACAACAGCACCATCAGCGCCGTCATGAGAATGAGCGGACGATGATGCAGGGAAAAGCGGATGAGCTTGTTCAGCATTGGGGCACCTCCTGCGTCCGAATCCTGGGTTGACTTGTTTTGGCCGCAGAAGCAGTTTTCAACATGTCCAAGCTGCTGATTGAAAATGTGGATGATGAACTGGTGCTGAAGCTCCGCAGCCAGGCCATTGAGCATGGCGTCTCCGTCGAAGAGGAACATCTTAGCATCCTCGCCAAAGCTTTGAAATATGAGCCGCAGGCTTCTGCTGCGGGCGCACGGAGACATAGCCTTGCGGATTTTCTGCTCAATGGAGGAGATCCATGGCCGGAGGATTTTCTTCCTGTGCGGTCCAGTGATACGGGGGAACGTCGCCAGCTGAACTTTGCATGAGTTTCCTCCTGGACACCAATATCGTCTCTGAGCTGCGGAAGCGTGAGAAGTGCCACCCCAAGGTGCTGGCATGGATGCAGGCGAACTTGGATGTCGGACACTTCCTCAGTGTCATGACGCTGGGCGAGATCCGAAACGGGATCGAATTGCTGAGAAGAAAGGATGTCAGTCGGGCCGAGATCATCGAGCAATGGCTGAATCAGTTTTGCGTGGATTATGCAGACGCGATCCTGCCCGTGACACCTGAAATTGCGGATCGCTGGGGTAGGCTGAACTGTCCCAAGACTTTGCCTACCACGGACAGCTTGATTGCCGCTACGGCCATGGTGCATGACCTGACGGTAGCCACGCGGAACGTGGATGATTTCCTGCGGTGTGGAGTCTCCGTGGTGAATCCTTTTGACTGAATCAGATCTCACGCTGCCACCTCCTTGCGCTTGAGCAGAGATAGGATCAGCAGCACCAGCAGCAATCCGCTCGTGCCAGCGAAGAACGTGGTGAGCTGCGACCAGCCGGAGCCGCCCTCATGGTCGTGATCGTGGTCATCATGACCTCCGGCAGCGGCGATCTGTTCTTTGGTCATTTCGGTGCCGTCTTCGTTGTGCGGATGGCCGTGCGCAGCATCCATGGCGTCTTTGAGACTGACGCTGCCTTTGCCGGCAAAGGAGAGCGCGTAAGCTCCGCGCGTGACGACTTCATCGCCGGGCAGGAGACCTTTGAGTACTTCCACGTTTTGATCGTTTTGTTCGCCGAGTTGGACGGGGACTTTGGCGAAGGCGTTGTCGAGTTCGTAGTCCTTCACGAGCACGAATCGCGCGGTGGCATCGCCCTGAACAGCGACACGCGGAATGGTGGTCACGCCTTCGCGTTTGGAGACGATGATGTGGAACTCAGCACGAAGGCCTGGACGCAAAAGCAGGTCTTCATTGGGAAGATGAAAGGCGGCTTCGACAGTGCCTTGCTCGCGGTCGGCATAGGCTCCCAGATGAGCGAGCTTGGCTTCGACAACCTTGTCAGGCTGCGTGGCGATGCGGATGCGGGCGATCTGACCGAGGGCGAGTTTGCCCGCGAGATGTTGGGGCACATGGGCGCTGGCTTCGACGGTATTCAGATCGACGATTTCCATCAGCACCTGATCAGGATGAATGGGCTGGCCGACTGAGATATCGACCTTTGAAACGAGGCCGCTCATCGGCGCTGGCAGCATGATGGTCGGCGGTGGATCACCGGGCTGGCGGCTCTCCACCCACATGAGTTCGTCTCCCTCCTCCACCTGCTGATGGGGCAGCGCGAGCACGGAGAAAGCGCGGCCAGGAATGCGGCTGCTAACCACGGCACGCTTGCCGGGTAGGACTTCGATCTCACCGAGGGCGAAGAGGGTTTGCTCAAAGCTACCTTCCTCGGCTTCGACGGTTTCGATGCCGAGGTTTTTGACGCTGGCGGCATCAAGGATGATGCGTTCGGGCTCGGCAGCGAGACATGAGAGCGAGATGAAAAGAAATAGAGAGAAGCGCATGAGAATCAGAGTTCGACGCCCGCCATCTTGAGCAGGCGCATGGTGAGGGCGTAGAGGGCGACGGTGAGGATGATGCCCGTGCCAAGCGCAGGCCAGAAGCCGCCGAGCTTCTTGATGAGCCAGGGCATCATGAGAAACATCGGCAAGGTCGGCAGGACGAACCAAAAGGTACCGAAGGCGTGTCTGCCGATAAGCGCGGAGTCCTTCGTCTCCACATACAGCCAGATGAAGGCAAGCAACGAAGTCAGCGGCAGCGAGTGAATGATGCTGGCAGCGGAGTTGTTTCGCTTCGCGATCTCTGTCACTGCAACAATGACACCTGCGGATAGGAAGAGCTTTAATAGGTAATAGGTCATGACGGTGAGAGATCAGGGTTTGCCGACAGCCGCTTCATAACGAATGCGGGCGAGGTGGAAGTCACGGGCAGCATCGAGAGCGCCGGATTCGAGTTCGAGGCGTTGATCGCGAGCACGCAGCACGGTGAGGAGATCGGTTTGGCCTGCTTCATAGGCTTTTTCGAACTTCTTGGTTTGCTCAAGAACGAGCGGGAGGAATTGATCGCGAGTTTCTTGGAGTAAGGCGGCATTGGCTTCCATCTCACGGCGGGCGGTGTCGGCCTCACTGGTGATCTGAGAAGCGAGCGCTTCCTTTTCCAAACGAGCACGCTCGGCACTCGCGGCCTTTTCGGCGATCTCGCCCTGGTTGCGATTCCAGAGTGGAAGTGGGATGGAGAAGCGAAAGCCGACAAAGCCGGTGCGCTCGGTGTTTCGCGGCGTCACGTCCTGCTGCTCACGTGCAGCGAAGAAGCCCGCGTTCATGTCCTGCCAGCGTTTGGCTTTGGCGAGCTCGGCTTCGGTTTGCGCAGCTTTAGTGCGCGTTTGCGCGAGTTGGTAATCGGGTCGTTGCTGCCACGAATTCGTGCTGGGCAGTTTTGTCGCAGTGAGGCTGCCCGTGAGAGTGAGTGAGTCCTGTGTGGCAATGCCGAGCATGGGTTTCAGTGCGCCACGAAGGCCAAGCGTTTCGGCTTCCATCTTGCGTGTCTCCAGCAGCAGTCGCTGAAGGTCCACCTGGGCTTGCGCGGCATCGAGGGCAGAGACTTCACCGGCTGCGGCACGCTCTTTGGCAAAGGTGGAGAGCTTGCGAGCCAGCTCCATCTGCTGACGATGAAGCACGAGATGCTGATCAAGCGCGAGAAGCTTCACCGCGAGCGTCTTTGCCTCGGCGATGTAGCGGCGCTCGACATCCTTCACTTCGAGTTCAGAGGCCTGCACGAGTTGAGTGGAAAGCTTTTTCTCCAGGC
>Ga0214163_1000323_pt1 | contig 22659 bp, 4 predicted proteins | sample LakMenepilimnion_2_FD_153001 | JGI IMG/M metagenome (GOLD analysis project Ga0214163, IMG submission 153001) | Freshwater microbial communities from Lake Mendota, WI - Practice 15JUN2010 epilimnion v4 | ecosystem: Environmental > Aquatic > Freshwater > Lake > Epilimnion/Euphotic zone | place... | reverse complement strand
ATTTGCAACAGTTCCAGAAGTTATATTAAGGTTGTTTACTGCGCCAATTCCAATATCGCCGCTTGTAATTGCGCCACTGCCTACTATGGCAGAAATTGCACCACTGGCAAGAGAATCGGCTGTTACAGAACCGCTAGCAATAGCATTCGTAGTTACTGAACCGCTACCCATCATTTGAGCAACGATGCCACCAGAAGCAATACCAACAACGGCAGAACCTGAAGGATAATAAGTAACTGCAGAAAGTCCACTAGCGTGTACTAAAGATTGAGCAGCCCAGCTGCCACCTAGAGCAGTACTTGAACCAGCGATGGTTACTGTGCTATTAGCTAGTTTATCATTTGCAACAGTTCCAGAAGCAACATTTTGGTTGTTTACGGCTCCGATAGCTAGGTCGCCACTTGTAATTGCTCCGCTTCCTGTTAAACCTTCGATAACACCGCTTGCTAAAGCAAATGTTCCTACTTGTCCTGAGGCAATTGCGTTGCTTGTAACTGATCCGCTACCCATCATTTGAGCAACGATACCGCCAGAGGCGATTCCGAAAATCTGTGCTCCAGAAGGATAATAAGTCGCAGAGGATAATCCACTAGCTGCAGTCAAACTTTGAGCAGCCCAAGAACCACCTAGAGCAGTACTTGATCCAGCGATGGTAACTGTGCTATTAACTAACTTGTCATTTGTAATTGAACCACTACTAAGATTCAGATTCATTACAGAGGCAATTCCAAGCTTGTTTGCTGTTATTGCGCCTGATGCAACCATGTTTCCAAAAACAGCATTGTCGGCTATTTTGCCACTAGTAACAGCACCGGAAGCAATTGCATTTGTACCAACAGAACCAGCATCTAATTTAGAATTTGTGACAGCACCAGAGCCAATAGAGTTTGATAATATTGAACCACTGCCCATGTTTGTAGAATTTACTGTGCCGCTAAATAGAATTGCGGCGTAAAAGCTACCAGAGCTTATTGGTCCTTGGGGAGAATTACTAGTAACTTGTCCACTGTATGTGGCAACTACGGCATTGCCGGAATTTATTTGAGCTGCTGTAGCACCACCTGTTGGGAAAAATCCCAACACGCCGTTTCCGCTTATAGTTACGCCTGTTATTGGGCAAACCGCAGATACCGCATCATTAAATTGTTGTATTGTATAAACGGCCATTTTTTATCCCTCTATTAATCCAGTTAAAGTCATTGAAACATTTGTTACTGTTCCACTTTGGCACGATTCCATTAGTTGTAGATAGTTATATCCTACATTGCAATTGCCTACCATTAGCACGCTATTGCTCCAGAAAAGACCTGTAAATGTGTTGTAAACATTATAATTTGTACCACTGAATACTCCTTCACTTTCGAAAGAGTTTACGCTTGTAGCGCCGGGAGTTACATAGCTTGCAACAAAGCAGCTTGCAGAAGCGCCTATGCCAGCAACACCTTGAATGAATTCCAATCTGCTGCCAGAGTTTAAATTCCAAACTCTAGGTGTTTCAGTGTTATAGGTGTGTTGTGTGGAATCTGTATAGTACAGACTTTGTTGGATTCTATTGTCATAATTCCACACAAATCTTCTGAATTTACTATCTTCAGTAGTACTTGAAGTTGTAGTTCTTATTGTTCCAACATACCTTCCATTTCCAAATTGACTTATAGGTATGCCGTTTTTGTAAATTATTGGAGGTCTATTAGCACCGCTTGTCCAACTTTGGCTACTTAAACCAACAGATCCTGAAATACCAGCATTACCGAACATGAAAATATCGTACATTAATCCGGATTGGAATCCGCCGCTTAAGTCTAAGGCTATAGGATTGCTAACTTCATATTCTAGCCACGAAACGCCATCAAATAAAGATATTGTGCTTCCATTATAAGGATTATAATACACCTTACTTGCACCGCTTATATATCCTCCACTAACTATAGGTGCTCCACTATACAGCGACAATCTGCCGGGAGCTTGCATTTTTGGAATGAGAAGTTGTGATTGATGGAACTGGCCAATAGAGCCGCTTGCAATATTTCCGCTGTTGATAGTATTATTTCCAACCATGCCACTTACAATTATGCCGCTAGTTAATAGCAGGCTTGTTGCTCCGCTGGCTAAGTGGAATTGCCCAATTTGTCCAGAGCCAATAGAGCCACTTACTACTGATGCATTTCCAAGCATTCCTGAAACAACACCACCAGAAGCAATTCCAATTACAGCAGCACCAGAAGGATAATAAGTTACAGCAGAAAGACCGCTGGCAGCAGTTAAACTTTGTGCTGCCCAGCTTCCACCTAAAGCAGTGCTTGATCCGGCAATTGTGATTGTGCTGTTTACTAATTTGTCGTTAGATAGAGTTCCGCTTGCTACATTTATATTGTTTACTGCGCCAATTCCAAGGTCACCGCTTGTAACACTTCCGCTGCCGACTATATCGGAAACAGCACCACTGGCTAAAGAATTTGCTGTAACAGAGCCACTTGCTATGGCATTTGTGGTTACTGATCCACTGCCCATCATCTGTGCAACTATGCCGCCAGATGCAATTCCAACTACAGCCGAACCAGATGGATAATAGGTTACTGCAGATAGTCCACTTGCATGTACTAAGCTTTGAGCAACCCATGAACCACCTAGAGCAGTTGAAGAACCAGCAATAGTAACTGTACTATTTGCTAGTTTATCATTAGCCACAGTTCCGCTTGCAATATTTTCGTTGTTGACAGCGCCCAAACCAAGGTCACCACTTCCAACAGAGCCGCTAACAATTAATCCGGCTATTACACCACTGGCTAATGCATTAGAACCAACCTGACCAGAAGCAATTGCGCCACTTGTAATTGCGCCACTGCCAATCATTTGAGCAATGATACCACCAGAAGCAATTCCAATGGTGAGAGCACCAGATGGATAATAAGTTCCTGCAAGTAAACCACTAGAGGTTGTTAATGCTGCTGCTGCCCAAGAAGCACCTAATGCAGTCGAAGATCCTGCAATTGTTACCGTGCTGTTGACCAAGTTGGTATTAGCAACAGTTGTGGCTGCGATGTTTGTTCCAGTCACTGCACCAGAAGCAATTTGATTGGTTCCTACTGCTCCTGAGGCAATATCATTTGTATTCACAGAAGCATCAGCCAACATTTGACTTGTAATTCCACCAGAAGCAATACCAACTGTTAAAGCGCCTGAAGGATAATAAGTTCCAGCAAGTAAGCCACTAGAGGTTGTTAATGCTGCTGCAGTCCATGAACCGCCAAGAGCAGTACTAGAGCCAGCAATTGTAACGCTGCTGTTTGTAAGTTTATCATTAGCCACAGTTCCCGATGCAATGTTTTCATTGTTTACAGCACCAAGTCCAAGGTCACCGCTTCCAACGCTACCACTTCCTATCAAGCCGTTTATCAAACCACTAGCCAGAGCATTTACGCCAATACTGCCCGATGCTATTGCACCTGATGTTACAGCGCCACTACCAATATTGCTGCTGCCAGCTACAAAATTTTGATTCCACCAAACTCCGGAAGACCACTGGAGTACTTGCCCTGATTGAAGACTGCCTGAAAGAATTCTTACGTCATGTAATTCATCTAATTCGTACCCGTTCTGGATAGCTACTTCAATGGACCCATTATTAGCGGCGTTAAGGACATATCCTATAAGAACTAAGTGCTGGGGAGCTTGAGGCTTTGTTGTAGTGACGCCGCCGGGAACTGTAGGACTAAGAAACAACACAGCTCCATCAGAGAAAGCAGATGTATTTACATTTGTCAATGTTCCTTGAGTTATTACCTGTCCTTCGCTATTTGCCCCAATATTAGCGGTTGCAACACCGAATGTGCTTAGACTAGTTGCATCCGCATTAGCCAAAGCAGGTGCAACAAAAGGATTTCCCCCCTGTCCACCAGATATGTAAACTACAGCCAGTCCGCTTATTATGGATGCCGTACCATTTTTTACTTTTGCTGTGACAGTAGTTGGATATGCCCAAGTCAAAGAGCTTGTATCTGAATTGTAGGTTAATTGAGCACCCTGAACTATTCCAGATGCAACAGCTAGCTTGTTTGCATCAATCTGACCAGAAGCAACGGCATTATTTAGTACTGAGCCGCTAGCCATCATTTGGGCGACAACGCCACCAGATGCTATGCCAATAGTCAATATTCCAGATGGGTAGTAAGTTCCGGCTAGAAGGCCGCTGGACGTTGTTAGTGCTTGAGAATTGTAGCTGCCACCGAGAGGAGTAGTTGAACCATCGATAGTAATTGCGCTATTGACTAATTTATCATTACTAATAGTTCCGCTTGCAATATTTAAATTGTTTACAGCGCCGATTCCTAAATTGCCGCTGCTAACTGAGCCGCTGCCAATAATTTCGCTGAACAAACCGCTCGCAAAATGATTTATTCCTATTTGGCCAGAAGCTATTGCTCCAGATGTAACAGCACCAGAGCCAATCATTTGAGCTACAACACCACCAGAAGCGATGCCTATGGTCAAACTGCCTGATGGATAATAGGTGCCAGCAAGCAATCCGCTGGAGGTGGTCAAAGCTGAAGCGGCCCAAGAAGTGCCAAGATCAGTTTGAGAACCTGCAATAGTGATAGATTTGTTGACTAAATTATCATTAGCGACGGTTGTTGCCGCAATATTGGCTCCTAAAATTGTCCCAGAAGCAACATTGCTCCCAAGAATTCCGCCTGAAGTTATGTGGGAAGAAGTGATTTGGCCTGAGGCAATGCTGCCGCTTAGAACGACAGCATTACCCATAGCGCCACTGGTAACCATTCCGGAAGCTAGGGTTCCTTGGATCAGAGAACCGCTTGGTACAAATATACCTGTTATAGCTTTTAATTCATGACTCATAGTTTTCCCTATTTCCTATAATGGCTACCTATATCTTTCTATACACTAATTATTCAGTTACTCTGGCGGACAACTTGATTGTCCAAGTACCAGCAGTGATGTTGGCTGTTAGTGTTAGCACGTTGGATGCTATAGCAACCGAGAATGACAAGCCAGTAGTGCTGCCACCTAAATCCATGGTTGATGTTTCTAGGTAATCAGCGGTGTCAGCGGCTGCATTCCATACGCAAACAACCGTTCCTGCTCTTCTGGCTCCTGTGCCAGTTTCGATGGCGACATACTCGAAGAATGCGCCGTCAGCAAGAGTGTCAGGAAGGACGAAGGCTGGGAAGGAAGCTGTTTGACCAGTATACTTCGCAGCGGTGTTCTGGGTATAACCATAGCTGCTTACTGTAAAGGTTCCACTAGAAACATTGATTAGATTGCCACTTGTTAGTGTCAAGTCTTGAGCGCTGAATACAGTTCCGCTTACGCCGTTGAATGTAAATGCGCCACCGTTGAAAGTAAGATTTGATTCGCCAGTAATCTGGTTGGAACCAGAAGCCAAGCTTGTGACGATTCTGTTGTCATCAGGATTGGTTATAGACAAGAATGCACCAGATGCCATCTTGTCGAATGATACTGTTCCGCTGGCAATATTGATATTATTTACAGCGCCAATTCCAAGGTCGCCGCTAGTAACACTACCAGAACCAATAAGTCCTTCAACTGTGCCACTTGCTAAGTGGATGATGCCAATTTGACCAGAACCAATGTTCCCACTTAGAACAGCGTCATTTCCAATGTATCCGCTTTGAACTACACCACTTGATAGATTACTAGTGGCGATAGATGCTGAACCAAGTTTGCCAGAAACAACTGCTGCATCTGTAATGTTGCTAGTGTTTACTGAATCGGAAGCAAGTTTGCCACTTGTTACTTCACCAGCACCAATGTTGCTTGCTGCAACACTGTTTGCCGCTAGTTTGCCAGAAACAACTGCTGCATCTGTGATGTTTGAGGTGTTTACTGAATCAGAAGCAAGTTTACCGCTTGTTACTTCAGCAGCACCGATGTTGCTTGCTGCAACGCTGTTTGCCGCTAGTTTACCGCTAACAACTGCCGCATCTGTAATATTGCTAGTGTTTACTGAATCAGAAGCAAGTTTACCGCTTGTTACTTCACCAGCACCAATGTTACTTGCTGCAACACTGTTTGCCGCTAGTTTACCAGAAACAACTGAGCCATCTTCAAGATTAGAAGCTGTTACTGCTGCAGTTCCAAGTTTTCCGCTTACTACTGCTGCATCGCCAATCATTTCACTTACTACACCGCCAGAAGCGATACCGATAGTTAAGGAACCTGATGGGTAGAATGTTCCTGCTAATAGACCACTTGAAGTGGTTAGAGCAGAATAATCAACTCCAGAACCCAAGGCCGCAGTAGCTCCACCGATGGTAAGGCTGTTATTTGCTAATTTATCATTAGCAATTGTGCCAGAAGCAATGTTCTCATTGTTGACAGCGCCGATGGCTAAGTCGCCGCTAGTAACACTACCAGAACCAATAAGTCCTTCAACTGTGCCACTGGCTAAGTGAATAATTCCAATTTGACCAGAACCAATGTTTCCGCTTAGAACAGCGTCATTTCCAATGTATCCGCTTTGAACTACGCCACTTGATAAGTTGCTAGTAGCGATAGATGCCGATGCTAACTTGCCAGAAACTACTGCTGCGTCATCAATATTAGCAGAAGTTACTACATTGCTTCCTAGCTGACCAGAAACTGTTGTTCCGGCGATGTTGACAAATTCAAGTGAGCCAGAAGCAATCTTGCCAGAAACTACAGCATTGTCTGTAATGTTGCTAGTGTTTACTGAATCAGAAGCAAGTTTGCCACTTGTTACTTCACCGGCACCGATGTTGCTTGCTGCAACACTGTTTGCTGCTAGTTTACCGCTAACAACTGAACCATCTTCAAGATTGGAAGCTGTTACTGCTGCGGTGCCTAGTTTTCCGCTTACTACTGCTGCATCACCAATCATTTCGCTAACGATACCACCAGAAGCGATACCGATAGTCAAGGAACCTGATGGGTAGAATGTTCCAGCTAATAGACCACTTGAGGTGGTTAGCGAAGAATACTCAACACCAGAACCTAGGGCTGCCGTAGAACCACCGATGGTTAAACTATTATTGGCTAGTTTGTCATTTGCTATTGTGCCAGAAGCAATGTTCTCATTGTTGACAGCGCCAATTCCAAGGTCACCACTGGTAACACTACCAGAACCAATAAGTCCTTCAACTGTGCCACTGGCTAAGTGGATGATTCCAATTTGACCAGAACCGATGTTGCCACTTAAAACAGCAGAATCACCAATGTATCCGCTTTGGACTACGCCACTTGATAAGTTGCTAGTAGCGATAGATGCTGAACCAAGTTTGCCAGAAACAACTGCTGCATCTGTGATGTTTGAGGTGTTTACTGAATCAGAAGCAAGTTTACCGCTTGTTACTTCACCAGCACCAATGTTACTTGCTGCAACGCTGTTTGCCGCTAGTTTACCGCTAACAACTGCCGCATCTGTGATGTTTGAGGTGTTTACTGAATCAGAAGCAAGTTTACCGCTTGTTACTTCACCAGCACCAATGTTACTTGCTGCAACACTATTGGCTGCAAGTTTGCCACTTACAACTGAGCCATCTTCAAGGTTAGAAGCTGTTACTGCTGCAGTTCCAAGCTTACCAGATACAACCGCCGCATCACCAATCATTTCGCTAACGATACCGCCAGAAGCGATACCGATAGTCAAAGAACCTGATGGGTAGAATGTTCCAGCAAGCAAACCGCTTGATGTTGTTAGGGAAGAGTACTCAACACCAGAACCTAGGGCTGCAGTCGCACCACCAATGGTTAGACTGTTGTTTGCTAGCTTATCGTTACCGATAGTGCCGCTTGCAATGTTTTCATTATTTACAGCGCCAATTCCAAGGTCACCACTAGTAACACTACCAGAACCAATAAGTCCTTCAACTGTGCCGCTAGCTAAGTGGATGATTCCAATTTGACCAGAACCGATGTTGCCACTTAAAACAGCAGAATCGCCAATGTATCCGCTTTGAACCACACCACTTGATAGATTGCTAGTAGCGATAGATGCTGAACCAAGTTTGCCGCTAACAACTGCTGCATCTGTAATATTACTGGTGTTTACTGAATTTGAATCAAGCTTGCCACTTGTAACTTCGCCAGCACCAATATTGCTTGCTGCAACACTATTGGCTGCAAGTTTGCCAGAAACAACTGCCGCATCTGTGATGTTTGAGGTGTTTACTGAATCAGAAGCAAGTTTACCGCTTGTTACTTCACCGGCACCAATGTTACTTGCTGCAACACTGTTTGCCGCTAGTTTACCAGAAACAACTGAGCCATCTTCAAGGTTAGAAGCTGTTACTGCTGCAGTTCCAAGTTTTCCGCTTACTACTGCTGCATCGCCAATCATTTCGCTAACAATACCGCCAGAAGCGATACCGATAGTCAAAGAACCTGATGGGTAGAATGTGCCTGCTAGTAGACCGCTAGAAGTTGTTAGAGAAGAATATTCAACGCCAGAACCCAAAGCCGCAGTAGCTCCACCGATGGTAAGGCTGTTATTGGCTAGTTTGTCATTTGCTATTGTGCCGCTTGCAATGTTCTCATTGTTGACTGCACCAATTCCAAGATCACCACTTTGAACAGTACCAGAAGCAATCAAACTCTCAACTGTTCCACTTGCGAAGTGAATTGAACCAATTTGGCCTGAGCCAATATTACCGCTTAGTACGGCAGAATTTCCAATATATCCGCTTTGAACTACGCCACTTGATAGGTTGCTTGTATCAACAGCTGCAGAACCAAGTTTGCCACTTACAACAGAGCCGTCTTCAAGGTTAGAAGCTGTTACTGCTGCAGTTCCAAGCTTACCAGATACAACCGCCGCATCACCAATCATTTCACTGACAATACCACCAGAAGCGATACCGATAGTCAATGATCCTGAAGGATAGTAAGTTCCAGCAAGCAAACCGCTTGATGTTGTTAGGGAAGAATAATCAACGCCAGAACCTAGGGCTGCCGTAGCACCACCGATGGTTAGACTGTTATTAGCTAGTTTATCATTACCTATTGTGCCAGAAGCAATGTTCTCATTGTTGACAGCACCAATACCCAAATCACCACTCTGAACAGTACCAGAAGCAATCAAACTCTCAACTGTTCCACTTGCGAAGTGAATGGAGCCAATTTGGCCTGAACCAATGTTGCCGCTTAGTACGGCAGAATTGCCAATATAACCACTTTGAACTACGCCACTTGATAAGTTGCTAGTATCAACAGCTGCCGAACCTAGTTTGCCAGAAACTACCGAACCATCAGCAAGAAGCTCGCTTGATATACCACCAGAAGCGATGCCAATCGTAAGAGCACCAGAAGGATAATAAGTTCCAGCAAGCAAGCCACTTGATGTTGTTAAAGCAGAGGGGTCCCAACTTGCGCCTAGAGCAGTTGATGCTCCTGCAAGTGTCATAGTTGGGTCAACAAGATTCACATTGGCAACTGTTCCTGATGCTAAATTGAAACCAGTAATTGTGCCAGAAGCGATTGAACCGCCAACAATGGCGTTGTCTCCAATTTGGCCGGAATTAACAGCGCCGCTGCTTAGATGAAATTGTCCAATCTGCCCTGAACTAATTGTGCCGCTATTGACAATGCCGTCTGCTAAGACGCCGTCAAATTTATAGCCACTTGTAATTACTATACCTGTTCTTGAAACCAATTGATTATTAGCTACCATTGAAATGCTCCTGTAAATTATTGCTTAATCATATTTATGATGAAATGAATCAAAATTATTTTACGGTGTTAAACGTACTGAAAGTCTAATATCCCAAGATCCGCCTGCGATATTAGCTACCAGTTCTAGATAGTCCGAAGAAGTCACTGCTGCGACGAACTGAAGGTCCGTTGTAGCTCCTCCCAAATCCGTTGTGGACACATCATTGAAAGCTGCAGTATTGGCTGTGGAATCCCAAACAACCATTACTGTTCCAGCACGCCGTGCTCCACCAGCTTCAATTACACTGTAATCAAAGAATGCTGAAGTGCTAACCGTATCGGGGATTTGATAAACGGTAACATTGGCATTTTGACCAGTTAGTACTGCCGAATTAACCTGCAAATAACCATACGAGCTAAATGCAAATCTTCCACTATTTGGAGCGTTAACTGTCAGGACGTTATTACCAACATTGGTGCTGGTATCTGTAACCGTTACAAGATTTCCAGAAACACCATTGAGGGTGAATATATTGCTTTGACCAATCGTAGAAACAACATTTAGTGTTGTTCCATCGTAAGTCAAATTAGACTCAGCTTCTGCGCTTGTTGCGTCAATGCTGGTCAATATTCTATTGCCGGATGCATTATTGACAGTGAATTGTGTTCCGCTAGCTAAGTGGTAGTATCCGATTTGGCCAGAGCCAATATTTCCACTTAAAACTGCTTGATTGCCGATATTTCCACTGTTCACTGTGCCGGAAGACAAGTTGAACCAAGCGACTGCTCCAGAAGCAATCTTGCCGCTTACAACTAAATCATTTGCAAGCAGTAAGCTTGTTATATTTCCGCTTGCAATATGATCTGTTCCGACTTGTCCGGAAGCTATATTTCCACTGTTTACGGCACCGTCACCAATCATGCCGCTGGTAATTTTACCAGATTCAATTGTTAAGGTTGCAAGCACACCACTTGCAAGGTGATCTACGCCAATTTGACCGCTTGCGATATTGCCACTTAATACTGCATCATTTCCGATATTTCCGCTATTAACTGTACCGGAAGACATGTTAAACCAAGCAACTGCGCCAGAAGCAATCTTGCCACTTACAACTACATCGTCTCCTAGTAGCAAGCTTGTTATAGAACCAGAAGCAATGTGATCGGTGCTTACCTGACCACTAGCAATGTTTCCAGATACAACTGCATTGTCGCCAATCTGACCAGAATTTACTGCACCACTACTTAGGTGATCGGTGCTTACTTGTCCAGAGGCAATACTTCCTGATACAACTGCGTTGTCGCCAATCGTTCCGGAAGTTACTGCTCCACTGCTAAGGTGATACTGTCCAATTTGTCCACTTGCTATATTTCCGCTTAATACTGCGTTGTCACCAATGTTACCACTATTGATAGCACCAGAAGACATGTTGAACCAAGCAATAACTCCACTAGCTATTTTGCCGCTTATAATGGCGTTGTCTCCGATTTCTTCAGAGCCAACTGCACCAGAGGCAATTAATTCACTGGTGATTACACCGGAAGCAAGGTGATAAGCGCCGATTTGTCCAGAACCAATGTTGCCACTTGTAATTGCTTCGTTTCCAACATTGCCACTCAGGATTGCTCCGCTTGCCATGTTGAACCAAGCGACTACACCACTTGCTAGCTTGCCGGAAATAATTGCATTATCGCCAATTTCTTCCGAACCAACTGCGCCAGAGGCAATTAATTCGCTAGTGATTACACCTGAAGCTAGGTGATAAGCGCCGATTTGTCCAGAGCCGATGTTGCCACTTGTGATTGCTTCATTTCCAACATTGCCGCTGAGAATAGCGCCGCTAGACATGTTAAACCAAGCAACCACACCGCTTGCTAGCTTTCCAGAGATAATTGCATTGTCGCCAATTTCTTCGGAACCAACTGCGCCAGAGGCGATTAGTTCACTATTAATTACACCAGAAGCCAAATGGTAAGCGCCGATCTGTCCGGAGCCGATGCTGCCACTTGTAACAATTCCATCTGCCAAGGTACCGTTTATAATGCCGCTTGCATTAATGCTGGCATTAACATTGCCAGACATAACAACTTCAAGACCTTGAGGCAGGTTAGTCAAGCCGTAGATTGTTGCATTGGTGGTTGTGAATTGATGCCCAATAGTTGTTGTAAAGGATCCTTGACCTTGGCCTCCAATACTAAGTTCAAAATATGCTTCACCACTAGTTGCGCCTGTTACAGCACCGGCACCGATGTAAATATTGTTAAATCCGCTAACTAAATTATGACCAGCATTATTGCCTATGGCTACGTTATCCTGACCAGCTTGCAAGAGATAAAGCGAATTAGTACCGATAGCAACATTGTTTTGACCGCTAACAGTGCTAAGTGCCCCGTGTCCGATAGCAACGTTGTAGGCACCACCATATTGAAGTGCCACATCACCTAATACTATATCAGCAATAGATTCCTTGGCAAATTGTAGTGCTCCGTTGCCTATTGCAATAATATTAAAGCCGCTTGTAATTTGCCCAGCAGTTACTGGTCCAATTATTACTGAATATTCTAGATTAGGACTAGTGGTTACTGCATCGTACTGCCCTATTATGGTGTTGTTTTGTGCAGGACCGCCCCAGATATTGAAGTTGTTTCCAGTTCCAGAAGTAGGCAAAGTTAAAAGAGATATAGCAGGATTTAGTCCAAATTCTATTGCAGAATAAACATCAACAGAACCACTGTTATTACTCAAAAGCGGAATGAAGTAAAAACCACTACTGGAATTCGGAATTACATTCAACATGTTAAGGCTAGTGCCACTAGCCAAATGCACAGTTCCTATCGAGCCGCTTGCAACGTTTCCAGAATTTACTGCGTTGTTGCCAATTAGACCACTTACAATCTCGCCAGAGGTTATTGTGAATAGTTCATATAAGCCACTTGCAAGGTGATCTAGACCAATTTGACCAGAAGCAATGTTTCCGCTAGTGATTGCATTGTTTCCAACATTGCCACTCAGTATTGCACCACTAGCCATGTTGAACCAAGCAACAACTCCACTGGCTAGTTTGCCGCTTATTACTGAGTTGTCACCCAGAAGCAAACTTGTAATGCTACCGCTAGCAATATGATCTGTAGAAACCTGACCGCTTGCAATGCTGCCACTCAATACAGAACCATCAGCAATCTTGCCGCTTGTAATAGATCCGCTTGAGATGTTGTCGCTGTAGATTGCTCCGCTGGCAATTGCTCCGCTTCTTACCGAATTAGGAGCCAAGTTGTAGAATTCAACACCGCCAGAAGATATATGAGTTGAGCCTATTGCTCCGCTAGCAATGGAACCAGAAACAACGGCTTCGTTTCCAATTTGGCCACTTAGCACAGCGCCGCTAGCTAGGTTGAACCAAGCAATCTGACCGCTTGCAATCTTGCCGCTTATAACGACATTGTTGCTTAGGTGTCCGCTTATAATTGCGCCAGAAGCTATATGGTATTCGCCGATTTGTCCAGAGGCAATCGATCCGCTAATTACCGAATTGTTTGCGAACATTCCCGAGAAAATACCGCCAGATGCAATTCCAATTACGGCTCCGCTGGAACCGTTGTATGGACCTCCTTGTAGTCCACTGGCAAATACTAAAGTTCCCAGCGTGTAGCTGCCGCCAAGAGATACTACACTTCCGTTTAAAATAATTTGTGGATTGACTAAGTTATAGTTTTGAATAGTTGCTGCCGCTAGATCTTCGCCAGTCAAACCACCAGATTGAATGTGTGTGCCAGTAATACTTCCGCTGGAGATATTGCCGCTGTTAACAGCATTATTGCCAATTAATCCACTGACAATTTCGCCAGACTGTATTGTGAACAACAATTCTAAACCACTAGCAAGGTGATCCAAACCAACCTGACCAGAAGCGATATTACCACTAGCAACAGCACTGTTACCAATATTTCCACTGTTGACTGCACCACTACTTAAGTGGAATTGTCCGATTTGACCACTAGCAATGTTTCCGCTATTAACGGCACCATTAGCAATAAGACCACTTACTATTTCACCAGAGGTAATTGTAATTAGGTCAATTATACCACTAGCAAGGTGGTCTAAGCCAACTTGACCAGAGGCAATGCTGCCACTAACAACAGCATTATTTCCAATTTGACCACTATTTACTGCACCACTGCTTAGGTGGAATTGACCAATCTGACCAGAAGCAATAGTTCCGCTTGTGACTGAGTTTTCTCCCAAAGCACCAGAAGCAATTGCACCACTAGCAAGATGGAATTGTCCAATCTGACCAGATGCTATAGAACCGCTTACTACTGCTCCGTCACCTATGAGTCCACTTACTATTTCGCCTGAAGTAATTGTAAACAATTCATTCATGCCAGAGGCAAGATGATCAGGACCAACCTGACCAGAAGCAATGCTACCACTTACAACAGCGTTATTTCCAATTTGACCGCTATTTACTGCGCCGCTGCTTAGGTGGAACTGACCAACCTCGCCAGAACCAATTGATCCAGATACTACAGCGTTGTCACCAATAGTGCCGCTTAATATTGCGCCACTAGCCATATTGAACCAAGCAATTGTTCCGCTGGCTATTTTGCCACTTATAACCGCATCATCAGCTATATCTGTTGCAATAATTGCACCTGAGGCAATATGCTCGGCTGTGATGCTTCCGCTGGCAATGGCGAATTGTCCGACTGAGCCACTTGCGATTGACCCGCTAACAACTGCATTGTCGCCAATCTGACCAGAATTTACTGCACCACTGCTTAGGTGGAATTGACCAACAGCACCAGAAGCTATATTTCCAGAATTAACAGCCGCATCGCCAATTAATCCACTTACTATTTCACCAGATTGAATGGTAAAAAGAAGTTCTAGTCCGCTGGCTAGGTGTGTAAGACCGATTTGTCCAGAAGCAATACTACCGCTGACAACAGCATTGTCACCGATTTGACCGCTATTTACTGCGCCACTGCTTAAGTGGAATTGGCCAACTTCGCCAGAACCAATTGAGCCAGATACTACAGCATTATTTCCAATTTGACCACTATTTACTGCGCCACTGCTTAGGTGGAATTGTCCAACTTCACCTGAACCAATTGAACCAGAAACTACAGCATTATTTCCAATTTGACCACTATTTACTGCGCCACTGCTCAAGTGGAATTGTCCAACTTGACCAGAAGCGATGCTTCCGCTTACTACTGAACCATCTGCCAAAAGTCCGCTTGTTATTTCGCCAGAAGTAATAGTTATTAGGTCGATGATACCGCTGGCAAGATGATTCAAACCAACTTGACCAGAAGCGATACTTCCACTTACAACAGCGTTGTCACCGATTTGACCGCTATTTACTGTGCCGCTGCTTAGGTGGAATTGTCCAATTTGACCCGAAGCAATGCTTCCACTCAATACGGAACCATCACCAATATGCCCAGAATTTACAGTACCACTGCTTAAGTTGAATGAGGATATTACACCGGATGCTATGTTGCCAGAGTTTATAGCTCCATCACCAATTTGTCCACTATTGACTGCTCCACTGCTTAGATGCATCTGACCGATTTGTCCAGATGCTATTGAACCACTAACAACAGATCCGTCTGCCAACATGCCACTTACTATTTCACCAGACTGTATGGTGAATAGAGGTTCTAGTCCACTTGCTAAGTGCATGAGTCCGATTTGACCCGATGCGATATTTCCACTTGTAATTGCGTCGTTTCCAACATTTCCGCTTAGGATAGCCCCGCTAGACATGTTGAACCAGCCGATGATGCCAGAAGAAACCTTGCCGCTAATAATTGCATTGTCAGCTATTTCTTCAGAACCAATTGCACCAGAGGCAATAAGCTCACTGTTAATTACACCTGAAGCAATGTGCATTGCTCCAATTTGACCGGAACCAATGTTTCCACTGTTTACGGCGGCGTCACCAATTTGACCACTGTTTACCGCTCCGCTACTTAGATGCATCTGACCGATTTGACCAGATGCTATGCTGCCACTAACTACTGAGCCATCTGCCAAAAGTCCACTTGTTATTTCGCCAGAAGTAATAGTAATTAGGTCAATTATGCCGCTTGCAAGATGGTCTAGACCAACTTGACCAGATGCTATTGAACCACTTACAACGGAGTTGTTGCCTAATTGTCCGCTATTAACTAAGCCACTGCTTAGGTGGAATTGAGAGATTTGACCGGATGCGATTGAGCCAGATACGACTGAATTATTTCCAACATTTCCGCTGGCAACTGCGCCGCTGGAAAGATGGAATTCGCTAATTGATCCGCTTGCTATGCTTCCACTAACTACGGCACCATTTGCAATCATGGCGGTAACAACGCCACCACTTGCGATTCCGAAGTATGAGCCGCTTGCGCCGTTGTAAATATCCCCTAACAAACCGCTTGCTGCTCTTAAATCGCCCATGGTATAAGAGCCACCAAGAGCGACTACTGTACCGTTTAATGTTATGTCATTATTTACCAAATTGTCATTTGTTACAGTGCTGACATTGATGTTGTATCCTTCAATGCCGCCAGAAGCTATATGAGAATAAGAAATTGAGCCGCTTGCAATATTTCCACTGTTTACTGCTGCATTTCCAATTAGTCCACTGACAATTTCGCCAGAAGAAATTGTGAATAGATCATAGAGTCCGCTGGCAAGATGATCTAGTCCAACTTGACCAGAAGCGATATTTCCGCTTGTAATTGCATCATTTCCAACGTTGCCACTTAGTATGGCTCCAGAAGACATATTGAACCAAGCAATAACACCACTGTTGACTTTTCCGCTTACTACTGCATTGTCTGCAATATCTGTGGCCAGAATTGCGCCTGAAGCAATATGTTCGGCTGTAATGCTGCCACTGGCAATCGCAAATTGACCAACTGAACCACTTGCGATAGAACCACTAACAACAGCGTTGTCGCCAATTTGTCCGCTGTTTACCGCTCCGCTACTTAAGTGGAATTGTCCGATTTGACCGCTAGAAATGTTTCCACTATTAACAGCGCCATCAGCAATAAGTCCACTTACTATTTCGCCTGATGTAATTGTGATAAGGTCAATTATTCCACTTGCAAGATGGTCTAGACCAACTTGACCAGATGCTATTGAACCACTAACAACGGCGTTGTTGCCGATTTGTCCGCTATTAACTGTGCCGCTTGAAAGGTGGAATTGACCGATTTGACCAGAAGCTATGCTTCCGCTTAGCACAGAACCGTCACCAATATGACCGGAATTAATCGTGCCGCTACTTAAATTGAACTGACTGATTATGCCAGAAGCTAGGTTTCCAGAATTTACTGCTCCGTCGCCTATTTGTCCACTGTTAACTGCACCGCTACTTAGATGGAATTGTCCAACTTGGCCGCTTGCTATATTTCCAGAATTAACAGCTCCGTCACCAATAAATCCGCTGACTATTTCGCCGGAAGAAACTGTGAATAGCTCATAAATTCCACTGGCTAGATGATCTAGTCCAACCTGACCAGAAGCAATACTGCCGCTGACAACAGCGTTGTCGCCGATTTGACCACTATTGACTGTGCCACTAGAAAGATGGAATTGTCCAATTTGACCAGAAGATATGTTGCCGCTTAGAATGAAATTGTCGCCAAGGGCTCCTGAAGTAATTGCGCCGCTTGCGATGTGTTGAGAACCAATTTGTCCAGAAGCGATATTACCTGAAGTAATTGCATTATCACCGATTGCACCGCTAGTAACAGCGCCCGATGACATGTGGAATTGGCCTATTGCGCCTGAAGCAATATTGCCTGAGTTAACTGCTGCATCCCCAATCAATCCACTTACTATTTCACCAGACTGTATGGTGAATAAAAGCTCAAGTCCGCTTGCTAAATGTGTTAAACCGACTTGACCAGATGCTATTGAGCCACTTACAACGGCGTTGTCGCCGATTTGACCACTATTGACTGTGCCACTGGAAAGATGGAATTGACCGATTTGACCAGATGCTATGCTTCCACTTAGTACAGAACCGTCACCAATGTGACCGCTTCCAACTACGCCACTACTTAAATTAAATCCAAAAATTATGCCAGAAGCAATATTCCCAGAATTTACGGCTGCATCGCCAAGTGCGCCGCTTGCAACTGCACCACTTCCAAGATGGTATTGCCCAATTGCTCCCGATGCTATATTTCCAGAATTTACAGCGGCATTTCCTATTAAGCCACTTACTATATCACCAGAGGTAATAGTAAATAGTTCATTCATTCCTGAAGCTAAATGCTCTGGTCCAACCTGACCAGAAGCAATACTACCGCTAACAACAGCGTTGTTTCCAATTGTGCCACTTAGAATGGCTCCACTGGACATGTTAACCCAGCTAATCACACCAGAAGCAATCTTGCCGCTTACGACAGCATTGTCACCTAGTTCCTCTGAACCTACAGCACCAGAACCAATTAGTTCAGAGTTAATGACGCCAGAAGCCAAGTGAAATGCGCTGATTTGTCCAGATGCGATACTACCACTAACTACTGCATCATTAGCAATCTGACCGCTATTGACAGCGCCACTGCTAAGTTGATTTTGACCGATAGAGCCGCTTGCTATATTGAACCAAGCTACTACACCGCTGGCAATTTTGCCACTAATTATTGCATTGTCGCCAATCTCTTCAGATCCAATTGCGCCAGAAGCAATCAATTCACTATTGATTACACCAGAAGCGATATGCATAGCTCCGATTTGACCAGAGCCGATGTTTCCGCTTGTAATTGCTGCGTTGCCAACATGTCCGCTTTGAATAATGCCGCTTGAAAGATCGAAGCTACTTAACTGGCCAGAAGCAATATTCCCGCTGTTGATAGCATTTTGCCCGATTTGTCCGCTGTTAATTGCACCGCTGGAAATGTGGTAGGTGCCAATTTGTCCACTGGCTATAGTGCCACTAGTGACAGCGCCGTCTGCTATTTTGCCACTTGTTACAGTACCGCTTGAGATACTATCACTATAAATTGCGCCGCTTGCGATTGCACCGCTAACAACTGACCCAGATCCCATCATCTGAGAAGTAATTCCGCCAGATGCTATGCCTATTAGTGCGCCACTTGAGCCATTGTAGAATGCAGATAAAAGACCGCTTGCAGTCTGCAAAGTTCCCATGGTGTAACTTCCACCAAGAGAAACTGTTGTGCCATTAAATGCAATAGTGTCATTAACGATGTTTTCGTTCGTAACTGTGTTGGCAGCAATGTTGAATCCTTGAATGCCGCCAGACATAATATGGATGGAACCTATAACCCCACTAGCAACCGTGCCAGAAGCAACAGATTGGTCTGCTAAATTACCAGAATTTACTGCTCCGCTTGACAAATGATGATTGCTTACTTGTCCAGATGCAATTGAACCACTTACTACTGCGCCGTCGCCTATTTGTCCGCTAGTAACTGCACCACTACTTAAATGGAATTGTCCAACTTGACCACTTGCTATATTGCCTGAATTAACAGCGCCATTGCCAATTAATCCACTTACTATTTCGCCAGATGTTATGGTAAATAGTTCATTCATGCCAGAAGCTAAATGATCGGGACCAATTTGTCCCGATGCGATATTTCCACTAGAAACGGCATTATTGCCAATATTGCCGCTTAGAATGGCTCCAGAAGCCATATTGAACCAAGCAACAACACCAGAGGCTAATTTGCCACTGATTACGGCGTTATCACCTAATTCTTCGGAACCTACAGCACCAGAGCCAATAAGTTCGGCATTGATAACACCAGATGCTAAATGGAATGCACTAATTTGACCGGAAGCGATGCTGCCACTGACTACCGCATCATTGCCAATTTGTCCACTATTAACAGTACCACTGCTTAAATGAAATTGTCCGACTTGGCCTGAAGCGATACTGCCGCTTAGTACAGACCCATCGCCAATATGTCCGCTGCCTACTGTTCCGCTGCTTAAATTAAATCCAAAAATTATACCAGATGCTAGGTTTCCTGAATTTACTGCTTGGTCGCCAATGCTACCACTTAGAATGGCTCCAGAAGAAACATTGAACCAACCTACAACTCCGCTTGCAAGTTTGCCACTTACTATGGCATCGTCTGCAATTTCTTCTGGCCCTACTGCGCCAGAAGCGATTAGTTCACTATTGATTACGCCAGAAGCAATATGATATGCACCGATTTGACCAGAACCGATATTTCCACTTGTTACAGCAGCGTCACCGATTTGTCCGCTGTTTACTACTCCGCTAGATAATGCAAATGTGCTGATCTGACCTGATGCAAAGCTTCCACTAACTACAGAACCATCGCCAAGTTGACCGCTATTGACAGCGCCGCTACTTAAATGAAATTGACTAACTTGCCCAGATGCAATATTGCCGCTTATAACTGAATTATCGCCTAACTGTCCAGAATTTACTGCACCACTGCTTAAATGGAATTGACCAATTTGACCACTTGCTATATTTCCACTAGTAACAGAATTATCGCCTAAATATCCGCTTGTTACTTGGCCAGAAAGCAAACCTACAACTACAGGAACCAAATCCAAGTCTGTGATACCATCTTTGTACCAATAAAGATAGGAGGTGCCCCCTACCAAAAGACGTACTTGTAAAGATTGAAATCTTACAGCAGAAGGAATGGAAGCATTAGCAGCCGCTACTGCAGCGCTTAAACTAACACCAGTATAAGGTCCTGACCATGCATCAACAGGAACAGGATTAACTGGTTGGATTCCGTATGGTAATTGTAAACCGGGTGTTAATGACATAGTTCTTCCTTATCAACTTCTATAAATTTGTTGAATGTGGTCCGTATTATACGGAATAGCATTCGTCATGGTGTAAACGTTATATGGTGTGGCAAGCAATGCGGCATTATCTACATTGAATAAATTGCCACTATAGTTACCTGTTACATCTGAACTTCCAGCTGTAATATCCAAAGCAAATGCCAAAGTTTGACCAGATGGCATAGCTATAGCAAAATTATAATCTGTTGTTCCTGTACTCATGTTAAATGGATTTGATGTGTTAGCAAATAAAGCTCCTGACAATGCACGTACCTGTGCAGAGTTTGATGGGACAACACTGCTTGGTCCATACCAAAGAATATTTTCAAATTCAACATTTACAGGATTAGAATTTCCGCTAGTATAAATGTCGGTATAATGTATTCTGTAAGCAGTGCCACTTGCATAACCTAAAGCACCATCATTTACTGATGTTGCAGGTGTGGTGTAATTAGCTGATCCAGAAATGTTAATGGGACCATATCCATCAACCCAACTTCCACTTAATAAATATTGTAATGTTATAGTCTGAAGATTTACAAAAGTTTCATTTCTGTTTATTGTTCCACTTAAAATACTATCTGTATTTCCTATTTCTCTTACAAAATTACTTTCAGGCCCAAACAAACTGTTAGCAATAACAGAAAGATTCATGGTAGGCGCATCATAAGATTGTGGAATAAGATTGAGATATTGTATTGCTGAATTTGCAGCACTATCAATTACAGTATATCTGTAATTGAACGGCTGAACATTAAAAGCAGAATTAGTAGTTGTATGGTTGTAATTTAAAGGATTTGCAGTCGAACCTGTCAGACTAGTCCATGGTCCTGAATCGTTCCTTCTCCAGCTTAAATCACAACTTGCAACAGTAACACCGCTTACTGGGAAATCATATGAAAAACTTAATGAATTGCTTATTGATGGTTGATTGAATTGGATTACAGTAGAAGTGTAACCAGACACTAAAGGAGGAAGTGGTTCATTTAAAGCTAGTTCTATAACTTGTAAAGGACTTAGCCCTGATGCTGGAATAGTATCACCATTATCATATCTTCCAAATGTTTTTCCGCTATTTAAAGTAACTAACAAATCGGCTTGGAATACAAATCCACTATTTAAGTGAACATAGCCAAGTGCGCCGCTAGCCACACTTCCACTAACTACTGCTCCGTCACCTATAAATCCACTTGTTACATCACCCGATGTTAAGAAGAAAGATTGAAGAACACCAGAAGCAAAATGATCTGTTGTAATCTGGCCAGAGGCGATATTTCCGCTTAGTACGGCATTGTTTCCGATGCTTCCGCTTACAACTCCACCACTTGCAATGCCAATTTCATTAATTGAGGAGCCATCAAAGAATGTACCGCTAGTTAAAATTAAACCGCTACCAACATTCAAGGGCAGAACTGAAAGTGAACCACTTGGTGTTGCACTAACTTGATAGCGATTTTGTCCATCCATGAAAACTACAACGTTAGAACCGGCATAAACTAAACCGCTAGCGATGTCTGTTGGAACTACTGCACCTGAACCAATTGCACCACTTGTTACAGAAGAAGGCGCAAAAGAACCACTACCAACACTGCCAGATGAAATTACAAAAGATGATTGTACGCCGCTAGCAAGACTTTCAAGTGTTACTGAACCGCTTGCGATTGCATTTGTGGTTACTGATCCACTACCCATCATCTGTGCAACGATACCACCAGAAGCGATTCCGGCTATCATTGACTGAGAACCATCAAAGAAGCTTCCGCTATTTAATGCTAAACCACTAGCAAATGTTAAAGGGTTAACAGCAACACCACCGCTAACGGTGGCGTTAATTTGATAATTATTGTTGCCATCTACTGTAATTGATACATTACTGCCCGGATAAATAAAGCCGCTCTGCACATGGAAGCCGCCAATTTGACCGCTGCCAATACTGCCACTTACAACTGCTGCATTACCGATAAAACCGCTTGTAACGTCACCAGAAGATAAACTTAGAAGACCTAAAATACCACTAGCTAGATGATCGGCACCAATTTGTCCTGAGGCGATATTTCCGCTATTTACGGCAGCATTTCCAATCTGGCCAGACTGTATAGAGCCACTGGAAAGAATTATTTGAAAGCCGCAATTCATTGAGGTTACTGCCATTTTTATATCCTATTATTTATAAAAAACGTTCACCCAAACACTACCACTATATA
>Ga0214163_1000318_pt1 | contig 22939 bp, 3 predicted proteins | sample LakMenepilimnion_2_FD_153001 | JGI IMG/M metagenome (GOLD analysis project Ga0214163, IMG submission 153001) | Freshwater microbial communities from Lake Mendota, WI - Practice 15JUN2010 epilimnion v4 | ecosystem: Environmental > Aquatic > Freshwater > Lake > Epilimnion/Euphotic zone | place... | reverse complement strand
TGTTTATTGTCCGGACCGTGATCGATTAACCACACTCATCATTTCACAGACCATAGAAGTGAAGAGGACCGCGCAACGTACCGGGGAGCGATAAGGCACGTTGACAGCGCGAAGGTACGTTCCGCGGTCGGTCTATGTAGGCGATCGTGCTTGGGTTACTGAGACGTTCGATGCAAATGCGGTTACTTAATTGCGTTACCCCCGACCGCTACACGAACCCTACGGAACTAAGGGACCTTCGATCGCAGGGTTCGTGAAGCGGTCCTGGTGCTTATTGACTGGACGGTGATCGCTTATCCATGTCCATCATTTCGTAAACATCGACGGGAAGAGGACCGCGAAACGTACCGGAGAACGATAAGGCACACTGACAGCGTCAAGGTACGTTCCGCGGTCGGTCTATGTAGGCGAGCGTACTTGGGTTATTGAGATGTTCGATACCAATGCGGTTACTTCGTCGCGTTACCCCGACCGCTGCACGAACCCTACGGCTTGCGAACACTACGCGTGCGCGTTAGTGCCGAGCTCTCGGACACAAAAGTGCACAATGTTCTGGCTCGGAGCATGGCAATGACGCATCGAGTTCGCCAACAACATCGAACTTTGGAGTTGTTCTTATCCTGGCCGGAATAAGCGGTTTGGTTGTCTGTGTTTTTTTTCCAAAGTTGTTCCCAGTCCTTGATGTACAAATCCTTTTCTCTGGTTCAGGTTTGCGGCCGGCTTTCAGGACTTCCAATCTTCTGAATTCGCCTGATCATCCCTACTATGCTCGAGCGTTTCTAATTCTCCTTGGGCTTTCGATTGTTTTACTCGTCAATAAGAACGTTCATGGAGCCCTGGCTTCAACCATCGCATCCGAGGCCAAGAGCAAACGAACTGAATCCAAGAGCAACGGATCATCGAGAAAAAAGTGTCGAGAATCGCGGTAGATCCACTACTTCACCTACTGAGGTGTTATGTTTACAAAACGGGCGATCTCGATTTTCAGCTCGGCATGATGAAGTTCACCGCTACCCAAATGCAATCTGCTATGAATGAAGTCGCCAATCAAGTATTAAATTCAAAAAACCATGATGTCGAAATGCTTGAAGCTTCGCTGACAGGCAGAGACTATTGGAGCGAAGATTTAGCGCCAGTCCCTCCGTCCGCGCGCCGCTGGGCAATGCGGGACATGATTGCATTGTGGGTCGCGTTATCCGCTTGCATCCCAACCTACATGCTTGCCTCATCGTTAATCGAACAGGGAATGAACTGGTGGCAGGCGATCCTTACCATTTTCCTCGGGAATCTCGTGGTGCTCGTGCCGATGGTTCTCAACGCACATGCGGGAACGAAATACGGGATACCCTTTCCCGTGTTTTGCCGGGCTGCATTTGGCTTGCGCGGTGCGAATGTACCGGCGCTCTTGCGAGCGTTGGTCGCCTGTGGCTGGTTCGGCATCCAGACCTGGATCGGGGGATGGGCGATCTATAAAGTTTTAGAACTCTACTTTTCTTCTTGGTCAGAGCAAACAAAACTCCCGTTTCTTGAGATCAACTTGCCTCAACTGATTTGCTTTCTGGCTTTCTGGAGCCTGAATCAGTACGTTATCTGGCGAGGGATTGATTCCGTCAGAACATTGCTGAATATCAAAGCCCCGTTGTTGATCGGACTGGGCCTTGCACTTTTGCTCTGGGCTTATCGCGAGGCGGGCGGTTGGGGCCCCATGCTCTCGCAGAGGTCACAGTTCGTAGTAGGCGGCCAGCGGGAGGGCCAATTCTGGAACTTCTTTTTTCCAGCTCTGACAGCGAATGTCGGGTTCTGGGCCACGCTGTCGCTGAACATCCCCGATTTCACTCGCTATGTCAAAACACAACGAGACCAAATCCTTGGTCAAGCTATAGGGCTACCCTTAACCATGGGGTTATACTCGTTCATCGGAGTCGCGGTCACCTCGGCAACAGTGGTGATCTACGGTCAAGCTATATGGGACCCTGTCGAATTGTTGTCTCGATTCGAGAGCCCGTTCTGGCACGCGTTAGGCTTGTTCGGATTGGTCCTTGCGACCCTTGCCACCAATCTAGCCGCCAACGTCGTCGGGCCAGCGAACGACTTTGCCAACCTGAGTCCGCGTCACATCTCGTTTCGCACGGGTGCGATCCTAACAGGCTTGATCGGGATTCTCATTCAGCCCTGGCGGCTTGTGGAGGATCCATCGGGTTACATCTTTAAGTGGCTGGTTGCGTACTCAGCGTTATTGGGAGCCGTCGGTGGCGTGATGATTGCGGACTACTATGTCTTGCGACGAATGCGACTGGACCTACGCGGTCTGTACGAACCCCAAGGCCCTTATTGGTACACAAGGGGGTTTCACATTTCAGCAATGGTCGCCTTGGTGGCTGGAATACTCCCCTGCGTTCCTGGTTTTCTCGCAACGATCGGCATGAATACCTCTGTGTCCCTATGGACTGAACTTTATCATTACGCTTGGTTCATTAGCTTTGGAATCTCTTTTGTAGTGTATTTGGCGATCACTTCGACTCACCAAAACCCTCCGGCAATTCCCACCCCATCCGCGAGCCAAGGTAATCACCCATGACAACAGACTATGACAAGATCACCAGGAAGTATCAGGAGTCGAAACTTCAGCCTTGGAGAACCCATATCGAACGATTCACTCTGCTGAGCCTTGTCGGTCACGTTCAAGGACTTCGAACTCTCGATCTGGCCTGCGGAGAGGGTTATTACACGAGATTACTCCGCCGAATGGGCGCGGAACCTATCACAGGCGTCGACCTTTCGAAGGGAATGATCGAATTGGCGATTTCCCAGGAATCCACCGAGCCGCTTGGTATTCAATACCGTGTCGGCGATGCAAGCGACATCGACTACGGAGCGACATCAGATTTGGTATTTGCAGCCTACTTACTGAATTACGCAAGCAATGACGAGGAACTCGCCTCCATGTGCCGGGCAATTGCGCGCAATCTCAAACCGGGGGGCCGTTTCTTGACGGTCAACAACAACCCCAATGACCCACCGTCAAACTTTGACTCAGGGAATATTTACGGTTACTCAAAACGTCTCCAAGGGCATCTTCAGGAAGGCGCACCAATCATTTGGAGTTTCCACCTCGCTGAAGGAACCGTTGAAGTAACTAATTACTATCTGACCAAGTTTACCTTAGAGCGTGCGCTGCTTGCCGCTGGACTGACGAATATCCAGTGGCACAAGCCGCAAGTATCACCCGAGGGCCTTCAGCAATGGGGAGGATCTCACTGGCAGGACTTCTTGTCCAATCCACCTGTTGCCTTTTTTGAATGCACCAAAGCTTAACCGGCAGTCGAGCGGATACTCGAAGGTAAGGAACTTGAGAGCATGAGCTTACGTCAACATCGAAAAGGGATCCCGCTGCTATGGAGCGAGCAGGGGAAAATGTCTAAAGCATAGGGGGGCGGAAGCCGGTCGGAATTGAAGGTGGTGTAGCACGACAGTTTTTGTAACCCCGGGAACGCACACGAACCAACTGGATGAGGCAGCCCCCCGCGTGACACGCTAGCCCTTTGTTTTTCATCCCACTGCCATAGGCCATTTTCGCTAAAACTTCGATTGGCGGCAAACTCGCGAAAACCCATGTTCTCATTGGACTAACGTCGTATGACTCACTTGAGGGTGAGTCACGCGTTGAGACAATCGGTTCGAACCGATAGCTCGCGATCCCTTTGAATTTATTGGGTAGAAATGCAAAGACCCGCTGGGGTGAGCCAGCGGGGCTTGAGCTCTATGGTCACGTTGCGGTGACCGACTCGATGGAGGCGGCGTCCTAAACTCGCAACCTTGCTCTGTTTTGGAAGCTGCCGGCGAACCGTGGAAAACACTGGTAAAGTTCACAGATCCGACGATCCTTTGAAGGCCTGGAGGAGCTATAATTACTGTGACCTCTACGAGTGCTGAGTTCTCGAACTCGACGCTCAGCTGCTAGTGCCGAGTTTTCGGACACAAAGGTGCTGGATGTTGTGGCGCGGAGCAAGACTTCAATTCATCAGAAGAGAGACAACCAAGATCTCAACATCAATCCCGCCGTGATACAGCAGGATACAAAAATTTTCGTTGTCCTGCTCTATTCTCGCCCACGTGCGGCAGTGAAAATAGAACAGTTTTCTTTCCGGAGAACCATTTCCCTGTAGGGTTACTAGGTTTTTCCGCCTACTCGAAAAGCAAAAAGCGATCATGCGACGCACCAAGTATCAGCACCGGATTATCCAAGCATCTCTAAAGCAGCTGGGGCGACGCAAGCGGAATCAGCGTCGGTTGCTCGCGTATGAAACGTTAGAAGACCGTTCGATGATGGCCCACGGCTCGGTCGACCAAATCGACCTAGATGATAGCGGTATCGTTGCGATCAAGATCAAAGTAGATGCAGATGGAAACAAGTGGAAGATCCATTTAGTCAATGGAGAGATTGGCAAGGTAGTCGGGGAGAGCGGCACGATCTGGATCCGTCAGAAGGCGAATACGACATACCTGGAAGCGGTTTATTCCAAGAGCCCCTACACTGATACCCTCGAATCAGAACTGACGAATTGGAAACCGCTCCAAAATACAACGCTCGACCGGGAGTTGTACTTCACAGGTGGTGGGGGAAGCATCCCCATCGTATTTGGAAGCATCACTACCGGCGGACACAACCTCGTCGTCTCGGACGAAGAGAACTTTCGTGTCGATTTGATCCTTGCGCATGATGCGACGATCGATACCACCCTCAATGGTCAAGCTGGCGACATCAAACTCCAGACTCACTGGTCGGTGGATGTCTATGGGTCGCTGATTGCAGCCGCAGAGCACACCACGGACACCGAAACTTCCAAGCCAGGAGAAATACTTCTCACAAGTAAAGACAGTTCGAATATAACCGATCTTGGCCCAGACGATCGATCCGTAAACCTAGTGGGTGCTCATCTACGCGGCGGGGAAATCGAGATCAAGGCGGAGAAGCAGAACAGGAAATTTCGTAAACAGATTGTTGGCGTCGATACAAATACGGTTTCCGTCGCAATCAGGGATTCGGAAATCGCAGGGGAAGCGATCACGATCGAGGCGATTGCGGATGATGGCATAGGGTTTTTCGACGGAGAGTATGAGTGGTACGGATCGATGATCACAGGTGGCTTGTGGGATGGACTTCTAGATCATCTTCTGGAGGAAAAAGGGGGAAAAGAACTAGAGCATGGCTTTGGATCTATCGTGCAATGGCCTCCGGTGTCAGTATTTATCCGTGCGACAGATGCTCAGGTAACAATCACCGATTCAACCCTTGAGGCGGAGGAATCCATCGACATCCAGAGCGAGGCGATCACAAAATCCGAGGGTGAATCACTCCAGACAAAACCATTTATAGGAAGCAATGGATTTGAATCGGCCGTCAGCTATGGAAGTGCTACAGGAACCTCCAAGACAACCATTGATGGAAAATCGCATCTGTCGACTCAAAAGGGCGATATTAGCATAAGTTCCACAGGGGAAGCCGAAGCGGTCATGGCTTCAAGAACCCTCGCTTCAATGGGCGGTCTAAAATCTGAGCAGCAATCGGTCGAGAGCAATAACGACAAAGCTGATGCGACCATGATCGCCTTTTCAATGGCCCAGAACGAATTGACGATCAAGACCCTCATCGATTCTGAAGTGGTCTTGAATTCGGGCGCAAACCTGAAAATCTCATCCGAAGGAGGTACAAAAGCGAGTGCGAAATCCGGAACCCGTTCCTACGGAGACGGTTTCGTGGGAATCACCTTTGCCCTTGGAACCGATAACGCAACCATCCAGACAGAGATAAAAGGTACTGTCACTGCAGTCGGTGCTCTCCCGGAATCCCTTACGCTCAATTCCACAAACTTCACGACCGATAGCATTCGCGTTGGCGATCAAAATTCGTTAGACCTGATCGGCAGTTGGGACCGAGGCGACGAAGTCCTCTATACGGTCAGTGGTTTCGACTCGACGAAAGGAGAACCTGTCCAAGGGCTAATCCACGACACCACCTATCGAATCGTCGGAAAGACGGATACCAGTCTGAAACTCGCTTACCAAATGGAATTGGATTTGGATAAACCGATTAGGAAGAGCACAGACAACCCATCCACTCAAATTTTCGATGTCGTAACCCAAAAGGATTTCGACCCCAAGCTGACGCTCCAGGGGAGCACTTTCAATATACCAAATCACGGATTCACGGACTGGCAAGAGGTCAAGTACTCAGCCATAGGTACCGGGGACCCAAGTCCTGGAGATGAGGATCAATCGCCCCAACCCATCGAAGGGCTCTTCGATGGCGATTCCTATTTCGTGGTTCGGATCGATAGCGATCATTTTCAACTGGCCAAGTCCCTGGAAGATGCTCAATCGAGAAATTCGATTGTGATGAGTGGAGTTGGCCAAGGAAGCCCCCATGCATTTGAATATGTTGGGCGCAGCATCACATTCAATCCGCAGGCAGACTTAGATCCAGAGACAAATACTTTCAACATTGACACGACTGGTCTAAGCATAGGTACACAGTTGGTCTATCGAGTTGATCCGGAGATTGAAGCAGAGAAACCCATGGTTCGCTCGGCGACATTTCTACCGAATGATTCTATTCTTCAGTTTGATCCCACCGAGACATTGACGCTCGATAAATCCGTCTTTGATTTGACCAATGACATATTCATTTTTTCAAACCATGGACTAAAGACGGGAGACCCATTGGTTTATCGCTACTACTCCGGCGATACGATGACGAGCGTTGACCAAGGAGATTTGGTTGATGGCACAACGTTTTATGCGATTGTTGTCGATGCGGATCGGATTCAAATCGCGGTTTCCTCTGCCGATGCGATCGGGCTGAAAAAGATTTCGTTCCATAAACCAGAGAGCGGGCAACTCGCTTTTGTTGCTCCAAACAAAACGTTTGAATTTGATCCGACCGAAAACGCAACGGTTCCCGCTCTTGATTCAATTCAAAATACACTCGCCTTTCCCGAGGGGCACGCCCTGGTTAATGCTCAGCGTCTAACTTACCAACCTGGCACAGGGAATCTGCCAATTGGGAACCTGGTCGCCGGACAAGACTATTACGTGATCCTATTGAATCCAACGATGATTCAATTGGCAGCGAGTCTGGATGATTGCTATGCAAGAAAAGCTGTTGACGTGGGTTCCGGTCCAACATCTGGTTCGGGTAACCTCCAAGCCTTCGTTGCTTCCAACACCGATCTGGTCAACGATTGGATCATCAGTCCGAATCACGATTTGAGAACAGGGCAAATGGTGCACTATGATCAAGGTGATGGTGAAACTGTTGGAGGGCTACGATCGGATTCAGACTACTATGTTATCCGATTAGACGAAAACCGCTTACGGCTTGCTGATTCCCTCAGCGCAAGCAATTCTCAGGACTACATCAAGCTATTAGCACTCGGAAATGGAACCTCGCAGTACTTCGAAGTTTCGACCACGGTTCAAACGTTCGATGCTAGCCGAACGACAGACCTAGTCGACGTTCAAAACAATACGCTTAAACTCGCGCGTGTAACAGGCGATAACTGGATGACTGGCCAGCGAGTCACTTACTTATCTGGAGCGAACACGCCAATCGGAGGTTTGGTCAATGGACAGGATTACTACGTAATCGCTAAGGGAAGTGACCTGATTCAATTGGCATCATCCAGCAGCAATGCGTCAGCTTCACGGGCGATCGATATCACTTCTGTAGGAACTTCCTCGCTCGGATTGCATGTTTTGCAAATCCATCCGGGAAATCAAACCCTCGACGATGAAATAGAAACGGTTTCTTTCGATCCGGGCGCGACAAAAACCGTTAGCAGCAACCTAATACGAATCCCTGGCCACGGATACTCGATCGGGCAAAAAGTAACCTATTTGTCGGGCACAGGAAATCCCATTCCTGGATTGGTCAACGGTCAGCCCTACTTTGTATTTCGAGTGGATGCAGATCACCTGCAACTGAGCCTATCGGCTGACGGAGGCCCCCTTGCTTTAGGATCGGGAGCAACCGGTAACGAACACGGCCTCGAGATCGATTCTACCTACACCATGGGTGATTCTCCGATCATTGGATTGATTTCAGAGGTCACTTATTTTGCGGTTGTCGACGGACCAAACTCGTTAAGGCTTGCCCCCTCCTTGCTCGATGCACTGCTAACAACCGCAATTGCATTCGACACCACAAATTGGGGTGGCACAACAAGTGTTCAATTGAGTCAACCGGAAGTCTTTGGTATCGAGATTGAAAGCGTTTTGCATGCGAATAGCAATTCCGAATCTCAACCTAAGTTAGGCGGAAAGGTTGCATTTAAGGATATCTTGATGAATCCGGAAGTACGATTTAGCAAGAATTCATGGAAAGCGGTTTTCAAACCTGAAACCATAAAACCTGGGGAAGGTAAGCGAAAGGGCTTCGGAGGTGCTGCGGCTTTCGCGGGTGCATATTCCGATCACACCGTCAAAACTATCGTCAGCGGCACCCTGGAATCACTTGGTGACATTTCAATCGATTCCGAAATTCTGCATAACACAAAAACTGTTGGATGGAGCGGGCTGACAGGCATGGCAAAAACCTATGCGATTGCCGCATCTTTTGCCAACCAGTTCTTCATTAATAACGTCTCAACCGTCATCGAACCGTCAGCCCAACTCGATGCTGCAGGAGATACTTCCATCGCGTCGGAGTTGGTTTATCCTCGCGGCACTTTTCCTAAATTCCCGTCAATGGATGGAAACATTAGCGAATTTTTTACAGGTCTAGGCGAGTTACCGAGTTACTTCTCGAGTCTATCGACTTCGCTCGGACTACTGGGGTTCATGAACCTGTACTCCAACAGTACGGTCTTCAATAGGGATGATAACAAGGTTCCGTCGCAGGGGGGAGACGATTTGTATGAAAAGAGGAGCAAGGTAGCGATCGCAGGATCATTTGCGATAGCTAACTACGAAAACTCTTCGATTGCCGTGATTAAAGATGGCGCCCGTGTGAATCAAAAACCAGAGTTCCAATCCGATACGCAAACCGTTTTCATCGAATCAAGCACGTCCATGGAGTCCGTTGACTTCGCTGGCCAAATTCAATTAAACCCGAACCTTTTTGAGTTGCTCAAAGTTTCTTTTTTTAAGCTCGCCAATCTTTTCCCAGGAGATAAGTGGGAATCGGGTGGACTACGAGGAGAAATAGGCTCGCAGTTCAGTTTGTTTGGAACCAAAGGTAAGCAACTTGGGATTGGATTGAGCGAACTCTATCTTGGATCGAGATCCGAGACGATCGCGCGAATCGAAGGCGGGGCGATGGTCCATTCCGGCAACCGTGGCAAAACCGAAATTGTCGCCCACGAATACGGAAGAAAGAACCTGTTTTCCCAGGCCGGAAGCGAGTCTGATGTTGTAGCGATAGGTTTAAGTTTCAACCAATCGATTCAAGAGAGCACAACCATCGCGCATGTTGCTCCTGGTGCAGTAATTACAGGTGGCGAACTTGCCCTCGATGCAAGCAGCGACTCTGGCCACGTCCTGGGTTCGGGTGGGCTATTAGCAAGCGGCACGGTCGGAATTGGGGTCAGCTATGGTTATGTAGATGCAAAGCGTTTCACACAAGCAATCGTCGGGGAAATCCCAGATTCCGACAGATACATCAAGAACGATAACTACCGTGAATCAAAAGACGGAGGATCGCTCGATGTTACAGCGATGGAACTATCCGCATTGAATTCAGGCGGTGCCTGGAACGTCGCCCTTGTTGGTGCGATTCCAACATTCCGATTTGCTAAACCCAAGGCAAATGGCGATGCCAATGCAAACCAACCTATCGCAAACGCAGCAGGGGATGGACAACCTGCCGGTGGAAAAATGAAAAAGAAGGTTTCTTTCAGTATTGCTGGCGATGCAGCGTTCAATAATCTCGAGGACAACACTCTTTCGAAATTGGATCCTCAAGGTTTTTCGGTCCTTCATGTAGGCGGCGACCTTGAAATCGATAGCCGCAATCAATCGCGATCTTGGGCGCTGGCTGGCGCAATGGCTATTGCCAAAACAGGGCTCAAACAAGAAGGGGTATCCGTCGCACTTTCAGGCTCCTTTGCCGTCAATCGGGCGGACTGGGATACACAAGCCTTGCTGGTTAACTCATCGAAAAACACCGATCATCCTGTTGTTTTGCTCGTCGATGGCAATCTAGAAATCCGAGCGAACGCCGGATCTGAATCGAACTCCCAATCCGATCAGGATCCTACGGATTCGACAGGCGTTTCACTATTTGCGGCAGCAGCATGTTTAGGTGTCGCGGCAAGCAAAGGTGTTGCGATTTCGGGAGTCTACTCCATGGCAAACAATCAAATTACGGGTAGAACCAAGGCAATCATCGAAGATGCCAAAATCGTCGTTGGAAACGAAACGACAGGCACCGGTGAGGTGATCGTCGACGCACAAAACAATCATTTCATGACCGCGGACGCAGGTGGTTTTGCGATAGCAAAGAAACGGCAAGACGGGTATGGATTTGCTATCGGTGGGTCGAATGCGTTCAACCAATTTGGAGAATCCGACTTTGATAACTATGAGATTCTTTCGAACATATCTGGCGATACGGAAATCGAAGCCGAATCGGTTGAAATTGTCGCTAACGACGCGTCCAAAATCCTTGCTGTAACCATTGCAGGAGCTTTGGCTACCGGTATCGCAATTACAGAATCTGGGTCCCAAAATACAATCCGCCGAAGTATCAAAGCCATTTTAGGACAAGAAGAGGATTCTGACGAAGAGTTCGCAACCCACTTATCCATCAAAAAATCATTAGAAATCGGCGCATCTGATGAATCCCAAATATGGACTCTCAGCGGTTCGGCGTCTTGGTCTTACCACACCAAGGGAGTACTTGCGGGTACGGTCGGTCTCGCTTGGAGCAGCAATGAAGTCTCGGACAATTCGATGCTCAAGGCGGCGATATCGGACGCGAGGGTTCTTTCAAATGGAGCGGACGACGTAGATGTCCAGATCAAAGCAAAAAGCGATGCGGATATCCAAGCGCTAACAGCATCCATTGGGATTCTTACGACGGAATCAAAAGTGTCTGGAAATATCGCTGGGGCGATAGCCATCAATACCATCGGTGGCGACGTGATCGCTTCGATTTGTGACTCTTCGATTAACACAGATAAACTGTCCATCGATGCGTTTAGCCAATCGAGTATTCAGAGCCGCGTCATCAGCGGCCAGGTAAGTTGGTCAGGTAAAAACCTTGTCGAAGTAACCGTAGGGCTCGGGGTAACGAGCAATGAAATCACTACAGATACTTCCAGCTTTGTCAAAAATACTGATCTGTTGATCAGCGATTCATTAGAGATCCTTGCATCTTCGGCGAACGAGCTCATTTCACAAGCTGACAACATCGCTCTGCAAATAGGAATCGGTGATTCAAGCGGAAACATCGCTGCAAATTGGATCGGAGTTTGGTCCACTAATGATGTTCGTACCTCAACAAAAGCATGGGTTGATTCCAGTAACATCGGAGCAGAATCGGACAAGGCCGAGACGGTATCGATTGTTGCGACTGATACAAGTACGGTTATCGCTAAAGGGATCGGTGGTTTGATCGCTATCGAGTTGGGTGGATCTCTCGCTTTATCCGTCGGTGCATTAACGCAAATAGCTCAAAACGATGTTGCCTCAGACGTCCAAGCTCTTGCGAAGAACGGTTCAGAGCTTTACGCAGAAAACGAAGTTGCGATTTTCGTATCGAAGCAAACAAATTTAGCGAGCCATGTGGTGGCTGTCAGTCTTGGTTTCACCGGAACAAGCGATGGAGTATCGGCTAATTTCTCCACCGCAGACACCGTGGTCAGAAATAATCTTTCCATGGTTTCCAAGGATGGAAAGGACTATCCATCGAAAACGCGCGCAGAGCTGAGCGATTCGGAAGTTCACGCAGGAAGTCTCACCGTTACAGCATCGAGCGTCCCATGGATCTATTCGAAATTATGGGAAGTAGATGTCCAAGTCGCATTATCTGGAAATGGATTGGCTGCAGCGGCAGTCTACGGAGAAGCAAAATCAAAAACAATCCTCCAAGACGACGTTCTCGCAGATATTCAAAGATCGGCTGTTGTTACTGAACTCGGAGATGTCAGCGTCCATTCTTCCGTGGATCTTCCATCCGAAACGCGACTACCAGACCATTCCAAGATACATTTCCCTCAAGTTGCTATCGGCAATAACATCTTTTCCGATGTCCATAGCGTTGGGGTGTCGTTTGCCCTTGGTATCATTGCTGAATTTGGAATTCCCGTCTCATTTTCATCAACTATCGTACGTAGTGATGTTGATGCAACGTCTGCAAATGAAGTCGCTGCTCAGATTACTGATAGCTCAATCGATGCAAAAATGAATGTCGAAGTCATCAGTGTCGATCACACATCGATGGACGGTAATATCCGGGCCACTTCGGTAGCTATTGGGGTCGTAGCCTATGCCGCGTCCATTCCGCTGATCTATCAAGAGCAAGAAAATCATGTCAGCGCGAGCATCAACACAACTTCAGGATCGATGCCCAGAAATGGATCTTCTTCGTACGAGGTCCGATCCCAAGACGGAAATATCCAAGTCCTCAGCCAATCCGATGCTAGCATCCGCTCAGAGGGTGTTGTATGGTCTGCATCTCTTGGTCTTGCAGCTTCTGAAAGCACGTCCCATATCAAATCGTTCATGAAATCGTCGTTGAATTCATTGATTTCTGGAGAGGATCCAACCTTCCCGCTGTCGCTGAAAACCGATCAAGGAGACATCCAGATCTTTTCCGATTTCAATGGCACGGCTCTATCGACAGTCCGCTCAGGAAGCGTGAGTGTCGGACTTTTAGCGGTCAACACTGTTCGAATGACTATGGATACCTCACCGACGGTCGGCGTCGATATTCACGGTAGAACCGAGATCGAATCCGCTGGGAAAATTCAAATAGCTTCCAACGCATCTGGATTCGCCCATGGCATGACAAAGCAATCCACTTACGCATTGGGCTTTGCCGGATCTGGGCTCACGCTAGATGTCAACGTCAAGCCCGCAATCAATGTTTCTATTGGTAGCGATGAGAGTTTTGGATCCAATACCACCACACTTTTAGCCCAAGGAAACGTCGGGATTCTTGCAAGATCCACCATCGATGCATTGGCAGAGAATGGAAACAATGGACTTTCCTACATATCAACGATCCTCAATCCTACCGCAATCGCAACGGTCGAACCGGATCTGCATGTGTTGATTCGATCCAAAGCCAAGATCAAATCGGTACACGGAGGGATTGAAATCCAGGGGCTTGGCGGAATTGATCAGGGCGAAAGGCCAACGGACTTTGATCCCTATACCGATGTCGATTCCGACTACGATACGATCGCGTTTTTAGATAATCATCGATTGCAATCAGGAGATATCGTTAAGTACCTAACGGGAACCAGCGGATTTGTAGTTACAGGACTGGAAGATCAAAGGGATTATCCTGTCTTATGGGTGAATGCCAAGAAGGTCGCCTTGGGCGTTGCCATCGATAGCGATCTTGCGCCGATCGATCTTGCAAACGACAAACTATATTTCGGCAGTCAGACTGGCTATCTGAAAGGTCCATTTGACCTGAAGGACTGGAATCCGACCAGTTGGGACAAACTGGTCTACAGACAAATCGGGGCGGAATCGATCGGAGGATTGGTCGAAGGCGGATCCTATTACATTAATCGTATGGACGGTAATAGTGTCATGCTCGTTGATTCACAGCACATCCCCAACAAACCCCAGGCATTCGATGGAAACGCGATAGACTCTGCAGGATCTTTGACGATTCCAGGCCACGGCTTTTCAAATCTACAGAACGTTACCTACAAAGCTGCCAATGGTGTATCGTTTACATCCACATCGGTTAATCAGACGACGAACTCCGACGGGAGTTTCTCCTCGGACACGACCAACCCCAACACGATCTACATCGGGGATCGGATTGACGATTTTTTGGTAGATGGCCCCGTCATTTACGACTCGGATTCCAATCCAGGTGATTGGTATTGGACGGAGGGACCGGACCAAAACATTTCAGGAGCTACACAACTCAAGGGTGTTCAATTCTGGACGAACTCAACCGTAGACAATTCAGGACAAGCCGTTGGAGGAAACTACTCGAATTGGTCCAAGGACCAACCGATCTTAGACAATGGATCGGTGATTGGATTTGCAGATTTTGCGCTAGTAGGTTCACGACTGGATGACTCAAAATCTGAAATCACACTGACAGAGAAAACATCATCTACTTCGACGGATATCTCTAAATCGGCTGCTTGGTTGCAAAAACGCATGCCGATTGACTCCGATTTTTCAATTGAGTTCACTTACCAAGCTTCTGGAAATAAAGCTGCTGACGGGATTGCCCTGGTTTTTCAAAACCAAGGCATCGATGCGATCGGCGATACCGGTGGAGGGCTTGGCTATTCAGGTATCTCAGGCAACAAAGCAGCGTATTTGATGAATCTCTACAACGCCTCGCCTAAGTTCGTCGGAACGAACGTTACAGTGGCAAATAGTGCAACTTCCTACCTCAGCAATACACCTGTGAATATCAAATCGGGCAATCCGATCGCTGTGACACTCGAGTACAATGCTATTGAGAAGACGCTATCGGAGCAATTGGTTGAAAAATATCCAGATGGATCGACCCAGAGCTACCAACATATTTATAGTGTCGACTTGGCGAATGCACTTGGAACCAACGTAGCCTACATCGGCTTTACCGGTTCCTATGGCGGTAGTACATCGACTCAAAAAGTTCGGGATTTCAAACTCCAATATCAACCGCAGATTTCCAGTGCCTTCATCTCCACCGATGGAACTTGGTCGTCAGAAACCCAAAAACAAGAACTCAACTACTACGTTTTAGAACGCCCTCAGTTCGTCCGATACGCTGATGCGAGGACTTGGGTGGACGCGAAAAACCAAGCCAGTAACCTGGGAGGATGGTTAGCATCGATCGATAGCGATCAGGAGTGGCAAACCGCTAAAGATGCAGCGGGCGGACGCTCGGTCTGGTTAGGTGGTAGCGATCATGATAAAGAAGATCGCTGGATCTGGGACACACCCAACGATCCGATTGCCTACCAGCAATTTTGGCAAGGAAACAATAAGGGCTCTGCGACAAGATCGTTCTCTCCACCATGGGCTTCCGGTGAGCCGAATGATGGAGGCGCATTTTCAAGCGAAGATGCATTGATGATGTACGAAAGTGGTCTCTGGAATGATCTGGATCGAGACGACGAGAAACTCTCCTATTTGGTCGAATATCCAAAGTACGAGGTTATTGCCTACAAAGGTACTTATCAGCAGGCGCAATCCAATGCGAAATCCCGAGGTGGATGGATCGCCACCGTGGGCTCCAGTTCCGACAACGACGTTGTAAAAAACCTGCTCTCTGGAAAAGGAAACGCGTGGCTTGGCGCTTCCAACAATGCAACGATCAATGGGCTTGTCGATGGGGCGCGATATTGGCTGGAAAAAATTCAAAATGATTCGTCGCGCCAGCAATCCATCAAACTCTACTCGCTGACAGAATCTGGAGGTAAAGGAGATTTATTAACGATAAGCGGACAAGGGGTACCTGAAAAGATCAACCAGAGCCTACTAAAAGTGGATCAGCAACCTATAGGTGGACTCGTTTCCGGCAAAACCTACTATGTGATTCGAACGAGTGATGATCAATTCAAACTAGCAGCGAGCCTTGAGGATGCTAGTCATGGAATTGCTATAGAGAACCTCGTAAATACAGACGACCTCACTGGAGTGGTCATTGGCAATGGAAGTTATCTTGGGACCTTGGGCATCGACCTGACTTCGGTGGGATCAGGTAAGCAGCAATTTGTTTTTGATATTTCATCCTCTTCGACCAGTACCACCAACGAATTGATCTATCAAAAAGCAACGAATGCACCTGTTCCAACTTCCACCGGAAAAGCCAGCAGTGTGTCCCATGTTGTGGGAGCCTCCTTCCTGACGAGTTTCCTACTTCCCGATGCGACCAGTTATGCTAAGCCGCATATCTGGATATCGAGCCAAGTTGGGTCAAGCTTGGTCGCTAATGACGTGGATATCACTGCTAAGGCAGCGGGAAATGCAAACTCGAAATCAGAAGCTTATGGGGGTTCCGTTTACGTCTCGGACTCCAGTGCGTCCGCAAGTACGTATTTAGAGCATTCCGCAAAAATTGTTCTACAAGGGGATATCTTTGCATCGAGGGATCTAATCGTCGAAACCAAAGTTTCTGATGATGCTGAAAGCCATGCGGATACGTCAAGCTATGCTGCCGCTCTCGCATTTTCCGACGCGAATTCAAAAATATCAAATAGTTTCGATTCATCTATTGTTATCGCAGACGGCGCAAATCTAACTGCGACGGAAAACCTTTCACTCAACGCTTATCGAGCTTTCGGAGGTCAAATCTCTGCCACAACAAAGGCAGGGGCCGCGTTTGGAAACTCGAAAGCAAATCGAGACGATGACTCTGGCATCCATTTCGTAAAGAATTCCGAAATGACCAATACGACGAAAGTCGAGATTGGCGATGCGACCTTGAGGGGTTCGAACGTAACGCTGCTCGCATCGGGGTTAGGACTGAAAACAGACAAGGAACCAAACATCTATTCCAAGGGTGGAGGGATCGGGCTTCCGCGAAAATCACGCTCGGATATCTCGATTACCGATGACTCGCTTGCTGTGAATATCTTGGATGATGCTTGGATTATAGGTGATACGGTTCAGGTAACGGCATCCCAAGAAAACGTCGATTTGCGATCCAAGGCTAGGACCGGAACTGGTTTCGAATCCAGAGCGGACGCAAGTCTTTTGATCGCTACCACAACCACGGTTCATTCTGAGGACAGCGCTACGATTGTCGCTGACCGAATCGATGTCAATACGAACCAAACCATCGCGCCCGAAGATATCAGGGTCGAGGCACTCACGGCCTACCATACAACCACCCGCATCACCGTCAATCCTCAAAGAAAGATTGATTGGAATGCGAGAACATGGAAGGGCTACAAACAAGGCCTATCGGTCGATGAGGATCAAATCATCCAAACCATCAACGGCGTGGTTCTATCCGGTGGATTTCAACAGGGTGATAAGCTACCAGACATTCAACCTATTGTAGTTCAATCCGTGGGTAGCTTCTCTGGTAGCCAACAGGAATTGAATTTCAACATCAATGAACTCCAACCGATTACAGGAAATACCTCAAGCCCGAACTCCAGTGGTAGTGTGGAACTCAGGGGCTCGAGTACTTATGGCGGGCTAGCTGAAGTAGATATCGAAAATAGTTCCAAGCTTGACCTACAAATCGGCTCGATTGATTATTCTGTGCTCACTAAAAGTATCATTGTAAGCCAACCAATCATCACACCTATCCTACCGGCAGGAATTTCTAATGGTTTCACTTTGGGATCCACAACAGGGATCCCAAAGGATGGCATGATCAATATCCGAAACACGTGGACGGACGATTCCCTCGCTAAGCCAACGCTTCTGATAACTGGTTCTCTCACCACCAACCGTGGTTTTGTAAATCTCGTCAATCTAGCAGGAGATATCGCCTCAACGGTCATTCCAACGTATGGCTCTGCTATCACGGCATCTATTGTCAACCTGCAAGCCAGCGGAGACATCGGCACTCACACCACAGCAGGCTCGGCCAAATATCCAATCGCTATAAATCTAAATCAATCTCAGTACATTGGTAGCGCCTTGAATGCTGACTCCAAAAAAGCAGTTACGCTCTCCGTTCGTGCGGAACTACCCGCGGACTCCTCGAGCTATTCTGGCATCGAGCGATTGATAGGTGATTCGGTAAACCTCGAATTATTGCCTAGCACAACTTCAGGCCCTATTACCTATCGCATTGGCAATGATTCGTCCACTCAGGACGCAATGCCTCATCTGATATCGGCAAAGAACGGAATTACCATCATTGGACTTGATGCCTCCCGCAACCCTGCCAACGCGAATACACCTTTGGTGTCCATCGATGCGCAAATGGTAAACGACGGATACCTGAAAGTTGAAACCAATGGAGACATCCAACTTCATTCAAATTTGCAAGATTTCTCAACCGGCGAATTACAGAAACTGCGGGTGGACCGAATCCTATCGTTGGCAGGAAACATCGACCTTGATTTCCCAATGGTCGTAGAAGTCAGCAACGTTATACAAACCAGTCGCACTCACCAAGTCACCCTCCATGGTTCTGGCGATCTACGAGCCGAGTCCGAATCCGACACTCATCCAATCCTGATTACTGGGACTTTGAAATTCGATGGCGTTGGTGGCGCTGGATCAGTTGAACATTTGACTTTCGTAAACGTAGGATCCGTTACTGGCGACAACGTAGGAGGATCGATTCACTTATTCAACCAAGGCGACCTCGAAGTAAACGATTTCACGCTCGCCGATGGGGATCTGGAACTGGTCAGTGGTGGTATCATCATTGTGGCCGGGGCGGTTACACTTAGCGGAGGCGGAAACCTTACATTGGCTGCCCAAGGTTCTGCGACGAATACTCAGCTTACCTTCCCAATCGAAGACAACGCAAAGAACCTCCCATTCAGCTTGATTGTCGATGCCCCAATCGTCAGCGACTCAGGGAATATCAATCTCATCGGAGCCTATGGCGTTCGATTGGAGCCGATTTATAGCATACAAGAGGGTAGCTTTAACTACAGCAATGCCCAGTCGGATGCACAAAGCCGTGGCGGCTGGATTGCCCCCCTGGCAATCAACAGCCTCAATGAGTGGGTTAAATCTCAACTGAGAAACAGTTCGACTTCTTACTCCGAAATTTGGGCAGGCGGTTCAGACTCGCAACAAGAAGGAAGTTGGAGATGGACCGAAGGACCTTCGACAGGCAAGCAAGTCAGTGGATCAAGAGGGATCGAGTTCTACTACGAAACCTCAGATGACAAATTCAAATACGATCCTTTCTCAACAATCGTTGACGGGAAGTGGAACGCGAATGAGCCAAACAACTACAACAACAATGAGGACAATCTAACAATCATCCATAATCCCACAGTCGACGGGAAGTGGAACGACAACAATAGTGGCCATACCATGACCGGCTACGTGCTACAACTACCTACCGTGCGTTCGACCGGGACAGGACAAATCGTCGTTAGCTCTGGAACCCTGATTAACCAACTCAACGAAGTCAAGGTCGGCCAAGACGCCACGACAATCTACATGACGGCAGGTGCCGCAATCACCAGCGATGGTGGTAATATCGTTTTACTCTCGACGGGTGATGTGTTCCTCGGGACTCTCGAAACACAGGCTAGCGTCGACGAACCTAACAAGGAATCTGTTTTGGTGGTTGCCGATTACCGGGGAGTCGATGGAAGCCTGACTAATGGGAATGGTCGAATCATCAATAATCTTGCGAGCACTTTGCTCAACATTGTTGCCGATGAAACCATCTTGTCCGCAGGCGGCATCAACGAGTCGGCAACTTCATCTGTTGCGTGGACCGGCGTTGGTCAAAAGTCAAATCCAATCGCAACTCAAGTCGACAAGTTGGCAGCAAGTTCATACCTGGGTGGAATCTACGTCGAAAACTTGGGTGATTTGACGATCGGTCAGTCTGCGATACAGATGGTCGGCAAACTAGCGGATGTATTTAATTTTCAAGATGCAGTCCCAATTCGTGCTCTCCCCAAAAACATCAGCACTCTCTATAGCGGGCGAGATCCATCTGACCCGTACATCGGTCAGATCAACGGGAACTTCACCGTCGGTGGTTTGGCTCTGATCAGTTCGACGAGTTCAACTTCGACGCAAGCAGATATTCGAGTCAACTCAACAAAATCCCTGTATATTGACGCAGACATACCGATATTCAATCAAGACGCTGGCCAAATTGTTTTAAGCAGTCTTGCGCCAATCGATTGGACAAATACTTTTGTCTACCAATCAAGCTACGTCACAATCGATATTGCTAAGTCATCAGCAAAAACCAAATCTGGATGGGTAAGCGCGATCACTTCGCCGCAAGTCAACAGTTACATTTCCTATATAGCCACTAACCATTCAAAAAGTGTCTGGATCGGCGCTACCGATTCGTCCACGGAGGGAATCTGGACTTGGGATCTAGGTTCTGTACAATCGGAACCGTTCTACAAGGGTAATTCTCCTTCGGGAATCACTCAGTCCGGTTGGTATAACAACTGGAACACCGGTGAACCAAATGATAATGGAAATAACGAGGATTACGCCGAATTGATGTACTCGACAACCATTACCAACAATGGGAAATGGAATGACATATCCAGTGCATCGACCAATACTCGTCCCTATGTATTGCAGAAAGATCCAGGAAACTCGATCACCGTACTTTCCCCAATGTTTTCAACGGCAGGTACCAACGCCATCCACTTGCTTCGGGGCTACAAAGAGTTGACCATTCCTGTTGAGATACCTGAATCCACTTGCGATAGCTACTATGCACTTAGGATCGCAAGCAGCGATGGATCTGCAACCTACCAGGAATCGTTGAATCACCTCCTGTCTTTCTCTAACTGCGCTCCGTATGTTCCATCGGCAAATGGCGAAGAACCGATGCTAGGCGGATCACTTCATAGCACCCAAGAATCAGGCCCAGCACTTCGTTTCTTTGTGAGTATGGATAAAGACTACCGGGATCGAGCCACTTATTTCGATGCCAGTGACTCGCTTACGCTTCCGATCAAGAGCGATCAAGAAGGGGAGCATGTGATCTATGGACGTGTGCTACACCCAAGCGGTGAGTACACCGATTACCAAAAGACCATCACCATCGTCGACCTTCCTCCCGAAAAGATTTCTATCGATCCGATTCGCAGCCCACTTTCGATCGGTCAAATGGCCAAGGCGACGGTTAGCTTCGAGGATGTCAATCTCCAAGATCACTATTTGGCATCCATCGATTGGGGAGATGGTACCCCTGTCGAGACGATCGAACTCGGTTCAAGCCGCATGTTCAACGCCAGTCATCCCTATACGAAACCGGGCAAGCATCTTGCGACGATCAAGCTCACCGATCAAAGTACCGAACTTTCGACGATCGCAACTACGGAATTTTATGTCGGAGGAACAGCGATTTCTGCAGGTCAGATGCAGATCATCGGTTCGGATCAGCGGGATCAAATCACCGTTATCGTGGAACCGAAATACACCACCGTTGTCAATCGCATTGGAAGCGGTAGGACAACCACACAGCGATTTTCGACCAAGGATTTCAGCAAGGTTTACATCGCGACTTTCGACGGCGACGACTTCATCAACGTTGTCGGTGGCTTCTCGATTCCAACGCAGATTGAATCAGGACGTGGAAATGACTACGTCCAGAGCGGCCGCGGGGCGTCGAGTATCGAAGACTTATTCGGAAATAATCGAATTTTCGCAGGCTCCGCAGCGGATGTTATCCGAACGGGGCTTGGCAACGATGAAGTTCACGCTGGGGCTGGCGAAAACCAGATCTTTGACCTCGGAGGCAACAATCGAATCATCGCCCTGCAAGGTAGCGATTTGATCGAAACCGGGACTGGCAACGACTTTATCCATGCTGGATCAGGACACAATCGGATCAAAGACGCTGGCGGCAAAAACACCATTTATACCCTTGGGGGAGACGATACCATTGAGGTCACTGGCAATCTCAGTCGAATCAATCCAGGTGCAGGCCATAACACGATCCTAAAGACGGAAATATCGAACCCCAATAGATCCTCAAGCGTCATGGTAGGGTCGTACGGATTGGACATCAACGGTGATGGAATTGTTTCGCCGCTGGACGTTTTGTTCCTCATCGATCGCATCAACCGCTCCATGATGCAGAACGCACCGAACCCAACGGTCATCGATTCGGAAATGGATACCGACGGAGATGGGATTACCACTCCTCTGGATGTTCTTTCGGTGATCGATTATCTCAACAACACAGGACTCCAGTCTGCCGAAGGCGAGTCGACCGATCCCATGGCCGTGGATTTAGATTCGATCCGGCGTGAGATTCAAGAAGAGTATTATGATGCAGTCTTTGCGTCACTTGACGAAAATGAACTTGAGTGATCAGCCGAGCATACGATCGCGGGAGAAACTTCGATTGTTTTGGTTCAATTTGAAATGGATTTGTGTCAGCGATCGCATTAAAAGGTGCCACCTCTGAGCGATTCTAAAGGGGACAGTTCGACAAGAAAGGCATGGGGCATTCTGATAGATGGATTCTTCGGAGTCCTTCCATGGGAGTTGGCCCATGTTACGTCGGTTGGATAACGGCTCGTCAGGGCAAGTATATCGGGGGCCAGCCGAATCTCGGTGTCGATATCGTCGATCGTCAATACGTGATCAACGAGGTAGAGGCAAAATTGGTCAGAAGGATCTTCAAGCTGGCCACTCAGCAGCAAGCCGTCCGGATCGTGTCGGTAAAGATCAAAGTCTAACCGCAGTGCCGAGCTCATCCTCTCGCAAACCGCCACAGGGACAAAGGACCGCGCAACGTACCAGGGAACGATGGACCACGTTGACAGCACCAAGATACGTTCCGCGGTCGGCTTGATGGTCGGCGCGAATTGGGTAATGGATGTGGTTGGTGCTATTGGCGGTTGTTGGGATGGTGCCCCCGACCGCTGCACGTACCCTACGACTTACGACCTACGCCCCGCGCGTGACGCGCTAGCTGTTGTTTTTCATACCACTGCCATAGGCCGTTTTCGCTAAAACTTCGATTGGCGACAAAATCGCGAATCTCCATGTTTTTCAGGGTGGAATGGCACGGGACCCGTTTGGGGGTGAGTCCCGCGATTTAGAGCCTTTTACCCCAAATTGAGCCTTTTGGGTGCGTGATGCTCACCAAGCGCGTCCCGAGGTT